>PJUA01000540.1_pt1 | contig 17792 bp, 16 predicted proteins | sample 1512151 | NCBI WGS metagenome assembly PJUA01 (sample SAMN08177678, study PRJNA422409) | Soil metagenome, whole genome shotgun sequencing project. | isolation source: Soil enriched on filter paper: beechwood xylan treatment | place: USA: Madison | collected 2015-01-15
AGGCTCTGCGCCAGCGCCGGCCCGGCGCTCAATCCCAGCACCACGCCCACAACGAGCGCCAGCGCCAGCCCGGCGGCTGCCGGCTTCCACCAGGATCCCACGCGCCTCAGGACGGCCCCCGTCATCGCGGCTGGCTCCCGGCCGGTGCGGACGCGGCGGGGGCATCCGCCGTCCCCGCGAGCGCCGTGTCGAATCCCCCGGCGGGGGCGCTGTCAACCAGCAGGTCGCCGTTGGCGCTCAGCAGGATCAGATGCTCGCGGTCGTCGCGGCGGACCAGGATCAGCCGCCGCTTGGCGTCGATCGGCAGCGCCTCCACCACGCTCAGCCGGCGCTGGCGCGCGCGTCCGCGCACGGTGCCGCCGGCCATGCCGACCCGGCGCATCACCCAGGCGACGACCATGATGAGCGCCACTACGAAGACGAGCGCCATCAGGAAACGGATATACTGGTCGAGATCCATGGAAACGGCAGGCTTTCTGTATCAGGGCGTATCGTCAGGGCGGCCCGGAGCGGCCGGGGCGCCGTTGCGGCCATAGGCGGCGGCGGCGCGCTGACGGGCGGTGTGCGGATCGTCGCGACCGGCCAGCGCGGCGGCGATGGTTTCCTCCCGCCGGGCCTGCTGGTCGGTCAGCGCGGCGGCCAGCGGAGCCAGCGCCGCAACCAGATCGCCGAGCGGGCCGAGCAGGGTCCGCGCCTCCCCCCGCGGCAGGGCTTCGGCGGCGAGGCAAAGATGGGCGACGCGCTCCTCCAGCCCGGCGAGGTCGATCAGCACCCCGGCCTCGGCCTGCGCGCGCGCATCGTCGAGCGTTGCACCCAGAGCCACCGCCCGGTCCGCAATCCGGCTGGCCGACTCGGTGCTTTCGGGCGAAGGGGAGGCGGTTGGCGGACGGGTCACGGCTTGTCCTCCTCGACGATGTCCTCGGAGTGCGGCTCCGACGGCATCGTGCCGTTGGCGCGGTAGACATAAGCGAGAATTTCCGCCACCGCGGCGATGGCCTCGACGGGGATGTCGCTGTCGACCTCGATGGCGGACAGGATCTCGACCAGATCGGCGTCCTCGCGCACCTTAACGCCGTTGGCGAAGGCAACCTCCAGGATCTGCTCCGCCACCGTGCCCTTGCCGGTGGCGACGATCCGCGGCAGCGTCTCCGTCCCCAATTGGTATTTCAGCGCAACCGCGACCGGCCGCCGGGCAGGGGACGGCCTCTTGCCGGCTGGCGGTGAGGCGGGAGGGCGGGCTTGCGCGGACAACAGGCGGCCTTATCGAAGGGTCCTTCCTGCGCCGCATCCTGGACCGGTAGGCTTAACGAACTGTAAAGGCGGGGTGTCTGCGCGGTTCCACCTGCAGGGATTCATCCTTCGTTAACGCAAACGGGCGACCATCGGAGGCTGTGACGATGCCCGGCCTGGGCAGCGTTCGGCGGCATTGGGGCGGGATCAGGGCCATGGACCTCGGTAATCTCGGCATCTTCAAACTGATGTCGCGCAAGATGGACTGGCTGACCCAGCGTCAGGAAGTCATCTCGCAGAACATCGCCAACGCCGACACGCCGGAGTACAAGGGCCGCGACCTGAAGCCCTTCACCTTCCGCGACGCGCTCGGCGACAGCCGGCGGCTCACCCCGGTGGCGACCAACGCGTCCCATCTGGCCGGCACCCGCGGACCGGGCGGCTTGGCGCAGGAACAGAAGGTGCGCGATCCGTACGAGACGGCGCCGGACGGCAACAACGTCGTCCTGGAAGACCAGATGATGCGGATGAGCCAGAATTCGATGGATTACCAGACCATCACCAACCTGTACAAAAAACAGGTGGCGATGATCAAGTCGGCGATCCGCTCGGGCAGTTGATCGGCTTGGATTTGCCGGCGGGTTTTTGAGGAGGCGGTGCGATGGATCTCTACAAGTCGATGGCGGTTTCCGCCTCCGGCATGAAGGCGCAGGGCACGCGCCTGAAGGTCATCTCGGAGAATCTGGCGAACGCCAACACCACCGCGGAAACGCCGGGCGATCTGCCCTACCGCCGCAAGACGGTCATCTTCAAGAACGAGCTGGACCGCGCGATGGACGTCGACAAGGTCCGCGTCGCCAAGGTCGATGTGGACAAGAGCGATTTCCAGCGCCGCTACGATCCCTCCCACCCGTCGGCCGACGCCGACGGCTATGTGCTGATGCCGAACGTCAATTCGGTGGTCGAGGCGATGGACATGCGCGAGGCCCAGCGCAGCTACGAAGCCAACCTGTCGGCCATCGACACCGCGCGCCAGATGCTGACCCGCACCATCGACATCCTGCGTGCCTGACCTCGTCCCGCCCAATCGCTCCTGAACCTCTCGACCGACCGGAATCGCCGCCATGATCAATCCGCTGAACGCCGCCGCGGCCTACGCCACCACCGCCGCCAAGACGACCGGCCCCGGCATGGCCGCGCGCGACGGCCTCTCCTTCGGCGACGTGCTGGAACAGGCGGCCAAGGAAAGCATCGGCACCCTGAAGAAGAGCGAGGACATGTCGGCCATGGCAGCCGTCGGCAAGGCGGACCTGAACGACGTCGTCCAGGCCGTGACCAATGCCGAGGTGACGCTGCAGACCGTCACCGCCGTGCGCGACAAGGTGCTGAACGCCTATCAGGAAATCCTGCGCATGCCGATGTGACGGCGTCCGTTCCGCACCCTCCGCCGTTCTGAACCAGTCGTCATGAACGAGACCGAAGTCATCGAACTCTGCCGCACGTCCATCGTCACGCTGGTGATGGTCTGCGGGCCGATTCTGGTCATCATGATGGCGGTCGGCACCGTCATCTCCATCTTCCAGGCGGTTACCCAGATCAGCGAGCAGACCCTCGCCATGGTGCCGAAGGTGCTGCTGGTCTTCGGTCTCAGCATCCTGCTGATGCCCTTCATGCTGGGCAAGCTGACCGACTTCTTCGAACATGAGGTCGCCGACCGCATCGTCGCGATCGGCGTCGGCGCCACCGACAATGGCGGCGCGCCCTTCACGCCCGGCACCAGCGTGACACCGCCCCCGGCGCCGACCGCGGCCGCGGCGGGCCAATGAACGTCCTGCAGCAGCTTCTGGGCGAGCAGATCTTCGTCTGGATGTTGGTCTTCATGCGGGTCGGCACCGCCTTCAGCGTAATGCCCACCATCGGCGACGCCTTCGTTCCCACCCGCATGCGCCTGCTGTTCGCGTTGGCGGTCAGCACGCTGGTGGCGCCGGCGATCCGGCCGATGCTGCCGCCGATGCCCGGCAGTCCGTTCCAACTGATGGTGCTGGCCGCCGGCGAGATGACGGTGGGGATTTTCCTCGGCACCATCGCCCGGCTGCTGATGGGCGCGCTGGAGGTTGCCGGCACCATCATCAGCCTGCAGAGCGGCCTCGCCAACGCGCAGATCTTCAACCCGGCGCTGGCGACGTCGGGTTCTCTGCCCGGCTCGCTGATGGGCTGGCTGGGGCTGCTTCTGATTTTCGTCACCGACCTGCATCATCTGCTGATCATGGCGGTGGTCGACAGCTACGCCACCTTCACGCCGGGGGCGGCGATCCCGATCGACGACATGGCGAACGTGGTCGGGCAGCTGGTCTCGAAAAGCTTCATGTTGGGGGTGCAGATGTCCGCCCCCTTCCTGATCACCGGCATGCTGTTCGCGCTGGCGCTGGGATTGCTGAACAAGCTGGCGCCGCAGGTGCAGGTGTTCCAGCTGTTCACCTCGGTCCAAGTGCTGCTGGGTCTGTTCATGTTCGCGTTGACGCTGGGCGCGATGATGCTGTTCTGGCTGTCGCGCTTCGAATCGACCTTCATCGAATTCCTGAAGCCGCTGTAGAGGGGGGACGCCCGTGTCGGAAGAGGCGGACGAGTCCTCCAAAACAGAGGACCCGACATCCAAGAAACTCGACGAGGCCCACAAGCAGGGCCAGTTCGCGATGACCCGTGAGGCCGCGAACTGGTTGATGGTCGCGGCGATGCTGGTGGTGCTGGTCTCCATCCTCCCCGGCACCCTGAAGGGGCTGGTGTTCCGGCTGAATTACTATTTCGAGAATCTGGACCAGTTCACCTTCGACAGGGCCGGGGTCGGCGCGCTGCTGTTCCGGGTGATGCGCGACGTCATGTGGGCGCTGTGGCTGCCCATCCTGCTGTTCGTGGTGGCGGGCGTGGTGTCGACCATCGGGCAGACCGGTTTCCACGTCTCCTGGGAACTGATCTCCCCGAAGTTCAGCAAGCTGAACCCGCTGCCCGGCCTGATGAACATGTTCAAGGCCAACCAGGGGGTGGAACTGCTGAAGAGCATCGTCAAGCTGGCGGTGGTCGGTGGCGTCGCCTACATGGCGCTCGTGCCGATGTTCGGCGGAATCGAGGCCTATATCGGCATCGACATCGTCACCATGCTGCTGCAGATGGACGGGCTGGCCCACCGGCTGCTGATCTGGGTCCTGGTGGTCCTCACCTTCATCGCCGCCGGGGACTTCCTGTGGCAGAAGCAGCAGTTCGACAAGAAGATGAAGATGACCAAGCAGGAGGTGAAGGACGAGCACAAGCAGCAGGAAGGCGATCCCGTCGTCAAGGGCCGCATCCGACAGATCCGGTTCGAGCGTGCGCGCAAGCGCATGATGGCCGCGGTGCCGAACGCCGACGTGGTGGTCACCAACCCGACCCACTTCGCGGTCGCGCTGAAATACGACCCGACCCAGATGGGCGCGCCGATGGTCCTGGCGAAGGGCGTCGACCAGGTCGCCTTCAAGATTCGCGAGATCGCCGAATCGAACAATGTTCCGGTCATAGAAAACCCGCCCCTCGCCCGTGCGCTCTATGCCGCTTGCGATATCGACGAAGAAGTTCCGTCCGAGCACTATCGGGCGGTCGCCGAAGTCATTACCTATGTCTTCAAGCTCAAAGGGCGGGCGCTGCGCAACTGATCCGGCTCCGTAACGGTTGACGGGACCGGTGGAGCGGCCGACCATCGCAGGTGGCGTGATGGAGATGCCCGGCCGGTAACATCCGGTCCGGGGCAACTCCCAGGAAGACCGTGTGGGGTTTGGAGTATTGGTGGACGACACAACTTCCCTTGCCGACACCGCACGCAATGCAGCGAACCACCGGGCGTCGTCCGGCGGAGTGCTGATGCTCATCCAATATGCGCTGGCGCCGGCCGGGCTGCTGGTGCTGGCCGCCGGCCTGCTGCTGGACCGCGACGAAGTCGGCTGGCTGGGCGCCGGGCTGGCGGCGGCGGGCGTGGCGCTGCTGATCGGCCGAAGCGTGTCGGTGGTGCGGCGGTCGGCGCGGATCGGCGCGCTGCTGAGCGGGGCGCTGGAAGGGATGCCGGCCGGGCAGTTGGTCTGCGACGGGGCCGACGAGGTGGTGTTCGTCAATGCCGCCTTCCGCGAACTCGCGGGCTGGCGCCGCGGCGAACGGCCGCTGGACGCCCTGGCGCGCCAGTTTTCCGGCGACCCCGACAGCGCGCGTGAATTCCGCCGCCTGCGCGAGCGGGTGAGGGCCGGTGCCGCCGCTTCGGCCGAGCTGGCGATCCCGGCGCTGGACAACCGCCCGCCGGAATGGCGCAAGGTGCAGGGGCAGCCGGTCGCCGGCTTCCCCGGTTCCGTCCATTGGCGGATCGAGGACATCACCGCGCGGTGGGAGCTTGAGCATGTCATGCTGCGCGAGCAGGCCAAGCTGGCCGACTTCATGGAGCATGCGCCGGTCGGCTTCTTCTCGGTCGATCAGAACGGCCACTTCCTGTTCGTCAACGCCACACTGGCGCAATGGCTGGAGGCGGCACCCGGCGATCTGACCGACGGCGAATCGCGGCTGCACGGCATTCTGGCCGTGCCCCCGGTCTCCGCGGCCCCCTTCGACCTGTTCGATCACGGTGGCGGCGAGCAGCGCGGCGAACTGACCATGGTGGGGCTGCGCGGCCGGCGTTTCCAGGTTGCTGTGGCGCAGAGCGTGGTGCGGGCCGACGACGGCACCATCCACACCCGGTCGGTCGTGCGCGACCTGTCGCCCGAACGGGAATGGCAGGAGGCCCTGCGCCAGTCCGAACAGCGCTTCCAGCGCTTTTTCGAAGACGCGCCGATCGGGATCGCCCTGGTCAACGAGACCGGCCAGCTGACCGAATGCAACGAGGCCTTCCTGGCGCTGATCGGCAGCGAGGCCGGCAGCGTCATCAACCGCCCGATGGCCGACCTGATCGTCCCGGCGGAGCGCGAGGCGGTGACCGCGCGGCTGAAATCCGTGCAGGGCGGCGCCGACCCTGCCCACCCTCTGGAGGTGCGGCTGTCCGGCGGGCGGGAACTGACGGCCCAGCTCTATGCCCGGCGCCTCGCCAACCCGGTACGGACGGATAGCCGCACGGATGGCGGCAAGGCGGATGGCAGTCGGGCGGATGGGGTCGGCCTGATCCTGCACTTCATCGACATGACCGAGCGCAAGAGTCTGGAGGCGCAGTTCGCCCAGTCGCAGAAGATGCAGGCGGTCGGCCAGTTGGCCGGCGGCGTGGCGCACGACTTCAACAATCTGCTGACGGCGATGATCGGCTTCTGCGACCTGCTGCTTCTGCGGCACAAGCCGGGCGACCAGTCCTTCAGCGACATCATGCAGATCAAGCAGAACGCCAACCGCGCCGCCAACCTCGTGCGGCAGCTGCTGGCCTTCTCGCGCCAGCAGACCTTGCAGCCGCGCGTCATCAACGTGACCGATGTGCTGGCCGAATTGGCGAACCTGCTGCGGCGGCTGATCGGCGAGAACATCGAACTGAAGATGATCCACGGCCGCGACCTGGGGCTGGTCAAGGTCGACCAGAACCAGCTGGAGCAGGTCATCATCAATCTGGTGGTCAATGCCCGCGACGCCATGGCCGGCGGCGGCAAGCTGACCATCAACACCACCAACTACGTCGTCAGCCAGCCGGAACGGCGGGAGCATGAGACGATCCCGCCCGGCAGCTATGTCTCCATTGAGGTGATCGACACCGGCTGCGGCATCGCGCGGGAGAATCTGCAGCGCATCTTCGAGCCCTTCTATACGACCAAGGAGGTCGGGTCGGGCACCGGGCTCGGCCTGTCGACGGTGTACGGCATCGTTCGGCAGACCGGCGGCTTCGTGCTGGTCGATTCGGCGGTGGGGGAGGGGACGACCTTCACCATCCTGCTGCCGCACCACCAGGGCGAACTGCGCCCGGTCGATACCGCCGAACCGCGCGAGCGGCGCGGCAGCGACCTGACCGGCACCGGCACCATCCTGCTGGTGGAGGACGAGGACGCCGTGCGCGTCTTCTCCGCCCGTGCGCTGCGCAACAAGGGCTATCAGGTGCTGGAAGCCAAGAACGGTGAGGCGGCGCTGCAGCAGATCGAGACCAACGGCGCTTCCATCGACCTGCTGATCACCGACGTGGTGATGCCGCAGATGGATGGCCCGACGCTCGCCCGCCATGTCCGCAAGCTGCGCCCGGAAATGCGGGTGATCTTCATCTCCGGCTATGCCGAGGACCGTCTGGGCGAGATCGACGGCGTCGAAGTCGCCCATTTCCTGCCCAAGCCCTTCTCGCTGAAACAGCTGGCCTCCAAGGTGAAGGAGGTCATCCGTGACGGTCGGTGAGGGGCGACTCCGCCCGCAACGGCATACCCGGACATACCCCGTAAAATAGGAACGCACAGGCAACATCAGTCCTTGCAAACGAGAACGAAGAGAGTACATTCAGCCTCGTTGCAAGAGCGCCGACCGTGTGTTCTAAGAGAGGGGTACCGGGCATGTCGTCCGCACAGCTTCGTTTGGTCGAGAAGGATTCCATGGACAAGCAGAAGGCGCTCGATGCCGCCCTGAGCCAGATCGAACGCGCGTTCGGCAAGGGCTCGATCATGAAGCTTGGCGCCCGTGAGAACCTGGTCGAGACGGAGGTCATCTCCACCGGCTCCCTGGGTCTCGATATCGCGCTGGGCATCGGTGGCCTGCCGAAGGGCCGCATCATCGAAATCTACGGGCCGGAAAGCTCGGGCAAGACGACGCTGGCGCTGCACGCCATCGCCCAGGCCCAGAAGGCCGGCGGTACCTGCGCCTTCGTCGATGCCGAGCACGCGCTCGACCCGTCCTATGCCCGCAAGCTGGGCGTCAACATCGACGAACTGCTGATCTCCCAGCCGGATGCCGGCGAGCAGGCGCTGGAGATCGCCGACACGCTGGTGCGCTCCGGCGCCATCGACGTGCTGGTGGTCGACTCGGTCGCCGCGCTGGTGCCGCGCGCCGAACTGGAAGGCGAGATGGGCGACAGCCATGTCGGCCTGCACGCCCGCCTGATGAGCCAGGCTCTGCGCAAGCTGACCGGCTCCATCTCCAAGTCGAACTGCCTGGTGATCTTCATCAACCAGATCCGCCTGAAGATCGGCGTGATGTTCGGCAATCCGGAGACGACGACCGGCGGCAACGCGCTGAAGTTCTACGCCTCCGTCCGTCTCGACATCCGCCGCATCGGCTCGATCAAGGACCGCGACACCGTCGTCGGCAACCAGACCCGCGTCAAGGTGGTGAAGAACAAGATGGCCCCGCCGTTCCGCGTGGTCGAGTTCGACATCATGTACGGCGAGGGCGTATCGAAGGTGGGCGAACTGCTCGACCTTGGCATCCAGGCCGGCGTTGTCGACAAGTCGGGCGCGTGGTTCAGCTATGACGGCACCCGCATCGGCCAGGGTCGCGAGAACGCCAAGACCTATCTGCGCAACAATCCCGAGATGGCCGACGCGATCGAGGCCAAGATCCGCGGCAACGCCGGTCTGGTCGCCGATGCGATGATGGGCACCCCGGAAGCCGACGGCGAAGCCTCCACTCCGGAGTGAGGCTTAGTAGGGTATGTGGGTTGAAAAGCCCCGCCTTCCGCAAGGGAGGCGGGGCTTTTCTGTTTGGGGGGTATGGAGTTGCGGAAGGCAAATGCCCCCTCCCTAACCCTCCCCCACCTTCGGTGGGAGAGGGAACTCCGCGGCTTCACGAATAACCTACGTCGCCAAGCGTCCTGCCCCCTCTCCCTCGAAGAGGGGGAGGGATGGGGAGGGGGCATCAGCCAGCCAACACCTCACCAACGCCACACCTACACATCCACCACCATATGCGGCCGGAAGGCTCCCTCCAGCGTCAGCAGCAGGTGCAGGTAGACCGCCACCTTGCGCGCGCGGTCGCTGTTGCGGGATAGGCAGTCGCGCAGTTGTTCGGCCAGCCGCGCGGTTTCCGGATCCATCTCCGGTGCGGCGGCGATTGCAGCCTGGACGATGTGCTCCGGATCGACGGGGACCTCTGCCGCCGGATCCTTCAGCAGGGCTTCGGCCAGCGCCTCTTCGTCATGGTGGACCGGGGGTGGAGCGGCCGGAGGTGGCGGTGCTCGGCTGGACAGATGGCTCCGGAGATTGTCCTTCAGCCTTGTCCGCTGACGCTCGTCCAACCCGTCGAACTGGTCGACCTCGTCGAACAGAAGGTCATAGAGGCGGCGGCGCTGCGGGTTGGGCGGGTTGTGGTCGCGCCGCTCCTGCTCGCGGTCGTGCCGTTCCTGGCGGGGGTTGCGGCGGCTGTTGCGGTCGGTGGCGTTGCCGCTCCGCTCGACGCCTGCAGTGGTGCGGACGCTGAACTCCGGCGGGCCGATGCCGCGCCCGGAGGTGAGATTGCCGGACATGAGCCGCCTCCCGGGTTTGGTTCTCCCTGGCGGTCAAGTCTGGCAGAGCCGGCGCTTTCGTCAATTCGAAAGCGCCGGCCCCCATTGGTCAGTCGCCGGCCCCGGCACTCACGGCGCCGTCGGCGGCTTCCGGCTTGCTCTTGCCGAAGCCGATGGTGGGGAAGACGTTGATCAGCGCGGTGATGAAGGCCGCCAGATAGGGCAGCGACTGCACCACCAGCAGGCCCGACCACATGAAGGCGTCGCGGTTCTCGTGGCCGAAGACCATGACGATGGCCAGCGCCGCACCCCACAGCGACACCAGCAGCACCAACTCCTCCCGCGCCATCAGGAAGGCCTGCATCAGCGCCGGCTGGTTCTCGCACTTCGGCGTACGGACGAAGGGCCGGCCGGAGGTGAAGATGCCCAGCCACATGGCGCGGCCGACCGTATGGGTCAGCGCCATGCCGGCCACCGCCGCCCCGACCTTGTCCCAGAAGCCGCACTTCACCCGCGCCTCGTAGAGCCAGAGCGAAGCGCCGACCTTGAAGGCGAAGACGCTGAGCGTCGGGATCATGAAGACGTTCGGCGGGAACTCGAAGTACTTGGGGAAAGCCATCAGGCCGATGGACCAAATGATGCCGGCGATGCCGAAGATCATGTGGGCGGCGTCGGCGAACCAGGGCAGCCAGCCGGTGATGAAATGGTACTTCTGGCCGGCCGTCAGCTCCTTCGCGCCCGGCGACAGCTGGCGCCAATGGTGCTTCAGGATCTGCACGGCGCCATAGGCCCAGCGGAACCGCTGCGTCTTGTAGGCGGAGAAGCTGTCGGGAACCAGGCCCTTGCCGTAGCTCTCCGGCATATAGACGGCCTCATAGCCATGCTCGAACAGGCGCAGGCCGAGGTCGGCGTCCTCGGTGATGCACCACTCACCCCAGCGGCCGACCTTTTCCAGGGCCGACTTGCGGATGATGGTCATGGTGCCGTGCTGGATGATCGCGTTGCGCTCGTTCCGCTGGATCATGCCGATGTGGAAGAAGCCGGCATATTCCCAGTTGGTCATGCGCTGGAACAGGTCGTGTTCCCACTCGCGATAGTCCTGCGGCGACTGGACGAAGCCGACCTCCGGCCGGTTGAAGTGCGGAATCGTCGCCTTCAGCCAGTCGGGATGGACCTGATAGTCGCTGTCGATGACGGCGATGTGTTCGGCGTCGGGGGCGGTCTGCGCCAGACCGAAATTCAGCGCACCGGCCTTGAAGCCCGGCCAGTTGTCGAGGTGGAAGAAGCGGAACTTCGGCCCCAGCTTCTTGCAGTATTCCTCGATCGGACGCCAGACGGCCGGGTCCTTGGTGTTGTTGTCCAGCAGCAGGACTTCGTAGTTCGGGTAATCGAGATTGGCCAGCGCGTCCAGCGTCTGCATGACCATGTGCGGCGGCTCGTTGTAGCAGGGCACATGGATCGACACCTTAGCCGCATTGGGCAGCGGGGCGGCGGAGCAGGGGATGAACTTGCGCTTGAACTTGTGCTGCCAGACGACCTCCGTCAGCTCCATGCCGTCGATCAGCATGACCGCGAACAGCACCAGCTGGCAGAAGATCAGCAGGCCCCAGGCGATTTCGGTGGTGAGCGCGAGACCGGCGGCGGATGCCGCGCTGACGGTGAAGACAAGGACGGAGGCCACCGCCTGGATCAGCGCGCCGTAGAAGATCTGGCCGCCGATCTTCAGGTCGCTGCGGCGCCACAGGAAGAACACCAGCGGCAGGAAGCCCAGCGCGATGGCGGTGGCGCACTTGATCTCCCAGTTGCGGACCTCGTGCACCCCGCCGATCATCGGGAACTTCGGGTTGCGCTGATAATCCCACAGGCCCCAGCTGGTGCCGGCGGTGCCCTCGATCTCCCGCTTCCACGGCTGGTCGAAGGCCTCCATGATGAAGTAGTCGAGCTTGTTCTGGGCGGCGACGTTCAGGAAGTTGCGGATGAACTTGGCCTGATTGACCTGGCTGGCCTCGGCGCCCCGGCGCCACGGTCCGTCGGCCGGCCAGCCGATCTCGCCGATCAGGATGTGTTTGTTCGGGAACTTCGCCTTCAGCTCGTTGTAGCGGAACATGGCGTAATCGACCGACTGGTCGACCGGCACGCCTTCCCAATAGGGCAGCAGATGGACGGCGAGGAAGTCGACCGCGTCGGCCAATTCGGGATTCTTCAGCCAGACGTGCCACGGCTCGGCGATGGAGACCGGGACGTTGACCTTCTTCTTCACCCGCTTGATGTATTCGATGGCCTGCGGGACGGTCAGGTCCGCGCGCAGGATCGCCTCGTTGCCGACCAGGACGCGGCGCACGTTGCTGTTGGCGCGGGCCAGCTTGATCAGGCCGGCCAGTTCGGGCTCGTCGATCTCCGGCTTTCCGGTCGTCCAGGCGCCGGCGGTGACCGGCAGCCCGTGCTTGGCGGCAATGGCCGCCACCATTTCGGAGCCGTCGGTGGTCGAATAGGTCCTGACGGCCTTTACCGCGCCTTCCAGCGCGTCCATGTCCTGTTCGATGTCCTCGGCGGACGCCTTGTCGCCCTTCGACGGGCTCTTGTCCGAGTGGAAGGGGGTATAGGCGACGCCGGTGATGGCGCCCGCCCAGGACCGCTCGTCCACCGGTCGGTTCCACAGCGCCCAGAAGGCGATGTTGCCGAGGATCACCAGGATCAGAACCGCAAAGGCCGATTTGCGCATGTGGGTCGTTCTCGCTCGCCGCACCAGAAAACATGGATACGGCCCGTGGATATGGCGCAAGGGGACCGTTGCCGCCCCGACCATGTCCTCGGACCGAACTCTACAATCGTCCAACGAATGCCGCTGCGCCGTATGCCCGGCGCGCACGGCAATCTATACAAGCTTCGCGGTTGCCCCGCCACTGCCGGCTATAACAGGGCAGCCACCGGTTTATTCCTCCGGCGGCACCCGGCGCAGGCAATGAATGGAGTGAAGCATGTTTTCCCTTAACGAACGGCTACGGGCCGACACCCGCCCTGTGACCGATCTGGGGCTGAGCCGGGTGCTGCTGATGAACAACCGGCTGTGGCCCTGGCTGATCCTGGTGCCGATGCGCGAGGGGGCCGTGGAGATCCACCGGCTGGAGGAAGTCGATCAGGCGACGCTGATGCGCGAGATCGCGCAGGCGTCCCGCGTGGTGGAGCGGCTGTTCGCGCCCGACAAGATGAATGTCGGGGCGCTGGGCAACATGGTGCCGCAGCTGCACGTCCATGTGATCGGGCGGACGCGGGGCGATCCGGCATGGCCGGGTCCGGTGTGGGGGTCCGGCCATGCCGAACCGTATGAGGCGGCGGAGGCCGATGCCCTGGTGGACCGACTGGCCGAGGCGTTCCGATCGACGCCGTGAACTTTGTCGGGCCGTGAGTGTTTTGGTGGTCAACCATCTTTTCGGGAGACCGCCATCATGGCCGACCAGGACCGCTCCAAATCCGTGACCTCCGACGCGCCGTCGGACGCCGCCCAGCGAATCGAGGACAAGCTGGTCGACAAGACCGGCAAGGCGTCGGGCGATCCCGACAAGCCCGTTCAGCAGAAGTGGGAGGAGATGGGAGAGCGGGAGGAGATCATCGAGCGGAGCCAGCGTGAGGGCGGCGGGACTTAAAGGAAAAGTTTTGCCCCCTCCCTAACCCTCCCCCTCTTCGAGGGAGAGGGAACTCCGCTGCTCTGCATTTCAGTTACTCTGACAAGCGTCATGCCCCCTCTCCCGCGTTAGCGGGGGAGGGATGGGGTGGGGGCAAGTGGCGTCGGCGAGCGTCCTACCGCTTCACCGTGCAACTCAGCGCCAGCACGTCCGCCGCCTTGTCCAGATCGTCGGCGCGGACCAGCACATAATCGGTGTTGTAGGTGGAAATTGCGAAGATCGGCAGGTGCGCCTGGGCCAGCGGCACGGCGATGCGGGCCAGAATGCCGAACAGCGAGAAATCGACGACCCCCTCCACCCGGAAGGCGCGCCAGCCGCGTTCGGCCTTGACGCCCTCGGGCACCCGATCCTCGCGGCAGAGGATCGACAGTTCCTCTCCCGTCCGGGTGGCGCCGACCAGCGGGTCGGTCCAGTCGAGCCAGTCCGGCAGGCCGCTGCCGGGCGGAAGCTGCGCCACCGCCAGACGGTCGGGCAGGATCGTCAGGGTCAAGCCGGTCTGCTCGCGCACCAATGCTGCTGTCAGCGTCGCCTCGTCCACCTCGAAGGGCTTCAGGATGCGGCGGGCGCGGGCGGCCAGCGACGGCACGCCGGAGCGCATGGCGCGGCCCAGCATCTCCGCCGAGGTGGCGCGCAGGCCGGCGTCCGACTCGGCCAGATCGACCACCGCCTGCAACGCACTGGTCTGGACGATGCGGCTGGGGCTGTTCTCGAACCAGTCGGCCAGCAGGACGGCGGCGCGGTGGCGCTGCTCCTCCGTCATGGTCAGGCGCGGCACGATCTGGGCAAGGTGCCAGCGCACCTCCGCCTGCTCGATGGCGACGGCGTCGGTCAGCAGATGTTCGACATAAGGGTCGAGCCAGCCGGGATTGCCGCGCGACACCCGTTCCAGCGCGTCGGCGGCGCGCATGCGCACGCTGGCGTTGCGGTCGAACAGGCAGCCGACCAGCTCCGCCAGCTTGCCGCGGTCGGCCGACACCTCGTCGGCGACGGAAGGGGCGTCGCCCACCGTCCGCCGGTCGCCAATCGCCAGCCGGCGGGCGAGCGAGGCGTTCCGAATCAGTTCATCCATTTCAGCGCCGTCCGGTCGGGCGGCCGAAGCGCGACGGCGTGCCGAAACGCGAGGCGATCTTGGCGCCGGTCGGCTTGGGCGGCGGCGGGGGAGGGGGCGGCGGCGGGGTTTCGCCACGCGGCACGCCGCCGCCCGACGCCATCTCCGCCAGATCCTTCACCAGCTTCTGCACGCTGCGCACGCGGGCCTGCGGGTCGGGCCATTCGCGGATATAGACCAGCTTGTGGTCCGGCCGCAGCTTCATCAACGTCAGATGCTGGGCGATGTAGGTCAGCAGCTTGGCCGGCTCGGCATAGAAATTGTCGTGGAAGGCCAGGACCAGCCCCTTCGGCCCGGCATCGACCCGGTCGATGTTGGCCTGTTTGCACCAGCGCTTGATGGTGACGACGTCCAGCAGGTTCTCGACCTCCTCGGGCAGCTTGCCGAAGCGATCGATCAGTTCGGCGGCGAAGCCGTCCACCTCGGCCCGGTCGACCAGATCGGCGATGCGGCGGTAGAGCGACAGACGCACCGTCAGGTCGGGGACGTAGCTTTCCGGGATCAGCACCGGCGTGCCGAGGTTGATCTGCGGCACCCATTCCTGCGCCGCCGCAGCAGCGACGGCACCCTCCTGCATGGCGGCGCGGGCGTTGGCGACCGCCTCCTCCAGCATCTGCTGGTAAAGCTCGACACCGACCTCGCGCACCTGACCCGACTGCTCCTCGCCCAGCAGGTTGCCGGCGCCGCGGATGTCCATGTCGTGGCTGGCAAGCTGGAAGCCGGCGCCCAGGCTGTCCAGCGTTTCGATGACGTGCAGGCGCTGCTGGGCGGTAGCGTTCAGCGGCTTGTTCGGGGCATAGGTCAGATAGGCATAGCCGCGCTTCTTCGACCGGCCGACGCGGCCGCGGATCTGGTAGAGCTGGGCCAGTCCGAACAGGTCGGCGCGATGGACGATCAGCGTGTTGGCGTTGGGGATGTCCAGGCCGCTTTCAATGATGTTGGTGGCGAGCAGGACCTCGAACTTGCCTTCGTCGAAGGCGGTCATCACGTCTTCCAACTCGCTGGCCGGCATCTGGCCGTGGGCGGTGACGATCTTGACCTCCGGCACCAGATCGCGCACCCGCTCGGCCACCTTCGCCAGATCCTCGATGCGCGGGCAGACATAGAAGGTCTGGCCGCCGCGGTAATGCTCGCGCAGGATCGCCTCGCGAATCACCACCGGGTCGTAGGGCAGGACGAAGGTGCGCACCGCCAGACGGTCGACCGGCGGGGTGGCGATCAGCGACAGCTCGCGCACGCCGGACAGCGCCATCTGCAGCGTGCGTGGGATCGGCGTGGCGGTCAGCGTCAGCACATGGATGTCGGCGCGCAGTTCCTTCAGCCGCTCCTTCTGCTTCACCCCGAAATGCTGCTCCTCGTCGACGATGACCATGCCGAGCCGCTTGAAGTCGAGACCCTTGGCGAGCAGGGCATGGGTGCCGACGACGATGTCGGCCGTGCCCTCCGCCAGTTCCTTCTTGACCAGCGTCTGTTCGCGGGCGGTGACCATGCGCGACAGCTGGACCACGCGCACCGGCAGCCCGTTGAAGCGGGTCGAGAAGGTGCGGAAATGCTGGCGGGCGAGCAGGGTGGTGGGCACGACGACCGCGACCTGCTTGCCGCTCATCGCCACCATGAAGGCGGCGCGCAGGGCCACCTCGGTCTTGCCGAATCCGACGTCGCCGCAGACCAGACGGTCCATCGGCCGGCCGCTGCCGAGGTCGGTGAAGATGTCCTCGATCGCCTTCAGCTGGTCGTCGGTCTCGGGATAGGGGAAGCGGGCGGCAAACTCCTGATAGACGCCTTCCGGGGTCAGCACCGGATCGGCCTTCTTCAGCATGCGTTCCGCCGCGATCTTCAGCAGGGCTTCCGCCATGTCCTTCAGGCGCTTCTTGACCCGCGCCTTGCGGCCCTGCCAGCCGGCGCCGCCCAGCTTGTCGAGCTGGACGTTGGCGTCCTCGGAGCCGTAGCGCGACAGCACCTCGATGTTCTCGACGGGGACATACAGCTTGTCGCCGCCCTCGTAGATGATGCGCAGGCAGTCGTGCGGGGCGCCGGTGACCTCCAGCGTCTCCAGCCCGTCATAGCGGCCGATGCCGTGGTCCATATGGACGACGATGTCGCCTTCATGCAGGGCCGAATGCTCGGCGATGAAGTTGGCGGCCTTGCGCTTCTTCTTGGCCGGGCGGACCAGACGGTCGCCCAATATGTCCTGTTCGGTGATGACGGCGAGGTCGGGGGAGGTGAAGCCATGCTCCATCCCCAGCACGATGGTGCCGATGATGCCGCGGTCGAAGCGGCGCACATCCTCCATGCTTTCCGCCGGCTCCAGGCCGGGGATCCCGTGGTCGGCCAGCACGTTGGACAGGCGGTCGCGCGATCCGGCGGAATAGCCGGCGATCAGCACCCGCCGCCCGTCGGCGCGCAGCGCTCGGATATGGTCCTTCACCGCGTCGAAGACGTTCACGTCGGGGCGGTTGCGCTCCTCGGCGAAGTCGTGGCCGCGCTTGCCGCCGGCATCGACCGTGCCCTTGATGCCGGGGGGCGTGGAGAAGATCTGGAGCTGCGCCACCGCGCGCTCCGCCATCAGCGCGTCCCAGACGGTGGCGTCGAGGAACATCGAGGCGACCGGCACCGGCTTGTAGACCGGCGATCCCGCCCGCTTCTCGATGGTCATCATCGAATCGCGGGAGGCGTGGAAATCGACCACCTGGGCGATGCGGGCGTCGCGGGCCTCGTTGGCCTGATGGTCCAGGCTGACGATGCCGCGCGGCAGGTAATCCAGCACCGTGTCCATGCTCTCATGAAACAGCGGCAGCCAGTGCTCCATCCCGCCATAGGACCGGCCGGCGGAAATCGCCTCATAAAGCGGATCGTCGTCGGTCACCGCGCCGAACAGTTCGCGGTAGCCTGAGCGGAAACGGGCGATCCCGGCCTCGTCCAGAAACACCTCCGACATTGGCTTCAGCTCGACTTTGTCGCGCTTGTCGGTGGTGCGCTGGGTCATGGGGTCGAAGGCGCGCACCCCCTCCAGCTCGTCGCCGAACAGGTCGAGGCGCAGCGGCTCCTCGGTGCCCGGCGGGAACAGGTCGACGATGCCGCCGCGCACCGCGAACTCGCCCGGCTCCCGCACCGTCTGGGCGCGGGTGTAGCCGTTGCCGGCGAGGTAGCGCTGCAGCTTCTCCAGGTCGATGCGGTCGCGCAGCTTGGCCGAGAAGACCGCGTTCTTGAAGGCACTGCGCGGCGGCACCTTCTGCACCACGGCGTTGACGGTGGTCAACACGATCAGCGGCGCCAGTCCGTCGCGGTTCGACGCCGCCTCGCGCCTTGCGATCAGACGGGTCAGAGTGTCGATGCGGCGGGCGACGATGCCGCCGTTCGGCGACACCCGGTCGTA
>PJUA01000542.1_pt1 | contig 17522 bp, 18 predicted proteins | sample 1512151 | NCBI WGS metagenome assembly PJUA01 (sample SAMN08177678, study PRJNA422409) | Soil metagenome, whole genome shotgun sequencing project. | isolation source: Soil enriched on filter paper: beechwood xylan treatment | place: USA: Madison | collected 2015-01-15
CCATCCTGGTCGCCCAGGCATCCACCGCCACCTCCACCCGGCTGCGGAACGAAACCAACGCCTACAATCTCATCACCGTCGATCACCCTTCGGTGACGTTCGAGGTGCGGTCGTGGGAGGGGGCGGCCTTCACCGGCGGGCTGGTATCCAGCTATCGCAAGCAGGGGCACCGCTGGACTCTGCAGGGACAGGACACCGGCTTCCGGCCCGTCGACGGCGGTGCGGCCACCGGCGATCCCGTCACCCATTGGGACAAGGTAGCCCGGCATGCAAGCGGGCAGGCCCACGGCGGGGCATGAGACCTGCGCAAGGCAGCCGGCCCGGTCCCAAAGGACTGGAGCCGCCGCCACGGCTTGAGTTCACTATGCGGGAAGGCGTAGGATCGCCGCACTCGTTCTAAGTGCATGGTCTCACCGATGCCGATCACCCTGCCCGCCGCCTTCCCGCGCACCCGTCTGCGCCGCAACCGCGCCGACGCCTGGACCCGTCGTCTGGTCGCCGAGAACACGCTGACCGTCGACGACCTGATCTGGCCGGTCTTCGTGATCGAAGGCGAGAACCGGCGGGAGCCGGTCGCCTCCATGCCCGGCGTGGAGCGCCTGACCATCGACCTGCTGTGCGAGGCGGTGGCGGAGGCCGGCTCGCTGGGCATTCCCTGCATCGCACTGTTCCCGGTCGTCGGCTCGGACGCGAAGTCGGAAGACGCGGCGGAAGCCTACAATCCCGACAACCTGATGAACCGCGCCATCCGCGCGGTGAAGGCGGCGGCGCCGGATGTCGGCATCCTGGGCGATGTGGCGCTCGACCCCTACACCACCCACGGCCATGACGGCATCCTGCGCGACGGCTACATCCAGAACGACGAGACCGTCGAGGTCCTGATTCGTCAGGCGCTGTCGCAAGCCGAGGCCGGCGTCGACATCGTCGCGCCGTCCGACATGATGGACGGCCGCATCGGGTCCATCCGCGACGCGCTCGACAAGGACGGCTACCAGCTGACCCGGGTCTGCTCCTACGCGGCGAAATACGCCTCCGCCTTCTACGGCCCGTTCCGCGATGCGGTGAATTCCGGCGGCTTCCTGAAGGGCGACAAGACCACCTACCAGATGAACCCGGCCAACACCGACGAGGCCCTGCGCGAGGTCGCCTGCGACCTGCAGGAGGGGGCGGACATGGTGATGGTGAAGCCGGGCCTGCCCTATCTCGACATCATCCGCCGGGTGAAGGACCAGTTCGCGGTGCCGACCTTCGCCTATCACGTGTCGGGCGAATACGCGATGCTGCGCGCCGCCTCCGCCAACGGTTGGCTGAACTATGACAAGGCGCTGCTGGAGACGCTGATGGGCTTCAAGCGCGCCGGCTGCGACGCCATCCTGACCTATGGCGCGGTGGACGCGGCGAAGCTGCTCAAGCAGGGCTGAGCAGTTCGGGGCCATCTTTGAGCCGTTCAGGGCCGCGGGAAAATCCGCGGCCCTTTATCGTCAGGGCATCCCAATCGACGGAGACGCCCCGATGAGCCCGAAAATCCCCTTCCGCCCGGCCTTGGTCGCCGCCGTGCTGCTGGCCGCCTCCCCCGCTGCCGCGTTCGAGCTGCACAGCCCCGACTTCACCGACAAAGCGCCGATCCCGGAACGGAATGTGTTGGCCGGCTTCGGCTGCACGGGCGCCAACCAATCGCCGGCCCTCAGTTGGACGGAGCCGCCCGCCGGCACCCGCAGCCTCGCCGTCACCATTTACGATCCCGATGCGCCGACCGGCAGCGGATGGTGGCATTGGGTGGTGTTCAACCTGCCGGCCGACACCCGCGACCTGCCCGCCGAGGCCGGCAACCCGGAAAAGCCCGCCCTGCCCGGCGGCGCCGTGCAGAGTCGCACCGATTTCGGCACCTCCGGCTATGGCGGTCCCTGCCCGCCGCAGGGCGACAAGCCGCACCGCTATATCGTCACCGTCCATGCGCTGAAGGTGGATAAGCTACCGTTGCCGGCCGATGCGTCCGGCGCCATGGTCGGCTTCAACCTGAACGCCGCCAGCTTGGGCAAGGCGACGTTGACGGCCCGCTACGGCCGTTGATCTGTCGCGCCGGCCGGTCCTAGGATGAGGCCCATGGGTCCAGACCTTCTCGCCCGCCTGTCCCGCTTCGCCGCCCGCGACCTGCGTCCCGGCGGCGGCGACCGCCCGCATCGGCCGGAACTGTGGGCCTTCGTCGCCCATGACCGAGAACGGCTGGCCGAGGTGCGGATCGAACGCACCGCCCTCATCGCGGTTCTGGAGGGCACCAAGGAGCTGACCGACCCATCCGGCACCACCCGCCGCTTCCCGGCCGGCAGCGCCATGCTGCTGCCTCCGGGCTGGTGGGGATCGGTGGTGAACGATCCCGGCTCCGGTGGCCGCTACCGCGCCCTGGTGCTGGAGTTCCCGGCGGAGATGGTCCGGTGGCTTCTGCGCGCCCATGGCACCGATGGACTGGCACCGCGCGCCCGGCCCGGCGATTGGCATGTCGCCCTGACGCCGGCCCTGACCGACGCCATCCAGCACGCCGCCACCGGCCTGACCGCCGATCCGCCGCTGCCGGCGAAGCTGGCGGAGCATCGCTGCATGGAGGTCCTGCTGGCACTTCTGGAAGACGGCGTCTGGTGGCTGGGACCGGTGGCCCCGATGGGAATCGCCGATGCGGTGCGTCAGCTCCTGCGTACCCAGCCCGACATGCCCTGGACCGCCGAGCGCGTGGCCGGCGCGCTCCATCTCAGCACCGGCACTCTGCGCCGCCGCCTGACCGAAGAGGGCTGCTCGGTCCGCAGCATCCTGACGGAGGAGCGGGTTGCCCACGCCCGCGACCTTTTGCAGGGCGAGGGGCTGAGCGTTCAGGAGGCGGCGGAGGCATGCGGCTATGCCAACCGGTCCCATTTCGCCCGCCGCATCCGGACGGCGGTGGGCGTCAACCCTTCGGGCCTGCGGGGGCGCTGACCGGCTCGGTGCCATAGGCGCGAAGCAGCGCCGCGACCGAATCGGCGATCACCCTCTCCGGATCGGCGGTGACCGGCAGCCCCAGCATGGTCGGCCAGAACAGCACCTCCTTCATGCCACCGAGCAGTTGGGTCGCCACCACATGCGGGTCCGGCGCGTTCAGGCGACCGTGCGCATGCTGGGCGGCAAGATAGTCGTCCAGCAGCGCATAAGCCTGGCTCTTCCCGCCCTCCAGATAGTCCTGCGACAGTTCGGGGAAGCGCTGGTGCTCGGCGATCACCAGGCGGAGCAGGCCACGCACTTCCGGCCGCCCTGTATGGACCAGCAGGGAGCGCAGGAAGACCGGCAGGGCCTTCTCAGGCGGCTGGTCGTGGGAGAGCAGGCTCTGGCCGTCGGCGCTGCGGAACCCCTCATACAGGCCGGACACCACGGCCTGGAACAGCTCGCGCTTGCCGGGGAAGTGGTTGTAGACGGTGCGCTTCGACACATTCGCATCGGCGGCGATGGCATCCATCGACGACGCCTCGTACCCGTGGGTCAGGAAGGCGCGGGTTGCCGCCTCCACCACAGCATCCCGCTTCGCCGAACCGCGCGCGCCACCTCCCGTCTGAGACGTTGACATTCCCCACCCTCTAAATACACTGCACAGTGTAGTGTAGTTGTTGCCGCAGGCTCCCAGGGTAATCCGCCCGGCCGCGGCACGGGAGGGGTAAAGCGATGAAACAGCGCAATATCGGTCGTATTCTCGCGGTTTCCGAAATCGGGCTCGGCTGCATGGGCATGTCGGAGTTCTACGGCCCGACCGACGACGCTCAGTCGCTCGCCACGCTGGAACGGGCGTTGGAGCTTGGCGTCACCCATTACGACACCGCCGACATGTACGGCAGCGGTCACAACGAATCGCTGCTCGCCCGTTTTCTGACCGGCAAGCGTGACCGGGTGACGATCGCGACCAAGTTCGGCATCGTCCGCCAGCCCGGGGAGTATGCCCGGCGGGTCGACACCAGCCCTGCCTATGTCGCCCAAGCCTGCGACGCCTCGCTGAAGCGTCTGGGGGTGGAGACCATCGATCTCTACTACGCGCACCGCGTGAACCCGGACATCCCGGTGGAGGAGACGGTCGGCGCCATGGCCGATCTGGTGAAGGCCGGGAAGGTTCGTGCGCTCGGCCTGTCGGAGGTGTCGGCCGCCACGCTGCGCCGTGCCCATGCCGTTCACCCCATCGCCGCGGTACAGAGCGAATATTCGCTGTGGACCCGCGACGTGGAGGCGGCGGTGCTGCCGACCTGCCGCGAGTTGGGCATCTCGCTGGTTGCCTACGCCCCGCTCGGCCGCGGCATGCTGACCGGCGCCGTCAGCAGCCCCGACCAGTTCGCCGAGAACGACTTCCGCCGCATCGCGCCGCGCTTCGCCGGGGACAATTTCGACCGCAATCTGGCTCTGGTGGAGCAGGTGAAGGCGCTGGCAGTACAGAAGGGCTGCACGGCTGGGCAGGTGGCGCTGGCTTGGCTGCTGGCCCAGGGGCCGGAGATCCTGCCGATTCCGGGGACCAAGCGGATCAAGTACCTGGAGGAGAATGTCGGCGCCGCGGCGGTGACGCTGACAGACGCGGAGGTGAAGGCGCTGAGCGATGCGCTGCCGCCGGGCGTGGCGGCGGGGGACCGCTATACGGCGGAGGGAATGCGGGGGGTGAATGTGTGAACGGAGGATGGGGGGCCTCGCCGGCCAAGGCCCCCCGCTCTCCCTACTTCGGCGTCCCCGCCCAGACCTGGAACTGCGTGGTCTCCATCAGCATGTCGCTGTGGCCGAATGCGGTCTTGAACAGCTTGCCGACACCGGCCGTCCGCTGCGTCACCGCCATCAGCTTGCCGCGCAGCTTCAGGTACTGCTTTGTCCCCGCGACCAGCGCGTCGAGCATGCCGAAATCCTCGTCCTTGCCACGGTGGAGCGGCGGATTGGACAGGATCAGGCCGAAGCGCTCACGGGTGCCTAGCCCGGCCAATCCGTCGCTCAGCACCAGTTCGGCGTCCGGAACATTCTGGCGGGCGGCGTGCAGAGCCACCGCGTCGATGTCCAGCAACGTCAACGGAGCGCCCGGCTGGCGTTCGCGCACGGCCCGAGCAATCACCCCGGCGCCACAGCCGAAATCCAGCACGCGGGTGCCGGAGGCCACCTCCGGCAACACCTTCAGCAGGCATTCGGTGCCGGCATCGAGATGGCCGTGGGCGAACAGGCCGGGATAGGACACCAGATCCAGCGTCCGGTCGGGCAGCGTCAGGGTGACGGTCTGCCGCCAATCCTCCAATGCCCCCTTTGCCGGCGCATCGGTGCGGCGGGTCAACAGCAGCCGGGCGCGCCGCTTGATGATGAGCGTTTCCGGCTCCCCGGCCAGCCCGTCGAGATGCTTGGGTGCGCTGGTCACCCCCTCGTCATTGCCACCGGCGATCCACAGCGGGGCGCCGGGGGCAAGGCGGGAGGCCAAGGCGTGCAGGGCCATTTCGAACCCGGCCCAACCGCGCGGCAGGCGCAGCACGGCACCGTCGAACGGTCCCTCGGCCGGCCAGGGCGTGGCGGCCTGCCCGCCAACAGCGAGTCGGTTCCAAACCACCACCTCGGCCCCGCCGTCGCGGAGCGCCTCCGCAATGGCGCCGTCACTGTCGAAAGCGACAAGGATCCGACCCTGCGGCCGGATTTCGGACAGGGCTTCGGCGGCCACGTCGGCGACGGTCTGGTCGCGGTCCGTGGCCCGATTGTCGAGACGTGCCACCGTATCAGCCCTTGTCGCGCATCAGCCGCGCCTTGTCGCGCTGCCAGCTGCGTTCCTTCTCGTTCTGCCGCTTGTCGTGCTTCTTCTTGCCGGTGGCGAGGCCGATCTCGACCTTGGCGATGCCGCGGTCGTTGAAATAGACCGACATCGGCACCAGGGTGACACCCTTCTGCTTGATGCCGGCCGCGAGCTTGTCCAGCTCGCGGCGGCGGACCAGCAGCTTGCGCGGACGCTTCGGCTCGTGCTGATCGACGCGGCCGGCCTGGAGATATTCGGGGATGTACGCGTTGAACAGGTACAGTTCCCCACCCTTCAGGCCGGCGTAGGCCTCGTTCACACTGGCGCGACCGCCGCGCAGCGATTTCACCTCCGACCCGGTCAGCATGATGCCGGCCTCAAGGACGTCGTCGATGAAGAAGTCGAACCGCGCGCGGCGGTTCTGCGCCGCGAATTTTTTCGCTTCCTCGCGCGTCGCCAAGTCTCTCTCCTCTACGGCCCGTTCTGTCGCTTAGGACAACAGGCCGGCTTTGGTCATGGCTCCGCGCACAGCGGCGCGGGCGGTCTCGGAAGCCGGAACCAGCGGCAGGCGGACCTCGTCGGTGCCGAGGCCCAGCAGGCTGGCGGCGAACTTCACCGGGGCCGGGCTGGTCTCCACGAACATCGAGTCGTGCAGCGGCGACAGCACGTCGCGCAGGCGGAACGCCTCCTTCAGGTCGCCCTTGGCCCAGGCGGTCTGCATGGCGGAGCACAGCGCCGGTGCGATGTTCGCGGTGACGGAGATGCAGCCCACACCGCCCTGCGCGTTGAAGCCCAGCGCGGTGGCGTCCTCGCCCGACAGCTGGATGAAGTCGGGACCGACCTCCTGCAGCAGGCGCGACGGACGGGACAGGTCGGCAGTGGCGTCCTTCACACCGACGATGTTGGGCAGCTTTGCAAGCCGCGCCATCGTCGACACAGACATATCCACGACACTGCGGCCGGGAATGTTGTAAATGAAGATCGGCAAATCCGCCGCGTCATGGATCGCCTTGAAATGCTGGTACAGACCCTCTTGAGACGGCTTGTTGTAGTAGGGCGTGACCACGAGCGCCGCCTGCGCGCCCGCCTGCTTGGCATGGCGGGTCAGGGCGATCGCCTCGTCGGTCGAGTTGGAACCGGTGCCGGCCATCACCGGCACCTTGCCGCCGGCCGCCTCGATGCACAGTTCCACGACGCGGTTGTGTTCCTCGTGGGACAGGGTCGGCGACTCGCCGGTCGTGCCGCAGGGCACCAGTCCGTGGGTGCCCTGGGCGACCTGCCACTCCACGAAGGACTGGAAGGCCTTCTCGTCCACTTTCCCGCCCTTGAACGGAGTCAGAAGGGCGACGATGGAACCGTGGAACATGGCTGCCTCCTCAGTCGGCTTAGCTGGAAAAAAGAGTTGCGCACATTATCCCTCCCCGCCGCCCTCGGCAAGAGCGCCCGGATCTCTGTTTTCGCGGGTCTCCTCACCCTTTTCGCGGCGCTTCCCGGCGCCCTTCCCGCCGCGGCGCTGAGCCCGCAGGACATCGCCATCTATCGCGAGGCTTTCAAGCTCGCCGATGACGACCGGCTGGCCGAGGCATTGGCCGCGGCGTCCCGTGCGCAGGATCCGTTACCGGCGAAGGTTCTGCGCTGGATCGCGCTTGCCAATCCCGGCGGCGGCAGCTTCAGCGACATCGCCGCCTTCATCCGGGACAATCCGGACTGGCCGAACATGGCGGCGCTGCGCCGTCAGGCGGAAATGGCGATGCCCGACATCCCGCCGGCCGAGGTGGTGGAATGGTTCCGCCAGAGCCCGCCGCTGACCAACGACGGCTTCGTCCGCTATGCCGACGCGCTGATCGCCACCGGCAGCGTTGAGCGCGCGACCACCCTGATCCGCAAGCAATGGGCCGACGCCACCTTCACCGCCGACGAGGAGGCGACCTTCCTCGCCCACTACACGCCTTATCTGCGCCAGCAGGATCACAAGGCGCGCATCGACCGGCTGCTTTGGGCCCGGCAGGAAGCGCCGGTGCGGCGGATGCTGCCCTTCTTCGACGAGGCCTATGACACGCTGATCGAGGCGCGCATCACGCTGGACGGCGACCGTGCGGGTGCCGACGCGGCCTTGGCCCGCGTGCCGCCCGGCCTTCTGAACGATCCGGGGCTGATGTTCGACCGCGCCCGCTACCTGCGGCGCAAGGGCGACGATGCCGGCGCGCTGGAGATCATCGCCCAGGCCGGCGCCGACATGGGCCGCCCGCAGTCCTGGTGGTCGGAGCGCCATCTGCTGGCTCGCCGCGCGATGGAGCGGGGCGACTACAACCTCGCCTACCGTCTGGTCAGCGCCAACGGCATGAGCGACGGCAGCGCCTTCGCCGATGCGGAGTTCCTGTCGGGATTCCTGGCCCTGCGCTTCCTCGACAAGCCGTCGGAAGCCTTCGCCCATTTCCACAAGCTGTACCGGTCGGTCAGCGCGCCGATCAGCAAGGCGCGTGGCGCCTACTGGTGCGGACGCGCGGCCGAGGCGTTGGGCCAGACCGGCCCGGCACGGGAGTGGTATGCCAAGGCCGCGACCTACTCCACCACCTTCTATGGTCAACTGGCCTTCCGTCATGTTTCCGGCGGCGCGGTCACCCTGCCCACCCCGCCGTCGGTCTCCAGCTCCGATACGGCGGCCTTCAACAAGCGGGAGGTGGTGCGCGTCGCCCGGCTGCTGGCGGAAATCGGCGGGAACGCCGCCGATCAGGTGACCGGCTTCGTCCGCCGCATCAGCCTCGACGCCAAGACGCCGGCCGACTATGTCCTGGCCGCGAGGCTGGCGAGCGATGTCGGCCGCCGCGACTTGGCCGTCGCCGCGGCGAAGGACGCCGCCCAGAACGACGTGTTCCTGGTCGAAGCCGGCTATCCGATGATCGAAGCCCGTCCTTCGGCGCCGGAACTGGCGCTGGTCCACGGCATCATCCGGCAGGAAAGCACCTTCAACCCGACCATCGTGTCGTCCGCCGGCGCGCGCGGACTGATGCAGCTGATGCCGACGACGGCGCAGCTGGTGGCGGGAAAGCTGGGGCTGAAGCACACCAACGCGCGGCTGACGTCGGACCCCGGCTATAACGTCACGCTGGGCTCCGCCTATCTGTCCGAACTGATTGACCGCTTCAACGGCTCCTGGGTGCTGGCCATCGCCGGATACAACGCCGGCCCGAACCGTGTCCGCCAATGGCTGCAGACCTATGGCGATCCGCGCACGGAAACCATCGACGTGGTCGACTGGATCGAGCTGATCCCGATCTCCGAAACCCGCAACTATGTCCAGCGCGTGCTGGAAGCGGTGCAGGTCTATCGCGCCCGCCTGAACGGCGACCGGGCGGAACCGAACCTCGACAAGGACCTGCGGCGATAGGAAGGATAGGAGAGATCGGCCTCGCCGATCTCTCGCGTTCCCCTCGGCCAATCACGCCGTCGTCGGATTCGGCATGCCCGGCATCGGCTCGTCGGCCGGCGGGGGGACTTCCGGCAGGATGCCGGGGTTGTCGGGCACCGGATAGGGATCGGGAGTCGTCGGGCGGCCGGGCTGAGGCGGATTCGGATTGGACGGGGCCGGAATCTCGCCGGGGGTGGACGGCTTCTGCGGATCGCTCATGCGGCAACTCCTGACTGGGTGGGTTCCTCGGATAACGCTTTACTCGGCCGTCCGTTCAATCGCCCGGCCGCCGGACTGGAGGTCCTGCCCGGCCCCCTCGACCGTGTTGCAGCCGGTCAGCATGGCGGCGAGCGCCATCAGGAAGGTCAGGATCACCACCTCGCGCGCGGGGAACGGGATGGCGCGGGCGGTGGCGCGCTGCCGGCGGTTCGTGGCGTGCTGCATGGTGTCTCTCCGGTCTGGGGTGAGGGGACGGGGGTGGCGGGGATGAGCGATGGCCTGGGGGTCGTTCGTCTCTGCTTTTGACAACGGGGCTGCGGCGGCTTGGTTCCGCAACCGACCCCGCCGCCATGCAGAGAATGCAACGGTCCTTTCGGGGCTCCCGAAATCCTTGACGCGGTACGCCCACCGGGCAAGATGACCGGCTTTTGCGCAGTCTGCCCGCTTTCCGGCCAAGCCTTACGGTCCGGTCGCGCGGCACGGGCCGCCGTCATCCCTCCGTCGCCACAGGTCCAGTCATGAGCACCGCCACCCTGCCCGCCCCCGAGCCGTTGCGCGCGCGTCTTGCCGCCCACATCGGCGAGCTGTTGCGGCTGGCGGCACCGGTTATCGTCTCCCGCGCCGGGCTGATGGTGATGATGGCGGTCGATACCGCGATCGTCGGCCGCTTCTCGGCGCAGGAGCTGGCCTATTACGGGCTGGCGCACCTGCCGGGCAACATCATGGTCGGCACCGGCGTCGGGCTGCTGATGGGGACGGTGACGGTCACCGCCCATGCCTTCGGCGCCGGCGGCGACGTGGAGTGCGGCCGGGCATGGCGGCGGTCGGTCCCCTATGCCTTGCTGCTGGGCGTGCTGTTCGCACTGATCTCGCTGCTGGGCGACCCGCTGTTCCAGGCCGGCGGCCAGACGCCGGAGATGGCGGCGGGCGGCGCCCATGTGCTGGCGGTGCTGGGGCTGGGGGCGCCGGGCATGATGCTGTACATCACCACCGGCTTCTTCCTGGAGGGCATCAAGCGCCCGCTGCCGGGCATGGTCGCCATGGTGATCGGCAATCTCGTCAATGCCGCGCTCGCCTGGGCGCTGGTGTGGGGCCATATCGGGCTGGAGCCGCTGGGCGCCGTCGGCTCCGCCTGGGCGACCAGCATCGTGCGCTGGTCCATGGGGCTGGGGCTGGTCGCCTATGTCTGGTGGATGCACGACCATGACCGCTGGCAGATCCGCCTGCCGGTGTCCGGCTGGTGGAGCGGTGCCGCCCGCCAGCGTCACCTCGGCTATGCCGCCGGGCTCAGCATCGGGGTGGAGAGCGGCGCCTTCGCGGCGCTCGGCCTGTTCGCCGGCATGATCTCGCCGCTGGCGCTGGGCGCCTACACGGTTGGACTGAACCTGACCGCCCTGCCCTTCATGGCAGCGGTCGGTCTGGCGTCGGCCACCGCCGTGCGGGTTGGCGTGGCCTATGGCCGCGGCGACCGCAGCGACATGGCGCTGGCCGGCTGGACCGGCCTCGGAGTCACAAGTGCGATCCTGGCCTGCGTCGGCGTGCTCTATCGCAGCCTGCCCGACGCGCTGGGCGCCATCTACACCAACAACCCGGAACTGCTGGAGGCGGTGGCGCCGCTGATCGCCTTTACCGCCTGGATCCTGATCGCCGACGGCGGCCAGACGGTGATGGCGAACGCGCTGCGCGGCCGGCACGACGCCTGGATTCCCACCGCGCTGCACTTCTTCTCCTACGCGGTGGTGATGATTCCGGTGTCGGCCTTCCTGGTCTTCGGCCTCGGCCACGGCGCCCATGGGCTGTTCGAGGGAATTCTCATCGCCAGTCTGGTGTCGGTCACCATCCTGTCCCTGCGATTCGCACATCTCAGCCGGCGTTGAACCGGCATCAGTCGGGGCACCGACAGGGGTTTTCGGCCCCGAATCATTGTGTGCAATTGCGAGAGTTGCTATATTTCTCGGGCAAAACCTTCGGCCCGCAAGGCCAGTGACTGCCGCGGATTCCCGAGCGGCGGCGCATTCGAAGAATGAGTGTCCTGCTTGAGCAATACGCCCCTTCCTCCCGCCTCCGACATCGCGCCGATCAACATCGAAGACGAGATGCGGAAATCGTATCTCGACTACGCGATGAGCGTGATCGTGAGCCGTGCCCTGCCCGACGTCCGCGACGGGCTGAAGCCGGTGCACCGGCGCATCCTCTACGCGATGAAGGAGGGCGGGTACGACTCGACCAAGCCCTATAAGAAGTCGGCGCGCATCGTCGGCGACGTGATGGGTAAATACCACCCGCACGGCGACAGCGCGATCTACGACGCCATGGTCCGCATGGCGCAGGACTTCTCCATGCGCCTGCCGCTGATCGACGGCCAGGGCAATTTCGGCTCGATGGACGGCGATCCGCCCGCGGCGATGCGCTACACCGAGGCGCGTCTGGCCAAGGCGGCGGAAGCGCTGCTGGACGACATCGACAAGGATACCATCGACTTCCAGGCCAGCTATGACGATTCGGGCCGCGAGCCCACCGTCGTCCCGGCCCGCTTCCCGAACCTGCTGGTGAACGGCGCCGGCGGCATCGCCGTCGGCATGGCGACCAACATCCCGACGCACAATCTGGGCGAGGTGATCGACGCCTGCTGCGCCTACATCGACAACCCGGACGTCACGCTCGACGAACTGATGGAGCATGTGCCCGGCCCTGATTTCCCGACGGGCGGCCTGATCCTCGGCCGGTCGGGCAGCCGGGCGGCGCTGCAGACCGGGCGCGGCTCGGTCATCCTGCGCGCCAAGACCCATTTCGAGGAGGTGCGCAAGGACCGCACCGCCATTGTCGCGACCGAGATTCCCTATCAGGTCAACAAGGCCAAGCTGATGGAACGCATCGGCGAGGTCGTGAACGACAAGATCATCGAGGGCATCTCCGACCTGCGCGACGAATCCGACCGCGACGGCGTGCGCGTGGTGATCGAACTGAAGCGCGACGCGGTTCCCGACGTCGTGCTGGCCCAGCTGTTCCGCCACACCCAGCTCCAGACCTCCTTCGGCGTCAACATGCTGGCGCTGAACGGCGGCCGTCCGGAGTTGATGCATCTTCAGCAAATCATCGCCGCCTTCATCCGCTTCCGCGAGCAGGTCATCACCCGCCGGACCGAGTTCCTGCTGGGAAAGGCGCGCGAGCGGGCGCACACCTTGGTTGGTCTGGCGGTCGCCGTCGCCAACCTGGATGCGATGATCCAGCTGATCCGCAGCGCCCCCGATCCGGTCTGGGCGCGCGAGGAGATCATGAACCGCGAATGGCCGGTTCACGACGTCGGCCCGCTGATCGAGCTGATCGACGAGCCCGGCCGCGGCGTCAGCGAACAGGGCACCTACCGTCTGTCGGAGGTCCAGGCCCGCGCCATCCTCGACCTGCGTCTGCACCGCCTCACCGGGCTGGAGCGCGACAAGATCGGCGCCGAACTGACCGACGTCACCGACCAGATCGCCGACTTCCTCGCCACGCTCGCCAACCGGCCGAAGCTGATGGGGATCCTGCGCGACGAGCTGGTGGAGATGAAGGAGCGGTTCGGCAACCCGCGCCGCACCGAAATCCAGGATCTGGAGTTCGAGGCCGACATCGAGGACCTGATCCAGCGCGAGGACATGGTCGTCACCGTCAGCCAGTCCGGTTACGTGAAGCGCGTGCCGCTGTCGACCTACCGCGCCCAGAAGCGCGGAGGCAAGGGCCGCTCCGGCATGTCGATGAAGGCGGAGGATGCGGTCAGCGACCTGTTCGTCGCCAACACCCACACGCCGCTGCTGCTCTTCTCGAACCGCGGCATGGTCTACAAGCTGAAGGTCTACCGCCTGCCGCTGGGCAACCCGCAGGCGCGCGGCAAGGCCTTCGTCAACCTGCTGCCGCTGATCGACGGGGAGACCATCACCACCGTCCTGCCGTTGCCGGAGGACGAGGCCGCCTGGGCCGATCTGCACGTCGTCTTCGCCACGTCGAAGGGCAACGTGCGCCGCAACCGGATGTCCGACTTCGCCAACATCCGCTCCAACGGCCTGATCGCCATGAAGCTGGAGGAGGAAGGCGAGCGTCTGATCGGCGTGCACACCTGCTCCGAGACCCACGATGTCCTGCTGGCGACCCGCGGCGGCAAGTGCATCCGCTTCCCCGTGGACGATGTGCGCGTCTTCGCCGGCCGCACCTCCACCGGCGTGCGCGGCATCAGGCTGGCCGACGGTGACGAGGTGGTGTCGCTGTCGATCCTGACCCATGTCGACGCCACGCCCGAGGAGCGCGCCGCCTTCTTCAAGATGAAGCGCGACGAAGGCCTGGAGATGGAGGGCGAGGCCGCGCCGGAAGCCGACGAGGTGCCGACGGACAGCGTCACCCTGTCGCAGGAGCGATACGAAGAACTGAAACAGAAGGAACAGTATATTCTGACCGTCTCCGACCGCGGCTATGGCAAGCGCAGCTCGTCCTACGAGTATCGCACCGCCGGACGCGGGGGCCAGGGCATCTGGAACATGGAGATGGGCGAGCGCAACGGCTCCATCGTTGCCGCCTTCCCGGTCGAATCGAACCATCAGGTGATGATGGTCACCAACGGCGGCCAGGTGATCCGCATGCCGCTGCACGACGTGCGGGTGGCCGGCCGCAAGACGCTGGGTGTCACGCTGTTCCGCGTGGGGGCGGACGAGCGCGTGGTGTCCGTCGCCACCATCGCCGAGGAAGAAGGCGAGAACGGCGTGGATACGGGCGTTGAGACTGGCGATGACGCCAACGGTTCGGTCGAGCCCACCGGTGATGCCGGCAGCTCCGCCGCGCCGAACGAATAACGGAAGGGCGTAAAGGGGAACCCATGGCGACCAGCCAGACCGAGACCAGCGAAGGTCGTCGAATCGGTGTCTATCCCGGCACCTTCGATCCGATCACCAACGGTCACATGGACATCATCCAGCGCGCCGCCCGTCAGGTCGACCACCTGATCATCGGCGTCGCCCGGAATGCCGGCAAAGGGCCGCTCTACTCCACGGACGAGCGGGTCGCCATGGTTCGCGAGGATGTGGCCGGGCTGAACGCCGCCGGGGCCAGCATCGAGGTGCGGGCGTTCGACAATCTGCTGATGCATTTCGCCATGGAGGTGAATGCCAGGGTCATCATCCGCGGCCTGCGTGCCGTCTCGGACTTCGAATATGAATTCCAGATGGCGGGCATGAACGCGCGGCTGAACCCGAAGGTCGAGACGATCTTCCTGATGTCGTCGGAGAAGCACCAGTTCATCTCCTCCCGCTTCGTGAAGGAGATCGGGCGGCTCGGCGGCGACATCCGCCATTTCGTCTCCGCCCGCGTTGCCGAGCGTCTGGCCGAGCGTTTTGCGCTTGAGGCCGGCAACGGCACGGTTCCGACGACCAGCCAGACCTGACCGGTCCGGCTCAACCGGCCGGATGGGCTTGATGGCAAAATCCTGCATTTCCCATCAAGCCCATGGTTGACCTTTCGGGCGCGTCTTTCTATGGTGCGCCCACTTCCGGCGGGGGCCAGTTTCCCACTGCCGAGCAGGATGATCCGGTAGCTCAGTCGGTAGAGCACGTGACTTTTAATCATGTGGCCGTGGGTTCGAATCCCACCCGGATCACCATCCAATTCAAGGCCTTAGCCTTCCTCAAGGGGTCGCTTTAGCGGCCCCTTCGGCGTTGTGGGGCACGGCATGGGGCACGACTTCACCTGCATGCCTCCCCCGTCCTGCATGACGGCCGAGAAAACAAAAAGCCCCGCCGAAGCGGGGCTTTTGCTGTTCTGCAACGGCTTGGCCTGGATGGCGACCCCAGCTGGATTCGAACCAGCGACCTGCCGCTTAGAAGGCGGCTGCTCTATCCAACTGAGCTATGGGGCCTTGTCCCGGGTTTGCGATCAGAAGCGCGGGCGATCGGTGCGGAAGTTGTCGGCGTAGTTGCGCGGACGGACGCGGCGGACCGGAGATTCCTGCACGGTGTAGTTCCAGCCTTCGCGCTCCGCGAACGCAATGGCCTCTTCCTTCGTTTCGAAGGACAGGCGCACCTGGTTCAGCGTGTCGCCGGAGCTGGTCCAGCCCATCAGCGGTTCCGGACGGCGCGGCGTCTCGATCTCGTAATCCAGCATCCAACGGTGAGTCTTGGCACGGCCGGATTGCATGGCCGTCTTGCTCGGCTGATAGATCCGGACGTTCATGGCTCGCTCGTCTCCCCAAATGCCTGCGGTAGCGTCCCCGGCGCGGATGGCCTGGACGCGGAGTTGTCCCCTGGCGATGGTCGGGGCGCCCGGATTCGAACCGGGGGCCTCCAGTACCCAAAACTGGCGCGCTGACCAGACTGCGCTACGCCCCGTCGCCGCGTTGTGAGATACACGAACGCCACGCCCACGGCAAGCGGACGGCGCACCGCTTTTGCGGACTTTTCCATCCAGCCTGCCGCCTAGGGCATTTGGTGCGGCGTTCGGTCGCTCAACAGCCTGTCTCCAACACCGTTCCGGATCCGTTTCATTGCCATCGCTCACCCCCGCCCCGCTTGCCGTCGCCCTGTTTCTGCCCGACTTGGAAGAGCGGCCGGACCGCCGCTCGGCGGTCGATCTCGCCCATCGATTGCTGCGCGCCGGCGTTGCGGTGGATGTGGTGGCGCCGATGGGCGGGGGACCGCTGCGCGCGGCGCTGAACCCGCCCGTCGGGCAGATCGACCTCGCCAAGCGCCATGCCGCGACCTCGGCCCTGGCCCTGGCCCGTGTGATGGCGGAACGGCAGCCGTCGCTGCTCGCCATACCGCGCGAGGTGGCGTGGGTCGGGCGGCTGGCGCTGTGGCTGGGACGCAGCGATGCGCGGCTTGTCGTGCTGGAGGGCGATGCGGAGGCTGATTTTGCGGCTATTCGTGCCGCAGCGCCTCGATGGGGTTGAGGCCGGCGGCGCGACGCGCCGGGTAAAAGCCGAAGAACACGCCGACCAGCGCGCTGACCACCACCGCCAGCACGATCGAATCGATCCGGATCAGCGTCGGCCAGCCGGCCAGTGCCGCGACCGCCACGGCGGTGCCGATGCCCAGCGCCACCCCGACCGCGGCCCCGATCAGTGACAGGGTGATCGATTCGATCAGGAACTGCACCAGGATGTCGCGCCGCCGCGCCCCAATGGCGAGCCGCAGCCCGATCTCGCGCGTGCGCTCGGTCACCGACACCAGCATGATGTTCATGATGCCAATGCCGCCGACCAGCAGCGAGACCGCTGCCACGGCGGCCAGCAGGAAGGACAGGGCGCGGGAGGACTCGTCACGGGTCGCCGACACCTCCGACAGGTCGCGCATCCAGAAATCGTCGTCCTGGCCGGGGATCAGCCGGTGGCGCTGGCGCAGCAGGTCGCGGATTTGCGCCTGCGCCTCCGCCATGTCGGCGCCGTCCCGCATCTTCACCGCCATGCTATGGATGAAGCGCGGGTTGCTCTTCGCCATGCCCGGGATGTTGCGCTTGGCGGTGGACAGCGGCACGAAGATGACGTCGTCCTGGTCCTGGCCCTGCGTGTTCTGCCCCTTCTCCGCCAGAACGCCGACGACGGTCAGCGGGGTGGAGAACACCCGCACCGGCTCCCCGATGGGATCGCCGCCGCCGAACAGGTTGCGCACCACCGTCTGACCAAGGACCACGACCTTGTTCGCCTGTGCCACATCCTCGTCCGACAGGCCGCGTCCCAGCGCGATGGTCCAGTCGCGGGCGTCCATGTAATCCGGCGTGATGCCGAACAGAATGGTGCCCCAATTCTGATTGCCGGCGACGATCTGCAGGCCCCAGCGCACCGACGGCGCCGTCACCACCACGTCGGGGATCTCCGACAGCACCGCCAGCGCGTCGTCCTCCGTCAGGGAGGATGCGGTGCCGGCGCCAAGCTTCACGCCGCTGCGGACGATGCTGCCCTGCCCCACCAGGATCAGGTTGGTGCCCAGGCTGGCGATCTGGCGCAGCACCTGATCGCGGGCGCCGGCTCCCACCGCGACCATGGCGATCACCGCAGCCACGCCGATGACGATGCCCAGCATGGTCAGCGCGCTGCGCAGCGGGTTCGCCCGCAGGGACTCGAGCGCCGCGCGCAGGGCGTCCCAGGCGGTCATGCCGCGACCTCCGGTTCCTGACGCAGATCGTCGATCA
>PJUA01000544.1_pt1 | contig 17398 bp, 14 predicted proteins | sample 1512151 | NCBI WGS metagenome assembly PJUA01 (sample SAMN08177678, study PRJNA422409) | Soil metagenome, whole genome shotgun sequencing project. | isolation source: Soil enriched on filter paper: beechwood xylan treatment | place: USA: Madison | collected 2015-01-15
ACATCTACGAACCCGACGCGCAAAGCGTGATCGACGAGCTGCTGGTGCGCTACGTGGAATCGCTGGTGTACCAGGCCGTGGCCGAGAACATGGCGTCCGAGCATTCGGCGCGCATGGTGGCCATGAAGGCTGCAACGGACAACGCGGGCAACGTGATCAGCGAACTGAAGCTGGTCTACAACAAGACCCGCCAGGCCGGCATCACCAAGGAACTGTCGGAGATCGTGTCCGGCGCTGCAGCCGCCGCGGGCGTTTGATGGTTGGCGGGGCAATGGAACGGGCCACATTGCCTGCCGTGCGCGCTTCGCGTGCACAGTGACTCAAGGCCTTCTTTCAAGGGGACTACGCGCAAATGAAGAAAATTCTTGCTCTGGTGGCGGTTGCTGCCGCTCTGACCGCCTGCTCCAAAAAGGAAGAGGCGCCCGCGCCTGCACCGGCTCCGGCTGCTGCACCCGCGGCGCCCGCGCCCGCTCCCGCCGCCGCAACGCCTGCAGCCCCCGCAGCGGCATCGACGGCTTCGGCCGACCTGCCGCAAGAGTGCAACGACTACCTGGCCAAGGTGCAGACCTGCGTTTCCGCGCAAAGCGGTGCAGCCGCCGACGCGATGAAGGCGAGCCTCGACCAGACCAAGGCCACCTGGGCTTCCATGGGTGCCGACAAGGCTGCGCTGGGTCAGGCCTGCAAGGCCGCCTCGGACGCATTCGCGGCGCAAGCCACGGCCATGAAGTGCTGACCTGAACTGAACCAATCAAGGGTGCCGGCCCGTCCGGCATTCTTGCAAAAGCGGCCCGTTTCGGCACCAGGACGCTTCTGCAAGAACCTGTCGCAAATTTATTGAGATCCATCCAGAAGGAAACGCCATGGCTGAAGGAAAAATTGTCCAATGTATCGGCGCCGTGGTCGACGTGGAGTTCCCGCGTGACCAGATGCCCAAGGTGTACGACGCCTTGAAATTCGAAGGCAGCGCGCTGACTCTCGAAGTCCAGCAACAGCTCGGCGACGGCGTGGTGCGCACGATTGCACTGGGCTCGTCCGACGGCCTGCGCCGCGGCCTGATCGTCACGAACACCGGTGCACCCATCACGGTGCCCGTCGGCAAGGCCACGCTCGGCCGCATCATGGACGTGCTGGGCGCGCCCATCGACGAACGCGGCCCGGTCGGCCAGGAGCTCACCGCTTCGATCCACCGCAAGGCTCCCGCGTACGACGAACTGTCGCCTTCGCAAGACCTGCTGGAAACCGGCATCAAGGTGATCGACTTGGTGTGCCCGTTCGCCAAGGGCGGCAAGGTGGGCCTGTTCGGCGGCGCCGGCGTGGGCAAGACCGTGAACATGATGGAACTCATCAACAACATCGCCAAGGCTCACTCGGGTCTGTCGGTGTTCGCCGGTGTGGGTGAACGTACCCGCGAAGGCAACGACTTCTATCACGAGATGGCCGACTCCGGCGTCGTGAACCTCGAGAAGCTCGAGGACTCGAAGGTGGCCATGGTCTACGGCCAGATGAACGAACCCCCGGGCAACCGTCTGCGCGTGGCGCTGACCGGCCTGACCATCGCCGAGTCGTTCCGCGACGAAGGCCGTGACGTTCTGTTCTTCGTGGACAACATCTACCGCTACACGCTGGCCGGTACCGAAGTGTCGGCTCTGCTGGGCCGCATGCCTTCCGCCGTGGGCTACCAGCCGACGCTGGCCGAGGAAATGGGCCGCCTGCAGGAGCGGATCACGTCGACCAAGGTCGGCTCGATCACCTCGATCCAGGCCGTTTACGTTCCCGCCGACGACTTGACCGACCCGTCGCCCGCCACCACCTTCGCCCACTTGGACTCGACCGTGGTGCTGTCGCGTGACATCGCTTCGCTCGGTATCTACCCCGCCGTGGACCCGCTGGACTCGACCTCGCGCCAGCTCGACCCGAACGTGGTCGGCGAAGAGCACTACAACGTGGCCCGCGCCGTGCAAGGCACGCTGCAGCGCTACAAGGAACTGCGTGACATCATCGCGATTCTGGGCATGGACGAACTGGCTCCGGAAGACAAGCTGCTGGTGGCACGTGCACGTAAGATGCAACGTTTCCTGTCGCAGCCCTTCCACGTCGCCGAAGTGTTCACCGGTTCCCCGGGCAAGTACGTTTCGCTGAAGGACACGATCAAGGGCTTCAAGATGATCGCCAGCGGCGAACTGGACCACCTGCCGGAACAAGCGTTCTACATGGTCGGTACCATCGAAGAAGCAATCGAAAAAGCCAAGAAGATCAACTAAGACTGACCGGCTCCGGCCGGTTCCGCTGTTTGGCGGAGCGGGCAGGGCAGGGAAGCATTCTTTGATTTTCGGCGCCGCCACCCTTAACGGTGGCGGTCCATCGACTAGGAAACGACATGGCACATACTATTCACGTGGACGTGGTCTCGGCGGAAGAGGAAATCTTCTCCGGCGAGGCGGAATTCGTCGCGTTGCCGGGCGAAGCGGGTGAGCTGGGTATCTACCCCCGCCACACCCCGCTGATCACGCGCATCAAGCCAGGTGCTGTCCGTATCAAGGTGCCGGGTCAGGCGCACGAGGAATTCGTGTTCGTGGCCGGTGGCCTGCTGGAAGTGCAGCCGGACACCGTGACCGTGCTGGCCGACACCGCGATCCGTGGTGCCGACCTGGACGAAGCCAAGGCCGCCGAAGCCAAGCGTCTGGCCGAGGAAGCGCTGGTCAATCGCGACTCCAAGATCGACCACGCCGCAGCCCAGGCCGAACTGGCCGCCGCAGTGGCACAGCTGGCTGCGATCCAGAAGTTGCGTCAGAAGCGCTGATCACTCGGCGTGTCCCCGCACAGCGGAGACGAATGCAGTAAATCCAAAGGCAGCCTCGGCTGCCTTTTTTCATGTTCATCGCGAAGCCACGTGCTTGCTGCGCAAGCCGATTTTCCGCGCCCGGCCGTTCCTCTTTCGCGCCGCCTGCTTAACCTGTATCAAGCTGCCTGTCGGCACGCCTGCCGTCATGTCCATGTTCGGGTAAAGTGAGCCCTTCGATGCGCCGTGGCGAACCAAATCGCCGTGCGTAAATCATTTAGATGATATGGCCCCCAGCGTCCCTTCATCCTCAGCAGGAGCACACATGTCTTCAGCCGTCTCGCCTTCTTCCTCCGCCGCCCTGTCCTCACGCGTCAATGGCAAGCCCATCATCGCCGTGGTCGGACTGTCCAACCGCCCCGAGCGGGCCAGCTTCGACGTGGCCGCCTACCTGCAGTCGGCGGGCTATCGCATCGTTGCAGTCAATCCCATGTACGCCGGGCAGACCATACTGGGCGAACGGTGTCACGCCAGTTTGCAGGAGGCCAGCACGGCCTTGGCGGGGCAGGGCCTGCGGGTGAGCATCGTGGATTGCTTCCGCAAGTCGGCCGACATCCCGCCGGTGGTGGAGGAGGCCATCGCCATCGGCGCCGACTGCGTCTGGATGCAGCTGGACATCGTCAATGAAGCAGCGGCGGCCCGCGCCCGCGCCGCAGGCCTGAAGGTCGTCATGGACAAGTGCATCAAGATCGAGCACGCCATGGGGGAATTGCACGGCGTGCTGTAAAGGGCTCCATCTGCAATACGGACATTCACTGATAACGACAAAGCGAGACAGCATGGCAAAGAAGATCGGCCCACCATTCACCGTCCATCCCAAGTTCGTCCTGAAAGAGAGCGAAGCCTCCAACAAGCCCCTCTCCAGCGGCGACAAGGAAAAGGACAAGGCCACCGTCCAGGCCCTGGCCGCCAAGATCGGCCTGCAGCAGCAGATGCTCTACGCCGGTCACAAGCACAAGGTGCTGGTGATCCTGCAAGGCATGGATACCAGCGGCAAGGATGGCACCGTCAATGACGTGTTCGCCGCCGTCAATCCCCAGGGTATCCGCATCGCCAACTTCAAGGGACCGACGGCCATCGAGCTGGCACACGATTACCTGTGGCGCGTACATGCGCAGGTACCGGTAGCAGGGGAGATTGCGGTGTTCAACCGCAGCCATTACGAGGACGTGCTCATCACCCGCGTCCATGACTGGATCGACGACAAGGAATGCCAGCGGCGCTATCGCCAGATCAACGATTTCGAGCGCCTGCTATGGGAAACCGGGACGGTGGTGTTGAAGTTCTTCCTGCACATCTCCAAGGCCGAGCAGAAGTCACGCCTGCAATCCCGCATCGACGACCCCAACAAGCACTGGAAATTCGATCCCCAGGATCTGGCCGAGCGCAAGTTCTGGGATGCCTACCAGCAGCGCTATCAGGAGGTGCTGCGTGCCACCAGTACCCTGCATGCGCCCTGGTATGTGGTGCCAGCGGATTCCAAGACCCATCGCAACCTGCTGGTGGCCAATGTGGTCCTGGAAACACTGCAGAAACTGAAGCTGAAATTCCCCGATGCCAAGCCGGAACTGAAGAACCTCAAGTTCGACTAAGCGCCCGGCCATCGGGATGCCGGCGGACTACTTCAGCCACTTGTCGAAGATCTGCTGGTATTCGCCAGTGGCCTTGGCCAGGTGCAGCCAGGTGTCCACATACGCCTTGAAAGCCACATCGCCACGTGGCAGCAGGTAGGCTTTTTCGGCGAACTGCAGCGGCTGGTCCGGGGTCACCGGGCAGAGTTCAGGATGCAGCTTGGATTGCCACAGGGTCTCACTGGCATCGGTCACCATCACGTCGGCCTTGCCATCCACGATCTGCTGGAAGATCGTTACGTTGTCAGGGTGCAGCAAGAGCGTGGCGCGCTTGTAGCGGGCACGGGCGAAGCGCTCGTTGGTGCCGCCCGGATTGACGATGGCGCGGGTACCCGGCTGGTCGATCATGTCGAAGTTACGGAACTTGTCCTTGTCGGCACAGCGGATGATGGGGGCCTTGCCATCCACCATGGTGGGTTCCGAGAAGGCGGCCTTGCGGGCGCGGTCCAGGGTGATGGAGACGCCACCCATGGCGATGTCGCACTGGGCGATGAAGTCGTTCATCAGCGTGCTCCAGGTGGTCTTGACGAACTGCGCCTCTACGCCCAGCGACTTGGCCAGCGCCTGCCCCAGTTCCACATCCATGCCTTCGAAGGTCTGGTCGGGCCGGTAATAGGTGAAGGGCTTGTAGTCGCCGGTCATGCAGATGCGCAGCTTGCCGGCCTTGAGTACCTGGTCCAGGCGGGACGCCGGGACGTTGTCCTCGGCGCGGGCCGATGACAAGGTCAGTGACAGCACCGCCAGACCTGCCAGCAGGACGGCGCGGATAGTGTTCTTCATGGATTCTCCTCGTGGATGATTGCGCGGGATCGGCCCGATCTCTGTTCGGTTCTTGTTCGGTTCTTGTTGATTTGAAAGGCCGGCTGGGCGAGCACTTCGCCAGCCGGGCCATCATAGCAAAACCCGCTGCCACGACCTGCATCAATATCAGCGTACGCCGATAGCGACAATTAGCCCGGAAGCCCCGCCCGTAGGATGCGATAATGCCGGATTGTCCTCAGAGCGCATTGCAGGCCGACCATGTCTTCTTCCACGTCTCCGTCCACCTCTCAGTCCACCTTCGCTCCGCTGAAGAACGATACCTTCCTGCGAGCCTTGTTGCGCCAGCCCACCGACTACACCCCGCTGTGGCTGATGCGCCAGGCCGGCCGCTACCTGCCCGAATACCGTGCCACCCGCAGTCGCGCCGGTTCCTTCATGGGCCTGGCGACCAACCCGGACTACGCGACCGAAGTCACGCTGCAGCCGCTGGAACGCTATCCCCTGGACGCCGCCATCCTGTTCTCGGACATCCTCACCGTTCCCGACGCCATGGGCCTGGGTCTCTATTTCGCTGAGGGCGAGGGCCCCAAGTTCGAGCGTCCCCTGCGTGATGAAGCCGCGATCCGTGCGCTGCAGGCCCCGGACCTGGAGCGCCTGGATTATGTCTTCAAGGCGGTCACCCAGATCCGGCGCGAGCTCGATGGCCGGGTTCCGTTGATCGGCTTCTCCGGCAGCCCCTGGACGCTGGCCTGCTACATGGTTGAAGGTGGTGGCTCGGACGATTTCCGCCTGGTCAAGAGCATGCTCTACAGCCGCCCTGACCTGATGCATCACATCCTCAGCACCAACGCCGCTGCCGTGGCCGCCTACCTGAACGCGCAGATCGCCGCCGGTGCGCAGGCCGTGATGATCTTCGATACCTGGGGTGGCGCGCTGGCCGACGGCATCTACCAGCAGTTCTCCCTGGCCTACATGCAGCAGGTGGTCAGCCAGCTCCAGCGCAAGCAGGATGGCCAGCAGATTCCGGTGATTGTCTTCACCAAGGGCGGTGGTCTGTGGCTGGAACAGATCGCCGCCATCGGCGCCGATGCCGTAGGCCTGGACTGGACCGTCAACCTGGGCGACGCAAGGCGCCGTGTGGGCGACAAGGTCGCCCTGCAAGGCAACCTGGACCCCAACGTCCTCTTCGCCGGCGACGACGCCATCCGCGCCGAAGTCCGCAAGCTGCTGGAGTCATTCGGACGTCCTGGCCCCGGCAGTGGCCACGTCTTCAATCTGGGCCATGGCATCTCCCAGCACACCCCGCCGCAAGCCGTGGCGACCCTGGCGCAGGCGGTGCACGAGATGAGTCGTGCCATGCGCGGCTGATCGTGCGCGTATCTGTCGTTATCTGTTCATATCTGTGCAGCGGGATAAGTTGATATGCACATCCTTGCCGGTCGGACTTGACTTATACACATTCGCCGGCGTTTTCTGATTGAGAATCAAACTTATTGGAATATGAACTGCAAGTGCAAGACGGTGTTTGTAAGTCATTGATTTTCATGGATTTATTTTTGTCGAATAAATGCCTGGTCTGTCCGTAAGCCGCTGTGGTATTAGCTCTCGGACTTGTCAAGAGGCACTTGTCAACAAAGTTATCCACAGGCGCTGTGCATAATGGGCAAAAGCGTTTACAAAACCGCCGCTTATCGAAGTATTTGAAGAATTACTTTAAGTTTGTAGGACAGTACGTGCAGGTCGGTGCAGGACAAAGCCGGGGTTTTTTTGTCAGCCAGCACTTGACAAATGCCCTCCGCCTGATCCGCAAACCAGGACTTATGCACATAAAAGGCATGCCGCATTTGCACAAACCGTCTAAGCAAATTTTTTTCCCGTGCTAAGGCGAACAATTTTAAGTCATTGATTTTATTGGACTAATTTTTTGCCCTGCATTTGGGCAGCGCGCCGTAAGCCTCGCCCAGTCTGCTCGTGGCGATGTCAATAGGCATTTGTCCCCAAAGTTATCCACAGGGTTTGTGGATAGGTTGAAAAATGACGATTAAACCGGGGCTTAGGCCGGTTTTTCAGGATTTACATTAAGTTCGTGGAACAACGTCTGCTTCAGGTCGCGCTCGATACGCCCCTGCATACCGTCTTTGATTACCGCTGGAAGGCCAGTTCGCCGGATGAGCCGTTGCCGGCGATCGGCCAACTGGTGGTGGTCCCCTTCGGCCGCCGCGAAGCCGTCGGCGTGGTCGTCGGCCAGGATGCGCAGACCGACCTGCAGGCCGACAAGATCAAGGACGTCATCGCCGTGCGGCACCTGTTGCCGCCGATGTCAGCGCATTGGCTGGCACTGTGCGGCTTTGCCGCCGACTACTACCAGCGTCCGCTGGGTGAGGTGATGCTGCCGGGGCTGCCCAAGAATCTGCGGGCCCTTACCACGGTGGCGCTGGACAAGGCACTCAAGGCCCTGGGCCGGCTTGCGCCCGCCACCAAGGCCAAGCCCAGGTCCAGGAAAAAGGCGGCGGTGGGCGCCACGGTGGAGGAAGCCATCGTCGATCCTGTGATGGCCGACCCATCGCCGGACCCGCTGCAACTGGGTGCCGCGCCGTCGCTGAACCCGTCCCAGCAGCAGGCGGTCGATGCGATCGCCGGCGCCGAGGGTTTCGCCCCGTTGCTGCTGTACGGCGTCACCGGCAGCGGCAAGACCGAGGTCTACCTGCAGGCTGCCGCCGCCATCCTGCGTCGCGCGGCAGAGCAGGCCAGCTCATCCGGTTCGCCTGAGCCTGGCCAGCCGGCACCGGCTTCGGCCCCCGCCCAGATCCTGGTCCTGGTGCCGGAAATCAACCTGACCCCGCAGCTGGAAGGCAACATCCGCGCACGTTTCCCGCATCTGAACGTGGTCGCCCTGCACAGCGGCCTGGCCGAGGGCGAGCGTGCCCGCAACTGGCTGGCGGCCCACCTGGGGCAGGCGCACATCGTGCTGGGGACGCGGCTGGCGATCCTGTCGTCGCTGGCGTCACTGAAGCTCATCGTCATCGACGAGGAACACGACCCCTCCTACAAGCAACAGGAAGGCCTGCGCTACTCCGCGCGCGACCTGGCCGTCTGGCGTGCGCACCAGCTGGGCATCCCGGTGGTGCTGGGCTCGGCCACGCCCTCGCTGGAAACCTGGCAGCACGCCCAGGCCGGCCGCTACCGCCGCCTGGAACTGCGCCAGCGCGCGGCCCTGCAGGCAGTGCTGCCCAGCGTCAAGGTGATCGACATGGAGCGCGACAAGCCCGTCGACGGCCTCACCTCGACCCTGATCGCGGCCGTGCGCAAGCGCCTGGAGCAGGGAGAGCAATCGCTGCTGTTCCTCAACCGGCGCGGTTATGCGCCGGTGCTGGCCTGCGATGCCTGCGGCTGGATCAGCAACTGCATGCGCTGCGATGCCTTCATGGTGGTACATCGCCCCGAGCGGCGCCTGCGCTGCCACCATTGCAGCCTGGAACTGCACATTCCACGCGCCTGCCCGACCTGCGGCAACGTCGACCTGCAACCGTTGGGACGCGGCACCCAGCGGGTCGAAGAGGGCCTGCATGGCATCTTCCCCGAGGCCCGCATCCTGCGCATCGATGCCGACTCCACCCGCCTCAAGGGTTCGGCCCAGAGCGCCTTCGACAGCGTGCACCGAGGCGAGGTCGATATCCTGATCGGCACCCAGATGGTGGCCAAGGGGCATGACTTCAAAAAGCTCACCCTGGTGGGCGTGCTCAATCCCGACACCGCCCTGTTCTCGCACGACTACCGCGCCAGCGAGCGCCTGTTCGCGCAACTGATGCAGGTGGCCGGCCGCGCCGGCCGTGCCGGACTGTCGGCCGATGGCAGTTCGGGCGAAGTGCTGATCCAGACCCGCTATCCGCATCACCCGCTGTACCAGGCCGTGATCCGCCACGACTACGATGGCTTTGCCGGTGAATTGCTGGACGAGCGGCGCCAGGCGCATTTCCCGCCCTTCATGTACCAGGCACTGTTGCGCGCCGAAGCTCGCGAACTGGAGATCGCCATGGGTTTCCTGAAGGAAGCGGCCAGCTTGCTGGACGCCCCGGCCATCACCATCAACGAACCGATCCCGATGACCATGATGCGGGTGGCCAATGTCGAGCGTGCCCAATTGCTGATCGAATGTCCCTCGCGCCCGACACTGCAGGCTTTCCTCAAGGAATGGCTGGCCTCGTTGCGGCAGATGAAGACCCGCGCGCGCTGGTCGCTGGAAGTCGATCCGGTCGATATCTGAGACGGCCCGGGCCGGTTTTTGTTGTGATTACGGCATCTTTGCCTCGGCAGGGCGCCGGACTGCACGCAAGCCGCTTGTTCATGCAGCCAACACGGTACGCCTAGCCGGTATAATCTCGGCTGCTCAACCAATTGCAAGCGATCCCTCCGCGCGGCGCCTCACAGCCGGTCCAGCGCCACGGCCGCTTCCGCTTTACCCCTCATTCCCATGCTCGCACAACAGAAACAACGCATCTCCGACCTGTTCTCGTCCGCCCTGCAGCCGCTGCTGGCCGACAGCGGCCTGACGCCGACCATCACCCTGGAGCGCCCGCGTGACGCCTCGCATGGCGACATCGCCTGCAACATCGCCATGCAGCTGGCCAAGCCGCTCAAGAAGAACCCGCGTGAGCTGGCCCAATCCATCGTGGCCGCCGTGATGGCCGACCCGGCCCGCGAAGGCCTGGTGGAATCGGTCGAGATCGCCGGTCCGGGCTTCATCAACCTGCGCGTGGCCGCAGCCGCCAAGCAGGCGGTGGTGAAGGCGATCCACGAACAGGGAGAGGCCTTTGGTCGCGGCACTGCAGGCGCCGGCCAGAAGGTGCTGGTCGAGTTCGTCTCCGCCAACCCCACCGGTCCGCTGCACGTGGGCCACGGTCGCCAGGGTGCGCTGGGCGACGCGTTGTCGTCGCTGCTGGACGTGCAGGGCTACGATGTCCTGCGCGAGTTCTACTACAACGACGCCGGTGTCCAGATCGCTACGCTGGCAAGCTCGGTGCAGGCGCGTGCCCGCGGCTTCAAGCCGGGCGATGCGCAATGGCCGGAATCGGCCTACAACGGCGATTACATCGCCGACATCGCCCGCGACTTCCTGGACAAGAAGACCGTCGCCGCCAGCGATGGCGAACCCGTCACCGGCAGCGGTGATGTCGAAGACATCGAATCGATCCGTCGCTTCGCCGTCGCCTACCTGCGTCATGAGCAGGACCTGGACCTGCAGGCCTTCGGCGTGAAGTTCGACAATTACTACCTGGAGTCCTCGCTCTATGCCGACGGCAAGGTGGCCGCCGCCGTGGACGCGCTGGTCAAGGCCGGCAAGACCTACGAGCAGGACGGCGCCCTGTGGCTGCGCACCACCGACTATGGCGACGACAAGGATCGCGTCATGAAGAAGACCGACGGCACCTATACCTACTTCGTGCCCGATGTCGCCTATCACATCAACAAGTGGCAACGTGGCTACGGCAAGGTCATCAATATCCAGGGCAGCGATCACCACGGCACCATCGCCCGCGTGCGTGCCGGCCTGCAGGCAGCCGGCGTGGGCATCCCGCAAGGCTATCCCGACTACGTGCTGCACAAGATGGTCACCGTCATGCGCAATGGCGAAGAGGTCAAGATCTCCAAGCGCGCCGGTTCCTACGTCACCCTGCGTGACCTGATCGAATGGTCGGCCGGCGAGGCCGTCGAAGGCCAGGAACGCGACCTCACCCGCGGCCGCGATGCGGTGCGCTTCTTCCTCATCTCGCGCAAGGCCGATACCGAGTTCGTCTTCGACGTCGACCTGGCCCTGGCCCAGTCCGACGAAAACCCGGTCTACTACGTGCAATACGCCCATGCGCGCATCTGCACCGTGCTGGGCAAGTGGGGTGGCAACGAGGATGAGCTCAAGGACGTGAGCGACCTGTCGCCGCTGACCGCCCCGCGTGAAGCGACCCTGCTGGCCAAGCTGGCCGAATACCCGGACATGCTGGCGCATGCCCTGCAGGAGCTGGGACCGCACCAGGTTGCCTTCTACCTGCGCGATCTGGCAGGCGAACTGCATAGCTACTACAATGCGGAACGCGTGCTGGTCGACGATGTCCCAACCAGGTCCGCACGCCTGGCGCTGTTGTCCGCCACCCGTCAGGTACTGCGCAACGGCCTGGCCCTGCTGGGCGTATCGGCTCCGGCCAGAATGTAAACAAGCAGCTAAAGAGAAACGTGAAACCGTTGAACGCGAAACATCACAAGCAGGCCGGCGGCACGCTGCTCGGCCTGATCCTGGGTTTGATCGTCGGCCTGGGCATCGCCGTGGGCGTGGCCCTGATGATCACCAAGTCGCCCATTCCCTTCGTCAACAAGGTGGTGCGTCCCGAACGGGCCGATCCGACCCCGGCCCAGGCGGCCGACCCCAACCGTCCGCTCTACGGCAACCGCGACATCGCTCGCGAGGCCGCGCGCGACCAGCAACAGTCGCAGACCCCGGTGCCGCCCAATACCGCCGCTGCCCAGCCGGTGCCGCCTGTGGCGCCGACACCCCAGGCCGCGACTCCGCCGGCCAAGCAGCCTGATACCAGGACGGCGGATGCCAAGCCATCTGCCGCCGCGCCGTCGGCCTCCAAGAACGACAGCAACGACGACAAGTGGACCTACTTCCTGCAGACCGGTGCCTTCCGCGACCAGGCCGATGCCGAGAGCGCCCGCGCCAAGCTGGCCCTGCTCGGTTTCGAAGCCCGCGTCACTGAACGTACCGCCGACAGCGGCGTGCTCTATCGCGTGCGCATCGGTCCCTTCGACCATGCCGAAGCGATGAACCGCACGCGCAGCAAGCTGTCCGATAACGGGGTCGATGCCGCCATCGTGCGCATTCCCAAGTAATCCACAGCACACCCACGGTGCCGGCGGCAAGGGATGGCCGGCCGGCACGGGGTGCAGACCGGCGCACAGGCCGGTTCCAAACGACTATCCATCAGAGAGGGTAATACCATGCGTTTCCATCAAAAGCTGCTGGCAGCCGTCAGCTTTGGCGTACTGGCCTTCACCGCCAGCGTCGGCGCCTCGGCTTCGCCGGCCAATCCGCAAGTGGGCAGCGACTACCGCGTGCTGGAACAGGCCCAGCCGACTGACTCCGGCAACAAGGTCGAAGTCACCGAATTCTTCTGGTTTGACTGCCCGCACTGCGCCGCATGGGACCCCTCGCTGACCGCCTGGGTCAAGAAGCAAGGCGACAAGATCAACTTCAAGAAGGTGCCGGTGGCCTTCCGCGATACCTTCGTGCCGCAGCAGAAGCTGTACTACACGCTGGAAGCCATGGGCAAGGCGGATGAGCTGACCCCCAAGATCTTCCACGCCATCCACGTCGAGAACCAGCGCATCAATACCGACAAGACCATCCTGGCCTACATCGAGAAGATCGGTCTGGACAAGCAGAAATTCCTCGACCTGTACAACTCCTTCGGCGTGCAGACCAAGGCCCGCCGTGCCGCCCAGCTGCAGGAAGCCTACAAGGTCGACGGCGTGCCCATGATCGCCATCGACGGCCGTTATGTGACCTCGCCGGCCGTGGTCGGTGTGGCCCTGGCCAACCAGCCCGAGTCGATGCAGCAGGCCGCTGCCCTGCAGGTGATGGATCACCTGGTAGCCAAGGTCGCTGCCGAGAAGGCCGCCGGCGGCGCTGCAGCGAAAAAGAAGTAAGCTTCACCTGTCCTGCACGGTCCGCGTCCGCAAGGCCGCGGACCGTTGTCATTTGAGCCCGGACATGTTCGACCGGTCGCAACCCTTCACATACCCTCAGGAGCCGGCATGGCCACCCTTCCCGTCGTCGCAGCCCAGGAACGCGTCTTCCTGACCGGAGCTTCCAGCGGCATCGGCATGGCCCTGGCGCGCGCCTATGCACAGCGTGGCGCGGTCCTGGGGCTGGTGGCACGGCGTGGCGCCGAGCTGGATGCCTTGCGCGCCAGCCTGCCGCATCCTGAACGGCATCGCGTGTATGCGCTCGATGTCACCGATCACGCCGCCCTGGCCACTGCCGCAGAGTCTTTCATGACCGAGTTCGGTGGCGCCGACGTGGTCATCGCCAACGCCGGCATATCCCAAGGCACGCTCACCGAATACCAGGAAGACCTGCGCGCCTTCGAGCGCATCCTGGCCGTCAATGTCACCGCCACCTTCGCCACCTTCACGCCCTTCGTGGCGCGCATGAAGGCACAACCCGAGGCACAGCGTCGCCGCTGCCGCCTGGTCGGCATCGGCAGCGTGGCCGGTATCCGTGGCCTGCCCGGTGCCGAGGCCTATAGCGCCTCCAAGGCTGCCGTGATCAGCTACTGCGAATCACTACGGGTGGAATTGCGCACCTCCGGCATCAAGGTCGTGACCATCGCACCCGGCTATATCGACACTCCCATGACCCGCGTGAACACCTATCGCATGCCCTTCCTGATGCCGGTGGAGCGCTTCGCCGAACGCGCCGTACAGAGCATCGCCGAAGGCGTCAGCTACCGCGTCATTCCCTGGCAGATGGGGGTGGTGGCCAAGCTGCTCAGACTGCTGCCGAACTGGCTGTACGATATGGCCTTCGCCCGTGCCCCGCACAAGCCCCGCAATCTCTAGCAACCCGACCCAGCGGCGCCCAGCGCCGCGTCTGGAGTTTTTCATGAAGATCATTTTCGCCGGCACGCCGGAATTTGCCGCCGTTGCCCTCGAAGCCCTGTACGCCGCCGGTCACGAGATCACCCTGGTCCTGACCCAGCCTGACCGTCCGGCCGGACGTGGCATGCAGCTGCAGGCCTCGCCGGTCAAGCAATGCGCGTTGAAGCACGGCACGCCTGTGGCGCAGCCGGTCTCGCTGCGCCTGAACGGCAAGTACCCCGAGGTCGCGCAGGAAGCGCATGCGCTGCTGCAATCGACCCCGCATGATGTGATGGTGGTGGCCGCCTATGGCCTGATCCTGCCGCGTAGCGTGCTCGACATCCCGCGTTACGGCTGCATCAACATCCACGGCTCGCTCTTGCCGCGCTGGCGCGGCGCCGCCCCCATCCACCGCGCCATCGAGGCCGGCGACACCGAGACCGGCATCACCATCATGCAGATGGAAGAAGGACTCGATACCGGCCCGATGATGTTGATCGAAAGCCTGCCCATCACTGACGAGGACACCACCGGCAGCCTGCATGACAAGCTCGCCGCGCTGGGCGGCCGGATGATCGTGGAAGCCATGGAAAAGCTGGAGCAGGGCGCATTGCCGGCCACGCCGCAACCGGAAGAGGGCGCCAACTACGCCGCCAAGATCGCCAAGGAAGAGGCCGCGCTGGACTTCAGCCAGAGCGCGCAACAACTGGCACGCCGCATCCGCGCCTTCAATCCCTTCCCCGGCGCCACTGGCCGCTTCGGCGACACCGTGGTCAAGCTGTGGCAGGCGCGTCCGGTGATCGTGGCGCAGCAGGGTGAACCCGGCCAGGTGTTGTCGGCTGATGCCCAGGGCGGGATCGTGGTGGCCTGCGGCGAAGGCGCACTGCTGCTGACCGAATTGCAGAAGCCCGGCGGCAAGCGCCTGCCGGCGGCGGAATTCCTGAAGGGTTTCCCGCTGGAAGGCGGCCGCTTCGCCTGAGCGGGTGGGCTCAGGCGTATTGCTTGAGCACGTGCGGCAGATGCCGCCAGAACAGCTCCGCACCCAGGTGGACGCGGGCCTGCCAGTCATCGGCGGCATCGTCGTCGGCGCCGTCGGTGACGAACTTGAAGGCCCGCCAGGGCAGCCCGAAATGGTGGCAGACGCGGGCGATGGCAAACAACTCCATGTCCACCAGATCGACCCCCTGCGCCACCAGCCAGTCGTCGGCTGCGGTGACGAAGCTGTCGCCGGTGCCGCACAGCACGCCGGGATGGCCGGATTCCAGGCGCGGCGGTTGCTGCTCCGGGTTCATCAGCGGCGTCACGCCACGTGGCGCCAGCGGCATGGCCGCCATGTCGCGCTGGATCACCGCCGCCACTTCCAGCAGGCCATCATGGTGCGGATCGATCTTGCCCGCGGTACCGAAGTTGATCACCAGGCGCGGCTGCCGCTCCAGGATGGCCCGGGTGGCATGCAGCGCGGCATTGACCTTGCCGACGCCGCAATAGAGCACATCTATGCCATCGGGCGCGTCAGTGGCCTGGAGTTCGCTTTCCAGGGCGGTCAGGATGAGGATGGGGCGAGGCGCTGTCATCTTTGTCAACGGTTAATGGATTGGAAGCAAATCCAGCCGCAAAGGCCGGCCGGCGCGGGGTGGTAGGGCGCTTTCGCGTATAATCTGGCTCTCATTTTTGCCTGTGAAACCGGTCGGTCCACGGTCGGTCCAGACCGGTTTTTTTGTCCCGCCAAAGCGTGGACAGTCCCGCAGACAGGCCCGCATTGTTGCCGCAACCAGAGAAAAACGCCAGATGAAGCCGAACGAACTGTGCCAGACCGAATTGCTGCTGCGCGACCTGATGTCGCAGCGCATCCTCATCCTCGATGGTGCCATGGGCACCATGATCCAGCGCTACAAGCTGACCGAAGAGGATTATCGTGGCCAGCGTTTTGCCGACTTCAGCGTTCCCGGCAAGGAGATGTTCGTCAAGGGCAACAACGAGCTGCTTTCGCTGACCCAGCCGCACATCATCCAGGAAATCCACGAGCAATACCTGGCTGCCGGTGCCGACCTGATCGAGACCAATACCTTCGGCGCCACCAGCGTGGCCCAGGACGATTACCACATGGCGCATCTGGTCTACGAGATGAACCTGGAATCGGCCCGCCTGGCCCGCGCCGCCTGCGACAAGTATTCGACCCCGGACAAGCCGCGCTTCGTGGCCGGCGCCCTTGGCCCCACGCCCAAGACTGCCTCGATCTCGCCGGACGTCAATGACCCCGCTGCGCGCAACGTAACTTTCGATCAACTGGTAACCGCGTACCTGGAACAGACGCGCGCGCTGGTCGAAGGTGGCGCCGACGTGCTGCTGGTCGAGACCATCTTCGATACCCTGAACTGCAAGGCTGCGCTGTTCGCCATCGATACCTTCTTCGAGGAAAGCGGCAAGCGCCTGCCCATCATGATCTCCGGCACCGTCACCGACGCCTCCGGCCGCATCCTGTCGGGCCAGACCGTGACCGCCTTCTGGAACTCCATCCGTCACGCCCGCCCGCTGACGGTGGGCCTGAACTGCGCGCTGGGTGCAGCCCTGATGCGCCCCTATGCCGAAGAACTGTCGCGCATCGCCGATACCTACGTCTGCATCTACCCCAACGCCGGCCTGCCCAATCCGATGAGCGACACCGGCTTCGACGAAACCCCCGACGTCACCTCGGCCCTGCTGAAGGAATTCGCCGAGAGCGGTTTCGTCAACGTCGCCGGCGGCTGCTGCGGCACCACGCCGCCGCACATCAAGGCCATCGCCGAGACGGTGGCCACCATCGCTCCGCGCAAGGTCCCGGAAGCCACTCATGAGATGCGCCTGTCGGGCCTGGAGCCCTTCACCATCAATGATGAATCCCTGTACGTCAACGTCGGCGAGCGCACCAACGTCACCGGTTCCAAGGCCTTCGCCCGCCTGATCCTCAACGAGCAGTACGACGAAGCCCTGGCCGTGGCCCGCCAGCAGGTCGAGAACGGCGCGCAGATCATCGACATCAACATGGACGAGGCGATGCTGGATTCGGTCGCCGCCATGACGCGCTTCCTGAACCTGATCGCCTCCGAGCCGGACATCGCCCGCGTGCCCATCATGATCGACTCCTCCAAGTGGGAAGTCATCGAAGCCGGTCTCAAGTGCGTACAGGGCAAGTCCATCGTCAACTCCATCTCGATGAAGGAAGGCGAAGAGAAATTCCTGCGCGAAGCCAAGCTGTGCCGTCGCTACGGCGCTGCCGTGATCGTCATGGCCTTCGACGAAGTGGGCCAGGCCGATACCTTCGCGCGCAAGACCGAGATCTGCGAGCGCGCCTATCGCCTGCTGGTGGACAAGCTGGACTTCCCGCCCGAGGACATCATCTTCGACCCAAACATCTTCGCGGTGGCAACGGGTATCGAGGAACACAACAACTACGCGGTCGACTTCATCGAAGCCACCCGCTGGATCCACGAGAACCTGCCCTACGCCAAGATCAGCGGCGGTGTCTCCAACGTGTCCTTCAGCTTCCGCGGCAACG
>PJUA01000545.1_pt1 | contig 17393 bp, 15 predicted proteins | sample 1512151 | NCBI WGS metagenome assembly PJUA01 (sample SAMN08177678, study PRJNA422409) | Soil metagenome, whole genome shotgun sequencing project. | isolation source: Soil enriched on filter paper: beechwood xylan treatment | place: USA: Madison | collected 2015-01-15
CATGGCGTCGGTCTATGTCGCGCGCGGGCTGGTGCCGGCGGTCGCCGCAGGGCTGGAGTTCGCCAAGGCGCAGATTGCGCTACGCGGCGAGCTGGTGCGGAACACCGGCCACATCCTGCAGAAGGAGGCGGCGCTTCGGGCCGGGGCTGCTGCCGCCGCCCAGGCCGCTGCCGCCGATCTGGCCGCCGCTGAAGCGGCTGCGGTCAAGGCCCGCTCCGATCTGGCCGCCCGTGCCGCCCAGTATGAAGCCGCAGTGGCGCTGGATGCCGCCATCGGCAAGACCGCCCGCCTCACCCAGGCGGAGGAAGCTCTGGCGGCGGCCCGTCTCGCCCGTGCCGCTGCCGACGAACGGGTCGCCCAGGCCTCGATTGCCGTCAACATGGCGTCGCAGGCGCAGGCCTCCGCCGTCGCCCGCACCACCGCCGCCGCGACCCTGTTGTCGCGGGCCGGGACCGGGCTGTCGTCGCTGCTGGGGCTGGTTGGCGGCCCCTGGGGTGCCGCCTTCCTCGCGGCCGGTGCAGCGGTCGCATATCTGGCGACCCGGACGTCGGAAGCGGACAAGGCACAGGAACTCTATAATCGCACACTGACCGAAGGCCGCCGCCGCATTGACGAACTGACCGGCGCATCGCGCGAGCGGGCCAACCAGTTGCGGGAAGAGCAGCGCAACGAGCTGAGCGCGGCACAGGCGGCGGCCGATGCGGCTGCCCAAAAAGTTGCTGCCCTTCAGGCATTGATTGCGGAGCAGCGCGCCTCTGCCGACCCCTCAGAGGCGGGCGGTACGGCGGGCATGTTCTCCACCTTCTTCGGCAACAGCGATGCCGGCCTGAAGAAGCTGGAAGCGCAGCTCGCCGCCGCGCGCAAGCAAGTGGAAGCCACCGCTGCCGTACTCGACGGCATGATGTCGGTGTCGCAGAAGACCGGCGACGCGGTTGGGCTGGAGATGGCGAGCAAGCTGTCGCGCGGCACCGCCGCCTTCAACGCGCTGAACACCGCCCTGTCCGACGCGCTGAAGGCGGCGGGGATGACGGTCCAGTCCGGCAAGCTCATGACCAACGAGCAGGCCGAATCCGAAAAGGCGGTCACGGCGCTGGGGCAGGCGCTGAAGGCGGGGTCCGGCTTCCTGCGCAGCTATGGCACCGATGCCCAGCAGATCGCCGGCATCATGGCCGCGCTGAAGCTGAAGATCGATCCCGTCGCATCGGCCATCGCCGACATGAACCGCGAGCTGGCCCAGGCGGGCGCGGCAGAGGGTGCCGCCCGCACGGCGCTGACCGTCCTGCAGCAGATCAACCAGCAGCGGGAGAAGGAGGGCAAGACCCCGCTGACCACGGTCAGCCCTGAGTATCTGCAACTGCTGGGCAAGGCACAGGAGGTGGAAACCAAACGGGTGGAGTCCGCCACTACCGCCCGCGCCAAGGTGCTCGACCTCGAAAAGCAGATCACACAGGCACAGGCCGCCGGCAATGCGGCCGGGGCCGCGGAGCTGCAGCGCCAGAAGGCCGTGGAGCAGATGGTTGCCCGCGGCGTCGACCGGAAGGTTGCCGAAAAGAACGCCGCGCAGGATTACGCCGTCGCCATCGCCGAAGCCGGTGCCGCCGCCGGGCAGGCGGGCAAGGAAATCCTGCTGGCCGCCGATGCCCAGATGGTGATGGCCCGTGCTGCTGGCCTGGGTGAGGCGGCGACGCGGCAGGCGACCTATGCCACCAAGCTGGCGCAGGAAGCCGCCAAGGGGAACGGCAACGTCATGGCGGTTGCCGCCGCCAACCGCCGGGAAGAGGCTGCGGCCATCGTTCAGATCCGGAATGAAACCGTTCGGACACTGGAGCTGGAGACGGCCAACACCAACGCGATGACACTTGCCATGGCGTCGGGCGGGGCTGCCGTCCGCGTGGCGCAGGAAGAGGAATACAAGCTCGCCCTGATCCGTAAGCTGGGGACCGATGCCACCGTCGCCGGCACCGAAGCCCAGAAGGCGCTGAACGATGCGATGGACGCCTACCGGAAGAACCGGGCGGCCAACGACAACAGCAAGCTCCAGCAGGAACGCCAGAGCGCCAACGATAACCTAGCCATGGTCCAACGTGAACTGGACCTGATGGGACAAGCGGAGCCGGTGCGGGAACGCGCACTGACCTCGCTCCGACTCCAACAGGAAGCCGCCCGCAAGGTGGCGGAGCTGGGTGAGGATGGCGCGCGGCAGTGGCTGGCGTGGCAAGAGCAGATCGCCGACAAGCGGGCGATGATCGACTATCTGAAGTCGGTTCAGCAGACCGCCAAGGAAATCTCCAGCGACATCTCGGCAGCGCTGTACGAACGGCTGATGGACCCCGGCAAGGCCACCAGCGTGGTGGATGTCTTCAAGTCCATCTTCAAGCGCATCGCTATTGCCGCTCTCGAAACGAACATCGTCCTGCCCATCGTCACCCAGGTCGTGGGGTCGATGCCGTCGCTGTTCGGCATCACCGCGCCGCCTGGGGCTGCGGGCGCGGCCGGCTCCGCCACCAGCAGCCTGACCGGTAGCCTGACCAACACTGCCCTGTCAAAGGCCGGTGGCTGGGCGATGGACAAGCTGGGGCTGACCGGCGGCATCACCAACGCCATCGACAAGTTTGGCTACTCCGCCCTGGGAATCGGCACGATGGCCGGCACTCAGGGTACCATGATGACCACTGCCGCCGGCGGGCTGGCTGCCGACATCGGTGTCATGCCGACGCTGGGCGGGGTCAGCAACGCGGCGGCGGCCGGCAGCACCACGGTCGGCGGCATCACGGGCGGCCTCTCGGCATACCTGGGGGCTGGTGCGGCCGGCGCTATGGGCGGCGGCTTGGTCGGTGGCTGGCTCGGCACCAAGACCAACAGCAAGGTCGTTGGCGGCATCTCCGGCGCAGTTGCGGGCGCAGGATCGGCGGCGCTTGCCTCCTACCTAGGGCTTGGCGCTCTTGGCGGACCGGTCGGTCTCGCTATCGGTGCCATTGCCGGCCTGATCATGGGCATGATCGGCACCCAGAAGGCCACGGTCGGTCCCACCGCGTCGGCGGACATCACCATCACCGCCGGGGGTAAGAGCGCGACGGCGGGTAACTTCCAGGTCGATAACGACGGGAAGATCGAGGATGCCCAGAAGCTGGGCACCGCCTTCAGCACAATCTTCACCGCAGCGGCGGCCGGCGGCGGCACGCTGGCGAAAGAGTTCGGCATCGGCCAGACCGCAGCCAAGGGCCTCTATGTCGGTGGCTCCGTCCCCTACAAGGAATTTGGGAAGGGCGACGATGCGCTGGGCAGCCTGCTGCGCTACACCCTGCTGGAACAGGGCGGGCTGGCCAACGCCGGGCCTGCCGTCACCAAGGCAATCAAGAACACCAAGGCGACCACCTACGAGGACGCCGCCAAGGACATCGCCCTGGGGTCCGGCATCGACGCCGGCACCACCGCCCTGGCCGCCCTCGACAAGTCGCTGAACAGCTTCACCAAGGCGGCCAAGGAAGCGACCGCCGAATCGCTGAAGCCGATGCTGGACGAGCTGGAGCGGGCGAAGGGGCTGGACCTGGGCAGCGAGTATGTGAAGCTCGCCACCGGCCAGTTGAACGCCTATCTCGACCAGCTGCGCAACCCGCCGGATTACACCCAGGTCGAACAGGACATGGCGTCGCTGACCGGCCAGTTCGCCGCAATCCGCGAAGCCTATCAGCAGCTCAACCCCGCCTTGGCCGCCACCGTCGACCAGATCGAAAAGGAGACGCGTGCCCGCATCAAGGCAAGCGTGCAGGACGATGCCGACCGCCAGCTCAATAGCGCGTTGGGTCGTGACTACATCAACTCCATCAACGATCTAACGAAGACGAGGGACATCAACGCCCGCAACTTGACGGCGGTCGGTCTCAGTACCCAGCGCGCATCCGAGATCTTCGACGCCTCGCTGAAGGGGCTGCTGAACGGGCTGGACGCGTCGCAGCTCGACGTGATCGCCGCCAGCTTCACCGGTGCTGTCCACGATCTTGCCGTCGAGATGGGTGACGCCGCGCGGAAGACGGAAGCGGCGACGAAAGCGGCGGAGCGGGCAGCCTATCAGTCGGACATCAACAGCCGGATGTACGCGGCGGTTGGCAATGACAGGGCCGCCGGTCTGATATCGCTCGACCAGCAACAGGCGGTGGAGCTGGCCCAGGCGCGTGCCAACGGGTACGACGTGACCCAGCTCCAGCAGGTGCAGGCGGCGGAGCGTGCATCCCGTGCGTTCCAGCTCGCGCAATCCGACCTTCTGGCCGCCTATGATCAGCAGATCGGCGCCCAACAGGACTATATTGACAGTCTGACCAATGGTGCGGTGAAGATCGCCCAGTCGGCCCGCGAGTTCCGCTCCGCCTTCGATGCACTGGCGCTGAACGACAATTCGCCGCTGAGCGACAAAGCGCGGTTGGAAGAGGCCCGCCGGCAGTTCTCGACCAGCTACACAACTTACAAGAACCAATCTGCGACGGACGCTGACCGAGACACGGCAAAGCAAGCCCTGCTGTCTCTCGGGCCGAATTTGGTGCAGCTCGCGCGGAGCTACTTCGGCCCGACCGACAGCACTGATTATGACCGGGTCCGGGCGGTGTTCGCGGAGTTTGGCGACACCACGGCCTTGGGGGTGGACACCGCTGAACGGACGCTGATCACCGCCAATGATACGCTGAAGGAGATGCAGAAGGCGCGGGCCGATGCGGCGTCCTTCGGTCAGAAGCAGTACGGCGCGCTGACCGGGCTGAAGGACGTGATGGACCAGAGCTATGCGGTCTGGAAGTCCGTCCAGGCGCCACTGCTGGCACTGACCGGCACCAATGACAACACACCACGCTACTCCGCTCCGGCAGCGGTGCAGTCGGCTTGGGATGGTCTGTCTTCCGAGCAGCGTCACGGCATTGTGCGGGCGATGGGCTGGGGTGGTGACATCGACCAAGCCTTCAATATCTGGCTGGCAACCTCGACCCAGCGCGCCACGACCTTCGGCGCCGATGTTACCAGCATCGCTGGCGGAGCACGTTATGGCGCGCCTGCTGACGTCGGCCGGGTATGGGCAGCGCTGACCCAGGCGCAGCAACTCGCCGCTGTCCGCTCGTCTGGATATGACGGCGGCATTGATGGTGGATTGAATGCGTGGGTGGCGTTGGGCCATCAGGCAGCCTTCGAAGCAGCTATCCGGGAACAGGCCCATTTGGCCGGTATCCCCGGCTTCGCAACCGGCACCCTCTCCGCCCCGCCCGGCATGGCTTGGGTGGGGGAGCACGGCCGGGAGCTTGTCCAAATGGCGGGCGGCGAGCGGGTCTATCCGCATGAGGCCAGCATGCGACTGGCCCGCCGCTTCCAGGTCGCGAATGACCGGTTGCCGGACGGGGTCGTGAGCTTGCGGGCACCGACCGTTGTCTCCGAGTTGGTCTCCGAGATCCGCAAGTTCCGGGAAGAGGCGCGGCAGGATGCCCGCGCCATCATCAGCACCATCATCGCGATGTCCGAAAAGCAGGAAGGCACCGTCCGCGAAGAGAACGCGGAGCTGCGCCGCCGCATCGACAAACAGTCACAGGAATTCCGGATCGGATTGGCCGAGCCGAAGTATGCAACGAAGGGACGATAACCCATGCCGATGTCGAATTACCTGCGCAACAAGCTGCTGGATCATGCCAACGGCAAGACGGCCTTCACCATGCCGACCACCGTCTATCTGGCGGCTCTGACGTCAGCGTCGTCGGTGTCCGGCCCCGGCACGGAGGTCAGCACGACCAGCACCGGCTATGCCCGGCAGGCGATCACCGCCACCATGTCGGCGGCATCGTCGGGCAGCAGCTCCAACAGCGGTACGGTGACCTTCGGGCCGGCTTCCTCCGCCTGGGGCACCATCACCGACTTTGCCGTCTTCGATGCGGCGACTGCCGGCAATATGCTGTGGTTCGGCACGCTGGGCGCCTCGAAGACCATCGCATCGGCGGACCAGCTCCAATTCGCCGCCGGTCAGTTCCAGCTGTCGCTGAGCTAACAGCATGCTGGGCTTTGGCCCCATCGCCGATGCGCCGCTGTCGGCAGCCGGTGGCGGCAACACCTTCACGGTGTCAGCCACCGCCCTGGCGGTGTCTGTGGCGGTCGCAGTGGCGGGCATCGTCACGCCGGCATCCGGCTTGGCGGCCGGTGCAGGCGTATCGGCGGCTGCTGCCGTCCGGCTGGTTGGCGTCGCTGGCGTCGCCAGCGGTGCGGCGGCGACGGTCGCGGCGGGCCGCCTCTCCGCCAGCACCAGCGGTGCGGCTGTCGCCGCCTCGAGCGCTGTGGCTGTGGCCCGGTTGGTTGCGCGACCTTCGGCTGCCACATCGGCTGCCAGCACAACAGCCACCGCTCCGTCCTGCATCGCCGCCGGAGTGGCTGCCGTCACCGGCTCGTCCAACAGCGTGGCGGTCGCCGGACGGGTTCACCCGGCTGCTGGTGCATCGGCATCTACCGCGTCCACAACGGCCAGCGGATCGCTTGTTGGTCGCGGGGCCGGCATTGCTGCGGCCGGCGGCAGTGCTACCGCCAGCCCCATCCTGGTGGCACGCGGACAGGCCTCCGCGTCAGCAGCTGGAGTGCCGAACGGCGTGGCGTCGCGCGTCGCTGCCATGTCCGGCGCCGCTACCGGCACGGCGTCCATTGTTGCTGGTGGCGCTGCAGTGGCCGGTGCGGCTGCGGCGACTCAGGGCGGAGGTGCTGTTGCAGGCGGCGGCCGGTTGGTTGCCGCTGGTATCGGCGGTGTCGCCGGCACAGTGGCGGTGCTCGCCCGACCAGCTCTTATCGCCCGTGGCTCTGCGACGCCTCCGGCTACCGGAGCGGCCACTGGCAAGGCTGTTCTTCGGGCTGCTGGCACCGCCACTGCTGTCTCTCTGTCGACGGTCTCGGCAAGCGCCGCTGCTATTCGCCGGGCCACCGGAACGGCGGTTGCGACACCCAGCGCGCTCGCGGTTCCCCGGCATGTCCATGCCGGGTCCGCCTCCGCCGGGGCTGTGTTGGTCGCCTACGGCTTTGGCGAGCTGCCCATCGAACGCCTGACGACCGGCCGCTTCCGGCTCGTCTACACCATCGAAATGGCGATGCGCCAGATCCCGAGGTAAGCCCCCATGTTCGGTCAATCCTTTGCCGAAGCACCTCTGGCGACCGCGCCGGAGGTGTCCACATCGTCGGCTGTCCTCTCGCTCTACGCCGCCACCGAAGACTTCGAGACGGGCTTTGGCGAGACCCCAGAGAACGTGATCATGCCCGGCACCCTGCTGTCGCCGCTGCGGGTGGAGCGTTCGCTGCTGTCCGACCTGCTGGGCGGCACCGTCGCGGTCTCCTACGGCGAAGCCGAGCTGATCAATGTCGAGCGCACCTATGACGACCTGGTTCACGATTTTGACGTGGCCGGTCGCCCCGTCACCATCAGTGTTGGCGCGGCCGGCGGGCGCTTTGCCGACTTCGTGACGCTCTTCGATGGCACCGCCTCCGGCTGGTACGCGACCGACGAACGCCTGATCGTCCAGCTGCGTGGCTGGGAGTTCCTGCTGGAAGTGGCTTTCGAGGGCCGGACCTTTTCCGGTGCCGGCGGGCTGGACGGTACGTCCGATCTGGAAGGCAAGCGGCTGCCGGTGGCGCTGGGCTGGCTGAACAACGTCACCCCCGCGTTTGTCATCCCGGCCGAATTGCTGTTCATGGTCCATGGCGGGCAGATCAGCGACATTCCCGCCGTCTATGTGCGGGGTGCCGCGCTGAACAAGGGAGCGGATTATCCCACTGCCGCCGCCTTGCGTGCGGCAACCGTGCCAGCGAACAGCTTCATCACCTGTGTGGCCGAAGGCCTGTTCCGAGTCGAATACCTCAACGACAGCGAGAAGGGCGCGGTCACCTGCGACGTGAAGGGCGCGGTGGTCGGTGGTGTCTTCCTTCAGACCACGGCGCAGATCGTCGGGCATGTGCTGCTGGACCGGGCCGAGGTGCCGGCGGAGCGCGTCGCCGATCTGTCCGCCGCGCCGTGGCAGTTCCACCGGCCGGTCGGCTTCTATGCCGCCCCTGACGACAACGCGACCTGTGCTGACATGGTGGCGCTGCTGCTGCGCGGCTGCGTCGGCTGGGGCGGCTTCAGCCGGCGCGGCGTGTGGTCTCTCGGCTCCTTCCGCCTCGCCAGCGGCCCGGTGGTGGCGAGCTACGAGGAAGCGGACATCGTCTCCGCCACCGCGTTGGAGCTGCCCAGCGAGGTGACGCCGCCGCCCTGGCGGTGGCGCGTCGGCTATGACCGGAACTGGACGGTGCAGGACTCCGACATTGCCGGCGTGGTGACGGAGGACCGGCGGAAGTGGCTGCGCGAGGCGCAGCGGCTGGCGGAAGTCATCAACAGCACCACCAAGGCCTTCTACCAGAAGCCCAGCGATCCTGCCCCCATCAATGGCTATTTCCGCGACCGCGACGATGCTGCCGCCTTGGCGGCCGAGCTGGAAGCGCTGTGGCAGACCCCGCGCGGCTTCTACCGGCTGACGCTGGGCACGCAGGCCTTTGCCCGCGATCTGGGCGAGGTGGTGAGCATCGACTACCCCCGCTGGCGCCTGAAGGGCGGCGCCTTGGCGGTGATTGCGGCTTTGTCCGAAGACGCCGAAGACGCCCGCTCCGAAATAACCGTCCTGGTGGCCTGACCATGAACTCCGTCTTCAAGATCGGCTACATCAACGACGCCGACACCGCCGTGCTGTCCGCCTCCGGACAGGTGGGCACCAAGCCCGTTACGCTGCTGACCGATCCGCACCCGGCCCGCCGTTGGTCGGCGGGGCTGACGACGTCAGCCTGGATCAACATGGCCTGGGCGGAGCCGCGGACCATCGACTGCGTCATGCTGGCGGGTTGCAGCCATTCCGCTGCCGGCCGCTGCCAGATCACGGCATCGGATGTGCCCGGCGGCAGCGACCTGTACGACAGCGGCGACATTCCGGCGCGGGTCGACCCGCGCTTCGGCTACCTGATCCATGTCCTGCCGTCCCCGGTGACGACCCGGTCGGTTCGGCTCTCCCTGTCCGATCCGACGGTGTCGGAGGTGCGGGGTGGCCGGCTCTTCGCCGGACCGCTGTGGACGCCTCAGTACGGGCCAACGGTTGGGCTGGAGTTCGGCCGGGCGCCGCTGAGCACCCAGACCATCGGGCGCGGCGGACAGACCTTCATCGACCGCCGCGGCAACCCGCGCTCGACCTCCTTCACGTTGGGTGTGGTGACGCTGGAGGAAGAGCGCACGCATCTGCGCGAGCTGCAGCGCCTGTGCGCCAACAGCGACGACATGCTGGTGATCTTCGACGCCAGCGATCCCAACCCCGGCGACGTGTCGATCTGGGGCATCGCCAAGGACCTGCAGCGCCCCCGCCGCGACCTTCCCCGCTACCACTCCAACGCCTTCGCCATCACGGAGAGACTGTAATGCCCCGCATCAAGGATCGGGTGAAGCAGACCACCACCAGCACCGGCACGGGTGCCGTCGCCTTGTCGGGCACGGTGTCGGGGTTCCAGACCTTCGCGCAGGCCTTCACCACCGGCACGCAAGTCTATTACTGCATCGCCGATGGCACGAACTGGGAAACAGGCACTGGCACCTATACCGCTGGCTCGCCGGGATCGCTGAGCCGTGACACCATCTTGGACAGCTCCAACGGCGGCGCTGCCGTGGCCTGGGGTGTCGGCACCAAGGACGTGTTTGTCACCGTGCCCGCGTCGGCGGTGGGGGCGCTGAACATTCCCGTGGTGACCAAGTCGGCCGCTTATACGGTGACGACAGCCGATGTCGGCAAGCTGATCGAATGCACCGGCACCTGGACGCTGTCTTTGCCGGCAGCCGCCGCGGCGCAGAACGGCTTCACTGTGGCGGTGGCGAATGCCGGCACCGGAACCATCACCATTGATCCGAACGGCTCGGAGACGGTGAGCGGCTCTATTGTCGCCATTCTGTACTCTGGCGAGTCGTGCTTCCTGGTCTGCAATGGCACCGGCTGGGATGCCGTGGGCGGTGCAGTTCCGGCGCCGGCAACGACCTTTAGCACGACCGCAAAGAGTTCGTATGTCGCGTTGTCAAATAATAACCTGACGGCGACTGGCCTGTCGGGCGTCGGTCAGAACGGCATTGAAGGTTGGGGCGTCACGGATACTGGTTATACCAACGTCAAGTTCTACGCGGAAATTGGTATTGGTGCGCAGGCTGGACAGACCTTCTTGGGCATTGCGAACACCAGCTGGGGCGGCGGCTGGGTCGGCAACGATGGCAACAGCTGGGCCTATGCGGGTGACCGCAAACACCACAACGGCACGAACTTTGTCTTCGGATCATCAATCGGGGCAAACACCCGAGTTGGAATCGCGTGCGACATCACGGGCGGCAAGGTTTGGTTCTCGCTGAACGGTGTTTGGCAGGCGGCTGGCGATCCGGCGACTGGCGCGAACCCGGCTTTCAGCGATGTCGCTGGCACAATCAAGCTCGCCTACAATCTTCGAGCCGCTGGCGACAGCGTCACCCTCTACACCCGCCAAGCTCAGTGGCTGGCCTCTGCGCCGTCCGGCTTCGTCCCCCTTCCGTAATCGAGGCACGCCATGCAACTGGTGGAAATCATGGCGCGGGCATTTGACCCGCGCATGGAGCGTAAAGCAGCAACGTTTACCGACGCTGCGGATCCAGAGCGCGACCGAGTCGTGCGGGTATGGGGGATTGAACCTCGTCCGCTAGGGGAGGTGAAGATGGAGTACAAGGCCGCCGCAACCGAATTGCGGTGGCAGAAGGAGATCGCCGGCATCCTGATCAACGGTGTACCGGTGGCAACCGACGACCGGTCCAAGACGCTGATCCTGGGAAAGCGTGCCAAAGCCCGAGAGAACCCGGACATGACCTTCCGATGGAAGGCGGCCAGTGGTGACTGGGTGGAGTTGACCGGCACCCAGATCATCGCCATCGCTGATGCCGTTGCGGATCATGTCCAGGCCTGCTTCGACCGCGAAGGCGAGCTGCATGACGCCATCGATGCGGCCGAGACGGCGGAAGCCGTATTGGCCGTGGACATCACCATCGGCTGGCCCTGACTGAAACAGTATCCCGCGGTTGCCTAACATCCGCGTCAGGGGTATTTACGGTTCGAACATTGTGCAGCCTTGCGGGGGAAAAGGTTAAATGACTACCGGCCTCTATAATCGTGAATTCTATAACGCTCAGATGGGAGGGTCTTACAAATCTGCGCTTAAGATTGTCCCAATAATAAGAGGAATGATTGAGGTAAATTCTGTACTCGATGTGGGGTGCGGAGTTGGATCTTTTCTTCGGGCATTCCAAGACAATGGAGTTGAAGACATTTTTGGAATTGACGGCTCTTACGTCTCAGAAGACCAGTTGATGATTGATAAGTCGAAATTTTACGCTCGCGATCTTACGAGCCCGTGTTTTATACATCGCCGCTTTGACCTTGCTCTCTCAGTTGAGGTTGCTGAGCATCTTCCGGTGCAGGTGGCTGATGCCTTCGTAAAGATGCTTTGCCTGCACAGTGATGTAGTGTTGTTCTCCGCTGCAATACCAGCTCAGGGTGGCGAAGGGCATGTGAATGAGCGTTGGCCATCCTACTGGGCGGAAAAATTTTCTTCCCATGGCTTCAAGCCATTCGACGTCATTCGGGATGAGATTTGGAACGATGATGACGTGGAATACTGGTATGCGCAGAATTGCATAATTTACGCCAATGAAAATGCGATCAACTTGAGTGATGCACTTAGAAATGCTTCAGAAAAGTCGATTGCTTATCCTCCTCGCTCACTGGTGCATCCCAAGTTGTATGAAATAAAGTGCGACATGGTGCGGAACTGCGCGGGGACATTTGAAGAACTTGCGCGAAGCGGCGAAGCTTATCGCATAGTGAAGGATGGAAACGGCCAGTTTAACGTTAGACTGGCCAAATAACAATTCGAACTTCTTGGTTCTATTTCATTATGAAGAGTATTCGCCGCAGAAGTGGCGCCAAGGGAAAATTCCTTGGCGCTATTTTTATGACGACAACACTGCCGCTTCTTGTGGGATATGCGGTGAGCCAACTGTCGTTGCGACAACACTCCAAACCTGACCAGCCGGGCCGCCAGTGAGCGGCCTTTTTCATGCGCGGAGGGCATTGTGACCATTCTTCGGGCTATTACCTACGCCGGCTCAGTGCTGGTGACCTGCGGTGCTGCCGTGGCGGCCACCGACCCGCCTCCCATCGATCAGTTAGCCGGGCAGCTTGACCGTTTCCTTGACCTGCTGGAGCGCGGTGGCGCTGCCGTGGTGGCGCTGGAGCTGGTGCTGGGCGTCGCCTTCCTTGCCGCATTGGCGGCGGTGGTGCTTGTCCTCGTCACCGCGGTCCAGGCGCTGCCGCGGGCCGCCCGGCCGCTGGCCGATGCCTACGCCACCGTGCGTGGGGGTGCTACTCGCCGGGAAGAGCGACTGCGTGAGCAGAATGCCGCGCTCGCCCGCAAGGTGGAGCTGCTGGAAGCCCAGGTGGTAGGGCTTGAGCACCGCGACGAAGAGAAGAGCCGGATCATCTCCGCCCTGGTCGATCAGCTCGGGGCCTTCGGCATCGACGTGGCCGCGCTCCGCGCCATGGCCCCGCGCCCCCTCCCCGAAGTCGAGGTGGACCATGCCTCCGCCGCCTGATGCTGCGCAGCAGCTCGCCGCGCGCGTGCTGGCGGAATGTGACGGCGATGAAGCCCTTGCCCGTCTCGCGCTCGCCCGCCTCGCCCTTGCCGCCAACAGCGGCATGTCCGTCGGCTTCCTCCGGCTTGGCCCTCCGTCCCCCGTCAGTAAAGGAGTTCGACCATGACCCAGTCTCCCACGCTCCCTGTCATGACTACGCGGGATGTGATCGCCCGCACCCTGTGGGGTGAAGCGCGCGGCGAAGGCCGCAACGGCATGGCCGCCGTCGCCTGCGTCATCCAGAACCGGGCCCGCAATCCGCGCTGGTGGGGCAGCTCGCCCATCACCGTGTGCCTGAAGCCCTATCAGTTTTCCTGCTGGCTGGCGGACGATCCGAACCGGGGCAAACTGCTGGCAGTGACCGACCGGGACGCCAGCTATCGCGCGGCGCTTGAGATCGCCGACACGTTGCTGTCCGGCCGGCTGGTCGACGTCACCAACGGCGCTGACCACTACCACACCGCAGGCGTGTCGCCGGCTTGGTCGGGCGGCAAGAAGCCGGTGGCCGTGATCGGCAACCATCGCTTCTTCCGGCTGGAGCTGAAGTAGTCCCTTTCAGCCCACACCGCTGATCCACCGTTCCGCCGCCGGCATCCCGCCGTGCGGCGTTTTTGATGCCCGAAGGAGGGGCACAACCGATGAAGTTCGCTTTCAATACCCAGCGCCTGAAGGAACCCGCCACCTATGCCGGTCTCGCCAGCATCCTGGGCGGTGTGAGCATGATCGCATCGTCCCCCTGGGTGACGGCAGCGGCCAGTGTTGCCGATGCCGCTGCCCAGGGGGCTTCGTCCGGTCAGGGCTGGCTGGGCATCGGCCTGTCCGTCCTGGGGGCGGTGGCGACGCTGGCGAAGGACCCGTCCAGCCCGCGTTAACAAGATCAGGTAGGGGCCGGCAGAGATAGCCGGCCCGTACCCTAAGCAACACAGATAGAATTAAGACAATTTCATTGAACCATTCTTTTCATTTGCTGCACTTCCGCCTCAAGCCTCTGCTTCGCTGCCACTGCCTTGCCACGCGACACTCTGAGACCATGAAGCTCTCGCTCCATTTCTCTTATTTGCGCTTGTATTGCAGCAATCTCAGCGGCTTGGGCATGTTGAACTTTTGTAATCCTCTGTACTTCAGACCAGAGATTTCTTACCCCCGCCGCCAACCGCTTGCCTAGGCTGCTAACTGGTAGCTCTTCTTCATCAAAATCGTCAGTCATATGCGTTTCCTCTTCGTGTAAATAGCACATGACGATATCAAATTATTGTTCGGATGAGTTTAGGAACTCAGGATAGTCGTTTGACTTAGCTGACGCTAACCAATCTAGTTAAACCCATCTCCTGAACCACCTGAAAAAGCGGCGCCGCTTTCTCAGGAGCTTAAGCATCAACCCTTACGTTGTAATCTCGGTAGGACGATAGCGATCGGCTGGTCGTTCCCGACTGCCTACTTCGTTCGGCCCGGCCATGGCCATGGGCCTTCGTAATGGACGCCTTCCACATGCAGTGCGCAGCCCACGTCGACGGCCTCCAATCGCATGCCGGCGACGATGGGACGGACTGCCGCCAACTCGATTGCTCGTTCTGGCGAGCGGGCGCGGACCTGAAGGACAACGGTTGGGGCGTCCGCTTCCTCTGGGAAGCCCTTCACCCCATAGAAGCGCATCGCAGTTGTGTTCATGGCACTGCCTTGTGGCTGTTCATGCGAGCCTCGTAACCCACCGCGATATTGCGCCCGGTCGCTCCGCACCGCGAGCACCGCCATGGCAGGGCGGATGGGTGCCTGTTGAACGTTCTAGGGCGCAAGATGAGCGGTGCAGTATCGACCTCCGCATATTTCCAGCAGGATCGGCACAGCACGGCAATTGGAACGCCGTGCCGATGGAAATCCCCGACACATTCGAAGCGCTTGGTGCCCACGCTGTTCTCCTTGCGTTCTTGCGCATGGAAACCCAACGAGAATGGCCGGTCAACTGCTGTCGGATGGATTTCGGAATCAGTTCGGAACGCAGTGTCTAAGCTACTGATAATCAATAAAGAACTTTGAGCGCCCCATATTGTCGAACCACTGGTCGAAATCATGGCCGCAGGCGCAGTGCAGGGCGTAGACGATCATGGTGAAGCCTCGGAAAGCGGAAACCCGGCCGTCTTCTAGCCAAGCCTCCGGCGCCCCGCCAGGATCTGCATCAATCGACCATCACCGTGACTCGGTCACGCCCACCCGCGCGCACATCGACAGCAGCGGGCAGCTGGAGCAGCGCGGCCGCTCTCCGGTGCAGACCCATTTGCCGAAGGGCACCAGCCGCTCGTTGATCTCCACCCAATAGCGCTTCGGCAGCACCGCCAGCAGCGCCGCCATCGTCTTCTCCGGCGTGCGCGCCGACACATAGCCCCAGCGGTTGGTGACGCGGTGGACATGGATGTCGACCGCCAGCGCCGGAATGTCGAAGCCGACCGCCAGCGTCAGCGCCGCGATCTTCGGCCCCACCCCGCGGAAGCGCATCAGCCCGTCCGGCGTGTCCGGCACCTCGCCGCCATGCTCCTCGACGATGCGGCGGGACAGGTCGCGGATGTCGCGGGCCTTCGGCTCGGGGAAGGTGGCGCCGTGCAGCAGTTCCACCAGCCGGTCCTCCGGCAGGGCGGCCATGGCGGCGGGGGTGGCGGCCACCGCGAACAGCCGCTCGGAAACCACCAATGTCGTCTCATCCCGCGTCCGGGCGGAGATCAGGCTGGCGACCAGCTGCTCGAACGGGGAGGCATGGCCGCGGTCGCGCAGCTCGAACATCGCCGCCTTGGGATAGGGGGCGACGGCGATCCGCAGGCGGCGGAACGCCTCGTCGATGTCGAAGGTCTGGGACGCCGCGGACTGCAAACTCACGGGAGCCGTCTCCGGGAACGGGCTGAACGGACCGGGCGTCACGCAGGACCCCCATCCGACAACTCGCGACTCCCGGCGATGTTCCGGTCAGAGCGCCTTGATCTGCATCTTGATCGGCCCGTCCGCCCGGCCATGGACGAACTGGTCGACATAGGCGTTGCCCGAATTGTCGATGTCGCGGGCGTGGCCGGTCCAGATGATGCGGCCCTGATAGATCATGGCGACGCGGTCGGCGATCTTGCGCGCCGACGCCATGTCGTGGGTGATGGTGACGGCGGTGGCGCCGAGATCCTTCACGCACTGCACGATCAACTCGTTGATGACGTCGGCCATGATCGGGTCGAGGCCGGTCGTCGGCTCGTCGAAGAAGATGATTTCCGGCTCGTCGGCGATGGCGCGGGCAAGGCCGACGCGCTTCTGCATGCCGCCCGACAGCTCCGCCGGCGACAACTCCGCCACGTCGGGGGTGAGGCCGACCGCGCCCAGCTTGGCGATGGCGATCTCCTTGGCCTGGGCACGCGGCATATGCTCGCCCTGGATCAGGCCGAAGGCGACGTTTTCCCAGACCGGCAGGCTGTCGAACAGCGCGGCGCCCTGGAACAGCATGCCGAACTTGTGCAGCATCTTCTCCCGCTCGCGCGAGCGCAGCCGGGTCGTCTCGACGCCGTCGACCTGGATCGAGCCGGCATCCGGCGTCAGCAGGCCGAGGATGCTCTTCAGCATCACCGACTTGCCGGTGCCCGACCCGCCGATGACGACCAGCGACTCGCCCTTCGCCACCTCCAGATCGATGCCGTTCAGCACCTTCTTCGGGCCGAAATGCTTGGTAACGCCCTTGAGCGCGATCTTGGGGACAGTGGTCATGAACTGGCGCTCACTTGGTCGAGAAGAAGAGGCCGGTGATGAGATAGTTCCACACCAGGATCATGATCGACGCCGACACCACCGCGTTGGTGGTCGCAGCACCGACGCCCTGGGCGCCGCCCTTGGAGTGGTAGCCGTGGTAGCAGCCCATCAGCGCGATCAGGAAGCCGAAGATCGCCGCCTTGACCAGACCGGAGATCACGTCCAGCGGTTCCAGGAATTCCCAGGTGCGGTTGATGTAGCTGGCGGCGTTGAAGTCCAGCCGGTAGACGCCGACCAGGAAGCCGCCGAACACGCCGATGATGTCGGCGACCACAACCAGCAGCGGCACCATGGTCAGGCCGGCGATCAGCCGCGGCGCCACCAGATACTTGTGCGGGTTGGTCGACAGGGTCGACAGCGCGTCGATCTGCTCGGTCACCCGCATGGTGCCGATCTCCGCCGCCATGGCGGCGCCGATGCGGCCCGCGACCATCAGGCCGGCCAGCACCGGACCCAGCTCCCGCGTGATCGACAGCACCACCACGGTGGCGATGGCCCCCTCCGCCTGGAAGCGGGAGAAGCCGCTATAGCTCTGCAGGGCCAGCACCATGCCGGTGAACAGCGCCGTCAGCCCGACCACCGGCAGCGAGTAATAGCCGATGTCGATCATCTGCCGCAGGATCTGCCGTGGATAGAGCGGCGGACGCACGCAGTGCGACAGGGCGGATCCGGTAAACAGGGCAAGGCGTCCGGTCGCTTCCAGGAAGATCAGGAAGGCCCGGCCGGTAGCGGCGAGGAAACCCATCAGTCGGCCCGCATCCTTGGTTAGAGACTCGTTTGGGCGATGCGGTCATAGCACCGATGAGCGCCTAGGTCATCCTTGGACTTTGCAGGGGAGGGGAGACGGGCTGTAGCGGTGATCTCGCCCTCTCTCCCCCGGGGAGAGGGAGGGGACCCGCGCCGCAGGCGTGGGGAG
>PJUA01000546.1_pt1 | contig 17375 bp, 12 predicted proteins | sample 1512151 | NCBI WGS metagenome assembly PJUA01 (sample SAMN08177678, study PRJNA422409) | Soil metagenome, whole genome shotgun sequencing project. | isolation source: Soil enriched on filter paper: beechwood xylan treatment | place: USA: Madison | collected 2015-01-15
CAACGGCATCTCCACCAGCGTATCCCGTTTCGAGATGATCGCGGTTGATTTGGAGACGGGCCAAAATGCCTGGCATCGCAGATCGGTTTGGCATGAATCGGTGCTCGGAGGCACCAAGGAAGGCATTTTGACCATCAACACAAAGAAGAAAACGTTATTTTTTGTTGATCCCATGACGGGAGAAACGGCGCTGACGGAAGCAAAATGGCTGGAGCGTTATCCTGAACTGGAGGATAATTTAAGTTATACCGCCGCGGATTATTACGTCGCTTCGGAGGATGAGCTTTACCTCTATGCATTGGACGGAAAATACTATAAAGTGGATTTTTCGCTCCAGAAGGTGACGGAAAACCCGGCGTACAAGGATATGCTCAGCAATGCGTTTTTGTTATCAACCTCTCCGCTTGCCCTGCCGAATGACGAAGCTTGGGAGCTCACTCAGCGGCTGGACGGCATGTATCCCGATTTATTGGAAAAAACAGTGCTGGTTGCGGAAAGCGACGGGCGGAACGTCGTGGTTGGCCATCTGGAAAAGCGAAACGATAAGAAATGGAGCCTTTCGCTGCTTTCGCTGGAGGAGCCGAAGGTATTATGGACGACAAAAGTGGATGCGCCCAAGGGTATGGCCGGTTCCGACTACGGTGCGATTAAAGCCGGAGATACCCTGCTCTTTTATTCCAACGGCAAGCTGTTCCCGGTTCAATTGGAAACAGGCAGCATGAATTTTACGTACCAGTACCGCTGGAATAAAGCCTTCGGCCAATAACGGGTTATCCGGAAGGCGGGCAAAGTCCTAAGAGTTGATCGTATTGCGATATTGCTTGGGCGTCATGCCCATATATTTTTTGAAAACTTGAAAGAAATACTTTTCATCGTTGTAGCCTACCTGAAGGGCGATATCCGCAACGCGCAGGCTTTGATCCTTAAGCAGCAGGCATGCCTGCTCCATACGTACCTTGTGCAGAAAATCAAGGAAGCTGCTTCTAAGCTGCTGCTTGAACAGAAGACTCAAATAACCGGGCGTAATAAACACTTCCCTGGCGACGGTTTCCCGGCTGATGTCCTGGCTGTAATGCTCGCGGATATAGTCCAGAATCGACTCGAACAGCTTGTTGCTTTGTTTTTTTTCGTTGAGCTGGCGGGCGATGCATAATGCGGTACTCAGCAGTTCGGCATAGATGCTGTCGATGTTCAGCTTGGCCAGCTTTTTTGTAATCTCCTCTAGGTCCTGGCCAAACAGAGTATTAACGTCCAGTTCCTTTTCAATGCAAAGCCGGTACAGTGAAAAATATAGCGCAAATGCAAATTTAAGCACCAATGGCTTGGATTGCTTTTCATGATGAAGCGATTGCTGGAATAACAGGAGGCCCGACGTGATTTGCCCTTCGTCTCCCGACAGAACCGACTGGAGGACGAGCCTTTCCAGCTCGATGGGATAAGCGGTCTTCAGCGGTTCCTCCTCCATAGCTTCCTCATAGTCGATCAGCTTGCCCGGGCCCAGATAAAAAGCCGTATCCAAAGCGTTTGCGGCAAGCAATCCGGCGGTTCGGAGCTGGTTGATGCCTTTGTCCGCGGAGCCGATGGCGACGGAGACGCTAAGACGCAAATAAGCTGCTGCATTAGCGATCAGCTTTTCCGCAAGCGGCTTCAAGGATAAGGCGGGCATTCGCTGCTCCACGTTCAGAATAACGGCTATATCGTCCTGCTCCTCCACGGCTGCGCAAATTCCCGCCTGGGACAACGTTTCCTCGCAAATATTTTTCAAGCCGTATTTCAGCAATTCAAAATCAAAAGCGCCAAAACGGTTCTGGTGCTGGAGATAATCATCAATCTGGATACGGATGATGCCAAAATAGGGATGTGGAAAGGTCAGGCCGCTTACCGCAAGGTTGTCCAGCAGCTTGGAATGAGGCGCATCCTCTGACAAAAGCAGACGGCTCAACGCCTTGTCCCGCATCAAGGGCAGGCTTTCGCGGAAGCCTGCCTTCAGACGCTCCATATGCTGCGACTGCTCATGTTCAGCTTGTATTTCGTCCGACAGCTTCAGGACGGTATCCAATATTTCCTGGCGGCGGCTTGGCTTGAGCAGGTAGTCGCTGGCGCCAAGGCTCAGCGCTTTTTTGGCATAATTAAAATCGTCGTAGCCGCTCATAATGACCGATTTGACATGAGGGTAGCGGCTTTTGACGTTTTCAATCAGCTTGAGGCCGTCCATTTCCGGCATGCGGATGTCGGTTAGCATAATATCAACATGCCTTGTTTCAAGCAGCTCCAGCGCTTCGACTCCGTCGCGCGCTTCGCCAACGATGGTTATGCCGTGCTCCTCCCAATCAATCAACGTTTTGATGCCGCTTCTCGCGCGTTCCTCATCATCCACAATTAACAATTCAACCATGCTCTTCTTCCTCCCGGGTTTCCGTCATAGCTGGGATGTTCAGTTCGACCCGCGTGCCCTTGCCCGGCTCGCTGATGTAGGTCAATCTATAATCATCCTTATAGTAGTGGCGCAAGCGCTGAATGACATTTTGGATGGCGTATCCTCCCGTTTCCTGAGCTGTATATACATCCGATTCGGGCTGAAGCTCGGTTATTTCCTTAAGCATGTTCTCATCCATGCCTATCCCGTTATCCTCGATGACAAAAGAAAGCTGCTCGCCGTCAAGTCTGGCGCTGACATTTACGTACCCGCCTTCCCGCTTGCGCTCGATACCGTGGATCAACGCGTTTTCAATAAAGGGCTGAAGTAGCAGCTTCAGGAGGACGTAATGCTCCAGCTCCTCGGGAATGTCGATTTTGCAGGTTAGCTTGTCCGCAAATCTCATTTGCTGCAGCTTCAAATATTGCAGAATCAATTCCTTTTCCTTGCCCAGGCTCGTAAAGCTTTTACCACGGTTCAAGCTTAGCCTGAACAGTCTTGACAGCGTAATGACCATTTCGCTAATCCGGTCCTGCCCCGACTTTTCGGCCTCCCAGAAAATCATGTCCAGCATATTGTACAGAAAATGAGGATTGATTTGCGATTGCAATGCCTTCAGCTCGGCTTCTTTTTCCTTGAGGCGCAGCACGTAGGCCTCGTCCACCAGTGTTTTTATGTTTAACACCATATTGTTATAGCCTTGGCTGAGCAATCCGATTTCATCCTGGTATTTGACCTCGACGCGTTCCCCGAAATGGCCGTTCTGAAAACGGCGCATGGAGATCAGAAGCTTCTTGATCGGTGCGGTCAAAAAGGAAGTCAGCAGAGTAGTCAGCGGCACGGTTAATACAATGATGGCCAGTATAGCCAGGCCCACGAACAATTTAATGGCGTTTAATTCCTTCGTTAGCAGATGGAGCGGTACGGCGTAATAAATGCGCCAGCCGTTGTCCATCAAGCTGTAGGAAATGAGCAGCTCCTCTCCGCCAATTTGCGTGACGCGCGAACCGCTTGCTTCCTGTAAATCGTCCTTCTGCGGACTAAACAGAGCCAAATCCTGCTCATAAAACGTTTTGCCTGCCGCCAGCATCGACTGGCCGTTTTGATCCAGAATAAGAATGCCGTGATCCTGATCGTACAGGTTTTTCAAATAGTGGCTGCGGATTGTCTGATGATTGACGCCTACGAAAATAACGCCAAGCTTTTCACCGTTCAACGTACTGCGGACAATTCGGCTCATGCCCATTTTACCCTGCCGGTTGTATTCGATAAAAGCATTATTCGTAAGCGTAAGCGGAAACCAATAAGGCGCGCCGTTTAGCTGCTCCGTCTTCCCGTATACCTCGCTGGCCGTTATCGTTTCCAGCTTGGCGGGGCCGCTGCTGTCGTCTGTTGCTACCTGGTAAAGCGGATCGCTGCTGCTTTCGCCGTATAAGGCCAAATAATCAAAATTTCCCGTAACCAGCATCTGATCCATCAGCGAAGCAGCCGGCCCCGAATAAAGAGCGAACTCCAGCGCATCCTGCTCATTGGCTTGCATCTGCAAGGCTTGCTGAACCGTAGACGACAACACAAAAACAGTAGCCCAGTCGGAGATCGAGCGCTGCATGCGCGTTACATTGTTGTCGATCACCGTAATAACGGACTGGTTTGAAACGCTGACCTTGTTAACGATCTGGGTTTTGGACGTTTCAAACGAGAAATAACCCAGCGTTACGGCTACAAGCGTCGTAATGAATTGAATAATGACAATCAGCTTTGTTTTTAGGCTCCAATGATAAAAAGATTTGCCCATATCTGCTTCCAACTCTCTTTGAGGTTGTTCAAATTGACAACTATATAAGTTGACTAAAAAATAGTAGCATCAGGCCAGAGTGTGAAGGGTTCTGGAGAAGCAAAGCGCTCACTTGTGTTCCTGGATTTCACCCTTTAAACATTTAATTCAGGGGAATCCGGGAACAATTGGCGATCGGAAGAACTTTTCACACGTCGGCCCGCTCCGCAACCTATTTAGCTCAACAGTGATTGCATATTGAAGCATACCTTCAGTGTAGCCTGCCCGGACTTGGTTAACAATAAGCGAAAGCGGTCATGATATAAATCTAAACCTTACGCGATGATTCTCTACTTACAGCATGCGGAAGGCTTGTTATGATACAACCATGAACCGGCAGATACCGGATTACACTGAGGGGGATTTGACATGATGAAGAAAAAGACAGCGTTTTCGTTAATGGCGCTTACTGTTGCGCTTACAACTGTTCTATCCGCTTGCGGAAGCAACGATGGAGCCAACAAGCCGGGAAACACTCCTTCTAATACGAATACATCCGGCGAGACCAAGCAAGTTACGCTCCGATTCTTCTCCAACCTGCCCGACCGCAAATCCGGTCAAGGATTGGCGGAGCAAACGGTTATCGACAATTACGTAAAAGCAAATCCGAATGTAAAAATCGACGTTGAGGCGCTTGCGGAGGAGCCATTTAAAAACAAGCTTAAAGCTTATATGGCCTCCAACGAGCCAATCGACATTACGATGGTCCATAACGGCGCCGAGCTGGATACGCTGGTTGCGGCCGGTTATGTGACCGAGCTGAATCCAAAGGATTATGAAGGCGAAAAGTATAACTTCCTGCCAGGCGTATTTACAGGATTTACGTTTAACGATAAAATTTACGGCTTGCCGCGCAACAGCGACTATTCCGTTATTTATTACAATAAAGCCTTGTTCCAGGACAATGGCATCAAGGTTCCAACGACTGTAGACGAGCTGATGGCTGCAGCCAAAGCGTTCCAAGAGAAAAAAATCGAGCCTATTTCCATGAACGGCAAGGACCTGTGGAATATTGGCGCCATGTTCCAGAACCTGCATCAGCGGCTGAGCGGCGAGCAAACTTCCTTGAAGGAAGCAGCCAAAGGCCAAAGGAAATTTGCCGACGATCCTTATGTTATAGAAGCAGCAGCGCTGCTGCAGCAAATGGTGAAGGACGGTATTTATAATAAGGCTTACATGACGATGGACTACGGCGCATCGCAAAATCTGTTTACTCAAGGCAAAGCGGCGATGTGGTATATGGGCTCATGGGAAGCTGGCATGGCCTCTAATGAAAGCTTGCCGCAAGCGTTCCGCGACAATCTGGGCGTTATCCGCTTCCCGGTTGCGAATGGCGGAAAAGGCGGCATCAATGATCTGATTGCCTGGAACGGCGGCGGTTATTCCCTGGTTGAAGCTTCTAAAAATAAAGAGGAAGCGAAAAAGTTCTTTGACTTTATGATGAGCGCCGACCAATGGGCGAAGGTAGCGTGGGACACTGGGGCTGCTGTTCCCGCCCAGAAATATGAGCTGACCGGCAAAGAAACCGAAGTGCAAAAAGAACTGGCCAATATTTTGCTGGAAGCAACGTCCACAACAGGCATCCTGTTAATCGATGCCAGCACAGCTTCCTTCAAAGACGCGGCTCAGACGGCTCTCGGCAAGCTGGCGATTGGCAACATTACCCCTGAAGAGTTTGCGGCTGAGCTCGATAAAGCGGCAAGCAAAAAATAAACAGAAAAATCGAAAAGGGCGGACATTGTGATCTGCCCTTTTTGTCTCTCTTGGGAGGAGTGGCATCATGCATAAAGTATTAAGCGATCGGATGGCGATATTTATATTCGTCTTCCCGGGATTGGCTTTTTTCATCCTGACCTTTGTAGCCCCTATCATTTTGAGTGGGTATTACTCGTTGACGAACACAATTGCGCCCGGAACAAGCGTTGATATGGTTGGACTCAGCAATTTCAAGGAGCTGCTTCTGCACGACGAGCGCTTCTGGCTTTCCCTTCGCAATGCGCTGCTGCTGGGACTGGGCTTTGTATTGATTCAGCATCCCATTTGTATCTTTTTTGCGATTATGCTGGATCGGATCGGCGGCAAAGCGGAAAAATGGTTCCGCACCATCTTTTTTATCCCTTGCGTAATCTCGGTTGTTGTTATCTCCAGAATGTGGCTTTCGCTGCTTGACCCGACATTCGGTTTGTTGAATAAAGTTTTGGGCTTTCTGGGTTTGGAAGCATTGCAGCATGTTTGGCTGGGCGACTCCAGCACGGCGCTTGGCTCTCTCCTGTCCATTCTGATCTGGTCCGGCTTTGGCTGGGGTCTGCTGTTCTATTATGCGGGCGTTAAAGGCATTCCCGAGGAATTATATGAAGCGGCGCGTCTGGACGGAGCAACGGGCATCAAGCTTCACTGGCGCATTACGGTTCCGCTGCTTTCCCCGGTTATTACGGTACAAGTGACCTTGGCTATGATTACGGCATTGAAGCAGATGGAAACGGTGTTCCTGACCACAAACGGCGGTCCCGGCGATTCTACTCAGTTTCTTGCGGTATACCTATATAATCAGGCATTTTCGGCCAGCAATTATGGCTATGCCAACGCGATTTCAATCATGTTTATTATCGTCTGCCTGCTCGTTACCTTCCTGTTGAACCGAATTATGAAAAACAAAAATCTGGATTATTAAGGAGAGAACAAGATGTCAAAAGCAAACCGCAGCATGCTCTGGATCTTTTTTCTCCTTGTCGCATGCGTTCAATTATTTCCCCTAGTCTGGCTGGTCGACTTTTCGTTAGTTGATTCCAATGAATTTTTCTCCGATAGCGTTTTGGTTTGGCCCGATATTATTAAATGGCAAAATTACATCAACGCTTGGGTAGACGGCCAATTCGTTCGTTATTTGATTAACAGCGTCATTGTATCCGGCGCCACGATTATTTTGACAACGGTTATCTCGCTGTCCATGGCATACGCGTTTACACGGATGGAGTGGAAATGGCGCGCATTCTTTTTTGGCGTTATTTTGCTGGGCATTATGATTCCGATCCACGCTACTTTGCTCCCGAACTTCGCTATCTTCAAGACGCTGGGCTTAACGGATTCCTATTGGGGACTTATTTTGCCCTATACAGCGGTGTCGGTTCCGTTCAGCACCTTTATTCTGACGGGCTTTATGCGCAGCATTCCACGGGCGATTGAGGAATCCGCCGTTATGGACGGCGCCAGCATTTACCGGACGGTCTTCCAAATCATTCTGCCGCTGACGATGCCGGCTGTTGTGACGGTTGCGGTAACGACCTTCCTGAACTGCTGGAACGAATTTATTATGGCGTACACCTTCATCAGCAATAACAGCTTGAAGACGCTGCCGTTTTCCGTCATGAACTTTGCGGGACAATACGCATCCGATTACGGCTCCCAATTCGCAGTCATGGTTCTGACCTCGATTCCGGCTATCGTCATTTACGCCATCTTTAACGAAAAAATTACGAAGGGCGTAACGGCGGGCGCGGTTAAGGGATAGGTCATGGCGTTGAAGTTTTATTTTGGAGGGAACACATATGATACAAAATCCGGTATTGCCCGGCTTTAATCCCGACCCGTCCATCATACGGGTAGGCGAGGACTATTATATCGCCACATCCACGTTCGAATGGTTTCCTGGCGTTCAAATTCATCATTCCCGCGATCTGGTGCATTGGCGGGTGCTCGGCTATGCGCTGGATCGCCCGTCGCAGCTGGATCTCAAAGGCATTGAAGCCTCGGGCGGCGTTTGGGCGCCTTGTCTGTCCTATAACGAAAATGAAGGCATCTTTTATTTGATTTATACGATTATGCGCAGCACAAACGGCGGAGCGTTTGATCTGGACAATTATGTTGTGACGGCGGACAACATCGAAGGGCCTTGGTCGGAACGCATATATTTGAACAGCTCGGGCTTCGACCCCTCGCTGTTCCAGGACGACGACGGACGCAAATGGTTGCTTAACCTGGAATGGGATTTCCGCCAGGGCTATGAACATCCCGGCTCTATCGTTATTCAGGAGTACGACGCTAAGCTTCAAATGCTGGTAGGCGAGGCGCGCTCCATTTCCCGGGGGGCGACGGACATGGGCTGTCTGGAAGCGCCCCACATCTATAAGTGCAACGGGTATTATTACTTGGTGACAGCGGAAGGCGGGACAGGTTTTGGACATGGCGTCGTCATTTCACGCTCGCGGGATTTGTTTGGTCCCTACGAGTCGGACCCCTGCAACCCGATCATTACATCCGCCCGCGAAATCAATCTGAACCGCCGAGGCGTCGACGATTATTTGAAGCCGTATCAATACAATCCAGATTCTATTCTTCAAAAAAGCGGACATGGTTCCATCGTTGAAACGCAAACAGGAGAATGGTATATTGCCCATCTGTGCGCCAGGCCGCTTAAATCGGAGGTAAGGAGCATGCTTGGCCGGGAAACGGCGCTCCAGCGCTGTCAGTGGACCGAGGATGGCTGGCTTCGGATGGCCAATGGAGGCAATCGCGCCGAAATGACGGTGGAGGCCCCTAAGCTTGAGGCCCATCCCTTCGCAGCGGAGGCCATACGAGAGGATTTCGACAGCGGGAAGTGGAATGTTCATCTGAACTCGCTGCGGGTTCCGCTGGAGGAATCCTGGATGTCGCTTGAAGCAAGACCGGGCTATCTCCGGTTGCGCGGGCGCGAGTCGCTGTTTTCTCTGCATGAGCAAAGCCTTGTAGCGCGGCGGCTGCAGCATTTCCGGGCGACGGTGGAGACTTGCGTGGAATTCCAGCCGGAAAATTTCCATGAGATGGCGGGACTCACGCTCTTTTACGATCAAAATATGTTTTATTATCTGCGGATTTATTACAGCGAAACATTTGGCTGTCCAGTCATTGGCATTTTGAGCGCGGACAACGGCAAGCGGACGGAATGGCTGGAATCCCGGATTCCGATTCCGGATTGGGAGAGAGTTTATCTTCGCGCCGTTATCCATGACGGCACCTTGAGCTTTTATTGCTCCTCCGACGGTTCATTGTGGTGGCAAGTCGGCACGGAGCTTGACGCCAGCAAATGCTCCGATGAATATTCCTCGTCTGGACATTTCACGGGCGCTTTTGTCGGCATCTGCTGCCAAGACTCGTACCGCAAACGGAAATATGCCGACTTTGATTATTTTGAATACAAGGAGACACCTTAGATACCCACATCCAATAGGAGAGCTTTTACAATTGCATTATCTGTAAGACATACATTCAACCTCATCATTTACCCGCATCCCTTTAGGAGATGCGGGTTTTGTTATAGTTTTGCACATTTTTTTTTTGGTTATGGTGATTGAAATTCTCTAATTTGTTGGCATGAATTCAACCAGCTCAAGGTACTGCTTCAGGTCAAGGGGTTCTTACCAGTTCTGCCTATTAACATTCAATGCTAGTTGGTTTCTTTTCATGTACTAGCCATTTCCTGGCTATTGATTCCCTTATTATTAGGCATACACGCGTGAAAAAAATCTTAAGCATTCCGGTATTGGGTCACGTTCGGGCACGCTCAGACAGGCTCAATTTGTATTAAGCCGCGCTAGTCTTCCGCATGAATTTCCGCTATCGCCATACTCGTGTTACCCTTAATTTAAAAAATAAACCCAACCTTTTGTACATACTCGACACTTATATAGCGACCAACCTTCAAGGAGGAGCACATGGAGAAGCAAGCGGCAGATCAATACATGATGGACTACAACAAAAAACTGTTTGGTTTTGCGTTGTCCAAAACGCGAAGTCTGGAGGCGGCGGAGGAATTGGCATCGCAAATCACTCTGGAGGTGTATGCGGCGCTGCTCAAAAGGGAAAACATCGCCAATCCCAACAGCTACATTTACCGTATTGCCCAGAATGTTTATGCCAGATCGGTGGACGCGGCATGCAAAAAAACGTCTCTTTCCGTGCATATGACAGAAATTCCGGCCAAGGGCGATTTTACGGAGGAGCTGGCGCAGAGCGAAGCTTATATGCAATTGAGACGGGAAATTGCTTATTTATCCAAGGTCCAGCGCGAAATCATTATTCGGCATTATTTTGACCGGATGAAGCTGGAGGACATTGCCCGCGAGCTTGCCATTCCCCTCGGTACGGTCAAATGGCATATGTATGAAGCCAAACACAGCTTAAAGGAAGGGATGATTAACATGAGACAAACAGGAAGCCTGGGATTGAAGCCAGTGAGGTTCTGCTCGATGGGTCATAGCGGGAGCGCTGGACATTTGGGGGACACAAACGATTTTCTGAAAAAGCGGCTTACGCAAAATATTGCCTATGCAGCGTACCATGAGCCGAAAACGGTCAACGAAATCGCGGAGGAGCTGGCCGTGTCGCCATTGTTTGTGGAGGATGAGGTTTCGATATTGGAGGAATACGGCTTTATGGATCGGCTGCCGGGAAATAAGTATCGGACGGAAATTTTTATTACGGAGCCGGACCGGGAGATCGGGAACAAGCAGCATGAAATCTATATGCATTATGCAGGACTGCTCTGCACTCATTACGTTCCTGATGTAATCGAAGCTATGCGGGGCATGGATAAAGCCGACATCTATATTCCCGACAACGATATGAATTTATTGTTTTGGGCAGCCATTACGTACAGCATCGGCAATAAGCTGCAAGTGAAAAATGTCGACCACGGGCGATTTTCAGTCAAGCGCAAGGACGGAGGAGATTACATCGCTTTCGCTTCGCTGGAGGCGGGTTTCGAGTCTCAATACGATGCAGAGCGTTACAGAAGCTGCGGGGATATGCGCCGCGGGTCGGATAAATACCCCGTTATGGCTTGGCAATTTAATACGTATTATGACAGCCGGGAGCTGGATTGGCGGTCCAATAGAAATGCGGATTTTGAATATGTATATGAATATTTATGCGGTTCGCTGAACAAGGAGCCCAGCCAAATGGACAAATACAGGCGAGTATGCGACAAAGGTTACGTTCAATTGCTCAACGGGCGGGATCAGCTCAACCTGATTGTAACCAGGACCGAGGGAGGGAAGGAGTTCTCCTCACGGCTGTCGGAGCTGTTGCCAAAGCCGTCCGAGGCGGTTGTCAGGATAGGGGAGGAGCTGGACAAGGAAATTTATGAGCTGAACAAATCCCGCTATCCCAAGCATATGCAGCAGCTATTTCAGGCGTTTTCCAGCAATTGCATGAGCGATAATAACATGCGCACCCGCGTGCTGGAGCAGCTTGTGCAAAACGGCGTTTTGACCGAGCCGTCCGATCACCATAAAAGCGGGCTCAATACGATTGTGTTCAGCGATATTTTGCCGCAAGCTTAAGTTTGAGCAACACATGAATGTGTGCTTGCACGTATATGCGTTGAGTTCTAAAGAGATCGTGCTGGATGGATCATACATTAGCGTTCCAAATAAAGCGCAAGCAGCGAAGCCGAAAGGCTGGTTGCTTGCGCTTTTCCTCTTGCTTAGAGCAGGTCTGTGATTTGCCGGACATTGATGGCCGTTAGAAGCTAAAATGCACAGATTTTCTTCAAACAACGGTCACCCGCGTCCTTTAACGCTCAAAATTGACTCAAATGTGCGGTATTATTGGGTTTTACGGACGCCAATGTCCTTTACAAACGGGCATCCCGTAAAAAACAGCTTTTAAAGGTCAGCGGTTCGGTTTGTACCTGTTTTAGAAATTTTTTGAGGCCATGATACTTTTCCCCGGCTTCATTCGTTTGATGTGTTATAAGGGAGAGTTGGAGCATGAGAACGACATTTGAGGAGCTGTACAATCAATACTTTGATGATGTGTACCGGTTTGTGCTTTTCAAAACGGGGAGCGCGTGGGATACGGATGACCTCGTCAGCGATATTTTTCGCAAGGCGTTTCAGAGCCTTCGGAAATCGGGAATCGAGCCTTCGGGAGCGAAGGCATGGCTGTTTGTTATTGCCAGGAATACGGTCATCGACTATTACAGGCGAAAAAAGGAAGTGGCTTACGGCGATGATCCCGAAGTGTACGGGTATACGGAATCCCAATTGTTCCCGGATCAGGGAGATGCCCGTGGCGAATGTCTGGAGCAATCGCTGAAGGAGCTGTCTGCGCTGGAAAGAGAGCTGCTGAATTTAAAGTACATAGCGGGTCTGAAATATGCTGATATCGCCGAATTAACGGGCAAAGCGGAGGATTGGCTAAAGGTTAGAACCCATAGGCTTAAACAAAAGATGGCCCGGTTAATTACGGTTTGCATGGAGGGAAAACAATGAGCGAGGTCATGTGGGAAAAAACAATGGAACGGCTTAAGGAACAATTGCCCGTGAATGAAGAGCTGAAGCGCAAGCTACATGCCGCCTTGCTCCGCAAGCGCAGGCAGGGCAGAATTTGGCGTGGAGCCTTGGCAGGCATTACGGCAGCGGCGTTGCTACTGGGCAGCTTTGTTGTAAAGCCTTGGGAGCGGGAAGCGCATGTACTGGCGGCATCCCTGCATATAGCAAGCCAATTCACGCTCAGTCAGCAATTGGGCAAGGAAAACAGCGTGGCTGCCGCAGAATTTGGAGATTTCCGGTATTACGCTGTGGAGGAAGATGGGATTTACGCGCAGCATAACAATGGACTGGAGCTGCTTGTGCCCGGAGGAGCCGAGGCCGTTGCCGTTTCGCCGGATGGCGGCAAGCTCGCGTATACCCGAAGCGGGGATGTCTATGTATACGATATAAAGCGTGATCAAAATCGTCTTTTGCATAAATCGGAGGGGGCCGAAAAATATCTCTCTCCGGTCTGGTCGCCGAGCGGCGAGCGGATTGCTGTTGTAAAGCTTACTGTTGATGAGCGCGAACCTGGAAGCGGACAGGGGAAGGAGGAGCAGGCGGATGAGCTGAATCAGCCTGAAATTGAAGGGAAAAGCGTTGCCGGAGATATAATGGAGGTGGAGGTTAAGGATGGAAAGACACATTTTATCGGCGTAGGGACTTCACCGACATATGTATCCGGACAACGAACGTTAGTGTTTGAACGGGAAGGCGCGATTATGTCCATAAATCTGAAAACCAAAGAGGAACGTAAGCTTGCGGAAGGAAGGTATCCAAGCGTATCGCCGGACGGTAATTATGTCGCTTTTGTTGTAAACAGGGGGAACCCGGCAATGGAGGACCTGTGGATTGCGGATATCGACCTTCAGACACGTAAACGATTAATTGAAAACCAGCCGGCGGATGCCTGGGACAGGAATACGGGAGAAATAATCGAAGGCAAGCAGCAAGCCCTTTTTACACTGGAGCAGCCCGTCTGGAGCTGGAATGGCAGCAGTCTGCTGGTTTATAAAACGTTTCATACCAACGAGGTGCATAGAAATCTGGTGAGACTTGAAGTGACGGATCAGGAGCCAACGCCGGAAGACATTGTGGCCGGCTCGATTGAGGCGCTCATTTATCGGGATGAGGAATATGCACATTCCTTCTTCAGTTATGATCCAGGCTATCTGAAGGGAACAAGCCCGCGCCAGGTTGGGTATTCCATTATCGCAAGCGGGGAAAAAGATGGCGTGCGGTATGTAGATGCAGAGACGTATCTGTCCTATTTTGATCCTTACATGGCCATACAGAAAACCCGATATTTCTTATCCGAAGGGGAGATGGGGTATCGGATAGACGATATGCTGGACTTAAGCTATACGGAGCTGAGCGTGTGGGGCGATGGCATTTATCGGAGTATTGACGGCGTTCGGGAAGAAGAGCCATTGTTGAAGTCCTCCGAGCTGCCGAAAGCGGATGGATGGGGCAATAATGGACTGGATAGCCTCTACTATCGGGAGTCTGACAAAACCTTATGGCTGACATTGAAGAGAGAGAAGGAGGGGCAGTCGGCATTAAGCCTCATAAGCTATGATTTCACCAAGAAACAATGGACGGAATGGTCGAGCTATGAAAATGCCCGTTCACATATGCTGCTGGTTGATGATGATGGAGGGCATGTTTCGATGGATCTTACCATGTACGAGAACGCTGATTTTAACGATGGGGAAGAGGCTGACAGTAGGGCCGAGGTTGTTGTTTATGATGTATCGAAAAGGCAGGACACTCTGTTGTCCAAGGGCATCGAAGGCATTCCTCCCGATGATGTGAATACCCGTTTCTGGAAAAATGGCGTGCTTGTTTATTATGCAGAGGTGGGAGGACGGGATGTATTTTTAAGCTATCATGCGCGTTGAATCATCGCATCGTTGAATCATTGCATCGTCCGGCAGCCATTGCCGGACAGGCGGTAAGATAGGCAAAACCCTGCAAAAAGCCTGGCACATGGTGCCGGGCTTTTTTACATTTGAGGGTAACAATGAAGAAGTGCAGCTTGACATTTTTTGAGAATGGTATTAAATTAGTAACATATAGTTAATATCAAAAGTATAATAACAGATAAGTGGTGACAAATAGATACTATTCAATAGAAATTTACGGCATGAGTTATTAATCATACAAACTAGTTTGAAAGGATGACGAAGATGAGTGTCAGGGACCGGAACGGTCTTACCGAAGAAGAGTTTTTACGTCAATACGATGCGGGGGATTACGCGCGTCCTTCAGTAGCTGCGGATATGGTCATTTTCACCATCATGGACAGCGAAAGGGACAATTACCGCAAGCTCCCCGAAAAAACATTAAAGCTGCTGCTGATCCGCAGAGGCGGACATCCCTATATCGGCCATTGGGCGTTGCCCGGCGGCTTCGTCAGGCCCCATGAAACGACGGAGCAAGCCGCGAGGCGAGAGCTGCAGGAGGAGACGGGCCTGGATTCTGTATATATGGAGCAGCTTCAGACCTTCAGCGAGCCGGGACGCGATCCGCGGACTTGGGTTATGAGCTGTACGTATATGGCGCTGATCGACGGAAGCGCGGTCGAAGTGGAGGGCGGGGACGACGCGGACCAAGCCGCATGGTTTGAAATTTCGTACCGGCTGGTAAGGGAACAGAAGGAGCATCAGGAGAGTGGGTTTACGCGCAGTTGGCAATATGAGCTTGTCCTTCGCCATGAGGAAACGGAGCTGAAAGCGATCGTGGAGAAGCGGACCGAGTATACCAACTCGGCTGCTCAAACGGACTATGTCCTGATTGAAAATGAAGGCCTTGCTTTTGACCATGCCAAGCTCATTGCCTGCGGAATTGAACGGCTGAGGGGCAAGCTGGATGAAACCAGCATTGCCCTGCATCTGATGCCGGAGCTGTTCACCCTGACGCAGCTGCAGCAGGTGTACGAGGTTATTGGCGGGAAGGAATTGTTAAAAGCGGCGTTTCGGAGAAAGGTGGCTCATCTGGTTGTGGAAACTGATCATTATACAGAGCCAGCCGGACATCGGCCGTCGCGACTATATCGACGAAACTGGGAGAATTTATCATGATATATAATGTGGATGCGTTGCGCAAGGCTTATCAGGCTGGCGAACGTTTTAAATATTTATTTTTTTGGGGACATACGCCCCCGGCAGACGGAGTTGTTAACCAAAGCTGCCTGAGTCAATGGTGGATGAGCCGCTTTGAGGTAAACGGTGTTGTCTATAGCTGCACGGAGCAATATATGATGGCCGAAAAAGCGCGTTTGTTCGGCGATCAGGAGATGCTTGAAGCTATTATGAAGGCCGAACACCCCAAGGAAATGAAGGCTTATGGCAGAGCGGTTGCAGGATATGATGATACCCAATGGAATGAGGCGAGCTACGGAATTGTCAAAGAAGGCAATAGGGCCAAGTTTAGTCAAAACGAGGAATTGAAGAAGTATTTGCTGGGTACGGGGAAACGAATTTTGGTTGAAGCCAGCCCAAGAGACCGAATCTGGGGCATCGGCATGGGCAAAAGCAATCCCGACGCGGAATGTCCGCCCAAATGGCGGGGCAAAAACAAGCTTGGGTTTGTGTTGACGGAGGTACGCGACGAGCTGCTGTCAATGAATAATTAACGATATCAATAAGGATGAGATTACAGATGAAACCATATACAGAAAGAAGCAATTATGAAGGAAAAACAATTGAGAGAAAAGTAGGGACTGGCAAAAAGGCCGAAGGAAAAGCCGGAGATAGAACAATAGCGGGAGGAAAAGCGGAAGAGGGAAGAGCAAGCCGCAAGCAGGTGGCGGAGCAAACGCTTGCGATCATTGGGCGGGGATGCTACAAGTGGGACGGACGCTTGATCGATATCTCTTCTATGCAAAAGCAATCCGAGAAGGGCAGCCGGCTACTTGTACCCGATGAGGCTTTGAAGGTATTGGAGACGGTTAGACGGCGCTTGAACGGACCGGCGGTTATTCGCCAATATGTACGCAACGAAGCAACGGTAGAGGCGATTCTGGCATGTCCGCCGGAGGAACGAAGCCATCTGGGCGTATTGAATTTTGCCAGCGCCAAAAATCCGGGCGGCGGTTTTTTGGGCGGGGCCATGGCGCAGGAGGAGAGCTTGGCGGCCTCCGGCGGATTGTATGCGACATTGCTGCCGCATGAGCGATATTATGAATTTAACCGGAAGTGCGGGACGATGATGTACAGTCATCATGCTATTTTTTCGCCGGATGTTGTTTTTTTCCGGGATGTCGATTTTAATTTGCTTGCTGAACCCGCTACGACCTCCGTATTGACGCTTCCTGCCGTTAACTTCGGCCAGGTCGTGTTGAAGGGCGAGGATGTTGAAGAGGCGGATCGCGTGATGAAGGAACGGATGGAGCTGGCGCTTGCCCTTTTTGCCGAAGCCGGCATGAAAAGACTGGTGCTTGGCGCTTACGGCTGCGGTGTATTCCGCAACGATCCCGTCAAAATTGCCGCATGGTGGAACGAGCTGTTAACGGAGCGGGGATACGGAGCTTTATTTGATGAAGTCGTTTATGCCGTGCTTGACCGGAGCCGGGATCAGGTCAGTATAAATGCTTTTCGACGAGAATTTCAAAATATTTAGTAAAAAAGATTGGAAAGGCAAGATGGGAATGCGAAACAAAAATGATGATGTCAAAATAGGCAAGTTTCTAAGTTTGGTGCTTCGGCATCAGCCCCAAGCAGCAGGCATTACGCTTGATGCAAATGGCTGGGCGTCCGTGGATGAGCTGATCGCCGGCGTAAACCGTTCCGGCAGAAGGCTGGATCGCGCTGCGCTGGAGCGGATCGTGGCTGAA
>PJUA01000549.1_pt1 | contig 17251 bp, 14 predicted proteins | sample 1512151 | NCBI WGS metagenome assembly PJUA01 (sample SAMN08177678, study PRJNA422409) | Soil metagenome, whole genome shotgun sequencing project. | isolation source: Soil enriched on filter paper: beechwood xylan treatment | place: USA: Madison | collected 2015-01-15
GCCCGACTTCAGGTTGGCGTTGGTGGTGCCTTCAGGACGGTTGCGTACCAGGCCGGTGATGCGCAGGCAGAACTCGTTGCGCACCGATTCGGCGTTCTTGAAGACATCGGCGCGATCCGGGTCGCACACCACCTGGACCAGGCCTTCGCGGTCGCGCAGGTCGATGAAGATCACGCCGCCGTGATCGCGGCGACGGTGCACCCAGCCACACAGGCTGACGGTTTGGCCGAGCAGTGCCTCGGTAGTGAGGCCACAGTATTGGGTTCGCATGGACATGGTTGTGATTCCGTTGACAGTGTTCTTGTTGGATTCGTGAGAGAAGACGCTAAGGGCGAAGGCGGGGCTGGCCGGGCCGCGTGGCACCGGCCGCCCCGTCAATTCTTCGGCGCCGCGGCGTCGGTGATGATCTTCTTGTCGGCCGCCATCTCCGGGGCGACCACGCCCATCGAGACGACATACTTCAGGGCTGCATCCACCGACATGTCGAGTTCGATGGCATCGGCACGCGGCAGCATCAGGAAGAAACCGGAGGTCGGGTTGGGCGTGGTGGGAACGTAGACGCTGATGAAGTCACCGGCCAGGTGGTTCTTCACCTCGCCGCCCGGGGCGCCGGTCAGGAAGGCGATGGTCCACGAACCCTGGCGCGGATACTGGATCAGCACGGCCTTGCGGAAGGCATTGCCGGAGGGCGAAAAGAGCGTATCGGAGACCTGCTTGACGCTGGAATAGATCGACTTCACCACCGGAATGCGGGTCAGGAAACCTTCCCACACCAGCACCAGGCGACGCCCGATGAAGTTGCGCGCGGCCAGGCCGGTCAGGAACACGATCAGCAAGGTCAGGATCGCGCCCAGGCCGGGGATGTTGTGGCCCAGCCAGTGCTGCGGGCGCCAGGCCTCGGGCAGCAGCAGCAGTGACTGGTCCATGGTGCTGATGATCAGGTTCAGTACCCATAGCGTGATGGCCAGAGGAACCAGGATCAGCAGACCCGTGATGAAGTATTTGCGCATGGGGGAAGGAAGGCCTCGTTAGCTTGCGCTGGGGGTAGAGGGCGCAGCAGGCGCCGGCGCCGGCGCTGCCGCTGGTGCTGGCGTGGCAGCCGCCGGGGCGGGTGTGGCCGCGGGTGCTGCAGTAGCCGCGTCACCTGCTGCGGCCGGAGCCTCGCTGGCGCCGGCAATGCCGGTGCCGGTGGCACCCTTGCTGTTGGCGCTACCACTGCCGTTGCCGCGGAAATCGGTGACATACCAGCCGGAACCCTTCAACTGGAAGCCGGCTGCAGTGAGCTGCTTCCTGAAGCTGTCCTGGTGGCAGGAGGGGCAAACGGTCAACGCATCGTCGGAGATCTTCTGCAAGACATCCTTGGCAAAACCACACGCTTCGCAGCGATACGCGTAAATAGGCATGACTAACTCCGCAAAAAACTTCCAAAACCCTGAATTATAAAGGCTTTTGGCGGAGTTTTAGTGAACCGGCCAGCGGCGGCGATGCTGGCGCGCGACGGCATGCCCCGTCGCGCCGGCAAAGTGTTTGCTTTTGGGAAAGTTTCGGGGCCTGCACTCCCTCTACCCTGCCCCGGTGGCCAGTCAGCCCTCGACGGGAGCGGCGCGGCTGCTGCGCAGGGTGTCGAGGAATTCGCGGCACCACCAGTGGACGTCGAATTGGCGGATGTTTTCCATCAAGGCGGCATGGCGCTCGCGCCGCTCGGACTGCGACATCTGCAAGGCCTGCTGGATCACCTGGGCCGCCCCGTGGGTGTCGTAGGGGTTGATGATGAGCGCCTGCTTCATCTGCTCGGCCGCGCCGGCGAAGCGCGACAACACCAGCACGCCGGGGTCGTCCTCGTCCTGCGCGGCGACAAATTCCTTGGCCACCAGGTTCATGCCATCGCGCAAGGGCGTGACCAACGCGACCGCGCAGGCGCGGTACAGGCCCGGCAAGCGGCGGCGGGCCACGGTGCGGTGGATGTAGCGGATCGGCATCCAGTCGAAGTCGCCGAAATCGCCGTTGATGGAGCCGCACAGGCTTTCCAGCTCGCGCTGGATGTCGCCGTAGGCTTCCACGTCTTCGCGGCTGGGCGAGGCGATCTGCAGCAGGGTGGCGCTGTGACGGTTTTCCGGATACAGGCGCAGCAGTTCGCGGAAGGCCCGGATGCGCTGCGGCAGGCCCTTGGAATAATCCAGCCGGTCCACCCCGATCAGCAGGCGGCGGCGCGAGTATTCGGCCTTGGTACTTTCATAGGTGTCGCGCGCTTCCTTGGCCTGGCCCAGGCGCTGGAATTCGGCCACGTCGATGCCGATCGGGAAGGCATTGGCATGCACCGTGCGGTTGAAGGCGCGGAACTGGTTGGGGCCGACCGGCTCGGCCGTGGCTTCGGCCTGCACGTACTGCGCGAAATGCTGCAGGTCGGCGTGATTCTGGAAGCCCACCAGATCGTAGGCGAACAGCGCCCGCATCAGCCACTCGTGAGAGGGAATGGCGGTCAGGATGGGCGGCGGCGGCAGCGGGATGTGCAGGAAGAAGCCGATGCGCGCCTCGCAGCCCATGGCGCGCAACTCGGCGGCCAGCGGGATGAGATGGTAGTCGTGGATCCAGACGATGTCATCGCGCTTCAACAGCGGGAACAGCTTGCGCGCAAACAGCTGGTTCACGCGCCGATAGCCGCCAAGATGGCCTGCCTCGAAGTGCGCCAGGTCGAGCCGGTAATGGAACACCGGCCACAGCACGCCATTGGCATAGCCACGGTAGTAGGCGTCGTGGTCTTCCTGCGACAGGTCCAGCTCGGCCAGAGTGACGCTACCGGCCTGGTTCACGCGCAGCTCGCCCTCGCCGGGCGTGCCGTCCTCGACCACCTTGCCGCTCCAGCCGAACCACAGGCCGCCGGTCTTCTTCAGGGTTTCGCCCAGCGCCACTGCCAGGCCGCCAGCGGCAGGCTTGCGGGGATCGGCCAGGCGATTGGAGACAACAACGAGTCGCGACATCAGATCACCGCCTCCCATGACGCCGACAGGCGCATCGCACAGTTGATGATGCCCACCATCGAATAGGTCTGCGGGAAATTGCCCCACATCTGGCGCGTGACCGGATGGGTGTCCTCGGACAGCAGGCCCAGGTGGTTGCGGGCATCCAGCATGGCCTGGAAGATTTCACGGGCCTGCTCCTTGCGGCCGATGCGGGCCAGCGCGTCGATGCGCCAGAATGTGCAGATGTTGAAGGCGGTCTCGGGCCGGCCGAAGTCGTCCGGTGCTTCGTAGCGGCGCATGTAGGGGCCATCGCACAGGTGTTTTTCCAGCGCCTCGACGGTGGAAATGAAGCGCTTGTCGGTCGGTGCGATCAGGCCCACTTCCACCATCAGCAGCACACTGGCGTCGAGATCGCGGCCACCGAAGCTTTCGGCATAGGCCTGGCGCTGCTCGTTCCAGGCTTCGGTGAGGATGCGGTCGCCGATTTCCTTGGCGCGGTCGCCCCAGTGGCGGGCCCGCTCGGGCAGATCGACCCGGGCGGCGATCTTGGCCAGGCGGTCACAAGCAGCCCAGCTCATCAATGCCGACGAGGTATGGATGCGCGAGCGGGTGCGCAGCTCCCACATGCCGGCATCAGGCTGGTTGTAGACCTCGTAGGCGCGCTCACCGACCGCTTCCAGATGCTGGAAATGCTCGGCCCCGGCGCGATGATGCAGGCGCATGTCGTGGAAGGCCTGGGCCGCACCCAGCACGATGTTGCCATAGACGTCGTGCTGGAAATGTTCGTAGGCCTGGTTGCCCACGCGCACCGGCTGGTGGTGCTGGTAGCCCGGCAGATGGTCCAGGATCTGCTCGGGCAGCGCTTCTTCCAGCCCGATGCCATACAGCGGCTGCACATGGCCACCGCCGGAGCGCACCACCACGTTGGTCAGCCAGCGCAGATAGTCTTCCATGGTCCCCAGTTCGGACAGGCTGTTCAGGGCGCGCACCACGAAGAAGGCGTCGCGCAGCCAGCAATAGCGATAGTCCCAGTTGCGCTGGCTGCCCGGCGCCTCGGGCACGCTGGTGGTCATGGCGGCGATGATGGCGCCGGTGTCTTCAAAGACCGAGAGCTTCAGAGTGATGGCCGCGCGGATCACCGCATCCTGCCACTCCAGCGGCGTGGCCAGGGCGCGGCTCCAGTTGCGCCAATAGGCGGTGGTTTCCTGTTCGAAATCGCGCGCGGTGTCGTTGATGCCGCCGTGCAGGGTTTCATCCGGGCCCAGGATGAAGTTATAGGGGCGGCTGACCACGAAGGCGGTCTCGTCCACGATGTAGCTGATCGGCGCATCGGTGTTCAGGCGCAGGGTCTGCTCGGGACCGACATAGCGGATGTGGTTGCTGCCGCGGGTCTGCGCGGGGATATCACGGCCCCAGTCGAAGCGCGGACGCAACACCACCCGCATGCGCGGCGCGCCGGAGAGCGGATGGATGCGGCGCACCAGCTGCAGCGGGCGGAAGAAGCGGCCACGGCTCTGGAAGCGCGGCGCCAGGTCGGTGATCTCGATGCCCTGCCCCAGCGTATCGTAGAGCCGGGTGCGCAGCACGGCGGTATTGGGTTCGTACCACTGCTCGCTGTGGGAGAAATTCTCCAGCTGGAAGGCCCACAGCGCGCCATTGTCGGTGGCGTCCAGCAAGGCATTGAAGACCGGGTCGCCATCGAAGCGCGGCAGGCAGCACCAGACGATGCGGCCCATCTTGTCCACCAGCGCCGAGAAGGCGCAGTTGCCGATCACCCCCAGGTCCAGCGAGGAGGTGGAGGGCATGTCGTGCGCCTGGGCGGCCAGGTGCGGCTGTTCGGAATGCTGGGTCTGCGAGTGCGGTTGCGGCTGCGCTTCCTGTTGCGGGTCGGGGCTGGGCTGGCTCATGGTTCCTCGTGCTCTGTTCTGTGGGTCAGATTTCTTGATGGAAGGCGATGATGGGCGCGTGCTGCGCCCGGGCGGTCATCCGCTGAGGCTGCGTGCGGGGATGGCCTCTCGCAGCAAGGCCAGCACCGCGGCCGGATCGGCCAGACGCTGCTGCGCCTGACTGGGGCCGGTGCCGACCTTGATGCCCAGGCCGCCATAGGTCTCGGCCTGGGCGATGGCAAATCCGGCTTCATCGGTCACGTCGTCACCGATGAAGACCGGGCGACGCCCGCGGAAAGGCGCTTCATGCAGGAACGCCGCCACCGCGTCACCCTTGTTGATGTGCGGCTTGGCCTCCACCACCATCTTGCCGTGCAGCATGGAAAAGCCGGGTTCGTGGCGCAGGGCGTCCATCATGGTTTCCACGCAGCGCTGCTCCAGGTGGGCGGCGTGCCGGTAGTGCAGCGCCAGCGCGCCGCGCTTGAGTTCCAGCTGCAGACCGGGGTTACCCTCAACCAGCGGCAGCAGGCGCTCGCGCAGGTGATGCACGTCCGGCACCGGCTGCTGGAGGATGCGGCCATCGGCGGTACGCCGTTCGGCGCCATGCACGCCGGCGGCGGGCAGGCGCAACGGCGCCAGGAAGAAGTCGAGTTGGTCAAGGGGGCGGCCGCTGACGATGGCCAGCGCGCCGTCCGATTCTTGTTGTAGTCGCTGCAACAGCGTGATCAGTTCCGGCGGCACCACGATCTCTTCGGGTTGTGGCGCCAGTTCGACCAGGGTGCCGTCGAAATCCAGAAACAACGCATCGGCAGCAAAATCGTAGGGGCGAGTTTGCTCAGTCATGTCATTTCAGGTTGATGGAAAGCAAATAAGTTCCGATAACTTCTCGAATTATTACTACTTTGACATCGAATGAATTCGAAAAGCCCGGCCGTAGACTCACTTTGACAGCACGGTTTGCATCAGTTCTTGCCGGCCGCGCAAAAAGAAAAACGGTCGCGCGGCAGAGCCGGGCGACCGTTTCAGGCAGGCAAGAAGAACTCAGGACTGGACCGTTCCCTCGGCCGGTGCCACGGCGATGGGGGCCACCGGTGCCAGCACCTGCGGCATGAGCGATCCGACCACCATGCCGCCGATGGAGAACAGCAGGCCGGCCAGCTGCGGCGGCCACAGGCCTTCCGGAGCGGTGTATTCCAGCGTGATCCAGGACACCAGGCCCAGCACCATGGCCATCAGCGCCCCCTGGCGGGTGGCGCGCTGCCAGTAGACGCCGAAGGCCAGGGGCACGAAGGCCGCCACCAAGGTGACCTTGTAGGCATTCTCGACCATTTCGTAGATGCTGGACTGGCTGTTCAGCGCCAGCGAGGTGACACCGACGGTGAAGACCAGCACCACGGCGCGCATGGTGAAGAGGAATTCACGGTCGTTCTTCCAGGGACGAATTTCCTTGAGCACGTTTTCGGTGAAGGTCACCGAGGGGGCCAGGAGGGTCGCGCTGGCGCAGCTCTTGATGGCCGACAACAGGGCGCCGAAGAACATCACCTGGGCGAAGACCGGCATCTTTTCCATGATCAGGGTCGGCAGGACCAGCTGGGAATCGGTCTCCAGCAGGCGCGAGACCATGGCGGGGTCGATCAGCGTGGCCGAGTAGGCCAGGAAGATGGGGATGAAGACGAAGAAGAAATAGATCACGCCGCCCAGGATGGAGGCATTGCGGGCCACGTTTTCGTTCTTGGACGACATCACCCGCTGGAACACGTCCTGCTGCGGGATCGAGCCCAGCATCATGGTGATCCAGGCAGCGAAGAACCACAGCACGTCCTTGAGTTCGGCGGCCGGCCAGAAATTGAACTTGCCGGCCTCGGCCGCATGCGCGATCACCACGCCGGGACCGCCGACCATGCCCGAGACCTCGTAGCCGATGTAGAGCATGCCGACCACCACGATGATCATCTGCAGGAAGTCGGTGATGGCCACGGCCCACATGCCGCCCATGAGGGTATAGATCAGCACGCTGCCGGCGCCGATGATCATGCCCCAGTGCATCGGGATGTAGCCGCCCGAGACGACGTTGAAGACCAGGCCCAGGGCCTTGATCTGCGCGGCCACCCAGCCCAGGTAGGAAATGACGATACAGATCGTCACCAGCATCTCGGCGGCGCGGCCGAAGCGCTTCTTGTAGTAGTCGCCGATGGTCAGAAGATTCATCCGGTACAGGCGCTTGGCGAAGAAGACGCCGACCAGGATCAGGCACAACGAAGAGCCGAAGGGATCGGCCACGATGCCGCCCAGGCCTTCCTTGAGGAAGGTGGAGGACACCCCCAGCACCGCTTCCGAACCGAACCAGGTCGCAAACACGGTCGCGGTCACCACCGACATCGGCAGCGAGCGGCCGGCGACGGCATAGTCCTTCGAACTCTTGACGTATCGGGTGGCATACAGACCGATGGCCACCGAGATAACCCAGTAGAGGACGACGAACCAGAGCAGTGCATTCATGCCTTTTTCCTTGCAGGGAAGGGAAGAAAAACGCGCATTATAGCGGCAAGTCAACGGCAAAAACCGTTCGCAAAACCGCTTGCGGCAAGACTTTTCATCTGTCGTGGGGGGACCACAGGCGGGCTTGCCGTCCTGCGCAGACGGCCTTCAGGCAAGCAAGAATTGCTCCCGGCCGGCCGCGCCCCCTGAGGGCGGTACCGGCCGGGCCGTATCTGGCAATCCAGACAATCCGGAAAGGGAGAGGGGAGGAAGAGGTGCTGCAGCGGCGCCGGCTCAGGCGCCTTCGTTATTGCGCTCGTAGGAGGGGCAGCCATTCTTGCCCCACTTGCCGTCGCATAGCTTCCACAGGCAGCTTTCGCGGGCGAACAGCGACAGCGCGCTGCATTGCTTGACCTGCTCTGCCAGGGATGGCGCAGCCGGAGTCGCCACCGCTGGCGGTGGGGTGACCGCCGCCTGGGCACGCTCGGCCTGGGCGCGGGCATTGGCCAGTTGTGCCTCGGCTTCACGCCGACGTTGCTCGCGCAGGGCCAGGGCGGCATCCTCGCGGCGATGACGGGCCTCGGCGGCGGCGCGCTTCTGTGCCAGCAGACGCGCCTTTTCATCGGCTTCCTGCTGCAACTGGGCGATAGCGTCAGGTCCGGGTGCCTCCAGGCTGGCCGCTGCGCTGCTTTCTTCGACAGCCGGCTGGGCTGCGGCAGCAGGGGCTACCGGCGCGGGCCGGGAAAAGCTCGGCAATTGCGTCAGCATCGGCTTGAGCGAGCGTTGCGGCCATTGCGCACCCAGCCACAGCGCCAGGCCGATGATGGCCAGCGTCAACAGCGAAACCAGCAGGGCGCCACGGGTGGAGGCGGCTACCTGCGGTTCGCTGCGCGGGCCGCTGGGCGCCGGGCGGCGGCTCGCCTCGGGCTGCTCCTGTGCCACGCGTTCGGTGCGCATCGTGGCTTCCTCGCCGGCGGCGGTCACCACGGCGGCCGTGACGGCAGCGGCAGCCACGGCGGCGGCGGTGATATGCGAGGCGCGGACTTCCAGTTCCTCGGCGCTGGGCGCGCTTGATGCAGCGCTTGATGATGCGGATGATGATGCGGTGGATGTGGAGGCGCCAGGATGCGCAGACGCCAGGTCGCCTTCGGCGCCCTCGCCGTGCACCCGCTTGTCGCGATCTCCCTCTGTGCGTTCCAGGACTTGCATGGAATTCCCCTGTGTTGCGCTACCGACCACCGTCCCGGTGGCATGGTCTTCTCCCTGTCGTCCTGTGGCCTGTTGGCTTGCCTGGTCTCCGGTGGCGCGTTGCTGCTCGCGCGCCAGGCTTGTCGAGATGCGTTATTTGTTCTTTGGACGGACGGCTATTTTGCGCCCAAATTTCTGAAAGGCAAAACAAAAATGCGGCTCTGCAAAAAATATCTGAGGCCCAGCACCGGCGCGTATTGCCGGCCGATCAATAAACGCTGTTGAAAAGGAAACGGCAGCCGCGTTTCCGGGGCTGCCGCTTATTGGAACGACAACAAACTCAGTCGACGATCTTTTCCAGCGCAAACAGATCGGCCGGCTGCTCGCGCTGGCGGACCAGATGCACCTGCGTGCCATCGACCAGCACCTCGGCGGCGCGACCGCGGGTGTTGTAGTTGGAGGCCATGGTCATGCCGTAGGCGCCGGCCGACATCAGGGCCAGCAGGTCGCCTTCGCCAATGGCCAGCTCACGCGAGCGTGCCAGCCAGTCACCGGATTCGCAGACCGGACCGACCACGTCATAGATACGCGCCTGGCCGGCATTTTCCTTGACGGTCTTCACGCCGTGCCAGGCTTCATACATGGCCGGGCGCATCAGATCATTCATGGCGGCATCGACCACGGCGAAATTCTTGCCTTCGCCATGCTTGAGGTATTGCACTTCGGTCAGCAGCAGGCCGGCATTGCCGACCACCGAGCGGCCGGGTTCGAACATGACCTGGATCGGACGGCCGTCGTACTTGCTGGCGCGCCAGGCGTCGACCCGGGCGAACACGCGGGCCAGGTAGTCGCCGATGGCCACCGGTTGTTCGTCGTCGTAGCGGATGCCGATGCCGCCGCCGATGTCGAGGTGATGGATGTGAATGCCCTCGGCTTCCAGCGTGTCGACCATGTCGATGACCTTGTCCAGCGCTTCCAGCAGCGGCGAGTCGTCCAGCAATTGCGAGCCGATGTGGCAATCGATGCCGACCACCTCGATATTGGGCAGGGCGGCGGCGGCACGGTAGCAGTTCAGCGCATCTTCATAGGCCACGCCGAACTTGTTTTCCTTCAGGCCGGTGGAGATGTAGGGGTGGGTCTTGGCATCCACATTCGGGTTCACCCGCAACGAGATGCAGGCGCGCTTGCCCAGGGCGCCGGCCACTTCGTTCAGGCGCGCCACCTCGGGGATGGATTCGACGTTGAAGCAGAGGATGTCATGTTCCAGGGCCAGCTTCATCTCGTCGCGGCCCTTGCCGACGCCCGAGAAGATCACCTTGCGGGCATCACCGCCGGCAGCCACCACGCGCAGCAGCTCACCGCCGGAGACGATGTCGAAGCCCGAACCCAGACGGCCCAGGAGGTTCAGCACCGCCAGGTTGGAGTTGGACTTGACCGAATAGCACACCAGCGCCCCACCCCTTGCACCCCTTGCACCCCTTGCACCATTTGCACCATTTGCACCATTTGCACCCTCGGCACGACCGGCCTGGCGGCAGGCGTCGGCATAGGCCGAGAAATTCTCGACCAGGGCAGCCTTGGAATAGACGTAGAGCGGCGTACCGAACTGCTCGGCCAGCGCCTGCAGCGAAACCTGTTCGGCGTGCAGGGCGCCATTGCGGTAGGAAAAGTGGGACATGGATATCCGGGAAATCTGAAATCTGAACTGTTGGGGAATCCGGCGCCGACCGCGCTGGACGGGTTCGGCACCGCTTTGCGGCTGTTTTGCGATATTGCCTGCGCGGGCCCTCGGGGTCACGCAGCGGGAAGGCTTATTTGGCGGGGGCGTCAGTTGCCGCCGGGGTCACGTCGCCACCCTGCTGCGCGCCAGCCTTGGTGTCCGGCTGCGGGGTCGCCGGCTTGGGCTGGGTATGCGCAAACGGGTCGGGCGGCACCTTGGGCATGTACAGCGGACCTTTCTGGCCGCAGCCGGCCAGCATCAAGGCGGCGGCACAGAGGGCCAGGGAAGCTGCACGACGGACGGGAGAATAGTGTGACTTCACGATAAAATGTCGGATTACATCGAAATCTTAGAATGCCTTGGAGTGTAGCATGACCGAATCGGAATTCCTGGACCTGGCTGATGCCACCCTCAACGCCATCGAAACGGCGCTGGAAGACGCCTGCGACGCCAGCGAGCTGGACGTGGAATGCAGCCGCAGCGGCAATGTGCTGGAGATCGAGTGCATCGGCAATGGCTCCAAGATCATCATCAACAGCCAGGCCCCGATGCAGGAAATGTGGCTGGCAGCCCGTTCCGGCGGCTTCCACTACAAATTCGACGGCCAGCACTGGCTCAACACCCGTGACGGCAGCGAGTTTTATGCCACGTTGTCAGAAGTGGTCAGCAGTCAGGCCGGCGTGCCGGTGACCCTGCAGCCCTGATGACCGGCCAGTGCCGGGCCGCCGCCGTCGGTATCGGCAGTGGGCGGCACTTCGCTCGTCTGTGCGCAAGCCGGTGTTGCGCAGCGTCGACTTCCTATCGTCTCCTTGTCCCCTTGCTCCCTTGACCAAGCCAGCAGCTTCCATGCGCCGTTCTTCCCTGCCCTCGCGGCAACATCCTGCTTTCCTGTTCCTGCAGCGCGGCCTGGCGCGCCTGCGCTGGATCCTGGTATTGACCGTGCTGGCGGTGGCCGCCGCCCTGGCACTGCCGCCGCTGGTGGCACGCTTCAACCATGACCACAGCCCGCAAGCCATGGCCGCCGAAAAGGACATGCAGGCCATCGCCAGCGGCCTGGACCGCTATCGCCAGGACAATGGCCGCTACCCCACCACCCAGCAGGGCATGCTGGCGCTGGTGATCAAGCCCACGCGGGCACCGGTGCCGGCCAACTGGGCCATCGGCGGCTACGTCGACCGCCTGCCACGCGACCCCTGGGGCAATTCCTACCAGTACGAGGCCGACGACGATGGCACCAGCTATTCGTTGTATTCCTTCGGCCTGGCCGGCCCGGATGGCGGTGCCGATGGCGAACAGGCCATCCACCTGCACTGAAGCCGAGCGCCCTCGCGCTTGGCCCTTTACCTGATTCCCTGATTTCCTGAATTACACGATGTGACCCTGCCCTCACGGGCGGGCTCACTGGCCTTGCCGTTCCCATTTCACGGGAGCGCATGGCAAGTATGCAGCTTTCTATTTACATCTTCTTACAATCATCATTTAATACGAATAATAATTATTCCCATTAATCGAACTCATTGTGAAGAATAAAATGAATTTCCGCCTGCAACCCTTGCACCTGGCCGTCCTGGCCACCTGCTCCCTTTCCTCCCTGTCCTCCCTGGCCTGGGCGGAGGAATCCGCTTCTTCCCTGCCCGCCATCGAAGTCAGCGGTGCCCGTACCAATGACGGCTATGTGGCGCCGACCGCGGTCAGCGCCACCAAGAGCGAAGCTCCGCTGCGCGACGTGCCGCAGACCATCAACGTGGTGCCGGCCCAGGTGATCCGCGACCAGAATGCGGCCTCGCTGCAGGATGTCCTGAAGAACGTGCCGGGGCTGGGCCTGTCCACCGGCGACGGCCAGCGCGACCAGGTGTTCATCCGCGGCTTTACCGCCATCGGGGACCAGTTCGTGGATGGCTTCCGCGATGACGCGCTGTATTTCCGCGACCTGTCCAATGTGGAAAATGTGGAAGTGATCAAGGGCCCGGCCGCCGTGCTGTATGGCCGCGGCTCCTCGGGTGGCCTGATCAACCGCGTGAGCAAGAAGCCGGGCGTGGATATCAGCGACGTCGGCATCACCGCCAACAGCACCGCCGGTCGACGCGCCGAGCTGGATCTGGGACGCGCTGCCGGCGACGGCGCGCTCTCCTGGCGCCTGACCGGCGCCCTGGAACGTGGCGACAGCTATCGCGCCCAGCAATTCATCGACCGCAAGGCCATCGCGCCCTCCCTGGCCCTGCGCTTCTCGGCCGATACCAAATTGCTGCTGCAGGCCGACTACCTGGAGGACCGGCGCGTCATGGACTTCGGCATCCCGTCCTATCGCGGACGTCCGGTGGCGGTGGACCCCGGCACCTACTTCGGTGCGCGCAATGCCCGCGACGCCGACTTCGTGCAGTCACGTGTGGCGTCCACCACGGCGACCTTCACGCACCGTTTCAACGACGAGTTTTCCTTCCGCAACGGCCTGCGCTATTACGATTACCACCTCAACCGCAACAACACCAACATCAACGGCAACGTCAACGAAACCAACGGCACCATGGCCCTGAACCATGCCAAGCTGGTGCGCGATGAAAACGGCTGGTTCAACCAGAGCGAGCTGACGCAGAAGCTGACGCTGGGCCAGACCCGTCATGAAATCCTCTATGGGGTGGAAGTGGGCAGCCAGAGCAAGGACGCCGCTACCTACGGCGGCGTGGCCGTGGCAGGTGGCACCTCGGGCGTGGCGCCGGTCTCGATCTTCAATCCGGTGCTGCCGCTGGTCAATCCTGACCGGGTGACCGCGCCATCGCTGACCTACGGCACCTATGACACCTTTGCCGCCTATCTGCAGGACAGCATCACCCTGAATGCGCAGTGGAAGGCACTGGTCGGCCTGCGCCACGACAGCTTCCGCCAACAGGCCAGGCTGGTGTCGGCCGCCGGTGTGCCCAGCAACCTGTCGCGCACCGATACCGCCTACAGTCCGCGTGCCGGCCTGGTGTGGCAACCCAGCGAGACGCAATCCTATTACCTCTCGTGGAGCCGCTCCTTCCAGCCCTCGGGGGAGAACTTCGCACTGGCCACCAACAACGCCGACCTGGCACCGGAAAACACGCGCAATACCGAGGTCGGTGCCAAATATGATTTCTGGGAAGGACGCGCCAGCGCCACCGTGTCGGTGTTCCGACTGGAGCGCGACAACATCAAGTCGACCCTGCCCAACAATACGATCGTGCCGGTCGGCAAGCAGCGCACCGATGGCGCCGAATTCACCTTCAGTGCCGACCTCAAGCAGGGCTGGAAACTGCTGGCCGGATACGCCTACCTGGATGCGGTGATCACCGAGTCATCCTCCTTCGACACCAGCGTCACGGCGGCCGGCAATGTACCCTTCAAGGGCAAGAATGCCACCCTGACGCCGCGTCACAGCGCCAACCTGTGGCTGACCAAGGAACTGGGCGAGGGCTTCATCGTCGGCGGTGGCGCCAATGCCGTGGGGGCGCGCTTTGCCAACCCGGGCAACACCGTCACCCTGCCCGGCTACGTGACCGCCGATGCGATGGCGGCCTACCGCACGGCCCGCTATGAGCTGCAACTCAATGTCGGCAATATCTTCAACACCGGCTACATCATCTCCGGCCACGGCAGCAGCCCCAACCTGAGCCTGCCGGGCGCCCCGCGCAACGTCGCGCTGAGCCTGCGCTACCACATGTAGGCGTAGCGCAAGCACATCGCCTCAGGCGGCTTCGGGAAAGGCGGTACGCAGGCGGTACTGGCGCTGACGATAATTGCCTTCCGGGCCGCTGAAGCCGCAGTCGACGTCACCGAACAGTCGACTGACGCGGTTGATCGCAGCGCGCTGCGCCTCGCTTTGCACCGCGATCAGGCGCCGCTTGCTGCGGGCATGATGGGCACAGATGTCGACCACCAGGCAGTGGCCGTAATCGGCCTGCTTGATGTCGATGAGCAGCGCTTCCGGCTTGGTCAGGCCGAAGATGGCCGCCAGTTCGATGCGGGCACTCAGGAAGGGGTTGCTGTTGCGCAGCCGCTCGCTCAACTTCGCACGCGCCTGCACCGCCCAGTCCTGCGCATCTTCCTGCGCCTGGAACGGCAGCAGCGCCTCGGCCGATTCGGCATCGCCGCGGGCGGCAGCCTGTTGCCACCAGTACAGGGCCTTGACGTCATGCATGGGGTCATCGCGGCGATTGCGCCAGAAGATGTGCGCCAGCTCCGCCTGCGCCTCGACCAGTCCGGCCTCGGCCGCCTTTTCCAGATATTGCTGCGCCACCTGCAGATTGCGCTGCGAATAGATGGAGCGCGAATAGATGCGTGCCAGCGCATGCCAGGCCGGCGCACTGCCGCCTTCTCCCGCCAGCACCAGCCAGTGCAGGGCTTTCTTGAAGTTGGCCAGGCCCTGTTCCATGAACACGCGCTGTCCCTGGCGGTCGATCTTGGCGCACAGCAGGCCCAGTTCCAGCCGGGCCTCGTTCTCGCCGGCCACGGCGGCCAGTTCGAACAGGCGCATCAATTCCTGCAGATCGGGTTGCGCCGCACGCGCCTGCCATTGGCCGTAGCGCAGCAGCAGCGTGGCCTCCTCGGGGCTCAACTGCACCAGGCCGGTGGCATCGGATTCCTTCTCCAGCTGGCCGACGGCAGCGCTATTGCGCTCCGTCAGTCGCTGCACCAGTGGCCGTGCGCCACGTGCAAAGGCCTCGCCCTCCCCCTGTTGCCAGGCCTTGTCGAGCAGGGCGTACTGGGCCTGCTCGATACCGGCGCGGGCGGCTTCCTGCATCAGCCGTTCTTCGACTGCCGAGGAGGCCGCACCCGGCACCACCGGTTGGCCGTGACGCTGCATCTGCTGCGCCAGCAGCCACTGGGCCTGGTGATCATCGCGACTGGCCAGCAGGGAGAGCGCGGCAATGGCGCGCGCATGGGCATTGCTGTCGAACTGGTCGGTATGCTCCAGCACCAGCCGGGCAAAGATCAGGCCGGCTTGCGGTACGCCGGCCTCGAAGGCCTTTTCGTACCAGACCGCGGCCTCCTGGGGCGAGGACAGGTCCTTGACCTGCTCATAGGTGATGTTGCGGCCGATGATCATCCAGGCATCGTCCACCCCCTGCTGGGCGGCGCGGCGCAGCCAATAGAACGCCGTCCCCTTGCTGCGCGGCAGACCGCTGCCGCCATTGAGATAACGTCGACCCAGAGCCAGTTGTGCGCGCGATTCTCCGGCACGGGCCGCCTTGATGACTGCCAGCTCTTCTCTTGTGGCCATGTTGCTTCCTTTCTGTTGCGCTTGCTGTTGCGCTTGCGACTGCAAACAAAATCCGGGAAAAAGAAATCCCCTCCGGCGCAGAAAGCTGCGTCGGTTCCGAATGCACCAAAAACTTAGAAATTGATGCCGCTATCAGAGCGTGAAGGGAGATGCTGCAAGCGACACTTCATCAGACATGAGGTCGGGAGGTGATTCCTGCAAGCATCAAAATGTATGGCGAATATTAGAGCAGTGCGGCGCGGAAAAGTGCGCAAACAGGAAGGCTTATTACGCTTTCTTTACAGTCATCAAGATCGGCCACCAGTCAGGGTTTCGTCAGGATTTAGCGATGTAAAGGCGAGTATTTTGCGACACAACAAACGGGGTTTCCGGGCCGCCTGCAGCCCTCCTGAGGAAAGCGAAACCGAGTCGAATGCGAAGCAAACATCAGGTTTTTACGACCTGATTTTTATTGTTGCAAAATGTAAGAAACAGAAACAGAAAACTAACAAAAGCGAAATCGTCGAAAAGCATGAAAAAAGCGCCGCATGAAACTCATGCGGCGCCTTTATTACTGCTATTACTGCGATTACTGCTAGTCCGATTGTGGATCGGCAGGCGTCGTCAAAGTCGACGACGCTGCTCATTCACATTAGAACTTGTGGCGGATACCCACGGCGACGGCGCCTTGGTTGCCATCGTTACCGGTGCTGTCGGAGACGCCCGGATTGACCAGATCGCTAGCCTTGGTGTAAGCCAGGAAGGCGTACAGGTCGGTACGCTTGGACAGCCAGTAGTCGGTACCCAGGCTGACCTGGGTCAGCTTGGCCTTGGTGCCCACGCCGTCGAAGGTAGCACGGGTGTGGTCCACTGCAGCCAGCAGCTTCAGCGACGGGCTCAGCGAGTAAGCGGTACCGATTTCGTAGATGTCAGCCTTGTTGGAACGGGCCAGCGTACGGTTGGTCACGGTGGTCAGCGAGCCCACGCCGATGGCGGTGAGGTTGGCCTGGGTGTTCAGGTCTTGCTTCACGCGCGAGTAGTTACCGTACACGCGTGCCGGACCGAACTGGTACGACGCTGCCACGTTCAGGACCTTCTGAGCGGAGCTGCCAGAGTTGGCCGACAGGGTGTTGACGCTGGCGGTGGTCGAGGTTGCCGGGATCAGCGAAACGTCAGACGGGGTCGAACCAGCCTTGGACTGGTAGTAGTTGATGCCCAGACCCAGAGGACCGTTGTCGTACTTGCCGCCAACGCCGAAGGATTGACCGGCGGAGGTCTGGCCAGCGGTTTCGCCGAAGCCGTACATCAGGTTACCGGTGAAGCCGCTCAGGTTGGTCGTGGTGTAGCTGATCGAGTTGTTGGTACGGGTGCCTTGCAGGCGATCCAGACCGGAACCGGAGTTGTTGACCCAGCCACCGAAGTCTTGCACGGCGGTGTAAGCCGAGATGGTGTCGGCGAAGTCGGTTTGACGACCCAGCAGGACGGTACCGAAGTTACCAGCCAGACCGACCACCGACTTGCGGCGGAACAGGTTGGAACCGGTGGTGGCATCGGAACCTTGCAGGCCGCCGGTGTCGTTGCTGAAACCAGCTTCCAGGTTGAAGACTGCGGACAGGCCGCCACCCAGATCTTCAGCACCCTTGAAGCCGATGCGCGAACCTTGGATGATGCCCGAGTTCAGACCGAACTTGGAGCCGGTGCCGCCGGTGGAGGTAGCAACCTTGCTTTGGTAGACAACACCGGTATCGACGATACCGTAGATCGTGACGGAGCTTTGCGCTTGTGCTGCGCCTGCGAACGC
>PJUA01000551.1_pt1 | contig 17163 bp, 15 predicted proteins | sample 1512151 | NCBI WGS metagenome assembly PJUA01 (sample SAMN08177678, study PRJNA422409) | Soil metagenome, whole genome shotgun sequencing project. | isolation source: Soil enriched on filter paper: beechwood xylan treatment | place: USA: Madison | collected 2015-01-15
ACTCCCCCAAAAATTCCCCGCCAGCTTTCCCCCCATCCGCCGTGGAACCAGACATCCAACACCCGGAGCTATCGCCATGGCGCTCAAGCAGACCCTGCGCAAGCCGGCCCCGCCGAAGCCCGTCCTGACCAAGGCGCAGGCGCCCACCCACCCCGCCGAACCCGCCTCCCCCACCATCGTCCTCCGCGTCGACGCGGTGGAGGTGCTGGAGGCCTTCGTCGCCGAACTGGACCGCAGCGCGGCGCGTGCCGAGGCTGCCGTGCGCGAGGGACGGCCGCGCGACGCGCTGCTGGCGGCCGGCGACATGCAGACTCTGCTGCGGACCTGGAAGGACCGTTTGGACGATGCGCTGGCGCAGACCCGCAGCAAGCGCGTCGCCCCCACCGTGCGCGGCGCCGCGAAGGCCGCCGCCGACCGCGTGCTGCCGTCGCTGGCCGCCCGCATGCGGGAGATCGAGGCGCAGATCATGGTGCACCGCGCCCGCCAGAACGCCATCGGCGCCGCCCTGCGCGCCGCGTCAACCGCGCCGGCCGGCGTCTATGGCGTCGCCTATGGCGCTGCGGGGCGCTACGGCGCACGCGTGGCGACGCGCACCACCGGCCATGTCGTCGGCCTGACGGCCTGACGGCAGGCAACACAGGGGAGGAAACCGCCATGTCGCTTCGCGTCGCCGGTTCAATCGCCACGTCGGCGCTGCGCACGTCCGAGGTCGGGATCGCCGTCGCCTCCTCCAACGTCGCCAATGCCGACACCGACGGCTACACCCGCAAGACCGCCTCCAATGTCACGCGCAGCACCGGCACCAACATCTCCAGCGTCGACGTCACCGCCGTCAGCAGCAACGTCGACCGCTATCTGCTGAAGACCCTGGTCGCGGCGCAATCGGACCTCGGCTACGCCGACACCCGCAACAGCTATCTCGACCAGATGCAGTCCACCTTCGGCAGCGTCAGCGACGACGACAGCGGCGGCACCGACATCGGTTCGATGATCGACGCGCTGGCCGACACGCTGGGCACGCTCGCCACCTCCCCCGAAAGCGAGAGCGCCAAGGCCGCCACCGTGCAGGACCTCTCGGATCTGGCGGAGTCGCTGCGCAGCACCTCCTCATCCATCCAATCGCTGCGCGCCCAGGCGGACGACGGGATCGCCAGCACGGTCGACAGCATCAACGAGACGCTGAACAGCATCGATTCCCTGAACGACCAGATCGTCAAGGGCAAGGCGCTGGGCCAGAACGTCACCGACCTGGAAGACCAGCGCAACACCGCGCTGAAGAGCCTGGCGACCAACATCGACTTGACCTATCAGGTCGACGACAGCGGGCTGATGCGCATCTCCACCGCGTCGGGCAAGTCGCTGCTCGACAGCAAGGTGCATGAACTGTCCTACACGCCGGCCGCCTCGGTCAGCGCCAGAACGGTCTACAGCGCCAGCGGCAGCAGTGGATTTGCCGGCATCATGCTGAACGGCACCGACGTCACCGGCTCCTCGCTGGGTGGAACGCTGGGTGCCCTGGTGCAGTTGCGCGACACCGACCTGCCAGCACAGCAGGCGAGCCTGGACGAACTGGCGACCACCCTGATGGATACGCTGAACGCCATCCAGAACCAGGGCACCTCCTACCCCGCCCCGCAAAGCCTGACCGGCACCGAGACCGTCTCGGCCAGCGACGCGCTGAAGGTGACCGGCGGAACGCTGCGCGTCGCCGTCACCGACAGCAGCGGCACGGCGGCGGAGGTCCTCGACATCGACCTGGCGACCATGTCGACGCTGCAGGATGTGGTCGACGCCATCAACACGATGAGCAATGCGTCCGCCTCGATCTCCGCCGACGGCAAGCTGGTGATATCCGCCACCGATTCCAGCAACGGCATCGCGCTCGGCGGCGATAACGGCGCCTTCTCCGATACCTACGGCATGAACGACCTGCTGACCGGCACCGGCGCCTCCGACATCAAGGTCACGACCCGCATCGCCAGCGACAGCAGCCTGCTCGCGACCGGCGCCCTGTCCTCCACCAGCGGGCTGACCGCCGGCGACACGGTGCTGACCAGCGGCGGGGGATCGGTGGCCAAGGCTCTGTCGGCGGCCTTTTCCACCAGCTACGACCTCGATGCCGCCGGTGGTTTGAGCGCCCGCAGCACGACCTTCGCCGGCTATGCCGGCGCGGTGATCCAGGGGGCGGCGACGCTCGCCGACACGGCGTCCGCCGCCTACGACAGCCAGAACAGCTACACCAGCATCCTCGAATCGACCTTCTCGTCGCGGAGCGGCGTGAATGTCGACGAGGAGACCGCCGCGATCTCCACCCTGCAATCCGCCTACGAGGCCGCAGCCGCGGTCATGAAGACGCTGCAGGAGATGTTCAGCACGGCGCTCGACATGGTCCAGTAGAGGAGACCGCGATGGAACGGGTCGCGACCTACAACCATCAGAACACGCTCGTCCAATACATGATGAAGGCCGAGGCCAAGGTGGCCGCGGAACAGGTCCGCTCGGCGTCGGGGCTGAACTCCACCGACTACAAGGGCATCGCGTCGGACAGCGGCCGGCTGGTCAACCTCGAAAGCCATTACCGCCGGCTCGAACAGTATATCGACGAGGGCGAGGTCGTGAACGGCCGCATCCAGTCGATGTACGACGCCGTCGGCGGCATGTCGGACCTGACCTCCCGCCTCAGCGCGCTGATCACCGGCCTGCAGGGCGACAACGCGGCCGGCGTCGAAGGCGTGGTGGCGGAATCGGCCCAGCTGATGCAGGAATTCGGCGGGCTGCTGAACACCCAGCAGGACGGCCGCTATCTTTTCGCCGGCGGACGCACCGACCAGCAGGCGGTCGACCTCGACAGCTACACCGCCGCGACCTACCCGTCGAGCGCCGACACCGGCTATTACCAGGGAGATTCCACCGTCGCCCACTTCCAGGCAGCCGACGACTTCGTGCTGTCCTATGGCGTCACCGCCGATCAGCCGGCTTTTGAAAAGGCCCTGCGCGCCTTCAGCCTGATCGCCAACATGTCGACCGACCCTGTGGACGACGATCTTCTGGCCGAGGCGACGCAGCTCGCCTCCGACGCCACCGACGGCCTGTCGATCGTGCAGGCCAAGCTGGGTGCCGCCAGCTCCTCGCTGGAGAACACCATCGACCGCCATGTCGACGAACAGCTGGTGCTGCAAACCCAGGTGGAGGACATCCGCAGCGTCGATCTGGCGGAATCCACCACCAGACTGTCGCAGCTCCAGGCCTCGCTGGAGGCGACCATGAGCCTGATGAAGATCCTCGAAGAGGACAACCTGTCCAAATACCTGTGACCGCAGGAGCGGCGAAAAAAAGCGCCAACCCGATCGAAAAATCCCGCCAGCTTTCGCCGCTTGCCCCGTGAGTCCCAGTGAGGGTCGCCGAAACGGCCCGGTTCGATCAGGAGACCACATCATGCCCGTCATCTCGACCAACACGGCTTCCAATTCGGCCCTTCGCTACCTGAACATCAACTCGACCAACCAGTCGGATTCGGTCTCGAAGATCGCCAGCGGTTCGCGCATCACCAAGGCGTCGGACGACGCCGCCGGCCTCGCCGTCGGCACCTCGCTGCAGTCGGACATCACGGTGCTGAACCAGGCGGCCACCAACGCCTCGCATGGGTCGTCGATCCTGCAGACCGCCGACGGCGGCATGTCCAGCATTTCCGACATCGTGCAGCGCATGCGCTCGCTGGCCACGCAATCGCTGTCCGGCTCGGTCACCGACAACGAGCGTTCCTATCTCGACGCCGAGTTCCAGCAGCTGCAGGACGAAATCGACGGCATCGCGTCGGGCACCCGCTTCAACGACGAATCGCTGCTCGATGGTTCGACCAACTGGGCGTCGGGAGTGAACTTCCGCGTCGGCACCACCTCGAACGACAACATCACCGTGCAGATCGCCGGCGTCACCACGACAGGGCTGGGCATCAACGCGCTTGATGTCGGCACATCGGCCACCGCGGCCGCAGCGCTGACGGCGCTGGACACCGCGGTGACCACCCTGTCGGACGCCCGCGCCGACGTCGGAGCACTGATCTCGCGCTTCGAATTCCGCAGCGACATGATCGACACGACCATCGAGAACACCGAGGCCGCGCAGTCCGCCATCATGGACGTCGACGTGGCCGAGGAGCAGTCGAAACTGTCGTCGGAAAAAGTCCTGACCCAGGCCGCCATCGCGGTGCTGTCCCAAGCGAACTCGATGCCGGAGAATTTGCTCTCCCTTCTCCGCTGACGGTTCGTAGGGCCGCTGGCGGGGGCGCGCGTCCCGCACAGCCTCACACACTCGTGGGGCGCGTCGCCGGCGGCCGTTTTCCTCTCGTCATCAGCGCCATGGAATTCACGGTCATGACCTCTTCACGACCGTGCCATCCGCCGCCCGCCGGGCGGCTGGAGCCGGGAGAGTTCTGCAATGACAACGGTCAGCTCCACCACGTCCAGCACGGCCGCGAGCACCGGCTATTCCGCCCTGTCTTCCAGCGATTCGGGCACCGGCATCGATTATGCCACCCTGATCGAGGCGAAGGTCAATGAGAGGCTGGCGAAGGCCGACCGGATCGACACCAAGATCACGGCGAACGAGGCGAAGATCACCGCCTACACCGACCTGCAGGACAAACTGCAGGCGGTCAACGACGCCATCGACGGGCTGCGCAACCGCAGCGTTTCCACCGGCGCGTCCTCCAACCTGTTCGGGCAGCGGACCGCATATGTCGGCGACGACGACGTGTTCAGCGCCACGGTGGACGACGATACGGAGGTCGGCACCTATTCGGTCGTGGTGCAGCAGCTCGCCACCAAGCACAAGATCGCGGCGGACGCCGTCGGCAGCAAGACCGATGCGCTGGGCTATTCCGGCAGCTTTACGCTCCAGGCGGCCGACGGCAGCGCCGTCACCATCGCGATGGAGAGCGACGACAGCCTGACCGACCTGCGCGACGCCATCAACGCCAACAAATCCACCAGCGGCGTCACCGCCAGCATCGTGCAGGTCAGCGACAGCAGCTATCAGCTGATCCTGACCTCCAACAACACGGGCGAGGCCATTTCGCTGACCGACGGCGGCGACGGCGTCCTGTCGTCGCTCGGCCTGACCGACAGCGACGGCACCATCAAGAACGAGCTGGTCGCGGTGCAGGATGCGATCGTCGAGATCGACGGCGTCACCATCACCCGCGCTTCCAACACCATCGACGACGCCATCGAAGGCGTGACGCTGAACCTCTACAGCGCCAGCCCCGACACGGCGATCTCGATGGAGGTGTCGACCGATCTGTCCTCGATCAAGTCGGCGATCACCAGCTTCGTCGACGCCTACAACGAATACCGCGACTTCGTGCTGACGCAGCAGGCGACGACCAGCGACGGCACGGCGTCCAGCGACGCGACGCTGTTTTCCGACAGCCTGCTGCGGCAGATCGTCAGGTCGGTGAACAGCGCCCTCAACACGTCGATCACCACCGATGACGGCACGGTGCTGTCGATGGCTTCTCTCGGCATCAGTTTCAACAGTTCCAACGAGCTGGAACTGGACGAGGACACGCTGAACAGCATCCTCAGCAGCAACATCGACTCGGTCCAGCAGTTGCTCGGCCTCAACATGACGAGTTCGTCCAGCCAGATGTCGTTGCTGCGCTACACCAACAGTGCTTCGGCTTTGTCCTTCACGCTGGACATCGTGCGCGGCGACGACGGGAACCTGACCTCTGCATCGGTCGACGGCGACAGCAGCCTGTTCACCGTCAGCGGCAACCGCATCATCGGTGCGACCGGCACCGCCTATGAAGGCATCGTTCTGGTCTATTCCGGCAACAGCGGCAGCGTCGACATCGATTTCTCGCAAGGGCTGGCCGACAAGCTGTTCGGCGTCATCGACGATGCGTCGGCGGAGTACGACAGCGACCTCGCGACTGCCATCGACGATCTGGAAACCCGCGACAGCGAGCTGGAAAGCCGGTCCTCCGACATCAAGACCAAGGCCGAGACCTACCGCAGCACCCTGACCGCCTATTACGCGAAGCTGGAGGCGGCGGCCGAGACGGCGGCCCTTCTGCTGAAACAGCTGACCTACAGCGACAGCAGCAGCGACAGCTGACAGCGGTCACGGTCCTTCAATGATGAGGATTTGGCGCCATGCGTAATTCCGCCTATTCGAAAGCCCTGAATGCCTACGCCGTCGCCAACAGCGCGGTGCCGCCGCTGGTCGCCGTGGTGCGGCTGTACGAGCGGGCGATGACCCATCTGTATGCCGCCCGCGACGCCGCCGCGGACCGCCGGTTCGAAGCGCACCACACTGCGATCCGAAATGCGGTCATGGTGTTCGCAGGCCTTGATTCCATTCTGGTTTTCGACAAAAATAAGGATGTCGCGCTGACGCTTCGGCGGTTCTACCACCGGCTGATCGTGCAGGCGGGCGCCGCCGCCAGCCGGAAGGATCCGGTTGCGGCCTGTGACTCGCTCATCCGCCAGACGTCCTTCATGCTGAAGGCCTGGCAGGCCATCGCCGCAGAACGCGGCGGGCCATCCACTGTCGTCGGTGCGCCGGCCAAAGGGTCGCATGCATCCGTCGTCGGGAGAACGATGGATCATGCAAATGGCGGACTCTCGGCTTGACCTTCTGCGGGAGGAGTCCAGCGTCGGGCGCTCCATGTCCGGGGACCTGAGCCGGGGTCCCGCCTCCGGCGTCATCATGCCTGCGGACGAGGACGGCGACGAAGCGCTGATGGCGCAAATCCGCGCCGGCAGCCAGACGGCTTATCGGCGGCTGGTGCATCGCCACCTGAAACGCACCTATGCCCTGGCCCGCCGCCTGACCGGCAACGAGGCGGAGGCCGAGGATGTCGTGCAGGACGCCTTCCTCCAGGTCTGGCAGCGCCGCACCCAATGGAGCGACGACGGCGGCGCCCGGTTCACGACGTGGCTTTACCGCGTGGTGGTGAACCGCTGCATCGACCACAAGCGCCGGCCGGTCGGCCAGGATCTGGAAACCGTGGCGGAGCCGTCGGACAGCGCCCCCGACGCGGTCAGCACCATCCACCGCCGGCAGGTCGCCGCGCGCCTTTTGGATGCCCAGAACAGGCTGACCCCGCAGCAGCGCGCCGCCGTGACGCTGTTTTATTACGAGAATTTAAGCAACGCCGACATCGCCGCCGTTATGCAAATCAGCGTCGGTGCTGTAGAGTCGCTTTTGAAACGCGCGCGCCAGCAACTCCGGCTGCTGCTGCGCGCCAGTGCGCAGGCGGCCAGGGATTCCTTCGATGACGGATGAGGAGTTTCGCGATCGGCTCGATCGCTACGGAGGCGACCTCTCCCTCTGGCCGGCCGATGCGGCCAGGGATGCGCGGCGCCTTCTTCTGCGTTCGGTCAAGGCGCAGGCGATGCTGGACGACATGGTGACCATGGAACTGGCGCTCGGGCAATCGGAAGACCGCCCGCCCCCGGACCTTGCCGACCGCATCTTCGCCGCCGCCTTCCGCCTGCCGCCGTCCAACCGGAGCTTCGACGAGGATGGCGATCAGCCGCCGCGGCTGATGTAGGCCGGTCAGCCCCCCGCCACCCGCCGCAATTCCGTCGCGATCCGCTCCAGCGCCTGTTCAAGCCCCTGCCCGCCCAGCGGCTGGAACAGGCGCATCGAGGGGTACCAGGGCCGCCCGGCGGTGCCGAGCTGCGTCCAATCCCGGTGACCGAAGCGCCAGACCGGCACTCCCAGCGCACCGGCCAGCTCCGCCACCGAATTGGCCGGCGCGATGACGAGGTCGAGCGCCGACACCAGCGCCGCCGTCTCCTCGAAATCGTCGCGCAGGTCCAGCCCTGTCCAGCCATAGATCGGCTGCCCGAACCGCCGTTCCGCCGCCAGGATTTCACGCTGGCAGTCGTCATACTGCAGGTTCACGAAGGTGACGCCGGGCACCGCGAAGAGTGGTCCCCAGGCATCCAGCGGCAGATAGGCGCTGCGGCGGTCGGCGGTCATCACCTGGCTGCGCCAGCTGATGCCGACCCGCAGATCGTCGCCCGCGCCATCCAGCCGCTCGCGCCAGTCGGCGACGCGGCTGCCGTCGGCGAACAGCCAGCAGGACCGTGCCGGAAAGGTCGACAGCCGCTCGCGCAGCAGGCGCGGGACCGAGCCGGCCGGGATGTGATAGTCGCAATCGACCGTCTCCGCCTCCATCAGCCCGCAGGGCGGCTGTTCGGCACGCACCGTCGCCTTCGGGAAGGAGCGGGCGAACAGCGGCACCAGCCGGCGTTCGCATTCGATCACCACCCGCCCGGCCATCCTGATCAGGTCGGGATAGCAGGAGGCGAACAGGAACTCGTCCCCCACCCCCTGCTCGCGCCAGACGAACAGGCGCTTGCCGTCCAGCGGCTCGCCCGTCCATTCGGGGATGGTGAAGCGCCGCTCCGGCCGCACGCGCCCGGCCTTGAAGCGGAAGGCGTAGTCGGCCCAGCCGGCGCTCAGTGCGCCGCGTTCCAGCGACAGCAGGCCGCGGTTGAAGCGGGCCAGCGCATGGCCGGGCGCCGCGGCGACGGCGCGCTCGAACCAGCGGCCGGCGTCGGCCCGCCCCTGCCGTTGCTCCGCCAGCCCCAGGGTGCAGAGCGGGTCGGCCAGCGACGGCGCCAGCGCCAGCGCCCTGCGGCAGGCGACGTCGGCCTCGACCGGGCTCTGGGCACCGTTCAGCGCATAGGCCAGCACGGCATGCAGCGGCGCATGGCCGGGCATCAGCCGGATGGCACGGCGCACCTGCACCACCGCCGGCCCAAAGGCTTCGCGGTCCGACAGGTCGGCGCCGAGATTCCCCAGCGCATCGGCGAAGGCGGGGTGCAGCGCCAGCGCGCGTTTCCAGCAATGCTCGGCTTCCCCCCGCCGCCCCTGGGCCTTGCAGGCGTTGCCCAGATTGTTCCATGCCTCCGCCCGGCCGGGCTCGCGGGCGATGGCGCGACGCTGCCACCGCTCCGCACCGCCATGGTCCCCGAGCGCCGAGTCCGCCAATCCCAGGTTGACGAGCGCCGGAACATGGCACGGGTCGAGCACCAGCGCGGTGCGGAACCGCGACCGCGCCTCCTGATGGCGGCCCTGCGCATGCAGCAGCAGGCCCAGATTGTTGCGGGTCTCGGCATGGCCGGGCTCGCGGCGCAGAGCCTCGACATAGGCGCCTTCAGCCTCGCCGAACCGGCCCAGCCCCTGAAGCGTGGCGCCCAGATTGGTCCAGACCGATCCGTTGTCGGCGCCCAACCCGATGGCGTCCCGATAAGCGGCGGCAGCCTCCGCCATCGCACCCCAACGGCGCAGCGCGTTGGCCAGCACGACGCGGGTGGCGCCATCCTGCGGCCGCAGCTTTGCCGCCATACGGTAGCAGCCGATGGCAGGTCCGGCCTGCCGCAGGTCCTCCAGCGCGCGGCCCATGCCGAGCCGCGGTTCGGCCGCGTTCGGCACCAGACGCGCCGCAGCGCGGTAGCAGCGCAATGCCACGACCGGCCGCCCCTGCCGCCCGGCGATGGAGCCCAGCAGGCACAGCGCGGCGGCATCGTCGGGATTGACGGCGAGAGCCCGGCGGGCGCTGGCGAGTGCGGCCGCCACGCGCCCCTCCTCCATCAACGCCTGTCCGAGCGCCAGATGGTAGGAGCCGACCAGCGCATTGGACCGCGCCGCGGTGTCGAACAGCCGGGTGGCGTCGGTCCTGCGCCCGTCCTGATAGGCGATGTGGCCCAGCAGATGGGCGGCATCGCCATGGGTCGGGTCGATTCGCAGGATCTCGCGGCAAAACCGCTCCGCCCGTTCGCTCTGTCCGGCATTGTGATGCTGGACCGCAAGACGCAGCAATCCGTCGGTACGCCGTGTCGCGTTCCCGTCCATGGTCGTCGCCATTCCGTCAATGAACCCGTCGGCGGCATCGGGCCGCGCTTGTTCGTTGTACGGCGGCGGCAGGGAACTCCTGCGCCGGACGGCGCCGGGCGGTCCCCACCATCACGCGGGGTCACGGAAGGGCTTCGGGCGTTCCGGCCGAAATAGACCGTTTCGGTTCCGGTATAAGTTGGGCAGGATTGAAACAGGATTTTGCCCGAACAAGAGGAACAGGCGATGGACGGGATGGCGACGGGAATGGACAGGCTGACGGCGGACATGACGGAATGGCGGCGCGATCTGCACGCCCATCCGGAAACCGCCTTCGAGGAACAGCGGACCAGCGACTTCGTGGCGGAAAAGCTGGCCTCCTTCGGGCTGGAGGTCCATCGCGGCCTCGCCAAGACCGGGGTGGTCGGGATCCTGCGCAACGGCGAGGGTCCGATGGTCGGCTTCCGCGCCGACATGGATGCGCTGCACATCCATGAGGAAACCAACCTGCCCCACAGCTCGCGCAATCCGGGGCGCATGCACGCCTGCGGGCATGACGGCCATACGGCGATGCTGCTGGGCGCGGCCCGCCACCTGACCGAGAATCCCAACCTCTTCCAGGGCACCATCGTCTTCATCTTCCAGCCGGCCGAGGAGAATGAGGGCGGCGGACGCGTGATGGTCGAAGAAGGGCTGTTCGACCGTTTCCCGGTGGAAAAGGTCTTCGGCATGCACAATTGGCCGGGGCTGGAGGTCGGCCGCATCGCGCTGCGCCCCGGCCCGCTGATGGCCGCCTACGACATCTTCGAGCTGACCCTGACCGGCAAGGGCACCCACGCCGGCATGCCGCACATGGGAACGGACACGATCATGGTGGGAAGCCAGATCGTGGGGGCTTGGCAGACCATCGCCGCCCGCAGCGTCCATCCCATCGATTCGGCCGTCGTCAGCGTCACCCAATTCCACGCCGGCGACACGTGGAATGTCCTGCCGGCCACCGCCGTACTCCGTGGCACGGTGCGGACCTTCCGGCCGGAGGTTCAGGATTTGGTTCAGCGCCGCATGGGCGAGGTCGCGACCGCCATCGCCGGCGGGTTCGGCGTCGAGGCCAGCCTGCGCTACGAACGGCGCTATCCCCCCACCACCAACAGCGTCAAGGAAACCGAACTGGCGCGGCAAGCGGCGGCGCGGGTGGTCGGAGAAGCCGCCCTTGATCTGGACCCGATGCCCAGCATGGGAGCGGAGGATTTCTCCTTCATGCTGCAGAAGCGGCCGGGCTGCTACATCTGGGTCGGCGCCGGGCCTTCTGACCAGGGGCGCAATCTGCACAGCCCGCATTATGACTTCAACGACGCGGTGTTGCCGATCGGCGCAAGCTATTGGGTGCGGCTGGCCGAGGCCGTGCTGCCGAAAGCCGGGTGATCTGCCTCTTGTGCAATTCCCATGAATTTCCCAGCACGACGCATGGCATAAGAATGTTTTTGCGAGAAAATCTTGGGAATTGCGCACGTGTGCCTTTTGTCTCATAGTTTGTCTGGAAACGAAGGGACCTGACCCAAGAACGGATCGGTCCTGACGGATTTTGACCGAATGGGGCAGGCGGACGTGGCAGACCAGGCGCAGGACATTCCAGGCCGGGGCGGGATTTGGCGACGCCCGGACTCGCTATGGGAGGCCACCGCCCCGCCGCCTCCGGACCTGCCGGTGTTGCAGGGCAACGTGCAGGCCGATGTGCTGGTGATCGGCGGCGGCTTCACCGGCCTGTCGGCCGCCCTGCACGCGGCGGAGGCCGGCAAGCACGCGGTGGTGCTGGAGGCGTCCGAACTCGGCCGGGGCGCTTCGGGACGCAACAACGGGCAGGTCATCCCGACCCTGACCCGCCCCGATCCCGCCGACCTCGTCGCCCGTTTCGGCGGCGAGGCCGGGGAGCGCTTCGTCGGCCTGATCCGTGACAGCGCCTCCACCCTGTTCGATCTGGTGCGCCGTCTCGGCATCGACTGCGCGGCGGAGCAGACCGGCTGGGTTCAGCCGGTGCATTCGCCGGGCCGCATCAAGATCGCCGAGCGCCGGGCCGCCCAATGGGGCCGGTACGGCGCCGACGTGGAACTGCTGGACCGCGCCGCGGTCTCCGCCCTTCTCGGCACCGATGCCTATTACGGCGGCTGGATGAACCGGACCGGCGGGCACATCAACCCGCTGGCGCTGGTGCGCGGGCTTGCCGCCAAGGCCGTCGAGGCCGGGGCGGCGGTCTACGTCAACTCCCCGGCATTGTCGGTGGAACGCCGCGGCGACATGTGGGTCGCCCGCACGCCGCAGGGATTGGTGACCGCCGACGCGCTGGTGCTGGGCACCAACGGCTATGCCGCCGCCGTCTTCCATGATGTCCGGACGGAGGTGGTGCCGGTGCTGTCCTGGCAGATGGCAACCGCGCCGTTGGGCGACAATGTCCGCAAAACCATCCTGCCGGGCCGTCAGGCGATGTCGGACACCCATGGCGATCTGCGCTTCATGCGCTACACCGCCGACAACCGGCTGGTGACCGGCGGCGCGCTGCTGATCCCGGTGAACGGGGCGGAACGGCTGAAGCGCATCGTCGGCGACCGTCTGGCCGGGATGTTCCCGGCGCTGAGCGGCGTCAGCTTCGATTACGTGTGGAATGGGCGAATCGCCATGACCACCGATTACTTTCCCCGCGTCCACCGGCTGGGGCCGAACGGCTTCGCCTGGGCCGGATGCAACGGGCGCGGCGTGGCGCTATCGATCTCGCTCGGTCGGGAACTGGCGCGGGCGGCGATCGGCCAGGATCCGAAGGACCTCGCCCTGCCCTTCACCCCGCCGACTCCCCTGCCCTTCAATGCCCTGCTGCAACGCGTCGGTCCGCTGAAGATCCTGCAATACCGCTGGAACGACGCCCGCGAAATCTAATCAAGGAGACGCCCGGCATGTCGGATACCCCCGATTACCCCACCCTTCTGCGCAACGCCTATGCGATGCGCGCGGCGTCCTACGCCCATATGTTCGACGTGCTGCGCGAGCGGTTCGGCACCGAAACGGCGCTGGAGGTCGGCCAGGAAGCCACCCGCCGCCTCGGCGAGGCGATGGGCGCGAAGTATGCCGGCCATGGTCCGGACGACCTGACCGGCCTCTGCCATGCCTTCCTCGACGGCATTCCCAACCGCGACAGCATGTTCGCGCCCGAGATCAAGCGGTGCGACGGCGAGGCGCTGGAAATCCACTTCCACCGCTGCCCGCTGAAGGAAGCCTGGCAGGCGCAGGGTCGCTCCGACACCGATCTGGAACTGCTCTGCAAGATGGCAGGCGCCATCGACGGCGGGCTGTTCGAAGCGGCCGGCTTCGTCTTCAAGGGCGAAACCTGGAAGCCGGGCGACGAGGGCTGCTGCCGGCTGAAGGTCCTGCCGGGCGCCAAAGCCGCCGAATAAGTCCACGCGCTGCAAAGCATAAGAAGCCAAACGGAAGAAGAGGGTGTCTCCGCCATGAAACTCCGCCTCCTCACGCTCACGACGCTTGCCGCTGCCGGGATCGCCGGTTCGGCTTTCGCCGCCGATACGGTCAAGCTCGGCTACCAGCTGCCGCTGACCGGCGACACCGCGCAGTACGGCCAGGATTTCCGCAAGGCCGCCGAGATCGCGCTGACCGAGTTCAACGCCGCCGGCAAGCCGTTCAAGGTCGAGATCGTTTTCGAGGACAGCCGGTCCGACGCCAAGGAAGGCACGAACATCGCCCGCAAGTTCGTGGACGACAAGGAGATCGTCGGCGTTCTTGGCGACTTCACCTCGGGCGTGTCGATGGCCGCGGCGCAGGTCTACAAGGAGGCCGGCATGCCTCAGCTGTCGCAGACCGCCTCGCACCCCGACTACACCAAGATCTCCAAGTACCAGTTCCGCAACATCGCCACCCAGGCGCAGGAAGGCCCCTACAACGCCAAATGGATGGCGTCCAAGGGCCTCAAGAACGTCGCGGTGATCGCCGAGCAGACCGATTGGGGCCAGTCGGTGGTCAGCGGCTTCTCCGACGCGGTGAAGGCCGACGGCGGCAAGGTCGTCTTTTCGGAGTTCTTCAACCGCGGCCTGAAGGATTACCGCTCGCTGATCAGCAAGCTGGAGCGTGCGAAGCCCGACGCGATCTACACCGGCTTCTTCTATGAAGACGGGGCGCAGTTCCTGAAGCAGCTGCACCAGCTCGGCGTCAAGACGCCGGTCTATTCGACCTCGGCTGCCTACAGTCCGAAGCTGATCGAACTGGCCGGCGAGGCGGCGGAGGGCATGCACCTGACCTCCAACTTCCTGCCGACCGACCCGTCGCCGAACGTCCAGCATTTCGTCGAGGAATGGAAGAAGCGCTCGGACGGTGCCGTCCCCGGCCAGTTCCCGGCCCAGGCCTATGACGCGGTGCGCATCATGCTGGCGGCAGTCGAGAAGGCCTCGCCCAACCCGACCCGCGAGAAGGTGCGCGACGCGCTGGCCCAGACCAAGGACTTCCCCGGCGTGACCGGCAAGACCAGCTTCAGCGCCGACCGCGAGGCCGAAAAGGAGCTGGTGAAGGTCGAGGTCAAGGGCGGCGCCTTCGTTCCGGTCGCCGACTAAGGACCCCGGCACCCGATCTCCAGCGCCCTTTCCCCCAGCGCCCCGATCTCTAGCGACAGAGCCCGCATGTTCGATCCCTATTACCTCCAGCAGCTCGCCATCGGCCTGTCGCTGGGCATGACCTATGCGCTGATGGCGATCGGCTTCACGCTGATCTTCGGCGTGTTGAACGTCGTCAACTTCGCCCACGGCGAGATCTACACGCTGGGCGCCTTCGCCGGGCTGGTCCTGATCTCGGCCACGGCGCCGCCCATCGTGGCGGTGATCCTGGGCGCGCTGGCGATCGGGGCGCTGGCAGGCTTCTCGCTGGAGCGGCTGGCCTTCAAGCCGTTCCGCCGCTTCACCGACGAGGCGTCGCTGAAGTCGCGGGCGATGCGGGAATCGACGCTGCTCTCCTCGCTGGCGGTGTCCATCGTGGTGCGCGAGGCGCTGGAGATCGTCTTCGGGTCGCAGATGCGCTCCATCCCCTTCGAGTATCTGATCAACACGCCGGTGCGCGTCGGCCCGGTGATCCTGGTGACCGGCGACTTCATCATCTTCGGCGTCGCCGCCGCCATGCTGATCGGCCTGCAGTATCTGCTGACGCGCACCCGCGTCGGGCTGGCCATCCGCGCGGTGTCCAACAACCCGCTGGGCGCCAAATATGTCGGCATCGACACCGACCGCACCATCATCACCACCTTCGTCGTCGGGTCGATGATGGGGGCGGCGGCCGGCATCCTGATGGGGCTCTATTACGGCGCGGTTTTCCCCGCCATGGGCTTCACCCCCGGCATCAAGGCCTTCGTCGCCATGGTGATGGGTGGCCTGTCCTCCATCCCCGGTGCCGTGATCTGCGCGCTGATCCTCGGCATTTCGGAAAGCATGGCGACGACCTTCGTCTCGTCGGGCTGGTCGGACATGGTGGCCTACGGGTTCTTAATCCTGACCCTGATCTTCTTCCCCAACGGCTTGTTCGGAGCGCGCCGTGAACGCGTTTGAGACTGTGGCCCCCGCCGATGGCCTGACCCGGCGCCGGGGCCTGCTGGTTCCGGCGCTGATCCTGCTGCTGGTCTTCGCCGCCCTGCCGGCGCTGCTGGCCGGCTTCGACCGGGGCTATTTCTACCAGATCGCCAATCTGGCGCTGATCTTCGTCCTGCTCTCGGCCTCCATGCATCTGGTGACGGGGGTGGCGGGGCTGCTGCATCTGGGGCACGCCGCCTTCTACGGCGTCGGCGCCTATACGGCGGCGCTGCTGACCTCGAAACTGGGGCTGGGCTTCACCGTCACGCTGCCGCTGTCCGGTCTGGTGGCGGCGCTGGTCGCCTTCCTGGTGGCGCTGCCGACGATGCGGCTGGTCAGCATCTATTTCGCCGTGGCGACGCTCGCCATCGGGCAGATGCTGTATCTGGTCATGCTGAACTGGGTGGATTTCACCAAGGGACCGAACGGCATCATCGTCACCAAGGGGTTCGAGCTGTTCGGGTTCAGCCTGTCCGGCCGTCTCGCCACCTACTACACCGTGGCGGCGGTGGTGACGCTGTCGGTCGTCGCGATCAGCCGGCTCAGCCATTCCTATTACGGCAACGCGCTGCGCTCGATCCGCGAGGACGACCAGTGCGCCGACGCCATGGGCGTGCGCACCGTGCGGCTGAAGATGGAGGCCTTCACCCTGTCGGCCTTCTTCGCCGGGGTGGCGGGCAGCCTGTGGGCGCACATGACCGGCTACATCTCGCCGGGCGACTTCAAATTCTCGGAATCGATCCTGATCCTGGCGATGGTGGTGGTAGGCGGCCTCGGCAGCCTGCCGGGGGCGATCATCGGCGCACTGCTGCTGATCCTGCTGCCGGAGGGCCTGCGGGCCTTGGGCGATTTCCGCAACATCATGGTCGGGCTGGTGATGTTCCTCTCCATCCTGCTGCTGCCGAAGGGGCTGCTGGGTGAGGTTTCCGCCCTGCGGCTGGTGCGCCGGCAGCTGGGCGCGGCGTGGCGCAACAGCGGCGACGGTGAACGGAAGGGCGAAGGGATCGGCTGGCGATGACCCATCTTCTTGAAATCCGCAACGTCAGCCGCCGGTTCGGCGGCGTGCAGGCGGTCGGCGACGTGACCGCCCATGTCGACGAGGGCGAACTGGTCGGCCTGATCGGACCGAACGGTGCCGGCAAGACCACGCTGTTCAACCTGATTTCCGGCTTCACCCCGCTGTCCGGCGGAACCGTCGCCTTCGCCGGCAGGACCATCAGCGGCTTGAAGCCCAATCAGGTGGCGCGGCTGGGCATCAGCCGCACCTTCCAGAACCTGCGCATCTTCCCCAACATGTCGGTCTTCGACAACGTGTCGGTCGGCGCGGTGGGCGCGCTGCCGCAGGGGGCGTTCGGCGCCCTGTTCGGCCCCTTTTCCAGGGGCGGCAGAGCCCACTCCGCCGAGATCAGCCACCGCACCTGGGAGGCGCTGGAGGCGGTCGGCCTGACCCACGTCGCGGCGGAGCTGGCGGCCAACCTGCCCTACGGCCAGCGCAAATATCTGGAGATCGCCCGCGCGCTCGCCATGCGGCCGCGCTTCCTGATCCTGGACGAGCCGGCCGCCGGGCTGAACGACACCGAAACGCGCGATCTGGCAGCTTTCATCAAGCGGCTGCACGGACAGGGCCTGACCATCATGCTGGTCGAACACGACATGACGCTGGTCATGGGCATCTGCCAGCGCATCCTGGTGCTGGCCTCCG
>PJUA01000552.1_pt1 | contig 17143 bp, 13 predicted proteins | sample 1512151 | NCBI WGS metagenome assembly PJUA01 (sample SAMN08177678, study PRJNA422409) | Soil metagenome, whole genome shotgun sequencing project. | isolation source: Soil enriched on filter paper: beechwood xylan treatment | place: USA: Madison | collected 2015-01-15
AACCTGAACCTCGTTCCCTTCGTCAGCGTCGATCACATGATGAAGCTGGTGCTGCACATCGGCGTGGAGCGCTTCCTGACCGAGTTGTCGGCCTATGTGGAGGAGGATTTCCGCCGCTGGGAAAGCTTCGACAAGACGCCGCGGGTGGCCTCCCACAGCGCGGAAGGCGTGATCGAGTTGATGCCGACCAGCGACGGCCGCACCTATGGCTTCAAATACGTCAACGGCCATCCCAAGAACACGCGGGAAGGGCGGCAGACCGTCACCGCCTTCGGCGTGCTGGCCGATGTCGGCAACGGCTATCCGGTGCTGATGACGGAGATGACGATCCTGACGGCGCTGCGCACCGCCGCAACCTCCGCCGTTGCGGCCAAGCATCTGGCGCCGAAGGATGCGGCCTGCATGGCGATCATCGGCAACGGGGCGCAGGCGGAATTCCAGGCGCTGGCCTTCAAGGCGCTGCTGGGCATAGGCAAGCTGCGGCTCTACGACATCGACCCGGCGGCGACGCAGAAATGCGTGCGCAACCTGCGTGACCAGGGCTTCGAGATCACCGCCTGCAAGTCGACCGAGGAGGCGGTGGAGGGCGCGCAGATCATCACCACCGTCACGGCCGACAAGCAGTATGCCACCATCCTGACCGACAACATGGTCGGGGCGGGCGTGCACATCAACGCGGTCGGCGGCGATTGCCCCGGCAAGACGGAGCTGCACCGCGACATCCTGCTGCGCTCGGACATCTTCGTCGAATACCCGCCGCAGACGCGGATCGAGGGTGAGATCCAGCAGTTGGCGCCCGACCATCCGGTGACGGAACTGTGGACGGTGATGACCGGACAGGCCGTCGGCCGGCGTGACGCGCGGCAGATCACGCTGTTCGATTCGGTGGGATTCGCGACAGAGGACTTTTCCGCCCTGCGCTATGTCCGCGACAAGGTGGCCGGGACCGGGCTCTACGAGAATCTGGACATGCTGGCCGATCCGGACGAGCCGCGCGACCTGTTCGGCATGATCCTGCGCGCGGCAAAACCGGCGCCGGTGGGCGAGGCGGCTTAGGGGGGCCATCACCCGCCGGAATCCTCCCTCTCCCCTCCGGGGTGAGGGCCGGGGTGAGGGGGATGCGTAGGGTGGATTCGGTCGGGGCGGAGGGTGCGCGATGCTTGATGATCCTCGCCGCGCGACCCCCTCACCCTAACCCTCTCCCCGGGGGGGAGAGGGGATCCTGGCGGGGTGAAGTGGAGTTACCCCACACCTTCCTCCGCCAGCGCCTGCTCCGCGCTGAGTTCCTCAAGGTCCAGTTCCGCTTCCAGGCGGTGGAGCACCGTGTCGTGGATGCGGCCGCCGCGGTGGAGGCCCAGGATCTCGGCGCGGGCGGCGCGGTTGGCGGCCAGGACGGCGGCGAAATGCTCGCGCCGGTCCTCCTGCAGCATGCCTTCGCTCTCGTGGAAGCGCTCGGCCATGGTGGCGCGGTGGCCGTATTGTTCGAGCAGGCGGGGGTGGCGCTGGCGGCCGTCCGGCGTGCCGGAGCGCTTGCGCACCGCCTCCAGCGCCGCACGGGCCATGCGGATGCGGGTTTCCGATTCCGACAGGGTTAGCCGGCGTTCCAGGGTGAAGCCGCCCAGCCGCATCTTGCGGATCAGCGGGGCCAGCGTGGTCGCCTGTCCCAGGATCGACAGCAGGATCACCGCCCAGGTGGTTGCCAGGATGATGTCGCGGCCGGGGAACTCCACGGGAACCGACAGGGCGACGGCAAGGCTGACCACGCCACGGATCGCTGCCCAGCCCATGATCACCGGTACCGCCACCGACGGGTAGGGATCGCGGCGGCGTAAGCTTGGGAACAGGAAGCGCGGCAGGTAGGTCGAGGGGAAGAGCCAGGCGAAGCGCGACAGGACCATCGCCAGGGTGACGGCGACGATCATCGGCAGCAGATCGGTCAGGCCGGTACCGGCTTCCGCCAGCCGGCCCAGCACGCCGCGCAGCGACAGGCCGATGATGATGAAGACCATCGATTCCATCAGGAACACCGCCACCGTCCACACCGCGTTGGCGTGGGTGCGGAGTTGGGCGGTGAACACATCGTGCTGGCGCCGGCCCATCACCAGCCCGCAGCCGACAGTGGCGAGCACGCCCGACACATGCAGCGCCTCGCCGCCCAGATAGCTGCCCCAGGCGGCGAGGAAGCCGCCGACGATGCCGAGCGGCACGTCGCGCAGACGACCCAGCAGCAGCGCGGCGACATGGCCGAAGACCACGCCGGCGGCCACCCCGCCGATCGCCAGCCACAGGAACTCCAGCGAGGCGTCGGCGGCGTCGAAGGTGCCGGTCATCCCGGCGGCGATGGCGATGCGGAACAGCACCAGCCCGGTGGCGTCGTTCACCAGGCTCTCGCCCTCCAGCAGGGTGACGATGCGCGGCGGCAGCGGCAGGCCCTTCAGAACCGCCTTGGCCGCCACCGCGTCGGGCGGCGACAGGATGGCCCCGAGCGTGAAGCAGGCGGCCCAGGGCAGCGACGGCATCACCAGATGGGCGGCTACCCCGATCGCCAGCGTGGTGAAGGCGACGGCGCCGACCGCCAGTTGAAGGATGATGCGCAGGTTGGCGCGGAAGTCGCTCCACACCGTGAAATAGGCGCTGGCGAACAGCAGCGGCGGCAGGAACAGCAGCAGGGTCAGGTCGGGATCGGGCGTGATCTCCGGCAGTCCGGGGACCAGGGCGAGCGCGATACCGCCCAGCACCAGAACGGCGGACGGCGGCATGCGCAGACGCTTGGCTGCCAGTTCCAACACGATGATCGCCGCCATCAGGCCAAGGACGAGTTCGAACTGACCGGATGGCGACATGCTGGGGGTCCGCTGTTCTGCTTCGGAATGGGCAAGGGGATCAGGCGGCGGCCGGAGCGGCGGCGGCGGGATGCAGGGCGCAGGCGGCGGTGCCGACCAGACCCAGCGCGCCGGCCAGCAGCAGCGGCGCGGCAAGGCCGCTGTGCGTCACCAGCGCGGCGCCGATGGCGGCACCGATGAAGATGGCGACGACGCTGCCGATGCGGCGGATCCAGTTGGTGTCGGCTCCGCCGGCCAGCCGGGAATCGGCCGCCAGACCGGTCAGCGTCAGGGTCAGCACGGTGGTGGTCAGGTCCGGCACCTTCAGCTGCCGGATGGTCGCGTTGCGGAAGCCCATCGCCAGCGCGGTCAGCAGGATGATGCCGTAGAAGCCGGCCGAGTGGCTGGCGGCTTCTCCACCCTGGCGCAGCCATGCCAGCAGGGCCGCCAGCCACAGCAGCCCGGCCTCGATGGCGGCGGCGCTCAGCAGCCAGCGACGCAGCGGACGGCCGGCATGGGCCTTGCCGGTGCGGCCGGCGACCAGCGCGCCGATCAGGAAGGCGCAGATCGCCGTCAGATAGGGGGCGACGTCGAAACCCGGCGTGCCGGCGGCGGCAAAGCCGAGAAAGACGATGTTGCCGGTCATGTTGGCGGTGAACACCTTGTCGAGGCCGAGCACGCTGGTGGCGTCGACCAGACCGGTCGTCACCGACAGCAGCATCAGAAGCCAGGGCAGCGGCGCCGCGACGGGGGGAGAGGACGGGGCCATGGCGTTCCCCTTTTTCAGTCGTTCGGGCCGAGGCGGCGGCGCATCCGCGAGATGATCGCCGCCAGGACGAAGCCGCCGACCAGACCGATATGCTCGAAGAAGGCGTTGGTGGCCATGAAGCGCTCCTGTCCCGCCATCGTCCAGAAATCATTGGCGATCAGGGCGGCCAGAACGGTGAAGACGCCGAGCGCGCCGGCACCGAGCCAGAGCGCGCGGTCCAGCAGGATCAGCAGCGGGCCGACCAGTTCGACCAGGATGGTCAGGGCCGCCCAGAGCGCCGGCGGGGTGAGGCCGAAATGCGCCTGTTCGGCGACGGCGCCCGGCCAGTCGGTGAGCTTCACCAGTCCGCCGAGGAGGTAGGCACCCACCAGCGCCAGACGGGCGAGCAGCCATGTGCCGTCCCAGTCGAGGATGCGGTCGACGATGCGCTCTGCCGGGCGTTCAAAGGAGCGGAGGGTCATGGGGAAGCCATTTCGGTTTGGAGAATCGCGGGATTCTCCCTCTCCCCCCCGGGGAGAGGGTCGGGGTGAGGGGGAGGCACATGCTGGATTTTTGTCGGAGGGCCGCCGCGCGACCCCCTCACCCTAACCCTCTCCCCGGGGGGAGAGGGGATCCGCTTTAGGGGAGAGGGGGTCAAACAGCCCAGCACCCACAGCCCAGCGCGCCCCAGAAGGATTGCACGTCGGCGGCCGGAACGTCGGTGGCATAGGCGGCAGCGTGGTCGTGGCCATGGACGCCGCAGCCGGTGGCGCAGCCGCAGGCCGAGGCGAGCGCCTGGCGCTGGTCGCCCGAACCGGCATCGGCCGACTTGTAATAGCCGCCGAAGGTCCGCACCGGCGACCAGTCCGGCATCGGCTTGGGCAGTTGCGGCGCCAGCGGACCGAAATCGCCCTCGCCATGCACGACCGCGCCGCCGAGGATGGTCAGCACCGAGTTCAGATGGGCGATGCGGTCCTCGGAGACCGAGAAGAAGTCGTCGGAAAGCACGGCGAGGTCGGCGAGCTGGCCGGCCTTGATCTGGCCCTTCTTGCCCTGCTCGTTGGAGAACCAGGTGTTGGCCTCCGTCCACAGGCGCAGAGCGGTTTCGCGGTCCATCAGGTTGGCCTGGGGATAGAGGCCGAGCCCGCCCACCGTCTTGCCGGTCACCAGCCAGGACAGCGAGACCCACGGGTTGTAGCTGGCGACGCGGGTGGCATCGGTGCCGGCGCCGACCGGCAGGCCGGCCGCCATCATCTTGGCGATCGGCGGGGTGCGTTCGGCCGCCTTGGTGCCGTAGCGCTCGACGAAATATTCGCCCTGGTAGGCCATGCGGTGCTGGATGGCGATGCCGCCGCCGAGCGCGGCGATGCGGTCGATGTTGCGGTCGCTGATCGTCTCGGCATGGTCGAAGAACCAGTGCAGCCCGTCGAAGGGGATGTCGCGGTTGACCTTCTCGAACACGTCCAGCGCGCGGCTGATGGTCTGGTCGTAGGTGGCGTGCAGGCGCCAGGGCCAGCGGTTCTCGGCCAGCAGGCGGATCACCGGCTCCAGATCGCCTTCCATGTTCGGCGGCATGTCGGGGCGGGCGACGCGGAAATCCTCGAAATCGGCGGCGGAATAGACCAGCATCTCGCCGGCGCCGTTGTGGCGGTAACTGTCGTCGCCATCGCCGGGCTTGACCTTCGATGCCCAGCCGGCGAAATCGGACAGCTCCTCCTTCGGCTTCTGGGTGAACAGGTTGTAGCTGATGCGCAGAGTCAGCTCGCCGTCGGCATGCAGCTTTTCGATGATGGCGTAATCGTCGGGATAGTTCTGGTAACCGCCGCCGGCGTCGATCACCCCGGTCACGCCCAGCCGGTTCATCTCGCGCATGAAATGGCGGGTCGAGTTCAGCTGGTACTCGGGCGGCAGCTTCGGTCCCTTGGCCAGCGTCGAATAGAGGATCGTCGCGTTGGGCTGGGCCAGCAGCAGGCCGGTCGGGTTGCCGGCGGCGTCGCGCACGATCTCGCCGCCGGGCGGATTCTGCGTGTCCTTGGTATAGCCTACCGCGCGCAGGGCCGCGGCGTTCAGCAGGGCGCGGTCGTAGAGATGCAGGATGAAGACCGGCGTGTCGGGCGCGGCGGCGTTCAGCTCCTCGATGGTCGGCAGGCGCTTTTCCGCGAACTGGTGTTCGGTGAAGCCGCCGACGACGCGGACCCATTGCGGCGCCGGGGTGACGGCCGCCTGCTGCTTCAGCATCGCCATGGCGTCGGCGAGGCTCGGCACGCCGTCCCAGCGCAGCTCCATGTTGTAGTTCAGGCCGCCGCGGATGATGTGCATGTGGCTGTCGATCAGCCCGGGGATCACACGCCGGCCCTTGGCGTCGATCACCGTTGCCTGGGGCGCCGCGGCGCGCACCTCGGCCTCCGTGCCGACGGCGAGGAAGCGGCCGTCGCGGATGGCGATGGCGCTGGCCTGCGGGTTGGCGCGGTCGAGCGTGGTGACCTTGGCGTTGACGAGGATCAGGTCACCAGTGGGTGCGGTGTTCGGCATGGCGGCATTCCCGGGTCTGGACGCGAGGGTGGACAGCAGCGGCGCGGCGAGCAGCGAGGCGGCGGCGCTGCCCGCCATCGCCTTGCGGCGGCTGATGGCGGGAGGAGCGGGCGGCATCATGCCTTCTTTCCCTTGCCGGCCTCGTCGGCCTGAACCAGATCGGCCGGCGGCTTGTCGGCTCCGGCCTGCGGACCCAGCACATGGCGGGCGCAGTCGGTCTGGATGAAGGCGACGACCGGTTCGCCGGCGATCATGCGTTTGACCACCGGCACCACCTGCTCGCCGACCAGCATACCGAGCAGTCCGATCAGCGCGATGGTCGGCGGTGCCGGCGAGCGGACGCCGATCAGTGCATAGATGACGCCGACCAGGATACCGGCGCCGGCCGAAAGGAGATAGGGCATCATGGGTCCGGTCTCCCGGTCTGTAGATTGGGGCCGGTGCCCGGCCGGAACCGGGCACCGGGGACAGGATCAGGCGTGCCAATTACGCATGTTCGTGCGCGGCGGCGCCGGTCACCTTGTGCGCGAACTCGCCGCGCTGCGGGGCCTTGTGGACCATGGTGTAGGCGTAATCGACGCCCATGCCGTAGGCGCCGAAATGCTCGCGGACGATGTTCATCACGCCGTCATAGGTGCCGCGCTTGGCCCAATCGCGCTGGATTTCCAGCAGGACGTTGATCGAGGTGATGGAATGGGCGCCGGCCTGCTCCATGCGGCGAACCGCGGCGTCATGGGCCTCCTTGGAGGTGCCGCCCGAACAATCGGTGACGATGTAGACCTCGAAGCCTTCCTCGATGGCGCACAGCGTCGGGTACAGCAGGCAGGCTTCGGTCCACAGCGCGGCGATGACCAGCTTCTTCTTGCCGGTCGCCTTGACGGCGGCCACCAGCTCTTCCGAATCCCAGCTGTTCATCGAGGTGCGCTCGATGGGGTCCTGCTTCAGGACGTCCATCAGCTCCGGCCAGATGTAGCCGGAGAAGCTCTCGGTCTCCACCGCGGTCACGATGGTCGAGGCGCCGAACAGCTTGGCCGTCTTGGCGAGCGCGATCGTGTTGTTCTTCAGCTGCTGGCGGTCGATGTTGACAACGCCGAAGGACATCTGCGGCTGGTGATCGATGAAGATGAAGACGGTGTCGTCGGCGTTGATGAGCGACTTGGCCGGGAAGGTCATGATCGTTTCCTGTTCCGTGTGGATTTTGAAGGGGTTGGCCGCCGTTTTCGTCGGCGGCGCCGTCTGAAAGGATATTGGCACATGCCGGGATCTCGGGACAATTCTACCAGTCAGAACATAATTGTTGCTGTTTGGAGGACAGTGTCCCGGTTTCCCGGTTACGCGCGGATGAAGGCCAGCAGTTCCTCGTTCACGAGGTCCTTCTGGGTGGTGCACATGCCGTGCGAACCGCCGGCGACGACCTTCAGCGTGCCCTTCGGCAGCATCGCCGCGGCGGCCTTGCCGGTGGTGGCGAGCGGGACGACCTGATCGTCGTCGCCATGGAGCACCAGCGTCGGGACGATCATCTTCTTCAGATCGTCGCGCTGGTCGGTCTCGGAGAAGGCCTTGATGCATTCATACTCGGCCTGAAGCCCGCCCATCATGCCCTGCAGCCAGAAGCTGTCGATGACGCCCTGCGAGACCTTGGCGCCGGGCCGGTTGTAGCCGTAGAAGGGGATCGTCAGGTCCTTGAAGAACTGCGACCGGTCGGCCTTCACGCTGGCACGGATGCCGTCGAACACCTCCAGCGGAACGCCTTCCGGGTTCCAGTCGGTTTTCACCATGATGGGCGTGATGGCGCCGATCAGCACCGCTTTGGCGACGCGCGACACGCCGTGGCGGCCGATGTAGCGCGCGACCTCGCCGCCGCCGGTGGAGTGGCCGACATGGACGGCGTTCTTCAGGTCCAGCGCCTCGGTCACCGCGGCCAGATCGTCGGCGTAATGGTCGAGATCGTTGCCGAAGCCCGGCTGCGACGAGCGGCCATGGCCGCGGCGGTCATGGGCGATGGTGCGGTAGCCGTGCTGGGCCAGGAACATCATCTGGTCTTCGAAGGCGTCGCCGGTCAGCGGCCAGCCATGGCTGAAGACCACCGGCTGGCCGGTCTGCGGACCCCACTGCTTGACGTAGATCTGGACGCCGTCCTTGGTGGTGACGTAGCTGCCCTGGAGCATCGGTTTCGTTCCTTTGGTCGGGTCTTGGCCTTTGGCCGGGTCTGGGCGGGTGGCCGTCTTTTCGGCCGCGGCGGCGGTGCCGGGGAGCGCGCCCAGCAGGCCGCTGCCCGCAACGGCGAGGGCGGCGCTGCCGGAAAGGACCGTCCGGCGGGAGGGATGGAAGTCCTGGATGGTCATGCGTGGTCCGTTCCTGGCCGGGCCGGCAGGACCGGCTCCGGCTGTCTTGATGAACGGATGGTACGGAAAGGGCGGAGAGGGTGATTGCCTCTTCGGAACGGCTTTTGCCGGTTCTGCGCATCGCGCTGTCGGGAACGCAAAAAGCCTTGAATCCCCTCTCCCCCCTGGGGAGAGGGTTAGGGTGAGGGGGACGCATTGGGAGGATCAGGGGGATATGCGGCGCCTTGCATTTCTTGCAAAGCCACGCAGTGCGCCCCCTCACCCCGACCCTCTCCCCGGGGGGGAGAGGGGGATTTGGGCGGGAGAGGGAACTAAACCGCCAAACTTACCCACGCCGCATTGCGCCGGCTGGACTCCACCGCGCCGTGGATGAAGCGCACGCCGCGCAGCCCGTCCTCCACCGTCGGCAGGGGCACGTCGGTGGGGGCCGGGCGGCCGTCCAGGCGGGCGGCGATGCGGTCGGCGGCGTCGCGGTAGATTTGCGCGAAGCCTTCCAGATAGCCTTCCGGATGGCCGGCCGGGGTGCGGGAGATGGAGGAGGCCGCGGACAGGCTGCCGGCACCGGCGCGGAGAAGGGTGCGGGTCGGCTCGCCCAGCGGGGTGAAGCGCAGCTCGTTGGGCTGTTCCTGTTGCCATTCCAGGCCACCGGCCTCGCCGAAAACGCGCAGGCGCAGGCCGTTGGTGGTGCCGGGGCTGACCTGGCTCGCCCACAGCATGCCGCGGGCGCCGCCGTCGAAACGCATCATGATGTGGGCGTTGTCGTCCAGCCGCCGGCCGGGCACGAAGGCGGTCAGGTCGGCGGCGAGATCGGTGCAGTGGAGACCGGTGACGAACTCGGCGAGATGGAAGGCGTGGGTGCCGATGTCGCCGATGCAGCCGGCGATGCCGCTCCGCGCCGGGTCGGTGCGCCAGGAGGCCTGCTTCTGGCCGCTCGCCTCCAGATCGGTCGCCAGCCAGTCCTGGGCATATTCGGCCTGCACCACCCGGATTTTGCCGAGCATACCCGATGCCACCATCGCGCGGGCCTGCCGGATCATTGGATAGCCGCTGTAATTGTGGGTCAGCACGAAGACGAGGTCGCGGCTGCGCACCAATGCCGCCAACTCCTCCGCCTCCTCCACTGTGTGGACCAGCGGCTTGTCGCAGATGACGTGGATGCCGGCCTCGAGGAAGGCTTTCGCGGCCGGGTAATGCAGGTGGTTCGGCGTGACGATGGCGACGGCGTCGATGCCGTCCGGCCGTGCCCCCTCCGCCCTCGCCATCGCATGGAAGTCGTCGTAGCAGCGGTCGGAGGCGAGGAACAGATCCGCTCCGCTGGTCCGCGCCCGCTCCGGATCGGAGGACAGGGCGCCGGCGACAAGCTCATAGCGGTCGTCGATGCGGGCGGCGATGCGGTGGACGGCGCCGATGAAGGCGCCCTGGCCGCCGCCGACCATGCCCAGCCGCAAGCGCCTCGCGGAGGCGGGCGATCGGGCTGGCGTTTGATCCGGGCTCATGGTGCCCCTTTCCCCAGACCGAGAATCCGGCGGTTGGCCGCCTCGTCGGTGCCGGCGTCGGCGAAGTCGTCGAAGGCGCGGTCGGTGACGCGGATGATGTGATCCTGGATGAAGCGGGCGCCTTCGGCGGCTCCCTGCTCCGGATGCTTGATGCAGCATTCCCATTCCAGCACCGCCCAGCCGTCGAAGCCGTACTGGGTCAGTTTGGAGAAGATGCCGCGGAAATCGACCTGCCCGTCGCCCAGCGAACGGAAGCGCCCGGCCCGGTCCTTCCATGGCGCATAGCCGGAATAGACGCCCTGCCAAGCGGTCGGATTGAACTCCGCATCCTTGACGTGGAACATGCGGATGCGGTCGTGGAAGACGTCAATGTAGCCGAGATAGTCCAACTGCTGCAGCACGAAGTGGCTGGGATCGAACAGGATGTTGCAGCGCTCATGTCCGCCGACCCGGTCGAGGAACATCTGGAAGGTGGTGCCGTCGAACAGGTCCTCGCCGGGGTGGATCTCGTAGCAGAGATCGCAGCCAGCTTCGTCGAAGGCATCGAGGATCGGGCGCCAGCGCTTCGCCAGTTCGTCGAAGGCGGTCTCAATCAGGCCCGGCGGGCGCTGCGGCCAGGGATAGAGGTAGGGCCATGCCAGTGCGCCGGAGAAGGTGGCGTGGGCGGTCAGGCCGAGATTGGCCGATGCCTTGGCCGCGAGATGCAACTGCTCCACGGCCCAGGACTGCCGCGCGTCGGGGCGGCCGTGGACCTCCGCCGGGGCGAAGCCGTCATAGAGAGCGTCGTAGGCGGGGTGGACGGCGACCAACTGGCCTTGCAGGTGGGTGGACAGCTCGGTCAGTTCGACGCCGGCATCTGCCAGCGTGCCCTTGACCTCGTCGCAGTAGGTCCGGCTGGTGGCGGCCTTTTGCAGGTCGAACAGGCGTCGGTCCCAGCTGGGGATCTGCACGCCCTTGAAGCCGAGGCCGGCGGCCCAGCGGGCGATGGCGTCCAGCGAGTTGAAGGGGGCCGCGTCGCCCGCGAACTGGGCGAGGAAGATCGCGGGGCCTTTGATGGTCTTCATGGGTTTTGGCTCCCTGATGGGGGGAGGTGCGGCCACTTGCCCCCACCCTAACCCTCCCCCGCTCTCGCGGGGGAGGGGACAAGTGCTTAGGCGGGACAGTGGCGGCAGTCCCTCCCCCGCCCAGCGGGGGAGGTTAGGTGGGGGTCTAACGTCACCAAGGATCAGTACGGCGAATCCGGGAAGTAGAACTCCTTGGCGTTCTCCTTGGTGATCAGCGCCGACGGGATGATGTGGGTGGCCGGCAGCTTGTCGCCCTTCAGGCGGGCTTCGGCGGTCATCTTGATAGCGTCGTAGATGAACTTCGGCGAATAGGACACGTCGGCGTGGATCAGCGGGTTGGAGCCGTCGAGGATGGTCTTCACCATCGTCTTCGACCCGGCGCCGCCGAACACCTCCTTGATGTCGGTGCGCTTGGCCTGCTCGATCGCCTTCAGCACGCCGAAGGCCATGTCGTCGTCGGCGGCCCAGATGACGTCGATGTCCTTGAAGCGGGTCAGGAAGTCCTGCGTCACCTTGAAGGCGTCGTCACGGTTCCAATTGGCGTATTTGCCGTCGAGAATCTTGATGTCGGGATACTGCTTCAGCACGCCGGTGAAGGCCTCCCACCGCTCGTTGTCGAGCGTGGTCGGGATGCCGCGCAGGGCCACGATGTTGGCCTTGCCGTTGTATTTCTTGGCGATGTATTCGGCCGGGATGCGGCCGAAGGCGGTGTTGTCGCCGGCGATGTAGGCATCCTGCGCGCTGGTGTCGGTCAGGCCGCGGTCGACGACGGTGACATAGACGCCCTTCTTCTTGGCCTGCATCACCGGCTGGGTCAGGGCGGCGGATTCGAAGGGGAAGATGACCAGCGAATTGATGCCGGTCACCGTCACCAGATCCTGAAGCTGGTTCGCCTGTTCCGGTGCGCCGCTGGCGGTCTTGACGGTGATCTTCAGGTTGGGATGAGCCTTTTCCAGCTCGGCCTTCGCCTGATTGGCCCACCAGACGATGCCGCCGGTGAAGCCGTGCGTGGCGGCGGGAATGCTGACGCCCAGCTTGACGGTGTCGGCCGCCAGGGCGAAGCCGCCGCCGAGGGCCACCGTCGCTGCCATGGCGAGGCCGGCGCCGAGCACAACACGTCGAGTATAACGAGCAACTTCCGACATGACGTTTCTCCTCCTTATCGTTTCTTACGGGCGCCGGCGCTGCAGGAAGGCGACGGCGATGATGACGCAGCCCTGGACCGCCGCGTTCAGATAGACGCTGATGATGCTGGTCAGGTTCAGGATGTTGCTGATGACCGACAGCAGGACCGCACCGATCACCGTCCCGGCGATCCGGCCCTCGCCCCCCTTGAAGGAGGTGCCGCCGACGATCACCGCGGCGATGGCCTCCAACTCCCACAACAGTCCGGTGGTGGGGGAGGCGGAACCGAGGCGCGGCACATACAATACGGTCGCGATGCCGACGCAGACGCCGAGCAGCCCGTAGGTCAGCAGCTTCACCCGGTCGACGTCCACGGCGGCGAAGCGCGCCACCTGCTCGTTGGAGCCGATGGCCTGGACATAGCGACCGAAGGCGGTGCGGTTCAGCAGAACGGCGCCCGCCACCGACACCGCCAGGAAGACCCAGACCGGCACCGGGAGGCCCAGCAGGCTGCCGTAATAGACGGGGCCGTAGGCGTCGGACAGGTCGTTGTCCAGCGTGATGGCGCCGCCGTCGGCCAGCCACGTCAGCACCGCGCGAAAGATGCCGAGCGTGCCCAGTGTGACGATGAAGGGTTCGATCCGGCCGCGCGTGATCAGAAAACCGTGCGCCAGCCCGAAACCGCCACCCAGCAGCAGCGCGAACAAAACGCCGAGGGCCACCACCGCGACCGGGGAGCCGACCGACGCGGCCAGCGCGTTCATCACCAGGATCATGCTGCCGGCGATCAGCGCCGCCATCGACCCAACCGACAGGTCGATGCCGCCGGAGATGATGACGAAGCACATGCCGATGGAGATGATCCCGATGAAGGCCGTGCGGGTCAGCACGTTCATCAGGTTGCCCCAGGTCGCGAAATCCGGGTTCAGCGCCGTGCCGATCACCAGCAGCAGAACCAGTCCGACGACCGGGCCGAAGCGGTGCGGGTCGAAGCGGCGCGCCGGCTTTCGGGTGGACACGGCGCGGACCTCAGCAGCGGGTGTGGGGGCGGGTGCTGATGTCGGTCCCGCTGGCATCTGTCCCGATGGCATGGGCAATCAACTCCTCTTCGCTGAGCCGGTCGGCGGGCACGGTCGCGGTCACCCGCCGCCCGCGCATCACGATCACCCGGTGGCAGAGCCCGATCAGTTCGATCAGTTCCGATGAAATGACGATCACGCCGCGCCCTTCGGAGGCCAGCCGCGCGATCAGGAAATAGATGTCCCGCTTGGCGCCGACATCGACGCCGCGCGTCGGCTCGTCCAGCACGAAGACGCGGGGGTCCGGCTCCAGGAACTTGGCGATGGCCAGCTTCTGCTGGTTGCCGCCGGAGAGCGACGACGCCTTTCCCTGCGGATCGCCGCGGATGCCGAAGCTGGTCACCGCATGCTCCAGCGCCCGGTCCTCCGACGCCGGGGACAGCAGCGGGTGGGCGTGGTGGCGCAGCGTCATCAGGGTCAGGTTGTCGCGCAGGCTCATGCCGACATGCAGGCCCTTGCCCTTGCGGTCCTCGCTGAGATAGGTCAGGCCATTGCGCATGGCCTCGCGCGGATTGCGCAAGCGAACCGGGCGGCCGCCGATCTCGACGGTTCCGGCGCTGCGCGGGCGCAAGCCCAGGATGCCCTCGAACAGTTCGGTGCGGCCGGCGCCGACCAGACCGGCGAAGCCCAGGATCTCACCGGGGTGCAGATCGAAGCCGACATCCTCCGCCCAGCCGGGAACGGTCAGGCCGCGCACCGCCATCAGCGGCTTGCCGAGGGCCGGGACGTGCTTGTCCGGGAACATGTCGGTCAGTTCGCGGCCGACCATCAGCGTCGCCATGCGCTGACGCGGCGTTTCGGCCGTGGGGGCGCGGGCGACGAAGCGGCCGTCGCGCATCACGATCACCTCGTCGGTGATGCGCTCCACCTCGTCCAGCTTGTGGGAGATGTAGACGATGGTGACGCCGTCCCGGCGCAGCCGCTCGATCAGCCCGAACAGCCGGTCGCATTCGGACGGGGTCAGACTGGCGGTCGGCTCGTCCATGATCAGCAGGCGGGCGTTGCGCAGCTGCGCCTTGGCGATCTCCACCAGCTGCTTTTCGGCGACGATCAGGTCGCGCACCTTGGTGTCGGGGTCGCCGTCGAAGCCGACCTGACGCAGGGCTTCGGCTGCCCGCGCGCGCATGGCGCGGTCGTCGAGCAGCCAGCCGCGCTTGATCTCGTGGCCGAGGAACATGTTCTGGGCGACGGTAAGGTCGTCGGCGAGGCTGAGTTCCTGGTGGATCAGCACGATTCCGCGCTTTTCGGCGTCGCGGGAGTTTTTGAACGTTACCGGCTCGCCATCGATGCGAACTGTGCCGGAGGTCGGCGCATGATAGCCGGCGAGGATCTTCATCAGTGTGGATTTGCCGGCGCCATTCTCGCCCAGCAGCCCATGCACCCGGCCGGGATGCAGGTCGAAGCCGACGCCGTGCAGGACGCGCACGGAACCGAATTCCTTGGTGATGCCGTCGAAGGCGACATGCAGGCTCATGGCTCCGCACCTCCTGACGGCCTTTCCACCGGCCGCGTTGCGGCGGGGCGGATGCCGTCCATGACGTTTCTCCCACTGCGGAGCGTGTCGTCCCGCAAGACGCCGCTTCGTTCGTTGAGCGGATGGTAAGCCCGGTGCTTTGGACAGACAATGGACGACTTCGAACATAATTTGGCAAAAGTGGGGTGGGTGTGGTAGGGATGGGGTGGGGGAAAGTGCGGACTCTTGCCCCCACCCTGACCCTCCCCCGCTGGGCGGGGGAGGGGATTGGACCTTTGTCGGTGCACAGCGGCAGTCCCTCCCCCGCCCAGCGGGGGAGGTTAGGTGGGGGTCTAACCCCGCAAGAATCAGAAAGGCACCCTTCGATGGTTGACTGGCAACGTCTGTCGGACGGCGAGCGCGCCCTGCTGGAGCGGCTGTTCTGGGCCGGCGGGCTGTCGCGCGGCGAACTGGCGGCGTCGGTCGACTTTTCCAAGAGCAAGGCCAACCTCGCCATTTCCAGCCTGATCGGCCGCGAACTGATCGAGGAGGGCGGGGTGCAGCCGTCGTCGGGCGGGCGGCGGCCGGAGGTGCTGCGGCTGAGCCACCGGATGGGGGTGCTGGCAGGAATCGACATCGGCGCCACCAGCATCGACGTGGCGCTGCTCGCCCCCGACATGACGGTGCTGGACCACCGGTCGGAACCGGCGGATGTGCGCGACGGGCCGGTGGCGGTGTTCGGACGGGTGCGGACGCTGCTGCGCGAGGCGCGGGAGCGGCTGGGCATCGGGCCGGCGCGGGTGCTGGGCATCGGCGTCGGGGTGCCGGGTCCCGTCGCCTTCGGCAGCGGCATGCTGGTCAACCCGCCGCTGCTGCCGGGGTGGGAGAGCTTCTCGATCCGCGAATGCCTGGCGGAGGAGTATGCCGCGCCGGTCTTCGTCGACAACGATGTGAACATCATGGCGCTGGGCACCCATTGGCGCCTGCGCGGCCAGCTTCAGAACTTCCTGGTCATCAAGATCGGCACCGGCATCGGCTGCGGAATCATCTGCCACGGCATGGTCTATCGCGGGCGGGATGGGTCGGCCGGCGACGTCGGGCATATCTGCGTCGATCCGCAGGGGCCGATCTGCCATTGCGGCAATGCCGGCTGCGTCGAGGCGATGGCGGCCGGCCCGGCCATCGCCCGCATGGCGGAGGACGCGGCGCGCGCCGGCGAGAGTCCGCGGCTGATGGAGGTGCTGGCGCGCAATGGCGCGCTGACCACCGTCGATCTCGGCAATGCCAGCCGGGCGGGCGATGCGGCGGCCAATGCCATCGTCCAGCAGGCCGGCGGCGATATCGGGCGGATGCTGGCGGCGGTGGTCAATTTCTTCAACCCGTCGCACATCTTCATCGGCGGCGGTGTCGCGCGGATCGGGCCGCTGTTGCTGGCCTCGATCCGGCAGAGCGTCTATCAGCGCTCCCTCGCCCTCTCCACCCGGCATCTCGACATCCAGTATGTGCCGGAGGTCGAGAGCGCCGGGGTGATCGGTGCGGCGGTGATGGCGGTGCAGGAAACCATGCTGGCCGGTACCGGGCTGACTGGCACCGGCGTCACGCCGCGCGAACGGCGGTGATGAAGCTGGTGACCTCGCCGCGCAGGGTCTCGGCCTCGCGCGCGAGGCTGCTGGCGGCGTCCAGCACCTCGGTGGCGGCGGAGCCGGTTTCCCGCACCGCATGATTGACGCCGACGATGGTGGAGGAGACCTCGGTGGTGCCGCGCGCCGCCTCCGTCACGTTGCCGGCGATGTCGCGGGTGGCCGCGCCCTGCTCCTCTATGGCGGCGGCGATGGTGGTGGTGATCTCGCTGATGCGGCCGATGGTCTGGCCGATGCCGGCGATGGCGTCCTGGGCGCCGCCGGTGGCCTGCTGGATCTCCTTCACCTTGGCCTGGATCTCGTCGGTGGCGCGGGCGGTCTGGCTGGCCAGCGCCTTGACCTCGCCCGCCACGACGGCGAAGCCCTTGCCCGCTTCACCCGCACGCGCGGCTTCGATGGTGGCGTTCAGCGCCAGCAGGTTGGTTTGCGCGGCGATGGTGTTGATCATCTCCACCACATGGCCGATCTGGTCCGCCGCCTCCACCAGCATCCGCATGGTGCTGTTGGTCCGTTCGGCCTGGGTCACCGCCTCGCCCGAGATGCGGGTGGAGGCGGCGATCTGACGGCCGATCTCAAGGATGGAGGCCGACAACTCCTCCGTCGCCGAGGCCACGGTCTGCACGTTGGCCGACGCCTGTTCGGAAGCCGCGGCGACGGCGGTCGCCTGGGCGCTCGCCTGCGTCGCGGTGGTGGACATGGCGCCGGCGGTGCCCTGCATCTCGGTGGCGGCGGAGGCGACGGTCTCCACGATGTGCATCGCCTTGGCGTCGAAGTCGCGCATCAGCGCTTCCAGCCGGGCGGCCCGCGCCTCCTTGGCGGCCTGTTCGCGGGCCTGTTCC
>PJUA01000553.1_pt1 | contig 17118 bp, 14 predicted proteins | sample 1512151 | NCBI WGS metagenome assembly PJUA01 (sample SAMN08177678, study PRJNA422409) | Soil metagenome, whole genome shotgun sequencing project. | isolation source: Soil enriched on filter paper: beechwood xylan treatment | place: USA: Madison | collected 2015-01-15
AACAAATGTAACAGCAGGTATGAAAAGGCCGAATTTCAATACCTTGCGCGTGAGGTGAATTCGTTGAAGGCAAAACTGTCCCGGGATTTAACGGCTATTCCGGTTATGACGCTGGGCTCGCTGCTTGTAGCCTCAGGGTTCAACTTTTTTCTCATTCCTCATCAGCTGCTGAGCGGCGGTCTTTCCGGCATATCGATGATGATCGGCTATCTAACGGGCGGAAATATCGGCTGGCTGTATCTTTTGCTCAATTTGCCTGTGCTGCTATGGGGCTGGTTCAAGCTGGGGAAACGTTTTGTCGCATTCAGCCTCTATTCCGTGCTGGCCGCAACTTTATTTTTACAGGTGCTTCCAGTGGTCCAGACAGCGGGCGACATTTTGCTGTCAGCTGTTTTCGGAGGTATCATTGTCGGTTTTGGCAGCGGACTGGCTATGCGCCGAGGCGGCTCCTCCGGCGGCTTCGACGTTGTTGCCTCCATCATTACGCAGAGGCGCGACTTACCGTTAGGCATGATCCTGTTTTTATTGAACGCCGCAGTTATCGGCTTACTGGTCGTGTTTACACGAAATTGGGATCTTGCTCTTTATTCGCTGGTTGCCATATTTTCTTCTGGCAAAACAGTTGATTTGATTCATGTAAGGCATATTAAAGTAACGGCTTTTATTGTCACGACCAAAACCGAGGAGCTTCTGGGCAAGCTGCTTCCCCATCCGCGCGGCATAACGATCATCAAAACGAAAGGAGCCTATTCATCAACCGACAAGGACATGCTGATGACCGTCCGCACCCGTTATGAGCTAAATGAATTGTGCAAGGAGGTACGAGCCGTCGATCCCCATGCCTTCATTAATGTTGTAGAAACGGTTGGCGTTATTGGTGATTTCAAGCGGCAAAGCCCTGCGTAGAAGAGGTTGTTTCCATCCACAGGAATGGATTTTGGCGTCGTCAGCTTTGATTTTGGCTCCAATACTGTTATACTATTGGTATCGTCCCGCAGCTGTTGCTACTGGCTTTCCGGTTTACCCTGCTTACCTCTATTTCGTTCCACATTCGAATGAAAGGGTGATGCTTGAGTGGATATGGAATCGGTCAAATTATCTCAAATCGTCGAAAGGCTTGCGCCTGAGCTTGGTTTATTTCTTACAAGCAAGGAATTGGAGCTCCGCATCGTCCTTCGCGACGGCATTGAGCTGCTGGAGCCCTCCGATGTGATGGAAATCGTGCAGCATAGCATTTGCAATGGTCAGAAAACAGCATTGCTTCATTGACAGTTCGGGAGTAATAAGCATAACGCCTAAGCCAGTCGAACTATCGGCTGGCTTTTTGTTTCCAGGAGCACATAGCTTTTGGTCAGAACGGACGATGGGAGAGGACATAATGGATATTGTTTTGACTGCTTTAATGCTGCTTTATACGTTAATTACCGGAAATGGCGAGCAAAGCGCCGATGCCAAGCAATTGGCGATTTCTTACCTGAACGCCGCGGCTGGCGAAACCGTCATTCAGCCGGAAACGCCGATAATCGGAGGAAAGCAGCCGGACGCAGGATCGCCGCAGACACCTATTCTCAAAGAGGATCCTCAACCGGATGCTCCGGCTATCAAAGGTATTTACGTGACGGCTCACAGTGCGGGCGGAGCCCGTATGAAATCGCTGCTTTCATTGCTTGATGAAAGCAATCTTAACAGCATGGTCATTGATATTAAGGATGATAACGGCTATATTACCTACCCTACAACAACGCCGGAGCTGCTGGAAATCGGCACCGCCAAAAAGTTTATTCCTGATATTGAGCAGTTGATGACGGACCTGAAAAATCATGACATCTACCCCATTGCCCGAATCGTCGTTTTTAAAGACACCGTCCTTGCAGTAAAAAAACCCGAATTTTCCTTCCTCCAGGCTGACGGGACGATCTGGAAAAACGGCCGCGGCGAAAGCTTTGTCAATCCGTACCGCCAGGAAGTATGGGATTATAATATTGCAATCGCCAAGGAAGCGGCGAGGCTTGGATTTAAGGAAATCCAGTTTGACTACGTCCGGTTTCCCGAAGGATTTGAAACAAGAGCCGATTCGCTTGTTTTCAACAAATCCGATCTTAGCCGCGTAGATGCTGTATCCGGCTTTGTCCAATATGCAAGAAAGCAGCTGGAGCCGCTTGGCGTCCGGGTTTCCATTGATATTTTTGGCTACGCGGCCTCCGTGCCGGTTGCCGAAGGAATTGGCCAGGATTTTGTGAAAATTTCCAATGAAGTGCATGTCATTTCGCCCATGATTTATCCCAGCCACTACAGCACGGGCTGGTTTAATCAGAAAACGCCGGACATCAGGCCTTATGAAACAATTAAAGGCGCGATGGCGGATACACATGCCAAGCTGGAGGAGACCGGCAGCCTGAAGCCGATCGTCCGTCCATGGATTCAGGACTTTACCGCAAGCTGGCTGGGCCGGGGCAATTACAAAAAGTATGGAAAAGAAGAAGTAGAAGCCCAGATCAGAGCGCTGAAGGAAGCCGGTGTCGATGAATATTTGCTCTGGAATGCAGGGAACAAATATACGCCGGATGTAGATTACAAATAGTAAACCTCTAACGAGGCTCTACAGCACCCAAACATACAAAAACGGGCATTGGCCAGTCCTCCAGAGGACGCGCCAATGCCCGTTTTTCAATGTCAATAAATCCAATTTTATTGAGATAAACGAAGTGCCAAATTGTACATATCCATATCAAACGGCTTTTTCGTGTTAACGACCGTGTTAATATCCGTCAGCACCAGTTCGCCTTTGATGACGCCGCAGGATTTGCCGGATTCGCCAGCGATCAGCTGCCGAACAGCGAAATCTCCCAATTTGCTTGCCAGAATCCGGTCAGCTGCCGTTGGCGTGCCACCGCGCTGGATATGGCCCAATACGGTAACGCGCGCATCAATGCCGCTAAGCTCGGTAATTTTCTGTGAAACGTCCTCGCCTCTTGCCGCGCCTTCCGCAACCACGATGATACTATGGCGTTTGCCATTGGCAAAATTCGTTTTCATCCGTTCCGCTACTTCGTTCAAATCAAAAGGAACCTCTGGGACCAGAATGGTTTCCGCGCCGCTGGCAAGACCAGCATGCAGGGCAATATCTCCGCAATGGCGTCCCATTACTTCAACGATTGAAGAGCGCTCGTGGGAAGACATAGTATCCCGAATTTTGTTAATGGCGTCTACAACAATGCTGACGGCTGTATCAAAACCAATTGTGAAGTCTGTAAAAGGAATATCGTTGTCGATCGTTCCCGGCAGTCCCATCGTCTTGATGCCTAGTTTGCTCAGCTTGTTTGCGCCGTGATAAGAGCCGTCGCCGCCAATAACGACCAAGCCGTCAATGCCGCGGGAACGCAAAATTTCAGCCCCGCGCTGTTGGCCTTCCTCAGTCGTAAACTCTTTGCAGCGCGCCGTTTGCAGAATGGTGCCTCCACGCTGGATGATATCGCCTACGCTGCGCAGGTCCATTTCGCGCAAATCGTCGTTCAACAAGCCTTGATAACCTCTTTGCACGCCATAAACCTTAATACCATGAAAAAGTGCGCTGCGCACTACTGCGCGTACCGCGGCGTTCATGCCTTGGGAATCTCCACCACTGGTCAATACTGCGATCGATTTAACTGCCGACATACTAATTCCTCCACACCTTATAGAATATTAAGCCTGCTGTTTTCTAATCCAGTTGCTGTTGATTAGAAAAAACAAGCGGGTAAGCGGACTGTTTTTCATCAGCTCGCGCGACACCTCGCGCACGTCGTTTTGACTGCGCACCTTGGGATCGGACAAATAAAGGGCAAGCAGCCCTTCGATAATGAGCCGGTGAAAACGAGACCCCGGCAGATGTTTGACATCCTCCCGAGCCCGGTTGACGATCAGGCTGATTCGTTCCACCAGCAATCTTTTGCTTTCGTAATAATTGCAAAAGTTCAGATCGCCGCCTGCCTGGTCCTCCTCCTGATCAATCAGGTAATCAAGCAAAATATGCAAGCCGCACACATGAGGAAAATAAATTTGACGGATCGCTCCCGCGTCCTTCAAGGACAAGTTTTCCTCGCTTGCTGCCAAAAACAGCATAAACATGCCTAGCGTAGAACCGGTTGCCGCGGCAAATTCATTCCATTGCAAGCCCGGATAGTTGCTCCGATGCTTCTCCCACCAGGACAAAAGCTGAGGCTCGCGCATATCATGCTTGATATGCTTGTACACTTGCAGGTCGCCATACAGGGCAACCAGTTCCTTCACATCTTCTTTTACGTTGTCATAGGAAGGCAGCAGAGCTACATTTCTCTGGCATGTTGTGACCAGATGATGCAAATAGCCGCCGTCATCGCTTTCATCCCGAAGCGCATAATAGTCCTTCAGTTCAGCCGTTGGCTCCACCGCATCCAGCATGGACTGGTGCAGCAGCCGAAAGTCATCGGGGTCAAGAGACGTGCTGCGATCGCACAAATTATCCAAATAATCGCTGATGGTCTGAAGCGCCACAATGAGCGGAATCAACACATGGCGGTAGTCCAGGTTGGCCGCAGCATAAACGCCGCCGCCCTGACAATGGAATTTTTTGTCGTTCATGCTGTTGATAGCCTGCGTTCTAAGCTCGGGATCGGGTATTCCTTCCGCTAGCTTTCGAAGCTTGGCAAGCTCCGCTTCCACCTCAGGCAGCACAAACCGGTATACGCGGTGCATCAGCTTGATTGGCCCTTTCGGAACACCGCGTCCTGATAAAGTCGTTAATCTCACACATGCACCTCCCGCGGAGGTTGTCTCCAATCCTCCACTCAATAATGTACCATTTCAAAACGCAATAATCCAGCCACATTTCCATGTCATGCATGTTATACTTATTGATAAATTGTAAATACGCCCAAAATAGCCGCAAAAACGAACCTTCTTCGTTTGGACAGAATGTGAGTGAACCCAAGACCCATGAATCAGCATGCATCATCACCCAGAACCGCAGCCTCTTCAGCCAATATCAAAAGGGAAGTCTTCGCGCTCCGGGCTTACAGCTTTTCGGCCTACTCCATACAAGCGCTGCTCGTTTCTTTTATTCCGCTTTATTTCCTGTCCAGGGGCATTAGCGAGCAAGGGATCGGACTCATTTATTCCACGGGACTGTTTGTTTCCATCTTTGCCAATCTGCTGACGGGACTGGCAAGCGACAAGCTTAGGACCATCCGCAAACTATTGTCGGCGCTTCTGCTCGGTCAACTGCTTGCGATGGGCGCTTTGTTTTCACTGGAAAACTTTGCTTTCATTTGCGCAACGATGGCCCTGTTCTATTTTTGCCAGACGCCAATGAACCCGCTTAGCGACAGCCTTATTCTATTATCCAGCCAGCATACAGGCACGCCCTATGCGCTTATTCGGATATTCGGATCACTCGGCTTTGCCGTCAGCGCATTTGGCTTTGGACTTCTTTTGAAGGAAATTGGTTCGGAATGGACCATTCTGGTCGCCATCTGCACCATTTCCATCTCCCTTTTGTTAAGTCTGTTTCTCAAGGACTATCAAGGCAAGGCGTCCAGCATTCAGTTTTCCGGCTTTTTCAAGCTGCTCCGGCAAAAGAGTGTTATTATCTTTTTTGGCCTGGTCTTGCTGGTATCCATCTCGCACCGGATGTACGAGAGCTTCCTCGCCGTTACGCTAAGGCATATCGGAGCCAGCGACTCCCAGATCGGCCTTGCCTTGATGGTCTCCGCCGTCAGCGAAATTCCCGTGTTGTTCCTGCTTGGCAAATACGGCCACAAGCTCCGGGAACTGCCGCTGCTCGTCTTTGCTTCCCTAATGTACGCGCTGAGACTGTGGCTGCTGAGCGAGATTGAAGATCCCCGCTGGCTCGTGCTGACCCAGGCCATGCACAGCATATCCTTCGGTATCTATTTTGCCACCGCTTTGCGTTATATTTCGGGTTTGATTCCCGATGAATTTCGGGCATCGGGACAAGCCGTATATACGATCATTTGGACGGGAGTGGCGGGCATCATCAGCGGGGTGCTGGGCGGAATGATCTATGAGCAGTTGGGAAAAGCCGTGTTCTATCAAATCGCAACCGGAATTGCCCTGCTGGCGGCAATCGGCTTTTTTCTTTATTCCATATGGCGAAACCGGCAATAGATTGCTTAGGTCATATGGTAAGAAACCTTAGCCGAAACTGCAGTGAGAAGCGTCACAACAATAACGGCTGCATCTACGGCAGAAACACCATCAGAACGTTCGGTTTGCAGCATCAGACCCGTATCTATTGATTACAGAAGCCAATATAGCTATGATGGTAACAATACCCTATATCAAACACGCAAAAGGTGGCATGGCCCATGTTTAAAAAGCATCAAATTTACAAAACAGACAAATACAACATGTTGACCGTTGAGGTTAAAGGAAAAACGCTTGTTCTGACGGAAATTTCCGACCAGTGGGGCGAGGAATCCCATATTTTTGTGAGCCGGCAGGAAATGCTGCATTGGGCGAGAAATCGCTTCCGCGCCGAAGACTACGTTGGCCGGGAACAAGAGCTTGAGGACATCATGGCTGCTTTCAAGGAGGTTTAATTCCATTATGAATGAAGCAACCTCCTCCGTTATTTTTATTATTTTGGCTTTTTCGCTGGGGGCCATCCTCGTTTTGAAGCGAGACACGCTTCCCCCGCGCTTGAAGCGCGGACTTGCTCTGTCAGCTATCGTTATGATCGCCTTTGCCTTCTTCATTATCGTTTACTCCTTCTATAGAATGGGGAGTTGAACAAACGGCTAAGCCATAGCTTTCAGCTTCAAGCCCGTACATAAATCCCGCTTTGCCTGGACACAGTACCAACAAAACCGTGTTCAGGGGGAAAAAGGATGAAATGGATTTCCATGCTGCTTGCTGTTGTTATGCTGCCGGGATCATCTTGGAGCGCATGGCTTCATAACGACATCAAGCGCACGATCAATCAAGATGCTTCCCAGCCATTCACCATAACAGCAGCCAGCGCAACGACGCAACAGTCGAATGAACGGCAACAGAACCATTTTAAAAGGAGGAATACTGGAATGAGCCAAGTACCTAAACGTTCCGAAATAGCGGCCGAGCACCGCTGGAAGCTGGAGGATTTGTTTTCAAGCCAAAGTCATTGGGACAAAGAATACGAAGCTGCCAAGTCATTGAATAAAGAAATCGCCAAATTTCAGGGCAAGCTGAACGATCCTCAGCAAATCAAAGCGTGTTTCGAAAAAGAGGATGAGCTTTCCCTTCATGTAGAGCGGCTTTACGTTTACGCCAACATGCGGCATCACGAGGATACTGCGGAGCCGGAATTCCAGGCTTTGTCCGACAAAGCCAAAAAGCTGAGCGTAGAAACAGGTGAAGCCACCTCCTTCATTATGCCCGAGGTGCTTGCTCTTCCGGTGGAAACGCTGGACGCTTACATCAACGATCCTTCGCTTTCCCTCTACCGCCATACGCTGGAAGAAATGAAACGCCAGAAGGCCCACATCCTATCCAAAAACGAAGAAGCTCTGCTGGCGCAGGTCGGCAATGTCAGCTCCGCTCCCGGCACGATTTTTGGCATGCTCAATAATGCGGACCTCAAATTTCCCAAGGTAAAAAATGAAGACGGCGAAGAGATAGAGCTTTCGCAAGGCCGTTACATTCAGTTTATGGAGAGCAAAAACCGCGATGTGCGCAAGGGCGCTTTTACAGCTATGTACGATACATACGGCAAGCTGAAAAATACGCTTGCTTCAACGTTGAATGCTAACATCAACAAAAATATTTTTTACGCCAAAGCTCGCAAATACGATTCCGCACTTGGCATGTCGTTATACGGCGACAACATCCCAACCGAGGTCTACACCAACTTGATCGGCACCATTCACGAGTATTTGCCTCTGATGCACCGCTATATGGAGCTTCGCAAAAAGCTGCTTGGCGTTGATGAGCTGCATATGTATGATCTATTTGCGCCGCTTGTTGAGGAATTCGATATGGAGATCAGCTACGAGCAGGCGAAGGACATTATCAGCGAAAGCTTGAAGCCGCTGGGCGAGGACTATCTCAAGGTGCTGCAGGACGGCTTCAACAACAGCTGGATCGACGTTTATGAAAACGAAGGCAAACGAAGCGGAGCCTATAGCTGGGGCGCATTCGGCACGCATCCCTATGTGCTGCTGAACCATAAGGACAATCTGAACAGCATGTTTACCCTGACGCATGAGATGGGCCATGCGCTTCATTCCTACTATTCCGACACGAACCAGCCTTATCGCGATGCGCAATACACCATTTTCCTGGCGGAGGTTGCCTCCACGCTGAATGAAGCGCTGCTCATGGATTATTTGCTGAACAAATCCACGGACCCTAAGGAAAAAATGTATTTGCTGACTTATTACGCCGATCAATTCCGCACCACGGTGTTCCGCCAAACGATGTTTGCGGAATTTGAAAAAATCGTACACGAGCGCGCCGAAGCGGGCGAATCGCTGACACCGCAGGAATTGAGCAAAATCTACTATGACCTGAACGTCAAATATTACGGTCCCGGCATGGTTGTTGACAAGGATATTGAAATGGAGTGGGCTCGCATCCCCCATTTCTACACCAGCTTCTACGTGTATAAATATGCAACCGGCTTTTCGGCGGCAACAAGCTTCTCCAAACAAATTTTGGAGGAAGGCGCACCGGCCGTGGAGCGTTACCTTGGCTTCCTGAAAAGCGGGGGTAGTGACTTCTCCATCAATATTCTCAAAAAAGCAGGCGTAGATATGAGCTCGCCGGAGCCGATTCGCCAAGCGATGAGCGTGTTTGAAGACTTGATCCAGCAAATGGAGCAAATCGCCAAATAACTGCCGTTTATACTAAAGCAAAACCTCCTTCGGATTACCGGTGAACGGTAGGCTGAAGGAGGTTTTTTGTTGTTAGTTGAACAGACCATTGTGGTTTTAAGACTCCTATCGATAGTGTTGCGCTTTGTTTGTTGACATGGAATTTTTGTATGCGTTGAGCAACTTTTCCTCATTTGGTACGTTTAATTGTATGTTGTCACAATACTGGCATCATGTCATTGGACAAAGCAAGAGGTGAGGCTTCAGAGATATCCGGCTTAAACCAAGCAAGCACCAGGTTAAACGAAGCAAGCGGCTTTACTTAAAAAAAGATAATGTGGAGGAATCTATGAAACGCTCTCTTTTGGGAATCATTATTGCTTGTTTATTTTTGGCGCCTAGCCAAATGTTTGCCAACTCGCCCCAGTTTACTGACGTAAAAGCAAATCAATGGTACGTATCGCCGATCGCCTGGGCAGTTGAAAACGAAATTGTTGTGGGATTTCCCGATGGCTCCTTTAAACCTAACGCCCCGGTGACCGAGGAGCAGTTTCTTATTATGCTTTCGCGGGCAGCCAAATCCGGTCTGGAGCCGTACGAGGATGCCGAACAACGAAATATGCCGATATATTACAAACTGAATCTTCCGCTGGACCGAAACGAAACGGCTGTTTATCTAGCTGCCAATCTGGGCTTCAAGCATGAAAAAGATCTGGTTTCCGAATCAGTGGCATTTTTGTACGAGCATAATATCGCTCGGGGGTTAAGCAGCTCAGGACAAGCTGATTTATCACAATACGGCGGAACAAAGCAGCTAACAAGAGCAGAAGCGGTTGCGCTGCTTCAGCGTGCAACGGAGGCCTCCCTTTCATTTGGCGCCAAGCTGGAGGAGCAGCCAAAGGTGCAATATCCTGAATCCGTCATTTTTAACGGAAAAGCGCCAAAACAATTTATAAAAGCCATTTCCAATTTGCCGGCTTTTGAGGGCCTCCGTTTGGAAGCAGACCACTACGACGCAACCTTTGCAGTGGTTGCCATTCTTGAAGATCCGGAATCTCGGCTGGATTCTGCTTCCTTTATTCTGTCTACCGCCCAGAAACCGTATGTTACTGTATTTCTCCGTCAAACCAACGATGTTACGATTGCAGCGGCCCATTCTGTGCTGGCGCAATATATCGGCGAGGCTGAGGCTGAATTGCTATTGCAAAAATATGTGGAAGTTAGAGATTTGAATGGTGAAAAAACATCGATTGAGTTTAAAACCAGCTCCGGGTATGACATCCGTTATTCAAACAGCGATATTAAGATTTCTCCCCGCAGTTAGGGCTTCTTATGTGCAAAAGAACCTTCAAAAACCGCTCGCTAAAGTGGTTTTGAAGGTTCTTTTTTCTGGCTTTTTTGAAGCTCGGGCTGCACAGACGGAGCATGATTCAGTGGTTATTTGGTTACGGACATAGATGACCTTTAGCGGCTTCAGTTTACGGATTATCAGTTTCTAACGGACATTTCGGCTGTAAAAATCGATTTCCCGCTAAATATACGCCATTTGGGGGAGCTAAAGGACACGACTGACCGTAAGCCTTGGCAAACCTGGCTTTTCCAGACGCTGACGGTCACCGGTGGCCATTAGAAGAAAGCCCGCCCAGGACGATAATGCAAAATACCTGTCAGGACTAGATATCTATCATGGGCAGGATACCTATCAACGGCTGATATCTATCAAAGGTTGGGTAGCTATCAACGGCTGATCCCTATCAGGGCTGGATACCTTTCAGTTTTTATGGATTTAATCTTGTATACCAGTCCGGTTGCCAACTAAGTGGTGCCGCCCATAGAATATTAATAGGGGGGCTTCACATCTCTATGCCGCTATAGCAGCCATACGCCAAGCAGCCAGGCGAGCGCGCCTGCAAACATAGACGACAGGAGATTTACCCTGTCGTTAGTCAACGCGGCAAAGCCGCGCACATGGCGCGCCGCCGTGCCGCAATGCTCGGCGCGTTCGATTTCGCTGCCGCATACGGCGCAGCGATACATGGCCTGGCTGGTTGCGCCGAGCCATGAGTCGGCGAAGGCGCCCGCCAGGCCGGCCGCGGCGGCCACGGCGACCAGCAAAGCCGCCGAGGGGTACGCGGCCCCGCCCGTGCCTGCAGCGGCGAAGCCAAGCGCTGCAGGCAGCGGGTCCAGCAGCAGCGCCGCCGCAACGCCGATGGATGCGGCTCCGCAAAGCGCGGCTATGGTGCCCAGCGGCGATACTCCGCCGCTGGTGCCCGGGGTCACAATTTTGCCGCTCACTATGGAACGCGGAGCGGAGCGGCTAAGCGCTCCTATTTCAGTAGCCCAGGTATCGCTGGTGACAGCAGCCATTACACCGATGTAGGCCATCAGCCAGCCATCATGAGGCCAAATCGCATGCAGCGCGCACAGCAGCAGTCCAATGCCTCCATTAGCCCATACCTGTCCGGCGTCGCGTCTTCCCGTTTTGGCATAACCCGCTTCCGCCTTCGCTTTTGCTCTCGTTTTTTTCTTCCATTTCGACCAGAGCGACGAGGTAACAAAAAAAACGATCAGCAAGCCAAACCAAACCGGTTTGCCAAGCGTTACAAAGCCTGCGCCCATTATAGCCGCCGACCATGCTCCCGAAGGAGATAACGATCTCAGCTTGTAAGCGGCAAAAGCAATGGCCCCGCCCCCAAGCAGTCCCAATAGCAACCGAATCCACCATTCATCTACAATGCCTACCATTTTTCTCTCACCGGCCTCTGTCTCCATTGCATGATCGTATTCATCTGAACGGCATGCCCAGCCAGCCCGTTAGCTTGCGAGGCTGCATAGTCAAGGCTTCCCGCCACCGTTCAGGGTAATTCGTACAAAGCATCAGGCTGGAATCCATCGCCATAAGCCTGGCAAGGCTTCGCCTGTCGTTGACGGTCCATGCCATGCACTTAATCCCTGCTGCATTCAACAACTCCATCCTCATCCGGCTTAAACGGGAATAACCAATGGACAAAAAGTCAGCCCCCAGCGTTTTCAGCTCTTCAATCAGCGAGGGACGCCATGCATCCAGAATGAGGCCGGTGCGAACCCTGGCATTCAGCTTGCGGGCTTTAAATAATGTTCCGGCATGAAAGGAAGTCAATACAACCTGGTCCTCCATGCCAAAAACCCGTATTCTATCCAGCACCTTTTCTTCCAGCGAGGGATAGCGGACGCCATCCGTTTTCAGCTCCACATTCAACATGCACTTTCCTTTGGCGGCCCGCAATACGTCATCCAGTCTTGGAATAGGCTCTCCTTTAAATGCCGATGAAAACCATGAGCCCGCATCCAGTGACGATAACTCGGAAGCGCTCCAGCTTTTGACCTCTCCCCTTCCATTCGTTGTCCTGCGGAGATTATAGTCATGGATCACCATAGGTACGCCGTCTTTGGATAACTGGACATCGATTTCGATCCATTTGATATCAGGAGCGTCAATTGCCAGCTTGATGGCCGCCATTGTATTTTCCGGTGCGCGGCCGGACCAGCCCCGATGCGCAACGCAGGGGTTTTTCATGCCTTAATCATCCTCTCCCTGCCTGTTGTGCGCGCTAATTTTCCCGCTGCCGTCCAGAGAAGCGCCATAAGAAATCGAGGTTAGACGCTGTAGCAGCGTTTTGGCGTCCTCCTCCTGCATCGGAGTTGGCTGGCCCGCAACAACCTTCATGGGATTAAAGGTCAAGCTGCATTCGCCGTCCTTGCTGCACAAAGCGTCCAATACGCCCGTTTCGGCCAACGCTTCCTTGGGATAAGCAGTAAAAACAAAATTGCCCAGGCTGTAAGCGATCCATTTGCCCTTATACTTCTCAAAGCCCTGGAGGACATGGGGATGGCTTCCTACGACAAGATCAGCTCCCGCATCAATATAAGCCTTAGCAAGACTTTTTTGATTATCATTGGGCTTATCTTTGCCGTCTTCGCCCCAATGGACCATGACTACGACGATATCCGCTTCATCTTTGGCGCTTTTAATCGCCGCTGCCGCTCTCGTTGTATCATAGCTTTCCGCGATGCCCGGCGTATTGCGATCCGCCTTGAGGGACGACAGTGGAATAACGCGGCTTAAGCCGATATATGCAACCTTGATCCCCTTGGTCTCTATTATGTGGGGGGCAAATGCCTCTTTATCGTTATTTCCCGTGCCCATATGCCCTAAACCGGCATCATTCATATGCTTGATTGTATCCTGCAGACCTTCAACGCCTTGATCCATCGCATGATTGGTCGCCAGGCTCAAAACATCAAAGCCCGCATCGCGCAAGGCTGGCAGCGCATCCGGGGAGCCCTTGTAGACATAAGGCTGATTTTCGATCGGCGTTCCTCTTTTTGTTATGGGCATCTCCAGATTCCCGGCCATAATATCAGGCTCGCTAAGGTACAACAATGCCTGCCGGTAAGGGTAATCGTAACCTTGCTGCTCCATAAGAGCAGTCAAATATTCGCCGGGCAGCACGTCGCCGACGAAGGATAAACTAACGGCAGAGCCAGGGTCAACCGAGGGCTGGCCGGAACCCGGCACATTCCCTGAACCATCCGGCGCCGAATTGCCTGGGTCGTCGCCGGAACCGGACTCGGCGCCTGCGCCATCAGGTCCTCCTCCCTCGCCCTCGCCTTTTTCATTCTCGCTAGCGGAAGCACCTACATTGTCTTCGCCGCCATTGCCATTGTCTGTCCCCTCGCCCGCTGCTTGTCCCTCCTCGCTAGTGTCATCCGGCTCTGCTCCATCTTCGCCGGACATCCCGCCGGAAGGTGAGCTGGCGCTGTTTGAAGGGCCGCCGTCAACTGTAACTGTGGGCTTTGACTGGCTGCCAAAGGATAGCAGTCCATTCAGTTTTCCGCCGCTAAGCGCAATGCCTGCGCCAAGCAAAACAATAAGAGCTCCGCCTGTGATCAGGCTTAAGCTAATTCTTTTTTGAAGTTTCCTTTTTCGCTTCCTTTTCTCCTGCTGCAAGCTATCTGATCGGGATAATGTCATGAAGGACTCCTTTAAGAATATGACCTTTTTAAACACGCATCAATACTGGTATTTTGAACGTTATCTATTATTATATCGTCTAATAGATCCCGTTGCGAGACTGCTATTTTTTTCACAAAATATACCGTTCGCCCCGTCAGCGCCAAACAAAAAAATCCTCCCCCCCTTATTTGGAGAGAAGGATGTGTCTTGTAGCCTATTCCCTGAAGCATGTAGAAGGGATGATTGTATCGGCTTAGTATTAATAGCAAATTTCCTTTATGCCGTGCCGTCATTCAAAATAGCCGCAGCGGCCTCCTTGCCTTGCCTGATGCAATCCGGCAATCCAACTCCGTCAAACGCCGCACCTGTTATCCATACGCCGGGCAGTTCGCGGGAAAGTCTTTCCCGCAGCGCCTTTTGATTCTGGACATGGCCAACGGGATATTGCGGCATAGAATGGTCAAGCCGCGTAATTTCCGTAAACTCCGGCTCGGCAGTGATGCCCATCGTTGTTTTAATGTCCCTGCGCACGGCAGCGATCAGCTCGTCATCGGGCAGCTTGACCGTTTCCTGATCCTCGGAATGCCCGACATAACAGCGCAGCAGCACCTTGTCAGCGGGGCTGGAATGAAGCCATTTGCTGGACGTCCAGGTACAAGCGGTAATGCTGAGCCCTTCGGAACGCGGCGTAACAAACCCAGAGCCGTCAAACTCTAAACCGAAAGTAGCTTTGTCAAACGCCATTACAACGTTGGCGACCGATACATAACGGATGCTTCTTAGCTCGCTGACATCAACCAGCGGCTCCAGCAAATCGGCGGCGGCAAATGCCTGCGTTGTTACAACCACGTAATCCGCAGCCAGGTTTTCGCCATCTGCAAGCTCAACGCTATAAGGAGCCTCCGGCTGCTCACGATTTTGCTTGATTGCGGCCACCTTGACGCCAAGACGGCGCTCCACCTCCGGCATCGCGGAATCCAGCGCCTCCACCATAGCGGACAAGCCGCCTTTGAAGGTAAGGAAGGTGCTGGCTTTAGCTTTGCCCTTCGCCGCCGCGGCCGTTGCTTTCCGGTTGCTGACCATGCCTCTGATCAAGCTTCCATATTTGCGTTCTGACTGTGCAAACTGCGGGAAAGTAGCCTGAAGGCTTAATTTTTTCAAATCGCCGGCATAAATGCCCGCAAGAAGCGGCTCTGCGATTCGGCGCATGACTTCGGTGCCGACGCGGCGCTCCAGAAATCCGCCTAATGATTCATCCTCAGGGGCCGGGCGTGCCGGCAATACGAGATCCATCAAGGCTCTTAGTTTGCCCCCCCATGAAATTAATGACGAACGCACAAACGGCGCAATTTCAGTAGGAACGCCCAGCACTAGGCCCGGCGGCATGGCATGCAGCTTTTTTTGATGCAGGATGTAGGTTTTACCTGCTGCGGGGTTGGTTGCCGTAAGCTGCTGCTCGATCCCCAACTCCTCCGCCAAATCGATGATAGGCTGTTTGCGCGCAAGAAAGGAATCCGGCCCTTTTTCAATGACAAAGCCATCCCTCTTCAACGTATTGATCTTCCCTCCAAGCGCTGGGGCTCCCTCCACTATCGTCACCTTGATCTGCCGGTTTTGCCTTTGCGCTTCACGCTGCAAATAAAAAGCGGAGCTCAGTCCGCTGATCCCCCCGCCAATAATGACAATTCGATCAATGACATCCCCACTCCGCATAACCGTCATTCCTCTCTTTTAGGCGACAAAACGTCCACAATGCTCTCTGCCAATGTTTCCATGTATAGCGGATCGCGATTCAGCATGGCGATTCGCTCCAGATGGATGCCGCGTTTGGCCGCTTCCGCCTTGGCCTCGATATCCAAATCGTACAGCACCTCCAGATGATCCGATACAAAACCGATTGGGGCCGCAAGTACGGCTTTAACGCCCTGACTCTGCAGCTCCGCCAGCGTCTCCAGAATATCCGGCCCAAGCCATGGCTCGCGCGTCCGCCCGGCGCTTTGCCAGGTAAACTGCCAGTCAGTAACGTTTGCAGCCTTTGCAACCGCATCCGATGTTTCCAGCAGCTGCTTTTCGTAAGGGTCGCCCATTTCACGAATACGCTCCGGCAAGCTATGAGCGCTGAACAATACTTTAACGGGTTCGCTCCCCGCCTCTCCGCGCGCCAGGACGGAAAGTCCGTCCTCAACGCGCTGCCTCAGCGCTTCCACCAGCTTGGGATGAAGGTGGTAGTTCTCGACAAAATCCATTTCGATACCAAGCTCCGCCGCTTTTTCCTTCGCCCGTTTAATATAGGTTCCAACGCTCATAACGGAGTAATGCGGCGCTAGAACAATGCCTACCGCTTTTGTAATGCCGTCCCTTGCCATAGCCTCAACGCCGTCTTCAATATAGGGACGGGCATGCTTGAGGCCTTGATAACAAGCATAGCTTCCGGGGTAAAGCGTTTCCAGCTTATCCTGAAGCCCGGCTACCTGGCCATTTGTATTTTCACGCAGCGGAAACACGCCGCCAACGATAGCAACATATCGATCCTTCAGCTCCTGAAGCTGCTCCGGCGCGGGGGGATTCCCGCGGCGAATATGCGTGTAATACGCCTCCACGTCATCCATGGATTCCGGGGTGCCGTAGGACATGACGAGCACTCCGATTTTACCCTTGCTGTTAGACATAACCCGCTTCCTCCTTGCTTTTGGCGGCAATCGCCTTTGCCGAATAGGAATGAATAAAGGCGGTCAGCTCGGCGAGCTTGGACAGCGACGCCTCCGGGAACAGCCCGTGTCCCAGGTTAAAAATAAAGCCCGGCTCCTGCAAGCCCTGGTCGATAATTTCCGCTGCGCGGCTTTCGATGACAGACATTGGAGCCGTAAGCACAGTTGGATCCAGATTGCCTTGCACCGCTTTGCCTCCGCCCAGCCGGCGTCTGCCCTCCTGAATGGATACGCGCCAATCCAGGCCGATAACGTCAGCCTGCAAATCACTAAGCAGCGGCAGCAGCTCTCCCGAACTTACGCCGGGAAAATAAATTTTGGGCTGGGGCAAATCGCCAAGCTCCGCAAAAATCCGCTCCACGGTCGGCTGTACATACGTGCGATAGTCCGCCGGGGACAATGCGCCCGCCCAGCTGTCGAATAACTGAAACGCTTTCCCGCCGCTCCGGATATGGGCGCGCAAATAAGTAATAGCCATGTCGCCAAGCTTGGCCATTAATTGATGCCAAACATCCGGCTGGCTATACATCAGCTCTTTAGTTTTTAGATAGTTGCGGGAAGGCTTGCCTTCAATCAAATAGCTGGC
>PJUA01000554.1_pt1 | contig 17111 bp, 19 predicted proteins | sample 1512151 | NCBI WGS metagenome assembly PJUA01 (sample SAMN08177678, study PRJNA422409) | Soil metagenome, whole genome shotgun sequencing project. | isolation source: Soil enriched on filter paper: beechwood xylan treatment | place: USA: Madison | collected 2015-01-15
GACCTAGCAAAGCCGCAATTGTAGCGGAGGCAACGCCGTGCTGGCCAGCTCCCGTTTCGGCGATAATTTTCGTTTTGCCCATTCGTTTGGCCAATACGCCTTGCCCGATCGTGTTGTTTATTTTGTGCGCGCCCGTATGGTTCAAATCCTCCCGCTTGAGATACACCTTGGCCCCGCCGAGATGCTCCGTCAGCCGGCGCGCGTAATAAAGCGAGGTCGGCCGGCCGGAATAGCGGTATAACAGCTCTTTCACTTCGGCCTGAAAGGATTCATCCTTGGAATAATGGGTATAAGCCTCCTCTAGCTCCAGGAGGGCATTCATCAGTGTCTCGGGCACATATCTGCCGCCAAACTTGCCAAACCGTCCGCTGCTGTCCGGTATTTGTGTCATGATTGAATCACCTTTCTCACAAATGCTCTTATTTTGTGTATATCTTTCACTCCGTTTGACTCTACTCCGCTGGACACGTCTACTCCGTCCGGGTTATGGTTCCGCAACAGCTCCTCCACATTATCCTCGCGGAGTCCTCCCGCAACATAAAGTGGTACGCCCGCTTCCTGCGCCGCTGCTTTGTACGCCTCTATAACCGCCCAATTAAACGGATGCCCCGTACCGCCGCCCGGCGCGTCAATCAAGCAAGCGTCGATTATGCCCTTATAAGGCCGCAGCTTTGCTTCTGCATCGCTCCGCACCGCCTCATCGCCCGACGCCGTTTCCTTGACGGATATGACGCGCCATATCGAAACATTTGGATGGCGGGATTTCAGCTCCCGGCAATAATCCGGCGATTCGTCGCCATGCAATTGCACAACGTCCAGCGGCGCTATATCCAGAATCCCATCCAGCTCCGGCGGGGCGGCGTTGACAAATACGCCAACGGTTCGCGGCGAAACGCCGTCCGCTCCTCTGATTTCATGTACCCTCCGAATCAATGTAGCGGCCTGTTCCGAACTTACCCTTCTTTTGCTTGGAGCAAAAACGAAGCCGATTTCATGGATGGGCAAACCGTCCATTTCGGCAATGATGCCTTCGTCCCTCAAACCGCAAATTTTGATGCGGGTTTCCCGGCTTGTCATCCCTTCACCGGTCCCATCAGGCTTTCCACGGCTTCACTGACATCAGGCTGGCGCATAAAATGCTCACCGATCAGCACCCCTTGCGCGCCAATGCTTTGCAGATAATCCATATCCCCATTTCCGGCAATGCCGCTTTCGCTAATGACCAGCACGTTGTCCGGTATGGAGCCGATCAGCCTTTCCGTTGTTTTCAAATCCGTAACAAAAGATTTCAAATCGCGGTTGTTAATGCCAACAAGCGTTGCTTTGCCCATGGACAGAACCGAATCCAGCTCTTCCTCGTTATGAACCTCGACCAATACGTCCAGGCCAAGCGCCTTGGCCAAGTCATGGAATTCCTTAATCTTGTCGTCGGACAAAATAGCAGCAATAAGCAATATGGCGTCCGCGCCGATCAGACGCGCCTCATAAATTTGCCGGTAGTCAATCGTAAAATCTTTGCGAAGCAGCGGCAGCGAAACCGCCTCCCTGACCTGGGTCAAGTAAGCATTTGCGCCTTGAAAATAATCTCTATCCGTCAATACGGAAATGCAGTCCGCCCCGGCAGCTTGATAAGCCGACGCAAGCTGGACGGGATGAAAATCCGGCCGAATCAGCCCTTTGGAGGGAGAAGCCTTTTTCACCTCGGCGATCAGACCCATATCGCGCTTGCGCCTGTTTGCCGTAAGCGCATTTTCAAAACCGCGGCAAGGCTCAAGCTCCGCAATGCGGCGCTCGCAATCCGCCAGCCAGAACGATGCGGCAAGCTCCTCAACCTCGGCTTTTTTGGTGGCAACGATTTTATCTAGAAACATGGGCCAACTCCCCTGTCATTTGAATTAACTGCTCCAGCTTGGCGGAGGCTTTGCCCGTGTCGATTATTTGCCCTGCAAGCTTTGCGCCTTCAGCGATGGATGAAGACAAACCGCCGATATAGATGCACGCGCCGGCATTGGCAAGCACGATATCGCGGTAAGCTCCCCTTTCCTCGCCTAGGAATACACGGCGAATGAGCGCAGCGTTAACATCTGCTTCTCCGCCTTTTACGTCCTCGATGGAATACCGGGCAAAACCAAGCTCCTCCGGTGTTACATCATAGGTTTTCACAACGCCGTCTTTCAGCTCAGACACCTGCGTCGGCGCGGATATGCTGATTTCGTCCAGGCCGTCATGGCTGCTGACAACAAGCGCCTGGCGCAAGCCAAGCTCGCCTAGCACCTCCGCAATCGTTTCTGTGCGGGAGCGGTCATATAGCCCCAAGAGCTGGCGGTCGGCTCCCGCCGGATTGGTCAGTGGTCCCAGCATATTAAATATGGTCCGCACGCCCAGCTCCCGGCGCGGTCCGGCTGCATGCTTCAGCGACGGGTGGTACAACTGGGCGAACATAAAGCAAATGCCGATTTCCCGGAGGCACTCCGCAGCGGCTTCCGGAGACAGGTCCAGCTTGACGCCCAGCGCCTCCAAAACGTCCGCGCTCCCGGATTTGCCTGACATGGCGCGGTTCCCGTGTTTGGCTACCTTGATTCCGGCCGCCGCCGCAATAATGGAAGAAGCCGTTGAAATGTTAAATTTATGAATGCCCGAGCCGCCCGTTCCGCATGTGTCCAGCAGTTCCTTATAATCGGTTACCACATGACTGGAGTGCTGGCGCATCGCCGCAGCGAACCCTGTAATTTCGTCCTTTGTTTCACCCTTCATTCGCAGCGCCGTTGCAACAGCGGCTATTTGCGCAGCCGTTGCTTCGCCGCTCATGATGCAGCTCATTACAGCGGTTGCCTCTTCCCGGCCAAGGCTGCGGCCTTCCATCAAAGCGCCAAGCGCTCTTTGCATCGTAAGTGGAGAGTTCATATCAAACCTTCTCCCTTCCGGCAGGAACCTCGTAATCGGAATTAATGGAAGAGCCGGAAAGCGGCTTCCCCGCAGCGGGAGTTAATTCGCCAAAGCTGGCTTCAGCCGCTCGAATGGCCTTTAAAAGCGCCTTGGCTTTATTGATCGTTTCCATATATTCATTTTCCGGCACAGAATCCCATACAATCCCCGCTCCGCTCTGAACATAAGCTTTTCCGTTTTTGAAAATGATCGTCCGGATCGTGATGCACGTATCCATCGTGCCGCCAAAGCCCAAATAGCCAATTGCTCCCGCATAAGCGCCGCGCGCTTCATTCTCAAGCTCCGCAATGATTTCCATTGCGCGCAGCTTGGGCGCTCCCGATACGGTTCCCGCAGGCAAGCAGGAGATGAAGGCATCAAAAAAATCTTTATCCGGGCTCAGCTTGCCCGATACATTGGAAACAATATGCATGACATGAGAATAACGCTCGATCTCCATAAAAGAATCGCATTTCACCGTCCCGAACCGGGACACTCGGCCAATATCGTTTCTTCCCAAATCCACCAGCATCAAATGCTCCGCCCGTTCCTTCTCGTCGGCAAGCAAATCGCGCTCCAGCGCTTCATCCTCCTCCGGCGTTGCGCCGCGGGGCCTGGTGCCGGCGATAGGCCTTGTCTCCACATGATCGCCGCGGATTTTGACCAGCGCTTCCGGTGAAGTGCCTACAATGACCTCTTCTCCCATCTTCAAATAGTACATATAAGGGGAAGGATTCATCGTCCGCAAAACGCGGTAAACAGCCAGCGGGTCTACCTCTGTTTCAACGCTGAAGCGCTGCGACAGCACCACTTGAAAAATATCGCCTGCGCGTATATATTCCTTGGCGCTTTCAACATTCGCAATAAACTGCTCCTTCGTCAAATTGGATTGTACATTGCCGAGCTCAGGGTCCGGAGGATAGGTCCCGCTCATGGACGGCAGAGCTTTAATCGGCTCTCTGAGCCTGCTAATCAATCGATTCAGCTTGGCTGATGTATGATTATAGCATTCTTCTATAACAGCATCGGTTGCGCCCGCAGGAATATGGACATTGCCGATGATTTGCAGCTGCTGCTTGAAATGGTCAAAAACGATGACCTGATCGCAAAACATAAATTGCAAGTCGTCCATGTCCAGATCATCCGTTTTATGAGGCGGCAAGTTCTCATAATATTGAAGCAGGTCGTAGCCAAAAAATCCGATGGCCCCTCCGGTAAAGGGCGGCAGCTCCGGCAGAGCCGGACTTCTGAACGAACGCAGCTTGGCCTTAAGCAGCTCAATCGGCTTATCGTCCAGTACCGTTGATTCTCCTCCGTGCTCCAGCACCATCTTACCGTTTTTTCCATGCAGCTTCAGAAAAGGGTCGTTGCCGATAAAGGAATATCGCGCCCATTTGGCGCCCCCTTCTACGCTCTCCAGCAAAAAGGCGTGTTCCTCGCGCGCAAATTGCTGAAAAATAGAAATTGGCGTTTCTGTATCCGCCATCACATGCCGGACAATGGGAATCAGATTATATGTTTCCGCCAGTTTTTGAACATGCTTCAATTCGTTTGACATTGCAAACAACCTCCATCCATCAAATAAAATCTCATTTCCGCCCAATAAAAAAGCCCCTGCCAGAGCAGGGGCTTGTGATAGGAGAATGATGAAGATGGCTGTTGATATTCTGCAGCCCTGCAATACGGTAAAGACCAACAGCAAAGAGAAGCATGTTTAGTTCATCCTGAACTCTCTGCTCAAGCCTTCCGGCTCTTATCTGATCTACCTTCTTGCACTCGCTCTATGCTCTTCTCATCTCGTCTCAGCTAAAAACCTGCTCTGCTCTAACTCATTCTATGCGTATTAATATAATTCAAAAGGATGCCCCGCGTCAACCGCTAGTTAAGGTTGCTCAAAAAGTTAACTTCCCATTACACGGCAAACCTGGCGCACAGCCAGCATCGAACATGGTGTTTTTACTTGCTCAAATCCGGACGAAGCGCCTTGGCGCCCCCAAGGTAAATATGCTTGATGTCACGCTGTGACTTGTCTGTATTTACCGTTACCATAAGCCGGATACAACGCTCCAGGCTGCCCTTTACAGGAACCTCCAAAGCGCACATCAACGGCACAAGCTCCCAGCCAGGCAGCTGACGGATGCTTTGTGCCGGGAAAGCCTGGTCCAGATCGCCCGTCACTGTGATCAATACACTGCAAATATCTTCAGGCAGCACCTCGTTTTGAGCCATAACTTCCATAACCATGGTTTTGGTCGCATCGGCAATTTGCGCCGCATCATTGGCTTCAACAGTAACTGCTCCACGTATTCCCCGTACACTCATAGCTGTTTATGCCTCCCGTTTTAATTCCTCAACGATTTCTCTCACCCACGCTAACGGAACATCCGGCTTGATCTCGACAGAACCAATTGAAGTCGGAACAACAAAAACGGCTGTGCCTTCCGAAAATTTCTTGTCGTGCATCAGCGCCGCCATAATGGCATCGGTATCCATATGCGCCGGTACGGCAACCGGCAAGCCGCAGCTCTGAAGCGCTCGCTTCGTGGTTTCATAGACCTCAACAGGCGCGCCATATCGCACGCCAAGCTTCGCGGAGCCAATCATGCCGATAGAAATCGCCTCGCCATGCTGCAGCTCGTTGTAGCCAGCCACAGCCTCCAGCGCATGGCCGATTGTATGGCCTAAATTCAGAATGGCGCGCAAGCCGCTTTCCCGTTCATCCTGCGATACCACATTCGCTTTCACGCCGCAGCCCTTGAACAGGGCGTAACCCAAGGCGTCGGCATCCAGCTCTAGCAGCCGGTTTGCATTTTCTTCACACCATGCTGTAAACTCCGCATCCCAGATCAGGCCGTGTTTAACGACCTCGGCAAGTCCCGAAGAAACTTCGCGTGGCGGGAGCGTTTTGAGCGTGGACAGATCATATAGGACAAACTCCGGCTGATGAAAAGCTCCGATAATGTTTTTGGCAAGGGGATGGTTAACCGCAACCTTGCCGCCGACACTGCTGTCATGAGCCAGAATCGTAGTAGGAATTTGAATGAATTTGTTTCCCCGCATATAGGATGCCGCCGCAAAGCCGGCCAAATCGCCAACCACGCCGCCCCCTAAAGCAACAATGGCGGACTTGCGGTCCAATCCCGCTTCAAGCGCTTTAGTGACCAGTTCCTCCAGCATAGCCAAGCTTTTAGAGCTTTCGCCGGACGGCACAACCGCAGTTGCCACCGTAAAGCCGCCTTGCGCCAGATTGGCAGACAAAGCTTCCAAATAATGCGGGGCAACCTTGCTGTCGGTCACAATCATAAGAGGAGACTTGGTGCTTACGCCATGTTTTGTAAAGTAGGAGGAAGCCTCTTGCAGAAGGCCCTCTCCAATATAAATGGGATAGGAACGGTCGCCAAGATCAACGTGTACGCTGCGCATCAGCTAATACCGCTCCAATTGCTCTTGGTAGTTTTTCAGATTGGCGCGAATTTCCTCCATGGAGTCTCCGCCAAACTTCTCCAGGAATGCTTTGGCCACTTCCCAGGCCACGACATGCTCCATTACAACGCTAGCGGCGGGAACGGCGCAGCTGTCGGAACGCTCAACCTGTGCGGTAAAAGGCTCCTTAGTGTCGATATCTACGCTCCTAAGCGGCTTATACAAGGTTGGAATCGGCTTCATGACGCCGCGAACGACAATTTGCTCGCCGTTTGTCATGCCGCCTTCAAAGCCGCCAAGACGGTTAGAAGCGCGATGGTATCCCTTCTCCTCGTTATACATGATTTCATCATGCACCTGGGAGCCCCGCAAACGGGCCGCTTCAAAACCGATGCCAATTTCGCAGCCTTTAAAGGCATTAATGGAAACAACGGCTCCGGCAATTCGTCCATCCAGCTTGCGGTCCCATTGGACATGGCTGCCAAGGCCAATCGGAACGCCTTCGACGATACATTCAACAATGCCGCCGATGGAATCGCCTTCAGCCTTGATTTGATCGATGTACGCGGTCATTTTTTCTTCGGTTTCCTTGTCCACCACGCGAACGGAGGATTCCTCCGTCAGACGAATCAGCTCATCCACGGGAAGCTGATTGGGCGGAGCCTGGATTTCGCCGATGGAAATAACTTGTCCGGCAACCTTTATGCCAAACTCGGCCAGAAGCTGACGGGCAACAGCCCCGACGGCAACGCGCGCAGCCGTCTCGCGAGCGCTTGAACGCTCCAATACGTTGCGCAGATCCTTCAGGTTGTATTTCAAGCCGCCGTTCAAATCGGCGTGGCCAGGACGAGGACGGTGCACACGGCGTTTTTCCTCGTCGCTGCCTTCAATGGGTTCAATATTCATAACGGAAGTCCAATGCTTCCAGTCATTGTTTTCTACAACCAATGCAACAGGCGCGCCTGTTGTACGGCCATGACGAACGCCGCCAACAATAGCTGCCGTATCCTTTTCAATTTGCATTCTGCGGCCGCGGCCGTGACCCTTCTGCCGACGATGGAGCTGGAAATTCAGCTCTTCAAAATCAAGGGTCAGATTGCTTGGCAATCCCTCTATAATGGCGGTCAGCTGCGGACCGTGGGTTTCTCCAGCTGTCAAATAACGTAAACTCAAGTAAAAGCTCCTCCTTCAATGCCAGGCCAGTTGGCGTCAGGCGTTGTCTTTATCCCGAAACATCTTTGCTCATTATAGTACAGCACCGACCGTTTGACAAGAAAACTATTTTTTTGCTTCAACGCGTCAGAGCAAATGGGCAAAAAGGAGCCGGGAGCCCATTTCAGCAATGGATTCCCGGCTTCGGCCGCTGTTATCGATGAGGCTGCAGAGCGTCCCGACTGGCCGCTGTTGCGGCCAAACCCGCGTCCATGCCCCGTGTCCAGACCTTCATCAATTCCTTCATTTGCCTTCCCTCTAAACCAATAATTTGCGCGCATTCCTGTATCGTAATGTCTCCTCGGCGATAAGCAGAAATGACTTTGCGCTTGTCCATTGTCCGTCTCCTTCCATATCCAGGAGCTGCTGCTTTTTAAACATGCACCGGAAGTGCCTGTTCCTAGTATAGGAGAAGTTGAAAGGGGCTATACCCGGCGATAAAAAAACGTATCCGCCGTTTCAAAGCCATATTGCGCCGGAGAAAAGATTTGTTCCGTGCTGCCAACAAACAGAAGTCCTCCCGGACGGAGCGCAGCGGAAAATTTATGATAGAGCGAATGCTTGGCTTCCTCTGTAAAATAGATCATAACATTCCTGCACACAATGAGGTCAAAGCCGCTGTCAAACTTATCATGGAGCAAATTTTGCTGACGGAAGGTAACCGCCCTCTTCAGCTTGTCCGACACATGGAAAGCGTTCTCCGACTCGGTAAAATATTGCTTGCGACATTTAGCCGGAACGTCGCGGAGAGAACGCTCCAAATAGATGCCTTCCTGAGCCTTGGCCAAAACGCCGTTATCGAGATCGGTGGCAAGGAGCATCGATTTTTCCAGTACGCCCAGCTCCGACAAAATCATCGCCAGCGTATAAGGCTCCTCGCCTGTAGAGCAAGCGGCGCTCCAAATTTTCGGCTTGGCGCTGTGCTGAATCATCTTTGGCAAAAACGTATTCATCAGCACCTCCCATCTTCCCGGGTTGCGCCAAAATTCGGAAACGTTGATCGTCATCCGATCCAAAAATTCATTCATCAGCGCGCGGTTCGACTCCAGCGCTTCGCCATAGGCCGCAAAGGTGGAATAACCGTGCTTCATGCGGAGTGTAGTGAGCCGCCGTTTCATTTGCGCTTCTTTATACTGCGACAAATCAATATCCGTTTTCCGTTTGATGCGCGTAATAAACTGTATGAAATCCTGGTCCTCGGACATATTGGCCTCCTGGTCGCGTGGCTAAATCCACCGCTGAATGCAATGCTCGTATTCCACAAGCTCATGAGGGGCAAAAAACAAGCTGATTTCGCGTTCCGCATTTTCAGGCGAATCGGAACCGTGAATCAAATTAAAGTTGGTATGTACGGCAAAGTCGGAGCGAATCGTGCCGGGAGCCGCATCCACGGCATTGGTTTTTCCAATCATCGCTCTGGTTAGGGCAATAGCATTGTCTCCGCTCCATACCATGGCAAACACCGGACCGGACGAAATAAACGACAGCAGCCGCTCATAAAAATCTTTGCCTTTATGCTCGGCATAATGATTTTCCGCAAGCTCCCGCGAAATGGCCATGAATTTCGCCGCTTTCAGCTGCAGCCCCTTGCGTTCAAACCGGGAAACAATTTCACCGATAAGTCCGCGCTGGACGCCGTCTGGTTTGATCATTAGAAATGTTTGTTCCATGCCCACTCCATCCCTCCATTTATTAATAATTACGCTTGCCCACAAAATGGGCGATGTCGATCAGGTTTTTGCGAGCGGGAATCGCAGGCAAATCGTTAAGGGCTCCAAGCGCTTTGGCAATGTAGCGATTCGCCATTTCGTCCGCCAGCTCTCCGCCTTCGCTGTTCCTGATAAGCGTAATAGCCCTGCGCGTATCAGCCATCCCTTCCTGTGAACGAATCATACTGATTTCGTTTAACAGGGGACCACGAATCTTCTGATCCCTCAGCGCAAGCAATACAGGAAGCGTTATATTGCCTTGTCGCATATCAGAGCCTGGCGGTTTGCCGATCTGCTTTTCTGTACCATACAAATCAAGCAAATCATCACGGATTTGAAAAGCCATCCCGACATTGTAGCCAAACCGGTAAAGCGCGCTGGAATGCTTCCGGCTTACGCCCGTCGCCACTGCCCCAAGCTCACAGCTGATTGCGATCAGCAAGGCCGTTTTTCTGCGGATGCGCAGCAAATATTGACGCATGGTTTGCTCCGTGTTGAAAAAATCGCGGATTTGCTCCATCTCGCCAATACACATCTGCACAAGCGCTTTTGATAATAGCTGATGAATCCGGGGATTGGGAAGCTCCGTGGCGATGCTGAGAGCTCGGCCATGAATATAATCCCCGGTATACATCGCGATACGGTTGTCCCACTTCGATTTAACGGTGGGCTGCCCTCTGCGGGTATCCGCGTCATCAATGACGTCGTCATGGACAAGCGAAGCCATATGTATCAGCTCAAGCGGAACGGCAACCCGCTTCAGCACATCGAGATTGTAGTCTCCGAATTTCCCGGCAAGCAGCACGAACACGGGCCTTATTCGCTTGCCGCCCGCTTTCAGCAGGTGCATGGACGCTTCGCTGAGCAGCATGTGGTCATCGCTGACGCTGCGCTCCAGCTCCTGCTCGATCACAGATAGATCGCCTTTCATCTTGGCATACAGATCTAATAGTTTCATTCCTTCACCTTTAGAGGGGATTGTAGTTCCAAAAAGGATAACTTGACGTCCTGCGGCAGAAGCTCCATCTCTTTGGCTAGCCGGAAATAAAGCTCCAGCCCTTCTTGCAGCCGAGGGCAAAAATCGTATTGCAGCGTTTCAAAATACATGCGCCAATAGTCGCGCTTTCCGCCAAGCCGAGAGCAAGCTTCGTCAACAAGCGGCTCCGGTGCGGCGCAGTTTCTGACTCTGCACTCTTTGAGCAAACGATATACATCCGCAATGCCGTCCGGGTTTTTCTCCACCGCTTCCTTGCGTGCGGCTACGACGGCATAGGTCATGCCAAGCCCCGTCCATTCCTGCCACAGCTGGCCAAGATCCAAAACCTCGTAGGAATGGTTTTGCCAAGAGGCGGCAATGGCAGGGTCTCCGATCAGCAATGCAGCATCCGCTGTTTTTAGCATTTCCTCCAGATTCGGCTCCGTCGGAATATAGCTGGGATTACACTGAAATCGTTTGGCCATAATGATTTTCAGCAAATTGACCGACGTTTCGGATGTTGTCGTGACGGCAATGGTGCCGGGCTTTGCCTTGGCGATCGGCTGCTTCAAAAACAGCAAAATGGAGTGGACCCGTCCAACCGTGCCAACCGACAAGCCGGGAAGCAGCGTATATTGATCAACATGTCTTCCATAAGAAAAAGAGGATATTGCCGATACGTCCAGCTCTCCGGCAGACAACATTCCATTTAGCTTCGAAGGCACTGCGGCTACCAGCCGGTAAAGCCCGTTCATTCCCTTGTTATCCAGGCCATGAAATAACGGCCAGGCATTTGCATAATCAATTTCACCGATGATGATCGGGCGTTTCAAGCCCATACTGCTCATCTCCCCATCTTCTGTACAAATCATGCTCCACGTCCATGCTGTCCAGTACTTTGCCAACAAGGAAATTGATCATCTCATCCATGCTTTGCGGCTTATAGTAAAAAGCGGGCATGGCAGGAAGAATTGTAACGCCAAGCCTCGCCAGGGTCAACATGTTTTCCAGATGAATCGCGTGCAGGGGCGTTTCCCGCGGCACCAGCAGCAGGCGCCGCCTCTCCTTCAGCATAACATCTGCGGCTCTTGTCATCAGATCGTCGGATATGCCGTGAGCGATGGATGACAAAGTTCCCATGGAGCAAGGGGCCACCACCATTCCGCTAACGCGGAAGGAGCCGCTTGCTATAGATGCCCCGATGTCGCTATTGGGATGATAAACCAATCTTCCATTGATAGCGAAATCTCCAAAGCGGTCTTGAAGCATTTGAGAACGCTTGGACGCTTGCCAGCCCATTTCTTCCTTCAACACCCGCCATCCGGCTTCCGTTACGACAAGATGAACCTCTTTGTCGCGCTTCAGCAGCTCCTCCGCCAATCTAATTCCGTATATGGAGCCGCTGGCTCCGGTAATGCCGACAACCCACCTGTTGCGGGCTGGGGCAGTTCCCTTTTGATTCTCTGCCATTAACGAAACACCACCACATCGAGCAGCGCAAAGGCGAACAGCACGACGCTAAGCGTCCCGTTCATACCGAAAAACGCCGTTTGCACCCGGGATAAATCATCTGCCCTGACCATGTAGTGCTGATAAAAAAGCAGCGCCAACGAAAGCAGGACGCCGGCCAAATAAAGCCAGCCCAAATCGGCTACCCAGAACAGCGATACAAACCCGATTCCCGTTGCTATATGCAAGGCCCTGGCGATCCAAAGCGCTCCGGATAGGCCAAACCTTGCCGGAATGGAATGAACGCCGTTGCTGCGGTCGTATTCATAATCCTGGGTCGCGTAAACAATATCAAAACCCGCAATCCAAAGCGCAACCGTGCCGAACAAAATCCAAGCGGCAGGATGAATTTGCCCGGTTACCGAGAGCCAGCCGCCCAGCGGCGACAGGGCGATGGTTACGCCAAGAAACAAATGGCAAAGCCATGTAAACCGTTTTGTGTAGGAATAGATAACGAGAAAAAAAACAGCGATCGGCATTAATTGCATGGCGATCGGATCAAGATTGGCCGCTCCGAGAAACAGCATGCCGAAGGATATCACTACAAAGAGCAGCACCTCTGCGGATTTTAATATTCCAGCAGGCAAGGCGCGGTCTTTTGTCCTTGGATTTTTCAGGTCTATCGCCTTGTCGATTAACCGGTTAAGGCTCATGGCGGCGCTTCTTGCGCCGAACATGGCCAAGGAAATCCAGCCAATTTCAGCCCATGACGGGAGACGATTATCCAGAACGATGGTGCCCAAAATTGCGCCCAGATAAGCAAACGGGAGCGCAAAGATGGTATGTTCAAACTTAATCATTTCAAGAATAATGCGTAATTTGCGTATCATTGCCCAATTTCAGATCCCTTCGTTCCCATATGAAGAGCGGCTACGCCGCCAAAGAACAAAGAAATATCGATTTTCTCCAAGCCGGCCTGCGTATAGAGCTCCGCCAGCTCCTTATGGTTCGGAAACAGCTTCAGGGAATCCGGAAGCCACTGATATTCCTTAAATCTTTTTGCAAGCAGTTTGCCGAATTGCGGCATCACCCGCTCGAAATAAAAATAATAAATGCTTTTGAACGGCTGCCAGATAGGCTTGGACAGCTCCAGGCAAACGACCTTGCCGCCAGGTCTGACAACTCTGGTCATTTCTTTGAGCACCTGCAAATAATCAGGCACATTGCGCAGGCCAAAGCCGACGGTCACATAGTCAAAGCTGTTGTCTGCAAACGGCAGGCTCATCGCATTGCCCTGCACCAGCTCGATGCTGTTCTGCAAGCCGGAAGCTGCAATTTTCTCTCGGCCAACTTGCAGCATATTGTTGCTGAAGTCAAGACCTACAATTCTTCCACTTCCGCTCGCCTTTGCAAGGTCAATGGTCCAATCGCAGGTTCCACAGCAAATATCCAGCGCATCGTCGCCTGGCTTTACAGCCATTTTGTTCATCGTAAATTTGCGCCAAGCCTTATGTCTGCGGAAGCTGATGACGTCATTCATGAAGTCATATTTGGGCGCAACCGTCTCAAACAGGGCATGTACATGGCTTTTGGCGTCGTTGCTCACGGTTTCACCTCGTTTCGTTAAGTGCGGGCCAAGCGCCAAGCTTGCTGGCAAAATGGTCCACTATGCTGTTCAGCTCGCCGGCCAGCCCTCCGGATTCAAGCCTTGCCGCCACGCTGCTAACAGCATCAGCTGCTTGCCTGAACTTAGCCGCAAGCAGGCTTGTTACATCGTATTTCTGAACGAGCTCCATAAAATGGCCATGATCCGTTTTGCCTGTAGCCAGCTGATGGCGCTCCTCTTCATTGCCGACCTGAAGAAGATGCCAGTAAGCCCAGCCCTGCTCGAAACGGTCAGGGTTTTCACTGCGTCCGATTTCCTCGATCGCAACCTCGCAACGGGCAACGCCTCCCAGCAGCTCCGGCCATAAACGCGCGGATTGCCCGTTCAGCAAATTCGCAAAATGCTGAAACATCTCACTCTTCAGCTCAACAGCATAACCATAATACTCGTCGGCGTTTATTTTCAATCCCCGCATCCGTGTGTACAAATTAACCTTGATGCGATTGACCTCGCATACCGCCTGACTTAGCCTGGCTATCATGTCGATTTGCCCCGCAGCCGCAAGCAAATGATAGAAACGGGCGCTGAAGTAGTCCCCGGCAAGGACGTTAAGCTGTCGCGTTCTCATTTTGCTTTCCCGTTGCTTGCGGGTATCCACATCAATCAAGTCATGGGTATCCATGCCAAGCTGTACCAAAGATGTCGCTAGCGTGTACAACTCACTGCGCCCCTTGATGGCGCCATCCTGCTCCAGCGCCGCGTGAAGTATGCGCAACCTGGGACTTGACAGCGGGGGCAGCTCCGCATGGCTTTGAATCATATCGTGTTTAGTGTAGTGTTCCGCCAGTTCCGGAATACGGTAAGTTTTCATGGTAGAAGCCTCCGAACATAAATAACAGGATTGCCGCCCGATAATCTAAATTATTATAGCACAAACTGCACAAAAGGTCATACAGCTTGCCATCGGTTCATCAAAATCTATCCAGCGGCGTCGCAATATAGCCTGAGGATGCTCCAAACCGCTCCTTCCAGGCATCAGTAAGCCTTAATCGGAGCCGTTTGCGCCATAATTCATCGTGCACAGGATTAATCTGCGCAAGGACGTCCAGCTCATCCTTCAGCCATGTGTCTTCCGCTCTTACGTCCATGACGGCAAGCAGCCTTCGCTCGGCTCTATAGCCGCTTTCCGCTATCCGAAACAAAAGACGCTTCACATTGTCAAGCTGGCCGAAGGACAGGGCAATAAACGACTTTGCGTCGTCAAACCAGGCGTCAGGCCTTCCTTCATCAGCAGGAACACGAAGCTCCAGCGTCAATACGGAGCCGTTCCATTCCACTCTTCCCAAACGTTCCTTAAGCTGCACTCCGGCCAGCACCTCTACCAGATTGCCATCGCCCAGCCGCTCTGGCTCTTCATGGCGAATTGCGGGAAGAACGCCTTCCCTGCTGCCGAGTCCGTCCAGCGCCAGTCCCAGAAACAAGGTAACAACCAGCGTGGCTACGCCAGCTTTCAACCATGGCATTATGCTTCGCAACCCGCAGCGCCTCCCACAATGGATATAATAACCATTTTGTTCATTCTGCGCCGCTTCCATACGGCTCACAGGAATCCCTACTCCATTGTACGAAGACGCTTGGCTCATTATGACGCTTGTCTTCAAGCATGCTAAACCGTTTTCGGATTCCAGCACGCCAAAAACAAAAAGCAGGCTGCGCCTGCTTCCTCTCTGTTGCTTTTATTGATCCGTTTCCACCGTACCGTATTTGGTCATTACGGTGGCTTTGCCTCTAATCTTGATGGCAGAGGTGTGATCGGTAAATTGACAGATCAGCACTTCATTGCGGTCAAGCTTCTCCATATGATGAAATCTTGTATCTTGCCCGCGGGTGAGACCGATGACTTGCACTCCCTGGTCCTTCGCTTTGATGACTACATAATCGCCAACCGTCGGTTCCATGATGTTATCTCCGCCCTTCCTGTTCCCAAGGCTTGTTTACAAACACGCCTAATGAAAAATTATAGAACAAGTTCTCCCAATACGCAACGGTGACGGCAGCTAATAGGAAACAGCCTCTGGACACCGCCATTTATAAAGCTAACAGCTTCTATGGTGAAAATGATGCAAAAACGCTCAAAACGTTGACCGTTCGAGCGTTTATGCCATCATATACGTTAATTGGATACAAGGTCTTTAAGCGATTTACCCGGTTTGAATGCCGGCATTTTGCTTGCGGCGATATCGATTTCTTCGCCTGTTTGCGGGTTGCGGCCTTTACGGGCTTGACGCTCGCGCACCTCGAAATTGCCGAAACCAACCAGTTGAACCTTGTCACCGCTTTGCAGCGCATCGGAGATGGCTTCAAAAACAGCGTCCACCGCCTTAGTTGCATCCTTCTTGGACAACTCGGACAGCTCGGCCACTTTGTTGATCAGATCAGTCTTGTTCATTTTCTCACCTCCTTAAAAGTTTGCGAAGCAAACTTGACTTCGTAAGCATCAGCTTTGAGTTTGCGGAGCAAACTTGGCTCCGCATGCATGTGATCTTATCCCTCTTATTAACGGAAAACTTGAAATATATACCTTTTCGATCGAACAAACCTATAGTAATACAGCAGAATGGCAATTTCAAGTGCTAATGCCTCGAAACAAGCCAAAGCCGCCCCTTTCAACTAAGCGGGGCGGCTTGATTTATGGGCGTTATACGCCCGATTATTGAGGTTGCATTTGATCCCGGAGCCTATAGAATAATCGCAATCAGTCCGCCGGAGCCTTCATTGATGATGCGGCCCAGCGTTTCCTGAAGCTTGTAGCGGGCATTATCCGGCATCATGGCAATTTTGCCCTGAATGCCTTCTCTCACGATGGAATGAAGCGAACGGCCGAAGATGTCGGATTCCCAGATTTTGATCGGATCGTTTTCGAAATCCTGCATCAGGTAACGCACCAGCTCTTCGCTTTGCTTCTCGGTGCCGATAATCGGCGCAAACTCCGATTCCACGTCGACCCGTATCATATGGATAGACGGCGCCGTTGCCTTAAGCCTTACGCCAAAGCGCGAACCCTGCCTGATCAGCTCCGGCTCGTCAAGCGCCATTTCTGCAAGCGATGGAGCCGCGATGCCGTATCCGGTTGTTTTGACCATCTCCAACGCTTCCGCGAAGCGGTCGTATTCCCGCTTGGCGTGGGAGAAATCCTGCATCAGCTGGAGCAGATGGTCTTTGCCGCGGATTTCGACGCCAACAACCTCCATCAAAATTTGGTCATACAGCTCGTCGGGCGCATACAAGTCGATTTCGGCCACGCCTTGCCCCATGTTCATTCCGCTCAAACCTGCCCGAGCAATAAAATCATAATCCATAAATTGGCTTACGACCCGGTCAACATCGCGTAATCTCCGGATGTCCTTTACAGTGTCGCGCACCGAATTTTCATAGTTGCTGCGCAGCCAGTGGTTCTCGTTCAGCACCATGACCCAGCTTGGAAGATTGACGTTGACTTCATGCACAGGGAATTCATAAAGCACTTCCCTCAGAACAGCCAAACCTTCCTCCTCGCCCATCGTTGCGGCGCTGATCGCCATAACCGGAATATCGTATTTAGCCTGGAGCTCGCTGCGGAGCTGCTGCGTCTCTTCGCTTTTGGGACGGGTGGAGTTGATGATGAGCACAAATGGCTTACCAACTTCCTTTAATTCCTCTATCACTCTTTCTTCGGCAACAACATAGGAGCTGCGAGGTATTTCAGCAATGCTGCCATCTGTCGTCACCACTACGCCTAGCGTGGAGTGCTCCTGAATAACTTTGCGGGTGC
>PJUA01000557.1_pt1 | contig 17002 bp, 6 predicted proteins | sample 1512151 | NCBI WGS metagenome assembly PJUA01 (sample SAMN08177678, study PRJNA422409) | Soil metagenome, whole genome shotgun sequencing project. | isolation source: Soil enriched on filter paper: beechwood xylan treatment | place: USA: Madison | collected 2015-01-15
AGGGTCGACCAATTCCTCCGAAATATTCAGCTCTCCGTTAGCCTTTACGTCCAATTGCGCCACTTTTAGGAGCAGCTCTTCGCCCGTATCGGCTTGATAGCGAACTTCCATCGTGTAGTTCTGTTCGCTCAGCCCCTCCACGGAAAAAGTCCCGTTCGCAGCCATCGGAAACGCCTTAGGATGGCCATTTTCCTTCAGATAATTGCCGTCCTTATCCTTCAAATAAATACGCATATGGCTGGTGAACGAATGGTCGAATAGCTCCGTTGCTCCATTCGGCTGTTTGAACATAACGATGCCTACCGCCGTAATATCCGCCGGAACGGTTTCGTTCGTCACACTGCCGGCCACATTTGCTTTTTGCGTGAACTCAACAGGAACCTCGGTTCCACCTATCTGATACCGCTTCGTATACGTAATCGTATAGCCGGTACCTGCTACGGCTGGAAGAGAATACTCACCCTTCTCGTTCGTCACCGTCTGAGTTTGCTGGCCTGTCTTCAGATCAGTCACTGTGATAGGCGCATTCGGAATGGCTTCTCCCGTATTGTTGTCGCGCAGCACGCCTTCCAGATAGGGGCGAGTGTTGACAAAGTGTGCCTCAGCCACTATATTCTCCGGAACCGTCCCTGTGGAGACAAGATTTACAGGCTCCGTCACATAGCCATCCGTCGTATAATCCTCCTGCGTAACCTTATACTGAAGATACGTCGGCAGTCCTTGCACAACGAATGTTTCGCCATCTGCAAGCTCAAAGCTCTCTCCGCTCTTGATCATGCCCGTGCTGCCATCCGACTTCTCATAGACGTAAGATCCGTTCGATCCCTCGCCTGTAAAAACAATCGTGTACGTAAACAGCTTCTGCTTGTCGTCAGCTTTACCTTTAACCGTGTTGCTGATGAGCAGTCCGCCCTTTATGACCCGTATGTTCGTGAACGGAACACTTTCATCCTGGCCCTGCATAATTCCGGTGCCGTACCGTTCCTGCGGAGATGTCACGTATCCGTCGGTTGTGTAGTCCGTTTGGGTAACAGTATATTGCAACTGCTTAGGCAGATCCAGAATATCCAGCGTATCTCCGTCCTTGAGCCGGAAGCTATCGCCAGATTTGATCGTACCTCTGCTTCCATCCGACTTCTCATATGCATAGCTTTTGTCTTTGCCCGCATCCTCGAAGCTGATGGTATAAACAAAATCCTTCGACTTATCGCCGCCATTGCCCATAACGAGATTGCTTATGGTCAGCTTGCTGACGATTCGTTCATTGGTAAAGTCCGCCTTGTGATCGCCTTTATTCTCGATCGTGCCGGACAATTCTCTCGTCTCCGGCGTAGTCGTATAACCGTCAACAGCCGTATAATCGGCTTCGGTTACGGTGTAGATCAGACCTCTGGGCAATGCCGGAATCGTTACGGACTCCTCATGCTTCAAGGTAATCTTGTCACCGCTCTTAATCATGCCGAATGTATTGTCCGGCCTCTTATAGACGTATTCTCCGTCTTTGCCTTCGCCAGTAAAGGTCACTGTGAATTCGAAATGTTTAAGAACATCGCCGCCGTTACCTTCGACTTTATTGCTGATGGTCAGCTTTCCTTGCGCCGGCGTAGGCACAACCAGAGGATCATCGGAGGTTACTTTAACGCCATCAACCCAGATGGGCTTCCCGGGCGTATTTCCGACGTATACCTGATAAATTTTTGTGGTCGGCAACCATGTTGTTGTATCAATATACGTTTCCTTCAGCTCGTAATACCCCGGATCCGGGAATAGCAGATTAAGCCTTCCGCCGTTGCCTGTTGTTCCTTTGGCGATTTCAGTTCCGTTGTCCTTCTTGAAGAGCGTAAACACTACGTCATTCAACGGATTGCCATCAGGATCTACCTTTTTCAGAGGCAGCAGGGCATTGGAGGTTGAACTGCCTGCTACGTCCGAGCTATCCAGCGTGCTTTCACTTCTGGCGCTGACGGATTTCAGATTGTCATCGCCCTCCAGCTTGATCTCATTGCCCATTTTGTCACCGGGCTTTGCTATCTTTGGATCGACCTCGGTTTGGTACACAAACTGATAAAGCTTGTTTGGATCGGTCATTTTGAAGGTTAACACCGTCGTGCCATTGTCACCCGGCACTGCTTCTACCTGAACTTCGGCATTCGGATCGCTCAGATCCAATGCCGCGCCGGCTCGCTGAAGGGCGCCGCTTGGCGTAAGCTCGGCAGGATACACCGCCATGCTTGGCGCCGTCAGCACAAGCTTTCCGTTTACTTCATAGCGCGGATTCATGCCGGCGCCCAAGGTGTCCTGCAAATAAACGCCTTGCTTCATATTGAATGGCGGCGTATAGTTGACCGTCCATTCCAGAACTCCTGGCACTGGCTTGGTCACCGACTTGCCCAAAGTCTGTATTGGCACAATGATTCTGCGTTGTTCGGTAAGAACCATTTCCTCTCCGCCCCAGGTCATATGAAGGTCGGCTTTGTTACTCAGCACCTGTTTGTCCGTCCCGTTAGTCGTATATTCCTCCAAATATTTCTCTAATGCCGCATTGGAGGGTCTAGCCTTTACTAAAATCACATAAGGGCTTTCCAATTTGGAGAAAGTGAAGGTTCCTACGTTTCCGCTATGGGAGAAGCTCACTACATGGGCATCCGAGCCTGGTTCTATGATCGTTCTGACGTCGTTTCTGGCACCGTAATCGGTACCTCCGCCATTGTCCGAGTAGCCTTTCCAAAGCTCAAAATCTTTGCCCTCGGAAAACGGAACGAATTCCCACCCTTCAGGCAGCGTGTCAACCAGCTTGATATCGCTGATGACTCGGCTTCCGCCATGCTTGGCCATTTCGTCCGTGTTGTATCCCGGCATATTCACCCCTAGACGGAAGGTAATCGTCTTGGTTGTCCGGTCATAGCCAGCAATCGTCCATGCTTCGTTGATATCATTTCTGATGTAACTACCAGGATGATTGGGAGTCACATTTTCGAACGTGCCATCGTTTTTTAATGGCCTCGAAGCAAAAAGCATATCCTTGTTCAGCATACGCAGATGAAGATTAACGGATATCTGCGCCGCCTTTACGCTTGCTCCCTCAATCAGCAAAGCCCGATTCCAGTTTGTTTTTCCAGTATCAACACTTTGCCTGAACAGAATGTCTGGATTGGTCTCAAGTGAACGGAAGCTGAAGGAAGCAGCCGTGTCCGTGTACCCGGTCGCTTTGATCAAATCCGCCACGACTTCGCCGTTCACCGTCAAAGGAATGGCCTTCAAGGTTAAGCCGCTTGCGCTCTTTAGGGTACCTTCGTGATATTGCTTCCAAAGCTGGGCTGTATTAATGCCCCCCTTGATTTGCGCAATCATTTCCGCGCTAACCTCGCCGGTTTCATCCACGGCGTTGTTTAGGACATTCAAATCCCCGCCGTGCACCAGCACATCATATACCGCTGCATTCGGCAAGGCATACTGCGGCGTTAGATTAACGGTCCACGTGATGCCGCCTAGGTTATAATCCTCCATCGTAATCGTGCCTGCTTTTGTAAAAGTATGAGCACCGATCGTGATGATTGCTTCGTCAGTTACAGCAATAGGTCTTAAACCTGTTGTTGCATCATTATTCTGAATGCCCTCCGGCGTGTCCAGCTTCCAATTGGCACGCGGATCGATTCTAAAGCTGGAGCCGCCGCTTGTTACCTTACTCTTAATCACTAATTCTACTTTGCCATTAATATCCCCAATAGAATAAACGCCGTTTGAATCCGGAGTGATTTCCGCTACTTCAGATGCAACGCCATTTTCCCATGTCTGCCACTCGGCAGATAGAAACTCCAGCCCTGCTGGCAAAACATTAGTAATCGAAAGGTCCTTTAAACCCTTTTTGTTATATTGGTTTACAACAACTCTCCAGGTTATCGTTTCATTGGGATGGTCATAAGATCCGGAGGCTTGAATCCAGTCAGGCGCAATCCACGATTCTCTAACCGCACTGGCCTTTACATTAGCGCTTGAATCCCTCAGTTCGACCTTTGGATCAAAACGTTGTCCGCCACCCCGGCCGGGATCGATTGCCACATTGCGATACTCTTTATAGAACATATCCTTATGAAACCACGCTTGATACGTAACCTTTGGCTCAACCCCCGTTCCCACCGGGAAATCATAACTGAGACCGCCGTCTGCATCAATGTCCGGGTCTGCCTTAGTGCCGTTTACCTCGAAGGACCCAGGTACATAGACCATGCGATAATCGGAAGGCTTCGTATAAAACGTCATCCCGTCGAGCGACAGCTTGATTTTTTCATCAAGCACGTCAAAAGACGATGGAGTAGACTCAATAGTCAAATAACCATCCTGATAGCCAGGGACGGTCACATACCACCAGGTCCAGCTTCCATTCTTCGGCCAGTTGTTTCCTGCCAGGTTAATTCGGTATCCCGGCGTAACATCCGGATTCTTCAGCTCGTACGCTCCTCCGAAAATCGAGATGGCCTTTGTTTCGCCATACGCCATTCCCGTTACATCTGCATCGGCAGTCGTTTCAAAGCTGAAGCTAACACCTCGTCCAACCCCATTAAAGAAGTTATCATCGCCGTTAAATAAAATCCTGATACTATTAGGAGTGAAATAGACGGTACCGAGCTGTCTTGTGCCTGAATCCGTTAGTGCATTCAGGGGTCTAGTAGCTGTCGGCAGGACCACTTCCTTGAAGTAGTCGTCTCTTTTTAACTCAATCCAGTCGCCCTTTTGGATGTAACTTTCAGGATCTGCATTCGTCGGGTTCGAATCATCGCCATTCACAGGTACCTTAAGATCTGCCGATTTGAGAGTAAACGGCTGTCTCCCCTGAATGGTACCGCCTGAATGAACAATGGCACTTGCCTGTGTCACTTCCAGCGGAAAGACTGAATTAGCCCCCATAAACACCGCAGTTTTGTCACTCGGACCTACCGCCATTAATTTGAAATTGTTCAGCGTGTCGGGTTCGTTCGCCACTTCCGCTTCGGCATCGTTTTGCACACTCTCCGCATCGGACTCAGAATAAACCTCTTCCTCATTCGGCAAGTCTGCTTCAATGACCGATTCCGTTTCGGATTCGTGTGGGACGCTCTCCGCGAATGCGGCAGCAGGGAGCATCACCGTCTGCAAGACAAGCAGAAGCGCCAAAAATAATGGCAGCAACACTTTGCTCACATTGCTATTTCGTTTCGACACCAAAGTCTCCTCCATTCCACTACATCTGCGCTCTAGTTTGTTGACAGTAGGATGATCCTTCGGTATAACGCCTCACGCGAATAACCCCATACTGTTTGCCCGGCTGCTATGTAAACCATCGAAATCTCAAAAATAACAAGATGAAAATGGTGCACGCCAGGCTCGTAAAAGGGGGTCTGTCCTTCGTATTTCCTCCTTCCTTCTCTTCAAGAATCCTCGTCATAATGCATACCGAGATGGAATAATGCACCAATTGTCAATGCGCATCCACAATTATACTAGGCCAATCTGTACAAAAAATAGACATGAAATCAACATACCTTTTCACACGGTCCAAAATTTCATGGTTGAGCTTGAAATCCTGAATCGATTCCTTGATTTCGGTCATAGAAAATACTCCCTTCTATTTGCGTATGCAACGCAGATAAAAGAGAGCACTTGGTTTATTTCTTCAAGGCAAGTATTTCCGTCTCCGGACAATCAAGTGGGTTTTTAAGACACGACCTAGAAGCGTTGATAATCGGGCTCTTCAAACATGAATCTTACCCGATCGGCTACCTGCTCGTGTTTTTCATCTCCAACTCGCATCAGATCCCCGGTTCCACGCGAGAAATTGACGATATAGTATAGGCCGCCGGATTCGTTGTAATAGTAGTCGTGGACGTTGTCAGCGATCTTGACAGATTTTCCGTCCCGATAAAGGTAAAGGATGCCGGCACGGCTGCTCGAATCGTATGCAGTCAAGTAGTAAAGCTCGTCCAGATGTGGATAGTATTTGCTGAGCTTATAGTCGACATCGCCGGAGATTTGCTGGCTTGCGCCGTCGGTGTATACGTGAAGCGCGGAAGTCCCACCATCCGACCGTTTGTAATAAAACAGCTTGGATTTCTTTTCTGCAATATATTGAAACAGATAAACGTCTTCATCCAGCACTTTACGGTGAACTGGCAATCCCTCCTCCATATCGAAAGCAACCAGTGCACCCTCCTTTTCAATGCCGTAAAGCTTTTGGTCGTCCAGGCTCAAAGCGGCTTGCCCCAGAGAGGCGCCCGACTCCCTATTCAGCTTGACCGTTCCGGTGCGGGGAGTATAGATGTAAGCCTCCGCAGCCTCGTTCAAGTTGCCCCTGTACTTGGCCTTTACCTCCTCGGGGAAGGAAACCTCTGATAGCGGAACTTTAGGCGTGACTTCAATATCTGCCGCTTTGTAAATAACCGTTCCGGTTTTGGCATCAACCCAAAGCAAATTTTCATAGCTGTCCGCTACACTGACCGATGATCCTCCGCCGAAATAGTGTACGCCCGTAAGGTCAAAGACACCCGCTTTCAGCTCAAGGCGCAGCTTGTCACGCTTAGCTTTCTCTTCATATTGCCGCATTGCCTTGTCAAACCCGGGTTGGTCGAACACTTCCACATCCGCTTCAAAAGGCTTGCCTGTCCAAAAGTTGGTCATCCTTCTTCTTTCTTCAGTCGTATAATCCTCTCTCTTCGGCTCCTTGATTAACGCATCACTATCTGCCAAGTCGTCAGTTACGACATCGAACAACGTCAGCTTCTTCGGCTCAATCGTTCGGTAAAAGAACGAGCCTTTTTGAATGGCCCCTACTGTATATTCCATGTTGGAAACGAGTTTGACCGGGGATTGATCCGGCAGCTTGCTGTAAAAATCGTATGAGCCGGTTGACGTCGTTTTCAAGTAATAGATTTCTCCTGAATCGGGATCAATGTTCAAAATGAACCATACATCTGTATCAATCAGTGTCTTCTTGTCGGGGCTACTGCGTCTGGCCATCTTGATGATTTGTCTGTTCTGCTCGTCAAAGGTCATATAATAAAGAAGTCCAGGTTTGTCAGCATAATAGTAGGCCGTTACCTGTTCGTCGACCAGAGCTTCCTTGCGTAGGTCATGTAGATAAAGAGAACCGCCCCTCTGGTTGCTGTAATCCTTCAAGTATAAAACAGACTCACCGTCCTCGCTGATCTCGAAGAAGATCCGATTCGCTTCGCTGATTGCGGAGGCCAGCTCGACGCCGGGCTTCCCGTCGGAAGGACTCTTGGATAAATCGCGGTAATACAGAACCGCCTTGCCATCATCTGTGACTTCCTTGAGGAAAAACATTTTATCCCGTTGCACGTTCAGCATAAACAACTGGTCCATCATAAGCGACTGCTGCCATGAATCCGTCGCTGCCATCAGCTTATTCTCCGGCAGCAGTCCGCTCAACTCGGTCGGCTTCAACTCGTCTTTCTCCATCAACATAAGCAAGTTGTCTCTAATGAATACAACTGGAGCTTCCGCTGCAGAACTCTTACCCGATTGTTTGATAAATAGCACCGCCAATATAGCAACCACTGCAGCCACGAAGATCAACAGGGCAAACACGAGAGCTTTGCGCTCACGGAAAACTTGCAAAACAATCTCCTCCTACTATAATGAAACTCGTATATAGTTTACACATATTTACATAGTATAGCATAATATCTTATAGAACTCTTAATTATATTAAAATACTCCAAATAAATTACCCTAAAATAAGAATTAGCTCGATGGCAAGAGAAAAGATGAAAAATAATGTATATTATCTTGTCTAGACGAACCAACCAATAATATGGATATCGAAACTATTATTTGTGAACGAGGCGGTGCTGCAAAAAAACAAGCATAAAAAACACTCTCTTCTATCTGCTAAACGACGCAGATAAAAGAGAGTGTTTTTTTGCATTCAATAGTTGCTGGTGAACTGGAGATCCAGACTCAAAGGATGCCGAAAGCTCTTATAAAGCAAGGCTACTTGGCATCATTCAGCATAAGCTTCCCTATTTACTCCCACTCAATTGTAGCAGGCGGCTTGGACGTTACATCGTAAACGATACGGTTAACGTTGTCGACCTCGTTAACGATACGAACGGAGATTTTCTCCAGCACATCCCAAGGGATGCGCGCCCAGTCAGCCGTCATACCGTCGATGGATGTTACTGCGCGAATGCCTACCGTGTAGGAGTAGGTACGGGCATCGCCCATAACGCCTACGCTCTTCATGTTCGGCAATGCAGTGAAGTATTGCCAGATTTCGCGATCAAGACCTGCATTAATGATTTCCTCGCGAAGGATTGCATCGGATTCGCGCACGATGTGCAGCTTGTCCTCTGTTACCTCGCCCAGCACGCGAATAGCCAGGCCTGGTCCAGGGAACGGCTGACGCCAAACGATAGCTTCCGGCAAGCCGCACTCCTCGCCGACCTTTCGAACCTCATCCTTGAACAGCGCTTTAAGAGGCTCAACCAGCTTAAACTTGATGTCCTCCGGCAGGCCGCCAACGTTGTGGTGGGACTTGATCGTTTGAGCTGTTGCCGTGCCGCTTTCCACGATGTCCGTGTAGAGCGTGCCTTGCGCCAGGAACTCGAAGTTTTCCAGCTTGTCCGATTCTTCCTGGAAGCAATAAATAAACTCGTTGCCGATAATTTTCCGTTTTTGCTCGGGATCGTCTACGCCCTTCAGCTTGCCGAGGAAACGGTCTCTGGCATCGATTTTGAGCACCTTCATATCGAATTTGCCCACAAACGTATCCATGACGCTTTCCGCTTCGCCTTTGCGCAGCAGGCCGTGATCGATAAACATACAGGTCAATTGATCGCCAATCGCCTTATGGAGCAAAATAGCAACAACGGAGGAATCCACGCCGCCGGACAAGGCGCAAAGCACCTTTTTGTCTCCAACCTGCGTGCGGATTTCCCCAATCGTATCTTCAATAAAGGTTTCCATAGACCAGTTGCCGTCGCAATCGCAAATCTGGTACAGGAAGTTCCGAATCATTTCATTGCCGAATTGGGAGTGTCGAACCTCCGGATGGAACTGAACGGCATAGAAATTGCGTTCAGGATCGCTCATGCCCGCAATAGGAGCATGCTCTGTTTTGGCATCAACCCGGAAGCCAGCTGGCGGCTCGATGACAAGGTCGCTATGGCTCATCCATACCGTCTGAACGCGGTCAAGACCGTGGGCGATGTGGCTACCCTCCAGAAATTCAACTTCCGCTTTTCCGTATTCCCGCTTGCCTGCGCGCTCCACCTTGCCTTTAAGCTGATGGGACATCATTTGCATGCCGTAGCAAATGCCCAGAATCGGAATACCCAGGCCGTAAACGGCTGGATCGACCAGAGGAGAATTTTCCTCGTACACGCTGGCAGGACCGCCCGAAAATACGATGCCTTTTGGCTGCAGTTCGCGAATTTTTTCTACCGGGGTGTTATATGGCAGCAGCTCGCTGTATACGCCTAAATCACGAATCCGGCGAGCGATCAGCTGATTGTATTGCCCTCCAAAATCGAGAACAACGATAATTTCATTTTGCTTCGTCATGACCGAGCCTCCCTCAATTGATGTAGTAATTATATATAAGGCGCTTCAAGGGAGTCAAGGTAAAGAAACAGCCAGCGGAGCTTAGAGTCGAGTAAATCCGGCCGCTACCCAGCATACCTGTCCGGTATGGCCAGTCACGCGCGGCCGTTGACCTTATAAAACTTAAGCTTCGAGCACCAGCAAACGCCTATTAACCTGTTGCCTTTTTGCCAATTGGAGCAGGTTTGACTCTGCTAATCAACAAACGGCATGTTTGCTTCAACTCCTGGGGAGACGGCGCGTCAAAGGATTGTCCTGGCCTGCCAAAAGCTGCTGTTTCGCCCCACAAGCTCAGCCGACGAAGCTCCAGCCTACGCTCCGCGCCTGCGATTTTAGCCTCCAGCGCAATGTTACGCTTTCTGAAAGATAGGTCGCCGTCACCACCATCGCACTCCAGAAGGGCCATGACGGCAGCGGTTACTTCTACCATGCAGATGCGAACACGCTCCACGGCTGTAGCCGCTCTGCCTGATTTACCGGCTTTTCCGGTTTTGCTGGTTTTGCCAGCTTTGCTAACTTTGTCTGCGTTGTCTGCATTAGCTGATTCAGATGTGTTAGTTGCTTTATCGCCTCCGGCAGACACGTCAGATTTAGCAAACCTCAACGTTTTTCGGGCTCTGGAGGCAGATTGAAAGCTGCTTTTACGTTTGCTGACAAGGCGGCTCGGGACGCCTTCTTCAGAAATGTGTATATCTGCGAACAGTCTTGATGTGCTTTCTGCGCCAGATATACTGGTGACAGTTACGGTGGCGATAGTGCGTGAGTTGTCATCTGAGCCAGATACGGCGATGACAGTGCGTGAATCGTCGCCCGAGTCATGACTGCTGGCGGCAAAAGCGGGCTTGACTCCCGGGGCTGCGCTGTACCGCGCATAGGCTGCTCCGTAGCGGCGCAGCGCTAACGCCAGCCGCAGGCGCAAGCGAAGCTGCTTGCGCTGCGCGATCAGCGCGCCTGCGGCGCCAAGCGCCAGCGCGGCCATGCCCGCGGCGACAGCAGTTGCCGCAGGCGCAGCGGCTGCGGCCGCAACGGCGCTGCGCGCCTCCTGCGCGAGCGCGCCTGCCGCTCGCGCCACAGCTTCGGCGGCGGGCTTCGCAGCCGCGCCAAGCCAATCCGCGAGATGCGCCCAGCTCATCTCGCCCCAGCCCGCGGCGATGGGCCCTCCCGCCGCGAGGGCCGCCGCGCCGCCGGGCAAAGCGGCGGCGGCTGTTGTGGCACCCGCGCCGCTCATTCCCGGCGTGGGATCAAACGGCACCCAGCCGGCGCCGTCAAAATAAACCTCAACCCACGCGTGCGCATCAGAGCCGCGCACCTGATACGCCGTTATGCCGCCATCGGCGGATGCCGTCTCCGAAGCGGCTTGCCGCAGCGAGCTGCCCTCCAGCACGTCGCCCGGCGTAAATCCCTTCACCCAGCGGGCGGGTATGCCTTGCGAACGAAGCATAACAACCATCGCGCTAGAGAAATGGACGCAATAGCCGCTTTTTTGCTCAAAAAGAAAATGATCGACAAAATCGCTCCCCGACGGCGGCAGCTCGCTGTCCGTTTTTGTATAGGGATACGATGTTTCAAGAAAATGCTCCACGGCTTTAACCCGCTCGTACTGCGAAGTCAAACCCCCGCCGGCTACCTCCGCCGCCAATGCTTCAACGCGCTTCGGCAAAGTGTCGGGCAGCTGTAAGTACCTCTCAAGCTCTGCCGCATCCAGCTTGCTTTCATCCGCTTGGGCGGAAGCCGCCTTCCCTTGCACCCTCTCCCCCTTTTGCCCGTCATTCCCTGCCGTCGAAGCGCTCAAATTCTTTTCCCCAAAAGAACCTGCGCTGGCGCTTTTCTCCATTTGTTCAGCTAAAGCTTCCTCTATACGTCCAAGCTGCTCGTTATCGGCGAAGGGAAGGCGGCTAACAACCGTATACCTCTCCACCTTGGCTCCTTCGGTGCCCGCATAAATGACGTCAATATCTTCATTCCGAAGAAAGCTTCCCAGCGTCCTGCGAGGATCGGCACCAATCAGCTCCGAGGCCTCCGCGCCAAGCCCGGATGCAAACAAAGGCATAAATGCGGCAGGCCGGTTCCACACGACCGTTTGCACCACCATTGCTCCTTGCGCCCCGTAGCGTCTGGAATCATCTCCGTTGCTATTATTCGCCTCGTCTCGAACGGAATCAAGGTTTCCTGCGCTCCCCTCACGCCCGCCACCGTAATCATCGCCGCTGCTGTTAAGCTCTCTATCCCGCATGGAGCTATCTCCACTTTCGTAGATCGCTCCTTCCCGAGCATAGTCATCACCGTTAACGTCATCCGACGCATCTTCCCCTGACGCCTCTCCGGCTGTACCAGACGGCCCGGCATTCGCCTTGCCAGCTTCATTGTTGACAGGATGCAGGCTCAAAGCGCCGGAAATATTACTCCAGCCGCTGCCGTCATAAACCGTTTTTGCTTCGCCGCGCCAATACGCCATGATCGGCGAAAACCCGATAAATAACGGCTCATCGTTTTCCTCAATCGGCAGGCCCAGTCTGGAATCATCGAAGCCATACCCGGTCAAAGCGCCCCCGAGGCTGCTTGCCTTAGTGGAGCGAACGGCAACCGGCGCAGCATGCTCGCCGCCCCAGGCAGAAATGGTACGCGTCATGCGGCTTCCTACCTCTCTGGTCCAGCTAGCAGGCTCTTGGCTTGTGTCGCGCCCCGCAGAAACTAGCAGCCCGCAGCCGACTATAGTTATCGTAAGAAACATTGCACCAGCCAGCCAACGCTTATCGAGATGCTGTATCCGGTCCCACCCTGCCGCCAGCCAGCCTGCTCCAAGTCTTGCTTTTGCCCGGGGGAGCGCTGTTATGGATGCCAGCAGCAGCCCCTCTGCCGTAGACCTGAGCAAAGCAGTCATAACATCCATGCCAAGCCACACATGAAGAGTTACCAAATAAGCCAGCGTGAGGGCAAGCATGCCCAAAGCCGTATGCCGAAGCCATAGCAGGGCTTGAAGAGCGGGCACCAGCATCGCCCAGCCGATCAGCAGCAGCAGCGTTTGAAGCTCTCCGCCCATTGCCCAAAGGCCATGATCCAGCAATTGCCGGATATTCTCCATGAGCAAGGACGGAAACCCGGCGATCCATTCCATCATGCTTTGCGCCTCGCCTTTATGGAGCCAGGTTAAACACAAGAAGCTAAGCAAAACGTTGGCGCAGCCCTTCGCTATCACCGGCAAGTCGAACAATCCAACCATAAGCAAACCGCCAATAACAGCCACCAGAGGCCAAGGATCATGAAGGAGCGCCCATTGCCCGGCTCCAGTCCACGGGAGCAGCCATTCAAGCAGAAGTCCGAACAGGAGCAGGCTGGTTACAAGCCTGTACACCCAGGTCCCTTCCAATGCCAACGGTTCATCTCTTTCAATGTCCGCATCGTCCTCCCAATTATCCTGCCACATACGCCAGCCCCCCAACACCCGTTACCCTGACGGCCCGCTCCGGACTTTGTCCCGGATGAAGCCAATATACTCGCATGCCCCGTCCTTCCAGCCAATCCTGCTGCTTGATCATCTCATTCGTAATGCCGTTATCGTCGATTGCAAAATAAAGCATCAACTCGCCGCCCGTCTCGGCAAGCATGTCTGAAACATCTCCCCAGCGCAATCGGCTCTCCCAATCCGCGCTAAAAATAGCAAGCTGGTCGCAAGCCCCCATTTCCCTGCATACCTCTGTCAAAATAGCCCCGCCTTTATCGTTGTCCGGCTCCATCCGGGCCATAAGCGAAAGCAGGTCCTCCATGCTCCGGCTTTGTCCCGGAGCCAGCTCGCAGCGCCATCGGCTGCTGCACACATGCACGACGGACGAGGACAACTCCTCTCGCGCCATCCTTAGCGCGCCGCCAATGCAGCCGTCAAGCAGTTGATCATCCTTTTGTCCATTTCGTTCAGGAATAAAGCCGTCGATGACAATCCATGCCGCCGGTGGCGATTCAGGCTGGGCAAGCCTGGCAAACAGCCCCCTGCCGCGCGCGGCTGCCCGAGCATCCAAATGCCGCGGCGAATCCTCAGGCCGAAAGGGCCTGCTGTCTGGCCCCATTCCTGCAGGCATGCCAATACTTTGCCACGCCCAGCCTTCCTCGCTGATCCGGTGAAGCCTGTAGGAGGAAAATGCCTTTGCTTGACTGGTCCAGCTATCCGAAGAACGTGAGCTTCTCCGTTCCTGATCCAGCGCCGCCTTCTCCGCCTCCGCTGGCAGAACCAGCCATTCCTGATGGCGTGGAATGATACGCCGGATTGCGGTAAGCCCCAGCCAATCTCCCGCGCACAGGCGCAGGGGCGCAGATAGATACGTGCCGCGCCCAAGTCCCGAAACTTTATAGGAAAAAACCATCTGCTTCCGAAACCCCGGAACAAGCAAGGCCTGGCATCGAAATCGGCGATTTGCTGCGCCTCCGGCATGATCTCCCCCATCCTGAATGGCCAGCCAGGTTAAAGGCAGAGGCAGGGTCCGCGTAAGCAGCAGCTCAACCACGATATCCTGACCGGCATCCACCACAACCCTCTCTTTCGGGATGGCTGCTCCCTTTAGCCCATAACCGTCTTTGCTTTCAGATTCGGTCAGTTGAGAGCCTTGGTTCATCGTCCCTCTTGAAGAAGTCATGCCTCCCCGTTCACTAACCTGAATGCCAATGATGGACAATGCCGGAAGCAATCCGCTCGTTAGCGCCACTGCCAGCAGCATGGCGCAAACAAACCATTCTACCGCGCCGCCGCGAATCAATGCCGCTCCCAAGGCTGCGGCAAGAGACGCCAGCAGGACAGTCCACGCCGCAAAACGGGTCCCATAATGAAACGCTCTGACAGGCTTCATCTGCGCTTCCTCCCGCCTGCAGCGGTTTTTGTTTCCGCCGGAAACGGCACCGCAGCAAACGCCTGGCGGATCAAGTCTTCCGCAGCGGAACTGCCCGCCAGCTCCGCTGCACTGCTGTAACGGCCGCGCAGGCTCAGGCGGTGGGCAAGCGCAGCTTCGCCCGTTGAAAGCAAATCATCGGGAATTGCATAGCCCCGGCCATCCAGATAAGCGGCAGCCTGAGCGCATCGAAGCCAATCCCGCAATGCTCTGGGGCTTAAGCCAAGCTGTACCTCCGGCGAGGAGCGCGTAAACCGGGCCACGCCGACCATAAATTGCAGCAAGCCTTGATGGACGTAGCACTGGCGGGCCTCGGCCTGCATTTGCAGCCATTCCTGCAACGCAATGACCGGGCGTAGCCTTTCCGGCTCAATCCGTTTGCCGTCGGCAAATTGCGCCAGCATGTCCTGTTCATCGGCGTCGCCCGGGTACCCAATGCCAAGCCGCATCATAAAACGGTCCAGCTGCGCCTCGGGCAGCTTGCTTGTTCCTTCGAAGCTAAGCGGATTTTGTGTCGCGAGCAGCATAAACGGAACAGGCAAACGCCGCGTTTTGCCTTCTACGGTTATTCGCCGCTCCTCCATCGCCTCAAGCAGGGCCGATTGCGTGCGGGGCGACGTCCGGTTTATTTCATCCGCCAAAACGACATTAGCCATAATGGGACCCGGCCGGAAAACCAGCTCCTGGCTCCCCGCATTAAAAACGACGCTTCCCGTCACATCGCCTGGCAGCATATCTGAAGTAAATTGAATGCGTTTGAACTCCCCGCCGATACATCTTGCAAAAGCTTGCGCCAGCATTGTTTTTCCCGTGCCGGGGCGGTCCTCCAGAAGCACATGACCGCCAGCCAGCAGCGCGGTAAGACATTGCCGGATTACTTCCGGCTTGCCCATCAGCGCCTGGCCTACCTTTGCCTGCAAACGCGCCAGCAGCACCTGCGGCGGCTCAGGCCAATGCCTCAGCTCTCCGCCCCCGCTGCTTTCCGCTTCCTCTATTATCTCTGCCGTTCCCGATGCTCCGTTTTTACGATTCACGACACTATTGAATAATTGGGGAGATATCATATCATGTTCGCCTCCTGAAAAATAAATCTATCTATTTTTCAGTCTCCCCACCATTTCAAAAGTTTAGACCTGCTAGAGTCGCGCTCCAAGTCATTTTAGGTGTCTGCGCATATCCGCTGTCCGCTGCCCAAGTGACACTTGTTTGCAATTGCAGGCTTTCAGCCCTTAATCCAAATTTCTCTTCTCTCCTTGCCCATCTCGTAATCGGAGATTTCCATATCGAACAATCCCAGCGTCGACCTTATTGGCGTCATTCCCAATTGCCCCTCAGGAGATGCTTGTTCCCCCGTTGCCTGAATGCTGCTCCAAAATAATGCCTTCCCATGCAGCGATGCTTCAACTATTCCGCTTTTGCTGTCCTGCTGGTAGGTGCCGCCAAGCCATGCCATCAGACGATCAAAAGGCACCTGGATGGTTCCGTTCTCCAGCGTATAGCTGGCGCCATCCAATTCCAGCACGCCGTTTCCGTAATGGAGATACAGCATCGGCTTTACAGGCTGCGGGTGCGGGTTATATTCTTCGGTAACGCTTCTTGCGGCAGCAAAGGACAACAAGTGCTCGCGATCCATCTTTTTTACGGCGGGCCTTGTCCATTTCAGCTTGGACGCTACCGTAAATTGCATCGGCTTCAGCTGGCTGTCTATAGCCTTGAAGGCATAGCCAAGCCCCTTGTAGTAAGTAATGATTTGAGGCAATGCCTCAATCAGCTCCCCATGCCCGCTGCTGTCATGCAGCAAAACGTTCAGAGAATCTCCGAGCCTCGATTTTTTAACGTTGCTAACGATTTCCGAGGCTGGCACGCCTCTTCTTTTGGAATCGCCGCTGTCTACGTTCCAATCATGTACGATATAGCCTGCATCCCCAAGCGCGTCAAAATAGCTCTGATCAAAATTCCCGTGCGTGCCTCCCGGCGCTCGAACCAGATTGGTTCTGACGCCTGCCGCCGCGTAAATAGCATCATCCGTTTTCATAATTTGATCCGCAAAAGCCCCGAACCCCCCGTATAGCTGACTGTAAACGTGGTTATAGGTATGATTGCCGATGCTATGCCCTTCCTCCACAATGCGCCGGGCGATATCCGGATTGCGCTCCACATTTTCGCCCAGCACAAAGAAGGTAGCCTTGATCCCTTCCGCCTTCAAAATATCCAATACGGCTGGCGTATGCTTGCTTGGTCCATCATCGAAGGTCAGGTACACGGTTTTTCCGCCGTCCGGCATTTCGAGTTTAGCGTTGTTTCCCCCGCCAGCCGCTGCCGCTATTGTTTCTGTCGTTGCAGGCAAACGTTGAAGTCCAGCCGCCTTTTGCCGATGTGCCATACGGTCGGCATCCTCAGACTTGGCTAATTGATTTTTTCCGGATTGAGTTTCCTCTAACCGGGTTCTCTCAGATTGGTTTCTCTGAGATTGGATTCTCTCTAGCCCAGTTTTCTCTGGACCGACAGTCGAGGCTATACTCTCTGTTAAG
>PJUA01000558.1_pt1 | contig 16981 bp, 17 predicted proteins | sample 1512151 | NCBI WGS metagenome assembly PJUA01 (sample SAMN08177678, study PRJNA422409) | Soil metagenome, whole genome shotgun sequencing project. | isolation source: Soil enriched on filter paper: beechwood xylan treatment | place: USA: Madison | collected 2015-01-15
CAGGAGCGGTAGATGAAACCATCGCGGTCCTGGCGGCCGAACCAGGCCTGGCTGCGGCGGGTGGGTTTTTTGGTGTCGTCAGTCATGATCTTCCCTGACAGGCAGGCCGGATTGGGTGGCGCTGCCCGTGCAAATCCATCTGCTGCAGGCCGGATGGGCCTGCAGTGCGTGCAATGCGGTTTGGTGCTTGCGTGATGCTTGCGTGCTGCTGCGCGCCGGCCCGGTCAGGACTGGCGTACGGGGACCGGGTGACTGTCGCCCTGGTCAAAGAAATAGCGGGAAAAATCGATCAGCAAAAAGGCCAGCAGGGACCCGAAGGAAGAGGCGCGATGCAGGGCGCGACGGGCGCGCACGCTGGAAGCCGAGGCGGCGCAGACGCTATGCGCCCAGCCAGCCGGGGTCCTGCGGTTCAGACTCGTTGCTCTGCCTTGGTAAGCCAATGAGATGTCTCCGTTGCCTGAAGCCGCCGGCGTCTGCCGTGGCGGCTGGGTCTGTGCCGTCCGTTCTGCATGCGCTGCGGTCAACGGGTGGAAACCACCTGGGCCAGCCTGCGGATGCGACGTGACTTGTTCGATTGGCTGCGAGTCTATTGCAGCAGGATTTGTTTGGTCAAGTGGTAATACCAGAACGTGGGAAAGCTTTTTCCGCGACACCACACCGGTGCTTTCTGCTGCGCCCCTGCAACATGGGGTGAAATCGGCCATGCGGCTGTAAGCCAGTGCTGACAAGGGTTTGCGGCCGTCAAAAAATGTTGCGAAGCACCAAGCATGAATTATTTTGATGCGTTCCATTCATCCTTGACACTGCCGAAGTGATGTGAAATTCTAGGTCCCGCTGGTCAGACCACATTACCTGTCGCTTTCATGCCTGCCTGGATGAGAGACCAATGAAGGACGACGGGAAAGCGTCCAGAACAAACATCCGGCCCGAACCGGAGCATAAGAAAGCAGCAAGGCACCAGGCCTGCACAACGACGAGACAGTCGGAGACATCCAGAAAGCGCATGGACACCATCCTGTCCTGCCGTTTCGGTGCGCTCATGCAGGTCATGCAGCGCCAACGAAAGTCCTTTGCCAAACGTTGGCCGTAACCCAGTGTTAGCCGCAACCGACAACGGAGGAGACGATGCATTTCACCCGCAGAACCCTATTGAAGAGCCTGCTCGCGGCCAGCGTCGCCTGCAGCATGCTGGCCGCGCCGATGGCCTTTGCCGCCTGGCCGGAACGTCCTGTGACCCTGATCGTGCCCTGGGGCGCCGGGGGTGGCACCGATGCCACGGCGCGCATCATCGGCGCCTTGCTGGAAAAAGACCTGGGCCAACCGGTCAACGTGGTCAACCGTACCGGGGGCAATGGCGCAGTGGGCCACCAGGCCATCGCCAGTGCGGCACCGGATGGCTACACCATCGGCATCGCCACCGTGGAAATCTCGATGATGCACCACCAGGGCCTGACCAAGCTGACCCCGCGCGACTTCACGCCGCTGGCGCTGATGAACTTCGACCCGGCCGCCCTGACGGTGAGCCACGATTCCCCCTACAAGAATTTCGATGACCTGCTCAAGGCGGTCAAGGCCAATCCGGGCAAGCTCAAGGCCTCCGGCACCGGGCAGGGCGGCATCTGGCACCTCGGCCTGGCGGGCATGCTCAACGACCTGAAGGTGGCGCCCAATGCGGTGCGCTTCGTGCCTTCCAACGGCGCGGCGCCGGCCATGGTGGACCTGGCGGCCGGTGGCGTGGATATCGTGGCGGCATCCTTGCCCGAGGCGCGTTCGCTGATCGATGCCGGCAAGGCGGTACCGCTGGTGGTGATGGCAGACGAACCGGCGGCGCTCTATCCCAAGGTGCCGACCCTGAAGAGCCTCACCGGCAGCACCTGGACCAACGGCGCCTGGCGCGGCATCGTCGCGCCCAAGGGCTTGCCGGCCGACGTGCAGGGCAAGCTCTCGGCCAGCCTGAAGAAGATCTACGACAGCAAGGAGTACAAGGACTTCATGAGCGGACGTGGTTTCGGCGTGATGTATGCCGATTCGGCCGAGTTCGGCAAGTTCATGGACAAGAGCGACCAGGACATGGGCGCCATCCTGAAGACGCTTGGCATGGCCAAGTAATGCCGCGAGCGCGCCCTGCCTCGTTGAAGGGGGGGCGCGCGCCGCTGTCGTCGTTTCTTTTCCAGGGTCGTTTCCATGAAAATCAATGATGCCTTGTCCGGACTGCTGGTCGCGCTGTTTGCGGTGGTGCTCTGGATTGCCTCTTCCCGCCTGCCCGCGATGGGGCAGGATATCGGTCCCAACGTGTTTCCGCAGGCGCTGGCCGGCGGCCTGATGATCTGCGCCGTATTGCTGGTGCTGCGCGGCCTGCGTGGCTTGCGCAAGACGCGTTCGTCCCACGGCTCCACCATCTCCACGATCTCCACCACCGGTGCCGATGACCCGGACGCGCACTGGTTCACGCTGCCGGACTGGTTCGGCAGCCGCCATGCGGTGCTGGCCTTCCTGCTCGTTCCGGCCTCGCTGCTGTTCTACATCTGGGTGTCGGAACCGTTGGGCTTCCTGCCCACCGCCGTGGTGCTGCTGCTGGTCCTGTTCCTGACCTTCCGCACCCGTCTGATGGTGGCCGTGCCGGTGGCCCTGGTCAGCGCGCTGATCATTCACACCATCTTCTACAAACTGCTCAAGGTGCCACTGCCCTGGGGCATCCTGACGCCGTTGGCCTGGTAAGGAGACCACATGCTTGCCAATATCTATGCCGCCTTCGGGATGGTGTTCGATCCCTACGTGCTGGCGGTCATCCTCGGTGCGTCCATCTTCGGCCTCTTCATGGGGGCCGTGCCGGGGCTGTCGGCCACAATGGCGGTGGCGCTGCTGGTGCCGGTGACCTTCTTCATGCCACCGGTGCCGGCCATCGCGGCCATGGTGTCGGCCACGGCCATGGCGATCTTCTCGGGCGATATTCCGGGCTGCCTGCTGCGCATCCCCGGCACGCCCTCGTCAGCGGCCTACACCGACGAAGCCTATGCCATGACCATGAAGGGGCAGGGCGAGATCGCACTCGGCGCCAGCCTGGTGTTCTCGGTCATCGGTGGCCTGTTCGGTACCATCGTCCTGATCCTGGCCGCGCCCGCGCTGGCCGAGCTGGCGCTGAAGTTCTCCTCCTTCGAATACTTCTGGCTGGTGCTGCTGGGGTTGACCTGTGCCATCTTCATTGCGTCCGATAACCCGCTGAAGGGTTTCGTATCGCTGTTCCTGGGCATGTTCATCGCCTCGGTCGGCATGGGCAACCCGGCCGGTGCGCCGCGCTTCACCTTCGACCAGCCCGACCTGCTGGGCGGGGTTTCGCTGGTGCCGCTGATGGTGGGCATGTTCGCCATGTCGGAGGTGCTGCGCTTCGCGGTCTCGCGCGACTTCACCATGAAGGTCGCCAAGAGCGAGGTGGGCAACGTCTTCAAGGGCATGTGGGGCCTGATGGTGAAGTACCCGAAGTCGGTACTGCGCGGCAGCGTGCTCGGTACGCTGGTGGGGGCCTTGCCGGGGGCCGGCGCCGATATCGCGGCCTGGATGTCGTATGCGATGAGCAAGAAGATGTCCAAGGAACCGGAGAAGTTCGGCACCGGCCATCCGGAAGGCATCGTCGAATCGGGCGCGGCCAACAACTCGGCGCTGGCCGGTGCGTGGATTCCGGCGCTGGTGTTCGGCATCCCGGGAGACTCCATCACGGCCATCGTCATCGGTGTGCTGTACATGAAGAACCTCAATCCGGGGCCGATGATCTTCGTCGAGAATCCGGTGTCGATGTATGCGATCTTCCTCGTCTTCATCCTGGCCAACCTGCTGATGCTGCCGCTGGGCTTCTGGTGCATCAAGATGGCCAAGCGTATCCTGTCCATTCCGCGTGGCATCCTGATGCCGCTGATCCTGTTGTTCTGCATCGTCGGTTCCTACGCCACCAACAACAGCGTGACCGATGTGGGCATCATGCTGGTGTTCGGCCTGTTGGCCTATGTGATGGAAGAGAATGGTTTTCCGGTCGCGCCGGCGGTCCTGGGCGTGGTGCTGGGCGGCATGCTGGAAGAGCATTTCGTGACCTCGATGATCAAGTCGGACGGTCAGTTCCTGGCCTTCTTCGAGCGTCCCATCGCCGGCACTCTGGGCGTGATCACGCTGCTGCTGTGGTTGCTGCCGGTGGTGCTCAAGCTGGTGCGCAGGAAGAGCATGGCCGCCGCGTAGGACATTTCAGTTTCTGTCAATGATTCAAGCAAGGAAAGGATGGTTGTTGCAATGGCTGCACCCGAACGTTTTTCCGCTGATGCACTGCGTCAGTTCGCCACCACGCTGCTGCAGAAAGCCGGGCTGGACGCCGACAAGGCAGACAGCGTCGCCGCCACCCTGGTGGACGGCGACCTGCTGGGCCACGACACCCACGGACTGGCGCTGCTGGCGCCCTATGTCAAGGAGCTGGAAAAAGGCAGCATGACCAAGACCGGCCAGCCGGAAGTGCTGTCCGAACGCGCCGCCGCGCTGGCCTGGGATGGCCGCCGCCTGCCGGGGCCGTGGCTGGTGCATCAGGGCATCGATGCGCTCATTCCCAAGGCGCGTGACTACGGCACCGCTTCGCTGACCATCCACCATAGCCATCACATCGCCTGCCTGGCCGCCTATCTGCTGCGCGCCACGCAGGAGGGCTTCATGATGATCCTGGCCAGTTCCGACCCGGCGGTGCAGAGCGTGGCGCCGTTCGGCGGCACCAAGGCGGTATTTACGCCCAATCCGATTGCGGCCGGCATTCCCACCTCCGGCACACCATTCCTGGTCGATATCTCGGCCTCGATCACCACCAATGGCATGAGCAATCGCCTGCACAAGGCCGGCAAGCAGTTCGAGGAAGAATGGCTCATCGATGGCCAGGGCAATCCCAGCCGCGACCCGGCCGTGCTGGCCACCGATCCGCCTGGCACCATTCTGCCGCTGGGGGGCTTGTCGGCCGGGCACAAGGGCTTCGGGCTGGCGGTGCTGATCGAGGCGCTGACCGGCGGGCTGTCCGGTTTCGGCCGCGCCGATCCGCCGGCGGGATGGGGCGCGACGGTGTTCATGTCGCTCTACGATCCTTCGGCCTTTGGCGGCGAACAGGACTTCCGGCGCCAGATGGACCATATCGCCGCATCTTGCCGCAACAATCCGCCGCGTCCGGGCGTGGGCCAGGTGCGCATGCCGGGCGACCGGGGCATGCAGCGTCGGGCCGAGCAGATGGCCCAGGGCGTGGCGCTGCATCCGACCATTGCGCCCATGCTGCGCGAGAGCGCCGCCGCCTACGGACTGGAGTTTCCCGCCACCCTGAGCTGATCACACACAACATGCCCATCGAAGCGATCGAACCGCAGCGGCTGTACCGGCAGATCAGCGACCAGTTGCGCAAGCTGATCGTGGATGGCGAGTTTGCGGTCGGTTCGCGCCTGCCTTCCGAGCGCGACCTGGCGCTGCAACTGGGGGTGAGCCGGCCCTCCTTGCGCGAGGCCCTGATCGCGCTGGAGGTGGAAGGGCATATCGAGGTCAGGATGGGTTCGGGCATCTATGTCTGCCCGCCGGTGCAGCGCGAGCGGCGCAGCGACCTGTCCGGCGAGGAGGGGCCGCTGGAGCTGATCCGCGCCCGCGAGATGATCGAAGGAGAGGTGGCCTATGCCGCCGCCCAGCATGGCAGCCGGCAGCAGATCGCCGCCATCGAGGAGGCCTATGCGCTGATGATTTCCAATGCCGAGGCCGGCATCGATCCGCTGGAGGCTGACCGGCTGTTCCATATCCGGATGGCCGAGGCGACCGGCAACAGCGTGCTGGTCGGGCTGGTGACGCAATTGTTCGATGCCCGCCTGGGACCGCTGTTCGAACGCCTGCACAGTCACTTCGACGGGACCCGCGTGTGGAAGGAAGCCATCGATGAGCACGGCCTGATCATGCAGGCCCTGCGCGAGCGCAATCCCGAGCAGGCCCGTGCGGCCATGCGGCGGCACATGGATATCGCCTTCACGCGCTACAGCGCCAACCTGATCCGCGAATACGGCAATCGCCAGCAGCAGGAGGGCAAGCCGCGCAAGCGCACGGCCCGCAAGGTCGACACTCAGTTGAAATAGGTACGCGCCATCTCGAAGCGGGTGGCGAAGTAGGGGTTGTCCATCCGCGTGATGTGCACCTTGCCGTTGGTGGAGGGCGCATGCACGAAGCGGCCGTCACCGAGGTAGATGCCCACGTGCGAGAAGGGCTTGTTCATGGTGTTGAAGAACACCAGGTCACCGGCCCGCAACTGCGAGGGATCGATCTGGCGACCACGGCGCGCGATGTCGGCGGCGCTGCCGCTGATGCGGTAATTGGCGGCCTGGCCGAAGATGTAGGAGACCATGCCGCTGCAATCCAGGCCGGCCGAGGGATTCTTGCCGCCGAAGCGATATCCGGTATCGATCAGCGAGAGCGCATAGAGCGCCACTTCATTGCCATTTTCACTGGCCGGCAGTGCCGGCGCCTGCGATTGCGGGGCGCCGGGCAGCCTTTCGATGGGGGGCGCGGTCGGTGCCGTGCCGCAGGCGGCCAGCACCAGCGCGGTGGCCAATGCGGCCCCTGCGGCCAGGGTCGACCGGGGGGATGGCGCGCTGGCCATCCGGTTCGAAACAATCCGCACGCGCCCCGCCATCGCTTACTTCCCGATCTTGGCCAGGACCACTTCCAGCATGTCGAACATCTGGTCGATTTCTTCCTTGGTCACGTTCAGGGCCGGCATGAAGCGCAGCAGGTTGGGGCGCGGGGAGTTCAGCAGCAGACCCACCGGTTCCAGGTTGCGCGCCGCTTCGACGATCTGCGGGCCGATGTCGCGACCCAGTTGCAGGGCACGCAGCAGGCCTTCGCCACGCTCGCCTTCGAAGCCGTACTTCTCCGAGATTTCCAGCGAACGCTGGCGCAGGTATTGGCCGCGCTCGCGCACGCCTTCCATGAAGCCGGGCTTGAGCAGTTCCTTGATCACGGCCACGCCCACTGCGGTCATCAGCGGATTGCCGTTGTAGGTGCCGCCTTGTTCACCGGCTTCGAAGCAGGCGATCTCTTCACGCGCCAGCAGGGCTGCCAGCGGCACGCCGCCGCCGATGCCCTTGGCCAGGGTCATGATGTCGGGTTCGATACCGGAGTGCTGGTAGGCGAACAGCTGGCCGGTACGGCCCATTCCGCTCTGCACTTCATCGACGATCAGCAGCAGGTTCTTTTCCTTGGTCAGGGCGCGCAGGCCCTGCATGAATTCCTTGGTGGCGGGGATCACGCCGCCTTCGCCCTGCACCGGCTCCAGCATCACGGCCACGGTGTGTTCGCCGATGAGCGCCTTGACGCTGTCCAGGTCATTCAAGATGGCCTTGGGGAAGCCCGGCACCTGCGGGGCGAACATGGTGTCCCAGCCGTCCTTGCCGCTGGCCGACATGGTGGCCAGGGTACGGCCGTGGAAGCTGTGCTTGAAGGTGATGATCTCGAAGCGTGCCGAACCGTTGGCGGCCGGGTTCTTCTTGCCCCACTTGCGGGCCAGCTTGATGGCGCCTTCGTTGGCCTCGCCGCCGCTGTTGGCGAAGAACACGCGGTCGAACACCGAGTTCTCGGTCAGCAGCTTGGCCAGCTCGATGGAGGGCTGGTTGTAGAAGGCCGGGGAGGGGTTGATCAGCTTCTTGCTCTGCGCGGCCAGGGCGTCGGCGATACATTGCGGCGCATGACCCAGGGTGTTGACGGCCCAGCCCTGGAGGTAGTCGAGGTAACGCTTGCCGTTATGGTCGGTCAGCCACATGCCCTGGCCTTCGGTGAAGACCAGCTCGGGGCGGTTGGTGACGTACATCAGCTTGTTGGCGTCGGACTGGCTGTATTGCATCGATGGACTCCTGCAAGGATTGCTTGCGATAGGGTGATAGGAATGGTGCGGGACAGACCGTTGCTGACACACTGGCAGGAAGCGGTAGGCGCACGACAGACCCGGATGGCGGATAAAAAAAAGCCACAGGGTTTGCCTGTGGCTTCGCGATTCGTTTCACTTCACGCGCGCAGCAGCAAACCTTTCTCAGGTTGGCTGCGACGTCGTAAAAATGTGGCGTTGGCGATCATTCGGTGAATATTAGGACGTTTTGCGCATAGCGTCAAAAAGAAATTTCCCGCCGGACCCGCTCACGGGCGCATCCGGCGGGCCACCGTTGCAATTTCATCGCATCGCGCCGGGCCGCGTGGCGTCAGGTTTGGGCGGCATCTTCGCAAATGCGCGTGACGCCGGCATGACAGTACGCTGCTCAGCTTGCCGGACTGTCCGAGACGGCCTTGGCCAGGTCGGCTTCGGAGGTGAAGGAGTCGGCGTAGAACTCGTCTTCCGGCAAACCGCACTGGGCGCTGAAGTCGCGCTGTGCCGATTCGACCACGATGGGGGCGCCGCAGGCGTAGACCTGGTGGCCGGAGAGGTCGGGGAAGTCTTCCATCACGGCACGGTGGACGAAGCCGCTGCGGCCACTCCACTGGTCTTCCGGCTGAGCGTTGGACACCACCGGCACGTAGGTGAAGTTCGGCAGGTCGCGCTGCCACTGCTGGCACAGCGCATCCATGTACAGGTCCTGCGGCCGGCGACCGCCCCAGTACAGCGTGACCGGGCGGGTGGAGCCGGCATGTTCCAGTTGTTCGACGATGGCCTTGATGGGCGCGAAACCGGTGCCGGAGGCCAGCAGGACGATGGGCTTGTCGGAGTCCTCACGCAGGAAGAAGGTCCCCAGCGGGCCTTCGATGCGCAGGATGTCGCGTTCCTTCAGGGTGGTGAAGACCTGGTCGGTGAACAGGCCGCCCGGCAGGTGGCGGATGTGCAGACTCATGGGCTCATCCATGTGCGGGGCGGTTGCCATGCTGTAGCTGCGGCGCTTGCTGTCGCGCAGCAGGAGTTCCACGTCATGGCCGGCCTTGTACTGCAGGCGGTCGTTGGCCGGCAGTTGCAGCGAGAGCACGATGACGTCGTCAGCCACCTTGTCCAGCTTGGCCACGCGCACCGGCAGCTTGCGCACCGGGATTTCGCCCACGCCGGCCACTTCGCGGGCCTCGATGGTGACATCGCTCTGCGGCTTGGCCACGCAGAAGAGGGCATAGCCCAGTTGCTGCTCGTGCCCCGACAGGGCGCGTTCCTGGTGCGGGCCATGCTCCACCTGGCCGGCCACCAGCTTGCCCTTGCAGGAGCTGCAGGCGCCGTTCTTGCAGCCATAGGGCAGGCCCACGCCGGCGCGGATGGCCGCAGTGAGGATGGATTCACCTGCGTCGCAGGAGAACTGACGGCCGCTAGGCTGGACTGTGACTTGGAAACTCATACAATTCTGCTTCTGGATAAATTTGGATTGAATACCGTGAAAAAACTGGGCCTGCCCCGCGTACTGATCCTGGGCTGTGGCGATGTCGGCCTGCGCCTGCTGCCGCTGCTGCTGCCGCGCTATCGCGTGCTGGCCGTGACCAGCCACCCCGAGCGCTGCGCCGAACTGCGCGCGGCCGGCGCCATTCCCATCGTCGCCGACCTCGACGCGCCCTTGACGCTGGGCCGCCTGGCACGCCTGGCGCCGACCATCCTGCACCTGGCGCCCCCGCAGTCGGACGGCCGCATCGACCGCCGTACCCGCAATTTGGCCGCCATTTTACCCGAGGGCGCGCGCCTGGTTTACATCAGCACCACCGGCGTGTACGGAGATTGCGCTGGCGCAAGCTTCGACGAGACCCGCCGCGTCAATCCGCAGAACCTGCGTGCCGTGCGCCGGGTCGATGCCGAAACGGTGCTGCGGGCCTGGGCGCGACGCCGGCACGGTCGCCTCTCCATCCTGCGCGTGCCAGGGATCTATGCGGCCGACCGCCTGCCGCTGGAACGCCTGCAAAAGGGCCTGCCGGCGCTGGTGGCGGGGGAGGACGTGCATACCAACCACATCCATGGCGACGACCTGGCCCGCATTGCCGCCGCTGCCATGCGCCTGGGCGCGCCCAACCGCGTCTATCATGCCGTCGACGACACGCAACTGAAGATGGCCGACTACTTCGACGCCGTGGCCGACGCCGCCGGCCTGGCCCGTCCGCCGCGCCTGCCGCGTGCCGAGCTGGAACGCAGCGTCTCGCCGATGATGCTGTCCTTCATGTCGGAATCGCGCCGTCTGGCCAATCAGCGCATCAAGCAGGAACTGGGCGTGCGGCTGCGCTATCCCGACGTCCAGGTCTTGTTGACTGAATGGAAACTGACGAAAACCTGACGCCTTTATGCGTTTTGGGTGTCTTTCTTATTCGAAATATGAATAAGCATACGATTTTTAAGTAGTTGTTATGCAAAGCCGGCAACAGTACAGTGCATCGCTGGCTAAAAGGGGGGAAAGCGCGCCCGGGAACGATCTGCAATCCCTTCCACGCGTCCTGATCCAGACATTTCAACCGAATCACCACTATTTCTGCGCGGCTCGGCCGCCGGACGACATGAAGCTATCTTTCAACAACGTCGCCAAGCGCTTCGGCGACCTGCACGTGATCGAAGAATTCACCCGCGACATCGCATCGGGTGAACTGGTCGCGCTGGTCGGCCCCTCCGGTTGCGGCAAGTCCACGCTGCTGCACATGGCCGCCGGCCTGGAGAAGCCCAGCAGCGGCACCGTTGCCGGTGACGGTCAGGCCATACGCGGCCCGCATCCCGAGCGCACCCTGATGTTCCAGGAAAACGCGCTCTATCCGTGGCTGACACTGCAGCAGAACGTGGCCCTGGCCCTCGAATTCCAGAACATCGACAAGAAGAAGGCCGCCGAGCAGGCCGCCGTCTGGCTGGACAACGTCAAGCTCAAGGGCTTCGAACACTATTACCCGCACCAGGTCTCGGGCGGCATGCGCCAGCGCGCCGCCCTGGCACGCGCCTTCATCTCGCAGCCCAAGGCCCTGCTGCTGGACGAGCCCTTCGGCGCCCTCGATGCACTCACCCGCATGACCCTGCAGGACGCTCTGCGCGACCTGATCCGCCAGCAGGGGCCGACCGTGGTGCTGGTCACCCACGATGTGGACGAGGCGCTGTTCCTGGCCGACCGCATCTTCGTGTTCAGCCCGCGCCCGGCCAAGGTCTTGAAGGAATTCCATCTCGTGCATCACGAAAAGACGCACGACCTGTCCGAATTCGCGGCCACCCGTCGCGAGATCCTCTGCCTGCTGGGCATCCATGCCGAGCAGGACGAATTTGCCAAAAACATTGAAGGGGTTGGAGTATGAAACTCGCACGCATCCTGGCACCGGCCATCGCCGCCGCTGCCCTGGCTTTCACCGGCAATGCCTTTGCCCTGGAAAAATTCAAGATCGGCTACCTGCGCGTGATGGACGATGCCCAGGCCATGGCCGCCTATGAAGCCGGCCTCTACAAGAAGTACGGCCTGGATGTGGAACTGATCGAGTTCAAGTCCGGTACCGACCTGGTCAAGGCCATCGTCGGCGGCCAGCTCGACAGCGGTGTGTTCGGTTTCTCCAACGCCGTGGCCTGGGCCTCCAAGGGCGCCGACCTGAAGGTGGTGGGCGGTGCGCAACTGGGCTATCACGCCCTGGTGGCACGCGAGGACTCTGGCATCAACAAGGTCGCCGACCTGAAGGGCAAGACCCTGGCCTCGCAAGCCGAGGGCAGCACCGCTGATACCGTGCTCAAGGGCGTGGTCCTGCGCGACGCCGGCGTCAAGCCGGATGACGTCAACGTGATGGGTGTCTCGCCCCAGGTGGCGGTGCAGTCGCTGGTGGGCAAGCGCGTGGATGCGGCCTTCCTGTTCGAACCGCAGGCCCGCATCGCGCAGCTGATTGCACCGGTCAAGCAGATCTATGAGATCGGCGAAGTCTGGCCCTTCCCCTGCATGGTGGTGATCACCTCCGGCGAGACCCTGAAGAAGAAGCGCGACGCTGTCTGGAAGTCGCTCGACGCTCAGCGTGACGCCATCACCCTGCTGCAGAAGAAGCCCGCCGAGGCCTCCAAGCTGATCGCCGGCTACTTCATCGCCGAGCCGACCCTGAAGACCCTGAAGCATGGCGAAATGCTGCGCGAAGACGTGATCCGCGATGCCATCAAGAGCCAGACCTTCACCCCCAAGATCAACAAGAAGGACCAGGACCGCATGCAGGAAATCGCCGATATCCTGCAATCGCAGGGTTCGCTCAAGACCCGCGACGGCAAGCCCTTCGACGTGAACTCCATCACCGACCTGTCGTGGCAGAATGCGCGCAAGCTATAAATCCGAACCCGCGTGATCCGCATCATTAGTTTTCACCCTGGCCGGACCCAGTCCGGCCATCGTCCTTTCTTAGTCTTATGAGCTTACAGCGTCGCGTTACCGGTCTCCGCAAGAAGCTGGCCATGGTTCTGGCCATCGTCTTCATCCTTCTGATGTGGCAGATTGCGGCCTGGTCGCTGCCGTCCTTCCTGATGCCGGGCGTGCCGTCGGTGGCGGCGCGCCTGTTTGAAGAGGTGCAGTCCAGCAATTTCCGCCTGGCCCTGTTCGGCAGCCTCTATCGCCTGGGCCTGGGCTATGGCTCGGCACTGGTGCTGGGCATCGGTTTCGGCCTGATCGGCGCGGTATTGTTCTTCTTCCGCGAAGTGCTGAAGTCGGCCATCGTGATCCTGCAATCGATCCCGTCCATCGCCTGGGTACCGCTGTTCCTGATCCTGATGGGCTTCGGCAACTTGCCCATCGTGGTGGTGGTGGCCATCGCGGCCTTCTTCCCGGCGGCACTGTCGGTGATGAACGCCACCGAGAGCGTGCAGCAGGTGCATGTCTCGGCGGCCCGCGTGATGGGCGCGTCGCGCCTGTCCATGCTGCGCCGGGTCTACCTGCCGGCGGTGATGCCGGAGCTGATCACCGGCGCCCAGCTGGCCTTCGGCAATGCCTGGCGTGCACTGATCTCGGCCGAGATGCTGGTTGGTTTCGGCAAGGGGCTGGGCCGCACGCTGGCCTACTCGGGCGAGACTGCGGACATGATCGGCGTGATGGCCAACATCCTGACCATTGCCATCCTGGCGGCGCTGATCGACCAGGTCATCCTGGAAAATCTCAAGCATCGCCTGCTGCGGTATCAGTATGTCTGAGCAGTATGTCTGAGGAAAAATCCTGATCCGGGTTTGATCCAACACCAAGTATTCAAGTCATCTGGCCTCACGATGCGCGGTCTTCATTCTTTCATTTTTGCGCTGGCGGCATTGCTGTCATGCAGCCTGCAAGCCGGTGTGCTGGATGACGCCCGTCGCAGCGGGCAGCTGCGCATCGGGCTGGATCACGTTCCGCCGACGTACAAGGGCGGCATGAAATTCCGCACGCCGGAAAACATCGCCACCGTACTGGCCGATGACCTGGCCGCGCAGTGGAAGGTGAAGGCCGAGCTACAGACCAACGGTGCAGAACGTGCCGCCCTGAAAGGGATGCGGCCCGAACTGGTATTCACCCGCACGGCGCCCGATCAGGCCGCGGCGAGCGATGTGGTCGAGATTCCCACCGGCTACAGCGCCGGCGGCATGGCCATCATGCGCACCGACACCACCATCCGCAAATGGGAAGACCTGAAAGGCCGCAGCGTCTGCGTCTCTACCGGTTCGCCCTATGTCGGCACGCTCGCTGCGCGTTACGGCGCCATCGAAAAAGTGATGCCGGCCCCGGCCGATTCCCTGCTGGCAGTGCGTATCGGCCAGTGTGATGCAGCGGTGCATGACGACACGCTCATGAAGGCCCTGCTCAAGCTGCCGGAGTGGAAGAAGTTTTCCGCCCAGTTGCCGCCCACCTCTCGCCAGGCACTGGTGTTGCAGGTGCGCAGCAGCGATCCGGCCGATCTGGCGGCGGCACGTCAGGTGGCGGCGCGCTGGAACGATGCGTTCTGGGGCAATGCCATCAAGAAGTGGGTCAACAGCGTGGCCTTCGAGGTCTATCTGGATCAGAACGTTCCGGATTGTCACTGACCCGCCGGCAAAATTCGCGCCTTGCACTTCATCCCAAACGAGACTCGCAGCTACACGGTCGGCACTGTGCCGCCGTCTATCCGATACTCGGTTCCCGCCATCGAAGCCGCTCGCGGGGATGCCAGGAACGCGATCAGATCGGCGACCTCCTGCGGTTGTGCGGGCCGGCCTACCGGGATGCCTCCCAACCAGTCCATGACGATTTTCTTGCCACCCTCGTAGTCCGTCCCGGCCTGCGTCGCCATCCGCTGCGCGAACGTCACGGAAGCCTCGGTCTCGATCCAGCCCGGAGCGACGCTCAACACGCGCACGCCCTTTGGCGTCACCTCTCTTGCCAGCGACTTGCTGTAGGTCGTGAGCGCCGCCTTGGCAGCGGCATAAGCGGTGGTCGACTCGGGCAGGGGCAGCACGCGCTGGATGGAGCTGACGTGAATGATGACCCCGGAGCCTTGCGCCAGCATGGCGGGCAGCAGTGCACGATCCAGACGCACGGCCGGCATCAGATTCAGGTTGAGCTCGGCGAACCAGTGCTCATCGCTGATCGCAGCGAAACCACCGACGGGCGTTCTTGATCCTCCAAGGACGTTGATCACGATGTCGACGCCACCCCAGTCCTGCAGGATGGCGTGGGCGAGGTGATCGCTCCCGTCCGCCGTGGACAGGTCGGCAGCGAGGTAGCTCACTCCCTCGACTGGCTGCGCAGGCAGGGAGCGCGCCGATGTCATCACCCGGGCACCAGCCTGGGCAAGGGTTTTCACGACGGCAGCGCCAAGACCCTGCGTGCCGCCTGTGACCACGGCCCGCAGGCCCTTGAGATGAAGGTCGAAGCTCATGCGCTGATCTCCAGCGAGGCGATCAGACCACGCTCCAGGCGAAAGCGATAGGTCAACACAATAGAGCTAGCGGGGAAGTTGCCGGAGACCTTGGCGCGCACGAGCTGGACGCCGTCGTCCAGTTCTACGGAAAACGGCACGCTCGTCGCGCTGAACCTGGCCGATGCCTCGGCCATGAAGGCCGTGATGGCGTTGACACCGGTATAGGTATGGCCGTCATCCTTCATGACGGCCTGTGCCGAGAAGCAGCGCGCCAGCGCTTCGGGATTGTGTTCGGCCGCGAAGTACGCGGCAATTGGCTCAGGAAGGGGCAGGGTGTCCATGTGCTTGGCTCGGTGAGGTCAGTAGAGGCCTCAGGATGCGCGCCAATGTGAATTTAGTTAATATCCTAGAATTCGTATGTTCTATGTAGAAAATAATACATAATGCGTGGATCCGATTTTGCTGAGTTGAAGGCCTTCGTCGCTGTCGTGGAGCGGCAGAGTTTTGCCCGCGCGGCGGAGCATCTGGGTCTCTCGCCGTCGGCCCTGAGCCAGACCATCCGGCAACTCGAAGGCCGCATTGGCGCCCGTCTGCTGAACCGGACCACGCGCAGCGTCGCGCCCTCGGCGAGTGGTGAACTGCTCTACAGACGTGTGGCACCGCTGTTTCGGGAGATGGCTGCTGCAGTCGCTGAAGCCAGCGAGGCCACCGGCAAGATGAGTGGCACGCTGCGCATCAATACGCTGGGGATCGCGGCGCGAACCCTCATTGCGCCCCGGCTTTCACGTTTCCATCAGGCGCACCCGGACGTGATCCTCGACATTGTGGTGGACGACGCGCTGGCCGACATCGTGGAGGGCCGTTTCGATGCCGGTATCCGCGTCGGTAACCGGCTCGAGAAAGACATGGTGGCGGTCCGCCTCACACCGGACCTGAACATGGTGGCCGTGGCGTCTCCGGACTATCTCGCCCGTCGCGGAACGCCCAGGTCACCTGCCGACTTGCACCAGCACACCTGCATCAACTGGCGGCTCCAGATGGACGGCAGGCACTACCGTTGGGAATTCAGGAAACGTGGGCGACAGATGGAGGTCGCGGTGAACGGCCCCATCGTCACCAACCATGCCGATATCGGCATCGCTGCAGCACTCGACGGGCTTGGCATTGCCTATCACTTTGAACGGGATGGCGTGGCCGGACTTCTGGAACAGGGGCGGCTGGTCCAGGTGCTGGCGGACTGGTCGATTTCGCGCCCGGGGCTGTTCCTCTATTACCCGAACAGGCGGCACCGACCAGCTCTCCTCGGTGCGTTCATCGACTGTCTGCTGGATCGGGAGCCAGAGACCGTCTGACCGTATACGTCGACGACCGGGAAGCCGGTCTAAGCCATCGTGGCCGCATTGAGCGTGCCGTTCTTGGCCATCTCCTTGATCCGCTCGCGGACCTTCTCTGCCAGTTTCTGCTTGTCGTCGGACGACATCTGCTCGTATTGATCTTTCGTTACCCCCAGGGACTGCAGCACCATATAGAACAGCCGCTGATCCGGCGACATGGCCGCCCATTCCTGCAGTTCCCGCGCCGGATCGGACTTCGTCGAGGCTGACAGCGAGCCACTGGCCTTGGCCAGCTGCAGCCTGCTCTCGAAAGAAGATCCCGATGTGTTGCCCCCGCCTTGCGTCGAACCACTGCCCGGATAGGTGGTATTTTTATCAATCGAGTCGATGATGTTCATGATGAGCTTGTGATCTCCGATAAAACTTCATTGTGTGTGGGCTGGACGCATGCTTGCCGCCCACGGTCTGACAGGTCAGCAGCCGCCGATCCGTCCTGGCGGGCGGAGTCATTTTAGAACTTATTTTATAAACAGGCGTGAGAACCGGCTGGGGCGACCACATCGATATGAGGTACGCCATCCCCAGCATGTGCGCGGGACGCCTGCTGTTTTCCGCCGGATCTTGGCCAAGGGTCTGAATGACAATACCCCGTGCGCCAATATAAACAGGGGATTGCATGCTCGTCGGGGCGGGTAACATCAGGGCTATCAACGCTTGCCAACAACCCGATAACTCTTTCCCGTGCGAACGATCTGGACGAAGCCTTCCTCACCGAGGTGCATACCCGCGATAAGCAGTTGGTCCGCACTCACCCTATCCAGCAAATGAACCCGGGTTGCCGTCGCCAGATGCGGATCGAGGTCGAATGCGATGGA
>PJUA01000562.1_pt1 | contig 16811 bp, 12 predicted proteins | sample 1512151 | NCBI WGS metagenome assembly PJUA01 (sample SAMN08177678, study PRJNA422409) | Soil metagenome, whole genome shotgun sequencing project. | isolation source: Soil enriched on filter paper: beechwood xylan treatment | place: USA: Madison | collected 2015-01-15
CATCGACGAGGTGGCCGGAATCTCGTCCTCCATCGCTGCGGCGGTGGAGGAGCAGGCGGCGGCGACCCAGGAGATCGCCCGCTCCGTCAGCCAGACCAGCGACGCGGCGAAGGAGGTGTCGGTGCGCATCGGCCGCGTCTCCACCGAGGCCGACGCGACCCAGAGCCGCGCCGGAGAGGTGCGGACGGTCGCCGTCGACGTGGCCGGCGGCATCGACGCCCTGCGCAACGTGCTGATCCGCGTCGTCCGCACCGCCACCGCCGATGTCGACCGCCGCCAGCGCCCGCGCTTCGCCCTGTCGGTCGGCTGCGTGCTGGAGGGGGCCGGCGCCGGCCCGATGCGCGCCACCATCGCCAACCTGTCGGCGGGCGGCGCCATGCTGACCGGCGTGCCGGACCAGACGATCGGTGGCGTGACCGGCCGGATGCTGAGCTTGCGCATCGACGGGGTGGCCCGCCCGCTGACCGCCCGGATCAAGTCCAGCGAGCACGACCGGCTGCACGTGAAGTTCGACCTGTCCGAGGCCGATCAGGAGGCGTTCGATCGCGAGGTGGAGCGCCTGACGCGCGGCCTGACGCCGATGGCGGCAGTGGCCTGACTGGCAAGGCCGGGCGGCCCGGACAGGCCGCTTCGCCGGGACGAACCGGCCGCCAGCCATGCCCGCCGCTCATTTCGCACCTGCGGAAATGACGGCCTGCGGCGGATTGCCTCAGCGGGGGTCCGGCAAATATCCTGACCTCGCCCCGGTCGCTTTCCGTCCCTCCCTGCCGCCGGGCCATTCCCGTCCCCATCCTGCGCGACAGCGGAGTAACGACCATGGCTTCTGCCGGCCATAACGGCGACATGCGTGCCGGGGCACAGCTGGCCTCGGCCCATCCCGGGCTGGTGCTGCTGGCGCTCGCCATGGGCGGCTTCGCCATCGGAACGACCGAATTCGCGACGATGAGCCTGCTGCCCTATTTCGCCCAGGGCCTGGGCATCGACGAGCCGACCGCCGGCCACGTCATCAGCGCCTATGCGCTGGGCGTGGTGGTGGGGGCGCCGGTGATCGCGGTGCTGGCGGCGCGGATCGCGCGGCGGACCCTGCTGATCGGGCTGATGGCGGTTTTCGCCGCCGCCAACGTGGCCAGCGCCTTTTCGCCCTCCTATGGCTGGATGCTGGTCTTCCGCTTCCTGAGCGGGCTGCCGCACGGCGCCTATTTCGGCGTCGCGGCCCTGGTCGCCGCCTCGCTGGTGCCGCCGCAGCGCCGGGCGCAGGCGGTGGCGCGGACCATGCTGGGGCTGACGGTGGCGACCATCGTCGGCGTGCCGATGGCCAACTGGATCGGGCAGGCGCTGGGCTGGCGCTGGGGCTTCGGCGTCGTCGGGCTGCTCGCCCTGCTGACGGTGCTGCTGGTCTGGATCTTCGCCCCCAACGACCGGCCGCATCCGGAGTCGAGCCCGCTGCGGGAACTGGGGGCGTTGAAGCGGCGGCAGGTCTGGCTGACGCTGGGCATCGGCGCCATCGGCTTCGGCGGCATGTTCGCGGTCTACACCTATGTCGCCTCGACCCTGATGGAGGTGACGCAGGTGTCGCCGGCGGTGGTGCCGGTGGTGCTGGCGGTGTTCGGCGCCGGCATGACCGTCGGCACGCTGGTCAGCGCCTGGGCCGCCGACCGCGCCCTGATGCCGACCGTCGCCTTCGTCCTGCTGTGGAGCGCCGGGTCGCTGGCGCTCTATCCCTTCGCCGCCGGCAATATCTGGCTGGTGTCGGTGGTCGTCTTCATGATCGGCTGCGGCGGCGGGCTGGGCACGCCCCTGCAGGCCCGGCTGATGGATGTGGCGGAGGATGCGCAGACGCTGGCCGCCGCGCTGAACCACAGCGCCTTCAACGCCGCCAACGCGCTGGGCCCCTGGCTGGGCGGCATGGCGATCGCCGCCGGGCTGGGCTGGACCTCCACCGGCTGGGTCGGTGCGGCGCTGGCGCTGGGCGGTCTGGCGGTGTGGGCGGTGGCGATGCTGGACGCCCGGATGACCGCCAATACCGAACTTGCGGCAGAAGCCTGCGCCGGCGACTGAGCGGCCTTTCAGCGTCCGGACAAATCCCAGGCGATGCGCGCCGGATGTTCGCCGAGGTCGAGGGAACCGATGACGATCTCCCCCCGGCCGGACAGCGGCGCCACGTCGCCCAGCTTCAGCAGCCGCTGTTCGCCGTCCTGCGGCACCAGACGGGTGCCGTTGCGGCTGAGATCCTCCAGCGTGAAGGCGCCGTCGCGCAGCCGCACCACCGCATGGCGGCGCGAGGCGGAGGCATGGTCCAGCACGATCCCGCATTCGGCGGCACGGCCGATCACGACGTCTTCGCCGGCGTCGCGCAGGGCCACCGTCCGGCCCTGGTAGCTGAGCGTCAGGCGGGCGGCCGGCATCGGCGGCGCCTGCATGTCGACGGTCATGTCCGTCGGCCGGGCAGCCGGCAGGGCCGCCATGCGCTGGCCCGCCACGACGCCGCTGCCGGTCACCGACACGCGCCGGTCGTCGGGGATGGCGGCTATCTTGGCGATCAGCCCGTCCGCCAGGGCCCGAGGGATGCCGGCGGCGCGCAGGCGGCGGCCCAGCCCTTCGCGCACCTCCTGGATGGAGGCGCCGGGGGCCGCCAGCTCCGCCGCCGACTTCACCCGGTTGAACTCGTCGGCGACGCGCTGGATGACGACGCTGATCTTCTTGTGGCCGTAGGGGCTGGCGCCGAGGTCGAGCAGATAGCCGAGCCGCCCCGCCGCCGTGTTGAAGCGGCCGGCCAGCCGCGTCATCGTCTCCTCGAAGGGCAGGTCGCTGCCGCCGGTCGCCCAGACGGTCTTGCCGCGGCGGGTCAGCGACTCCGCCATCCCCGGCCCGCCCATGTAGCCGTCGAAGGCGATCATGCCGTCGACGATGGTGGAGAAGGCGCGGGCGTCGCTGGCCGCCCCGGTGCGGGTCAGCGGGGTCAGCCCGTCCAGCCCGCCGCGGATGCGATTCAGCAGCGCCTCGCGCGTGCGGGCGAAGCCGAGCCCGGTCCCGTCGGAGGCCAGGGCGTTGGACAGCGCCAGCAGCGGTTCGGTGTGGGGCAGCCGGTCGTCCAGGTCGCCGCGCAACGCCGCCAGCAGCGCCAGGATGGCGGAGGCGAGGTCGGGCGAATAGCCGATCAGGGCGCGGATCGGCTCCCGCCCGTCGGTGATCTCCGCCGCGAATTCATCGACCAGCCGGGTGCTTTCGCCGTCCTCTTCATTGTGCAGGCGCAGGACGGCGGTCAGCTTGGCCCCCCATTCGCGGTGCGGTTCCAACAGAGTGCCGAAGGCGTGGGTGACGATGCGGTCGCGCTCCTCCGCCGGGCGGTCGACGGCGGCCAGCAGCAGGCCGGAAACCCCGCCGCGCATCAGCGCCTGATCGAAGGGGGCCAGCGTGTCCGATTTCTGGGCAAGGTCCTTCAGCGTCGCGAACAGGCGGCTGAGCTGGTCGTAGCGCTCATGCGGCTTCACCCCCAGCATCGGCGCCTGGAGGGTGGCGAGCCGGCTGATCGAGGGGTTGAACAGCAGCGCCTCGCGCTCGAAATAGCGCAACGGATAGTAGCGGTGGAGCTGTTCGGACGGAATGACGCCCTGGTCGTCCCAATAACCGCGCAGCAACCGCAGCAGGGTCATCCGGCTGTCGAAGGAGAAGACCTGCAGCACGTCGGTGCAGAGGTTGGCGCTGTCGATCGGCGAAATGTTCGTCAGCTTGGCGCCGCCGGAGGAGGTCTTCTGGAAGATCGTCTCCTCCCGTCCGGTGCCGGTGACCTTCACCACGCGCACCACCGGGAACTTGGCAAGGCGCAACAGAAAGTTGGCGCGTTCCGTCGCCGACTTCTCGTCGTCGAAGACACCGTCGATGTTGGGCTTGCCGCCCTGTTCGACCACCACCTCGAAGCGCGCTTCGCGCCGTTTGGACATCGCCATAGCGTCCCCCCTTGACCATGCCCCCACCCGGCATGGTGTCCGGCTACGTCCCCACCCGCTATTTCCAGCGATTTTTCACCAAAATACTTTATGAACCTTAACATCAGAAGCGGAAAGACCCTGACCTTGACCGCAAACCGACAATCGGACAGCAACCCGTCCTGTCCCACATCGCGGCTGTCCATGGGCCGCCGACCGCTTCTCGGTCTGCTTGGGGCGCTTGCCCTACCGGCGCGTGTCGCCTGGGCTACGGGACCGCAGAATGCCACCAATGGTTTAGAAAGTGGTTCGATCGGATATTTCCTGTTCGATCCCGACAGCGGACGGGCCCTGGAGGAGCGGGCGGCGGACACCGCCTTCATCCCGGCGTCGGTGGCGAAGCTGCCGACGGTGGCGGCGGCGCTGGCGCTGCTGGGGCCGGACCACCGCTTCGCCACCCGCCTGCTGGGGACCGGGCCGCTGGAGGGCGGGGTGCTGCGCGGCGATCTGATCCTGCAGGGCGGCGGCGATCCGGCCCTGGCGACCGAAGGGCTGCTGCAGCTGCTGGCCGGCCTCGGTGCCGCCGGTTTGCGGCAGGTGGCGGGGCGGTTCCTGTACGACACCGCGCTGCTGCCCGAACTGGCGGAGATCGATTCCGGACAGCCCTGGGCCGCGCCTTACAACACTGGGGTCGGGGCGCTGTCGCTGAACTACAACCGGGCCCTGCTGAGCTGGCGGCGCGGCGGCACTCCTGCCGGGCCGGACGCGCTGACGGTGGCCGATGCCGGGCGGCTGCCGCTGGACAGCGTCGCGGTCCGGCCGATGGCGGCGGGCGGAGGGTTTCCGCTGCTGCCGGACGGGGTAGACCGCTGGCTGATGGCCCCGCCCGCCTCCGGCGAGGCGGGGGCCGCCTGGGTGCCGGTGGCGCGGCCGGGGCTGGCCGCCGCCACGCTGTTCCGCCGGCTGGCCGCCGATGCCGGCATCGCCCTGCCGGCGCCCGTGGCCGGAAGGGCGGCCGGTGGGGCGCCATCCGGAGCACCGGCGCTGGCGGTGCTGGACAGCCTGCCGCTGGCGGAGCTGGCGCGCGGGCTGCTGCGCCATTCCAACAATTTGTCGGCCGAGGTGATCGGGCTCGCCGCGTCGCGCCGGCTGGATCCGTCGGCCACCACCCTGCAGCGGTCGGCGGGACTGCTGCAAGGCTGGCTGACGCGGCAGCCGATTGGAGCGGCGAACTGGAACGGTCTGCAACTGGCCAACCATTCCGGGCTGGGCACCGGGTCGCGCGCCACGCCGCGGCAGATGGCGGCGCTGCTGCGGGCCGGCGGACCCGCCCTGTGGGACCTGCTGCCGGGGGAGGAGGACGGCAAGGCGCTGCCCCCCGGCGTCCATGCCAAATCGGGCACGCTGGCCTACGTCAAGGGGCTGGCCGGGCTGCTGACGGTGGCCAGCGGCCGGAGGCTGGGCTTCGTCCTGTTCATCGCCGATCCCGCGCGCCGGGCGGCGATGGATGCCGCGCTCGACCGCCGGGTGACCGCGACGCCGGCGGAGGCGCGCGCCTGGGCCGCCGGTGCCCGCCGGCTGCAGGGCGAAATCCTGGAGCGGTGGGCTTCCACCTATTGACTGACATAAGTCATAGGAACGAAGATAGTGTCCTCGCTAAAATGCAGGTCAAAGTTGAAGCGGCCGTAATCGACCTGTAACGGATTGATCGCCGGCCCGGCCGCCCCATATCCGTGCACACCCTGCAGAGAGAACCCCAGATCCGATGATGACAGACCGTTCCTGCACCTCTACCGCGCGCAGCGTCCTGCGCCGCCGGCTGGAACGTCAGGATGTTGCCGCCAACCGCTATCACGACCGGCGGCTGGGGGCGGAGGTCGTCAACATCGTCGTCGGCGGCTGCGTCGTCACCGACGACCCGAACGTCGTCATCACCACCACGCTGGGCTCCTGCGTCGCCGCCTGCCTGTATGATCCGGTGGCGGAGATCGGCGGGATGAACCATTTCCTGCTGCCCGACGCCGGAAGCGACACGCTGTCGCTGTCGTCGCGCTACGGCGCCACGGCGATGGAGCAACTGATCAACCGGCTGCTGAAGGTCACCGGCCGGCGCGACCGGCTGCGCGCCAAGCTGTTCGGCGGCGCCAACGTCAACCTGACCACGCTGCGCAGCGCCAACATCGGCCAGCGCAACGTCGAATTCGTGATGGAGTACCTGGCGACGGAGGGCATCCCCACCGTCAGCTGGGATGTCGGCGGCGCCAGCCCGCGCGCCGTGCGCTTCTTCCCCACCACCGGGCGCAGCCAGCGCCGGCTGATCGGCGACGAGACGCTGCACGACATTGCCCGCAACGAATCGTCCTACATCGAGCATCTGCGTAAGTCGCGGATCGAAGGCGACGTCGAGCTGTTCTGATAAGCTCGACCGGCGGCGTTTCGTCAGCTATGGGCTGCGCCGCCGACACCCGCCGTCCTTCCGCGGAGCGCTTCATGGCCGACACGCTGTTCCGGATCGCCACCTTCAACCTGGAAAACCTGGACGACGATGCCGACGAGCCGCCCTTCGAGGCGCGGATCGCCACGCTGCGCCCGCAGCTGGAGCGTCTGGAGGCCGATATCCTCTGCCTGCAGGAGGTCGACGCCCAGCATCCGGTGAAGAGCGAGCCGCGGACCCTGCGTGCGCTGACCCGCCTGCTGGAGGGCACGCGCTATGCCGGTTACCACGTCACCGCCGGCGATGGCCCGTCGCCGGCCGACCGCCACAATCCGGTGATCGTCAGCCGCTGGCCGATCCGGGCGGCGCGGCTGCTGCGCCATCATCTGGTGCCGCCGGCCCGCGTGCGCCTCGCCACCGCCGACCCGGTGGCGGAGGGGGAGACGGAGGTCGGCTGGGACCGGCCGGTGCTGCATGCCGAGGTGGAGATGCCGGACGGGCGCATCCTGCATGTCTTCGACCTGCATCTGCGCGCGCCCATCGCCGCGCCGGTGCCCGGGCAGAAGGCCGGGGCCCAGACCTGGAAGACGGCGTCCGGCTGGGCCGAGGGCTTCTATCTCGCCTCGATCAAGCGGGCGGGGCAGGCGCTGGAGACACGGATGGCGGTGGACCGGCTGTTCGACGCCGATCCCGATGCGCTGATCGTGGTGGCCGGCGACTGCAACGCCGATCTGGAGCAGACCGCCGTCCGCATCATCCGCGCCGCCTCCGACTTCACCGGCAATCCAGACCTCGCGGGCCGCGTGCTGGAGCCGTTGGAGGAGGCGATCCCGGAAGAGCGGCGCTACACCGTGCTGCATGCCGGCACGGCGGTGCTGCTGGACCATCTGATGACCTCGCCGCGCCTGACCGAGCGGCTGCGCGACATCGCCATCCACAACGAGGACCTGACCGACGAGGTCGACCATGCCGACGAGCCGTCGCCGGTCAGCTACCACGCGCCGGTGGTGGCGACCTTCTCGCTGTAAGCCGCCCCGCCGTCAGCTGCGGTCGATCATGTCCGGTCGATGACGATCACCCGGAAATCGTTGACGTTGGTGCGGGTCGGGCCGGTGACGACCAGATCGCCCAGCGCCTTGAAGAAGCTGTAGCCGTCGTTGTTGGCGAGGAAGGCCTTGGCGTCGAGGCCCATCTCCTCCGCACGGGCCAGCGTGTTGGGGCGCAGGATGGCGCCGGCATTGTCCTCCGTCCCGTCGATGCCGTCGGTGTCGAAGGCGGCGGCCCAGATGCCGGGCTGGCCGTCCAGCGCCACGGCGAGTGCCAGCAGGAATTCGACGTTGCGGCCGCCGCGGCCCTGGCCGCGCACCGTCACCGTGGTCTCGCCGCCGGACAGGATCACGGCGGGGACCGGGGCCGGCTGGCCATGGCGGGCGACCTGCCGGGCGATGCCGGCATGGACCTTGGCGACCTCGCGCGACTCGCCCTCGATGGCGTCGCCGAGGATGACCGGGGTGTAGCCGCGGTCGCGGGCGAGCGCCGCCGCCGCTTCCAGCGCGTCCTGCGGGGTGGCGATGATGGTGGTCTCGGCGCCGGACAGCCGTGGGTCGCCGGGCTTCGGCGTCTCGTCCCCGGCGGCCTCCAGGAAGGCGGCGACGGCGGGCGGCGGGGTGATACCGTATTTGGTCAGGATGGCGCGGGCGTCGGCGAAGCTGGTCGGGTCGGGCACGGTCGGGCCGCTGGCGATCACCGACGGATCGTCGCCCGGCACGTCGGAGACCAGCAGCGAGACGACGCGGGCCGGGTGGGCCATGGCGGCGAGCCGGCCGCCTTTCACCGCCGACAGATGCTTGCGCACGCAGTTCATCTCGCCGATGTCGGCGCCGCTCTTCAGCAGCGCCTTGGCGACAGCGCGCTTGTCCTCCAGCGTGATGCCGGGCGCCGGCAGCGCCAGCAGGGCGGAACCGCCGCCGGAAATCAGGCAGAGCACGAGATCGTCGGCGGTCAGCCCCTGCACCATCTCGACGATGCGGCGGGCGGCCTCCTGCCCGGCGGCGTCGGGCACCGGGTGGCTGGCCTGCACCACCTCGATCCGCTCGGTCGGCAGGTCATGGTCATAGCGGGTGACGACGAGGCCGGTGAGCGGCCCCGGCCAATTGTCCTCCACCGTCTTCGCCATGGCCGCCGCCGCCTTGCCGGCGCCGATGACCACCGTGCGGCCCTTCGGCGGCTGCGGCAGGGCCGCCGGCAGCCGGGTCTCGGCGGTCACCGCGGTGAGGGCCGCCTGGAACAGGTCGTGGAGCAGGGCGTCGGCATTCGTGGCGGTGGTGGTCATGGTCGCTCGGGCGTCGTGGGGTGCGGGGCGGTTAGAATGCACACAAATGAGGGGTGGGCCAATGGTTTGGGTGGGGATTGGTAAGGTGTCGGCTTGCGATGCCCCCACCCCAACCCTCCCCCGCTGGGCGGGGGAGGGGGCTGGTGCTGAGGCGGGAGAGTGGCGGCAGTCCCTCCCCTGCGAAGCGGGGGAGGTTAGGTGGGGGCAATCGAGGCCGACACCCACACCGACAGTGCCCTCACTTCGACCCGACCTCGTGCCCCGCCAGCAGTTCCAGCGCGCGGAGCATGCCGGAGTGATCCCAGGCCGAGCCGCCCTGCGCGGCGCAGGCGTTGAACAGCTGCTGGCAGCTGGCGGTGTGCGGCAGCGACAGGTTCAGCGCCTTGGCGCCGCTCAGCGCCAGGTTCAGGTCCTTCTGGTGCAGCTCGATGCGGAAGCCGGGGGTGAAGTTGCGGTTGATCATCCGCTCGCCATGGACCTCCAGGATGCGCGAGGAGGCGAAGCCGCCCATCAGCGCCTGACGGACCTTGGCCGGATCGGCGCCGGCCTTCGACGCGAACAGCAGGGCCTCGGCCACCGCCTCGATGGTGAGCGCGACGATGATCTGGTTGGCGACCTTGGTGGTCTGGCCGTCGCCGTTGCCGCCGACCAGCGTGACGTTCTTGCCCATCTTGTCGAACAGCGGCTTGACCGTGTCGAAGGCCTCCTGCGGGCCGCCGACCATGATGGTCAGCGAGGCGGCCTTGGCCCCGACCTCGCCGCCTGACACCGGGGCGTCGAGATAGGCGCAGCCCAGGTCATTGATGCGCTTGGCGTATTCCTTGGTCTCGATCGGCGAGATCGAGGACATGTCGACCACGATCTTGCCCGACGACAGACCGGCGGCGACGCCGTTCTCGCCGAACAGGGCGGCGCCGACATGGGGGGTGTCCGGCACCATGGTGATGATGACCTCGGCCGCCGCCGCGACCTCCGCGCCGCTCGGGCAGGGAATGGCGCCCTTGTCGGTCAGCTCGGCCGGGACCGGCTTGAGGTCGTGGACGTAGAGGGTGTGACCGGCGTCCAGCAGGTGCCCCACCATCGGGGTGCCCATGATGCCGAGACCGATGAATCCGACCTTCATTGTTCTGGTCCTTTCTCGCGTGATGTTGGGGGCGTTTCAGGCGGTCGCCGGTTCGGTCTTGTAGGGGGCGAACCAGCCTAGCCCCTCGTCCGTCGTCGTCTTCGGCTTGTATTCGCAGCCGACCCAGCCGCGGTAGCCGATGGCGTCCAGATGCTTGAACAGGAAGGGATAATTGATCTCGCCGGTGCCGGGCTCATTGCGGCCGGGGTTGTCGGCCAGCTGGACATGGGCGATGCGGGCGAGGTTGGCCTCGATGGTGCGGGCCAGATCGCCTTCCATGATCTGCATGTGGTAGATGTCGTACTGCACGTACAGATTGTTGGAGCCGACCTTGTCGATCAGATCCAGCGCCTGTTTCGTGCGGGTCAGGTAGAAGCCGGGGATGTCGCGGGTGTTGATCGGCTCGACCAGCAGCTTGATCCCGGCGCCGGCCAGCGCATCGGCGGCATAGGCGAGGTTGCCGACCAGCGTGCTTTCGGCCGCGGCGGCGTCGCCGTCCTGCGGCAGGATGCCGACGAGGCAGTTGACCTGCTTGCAGCCCAGCGTGCCGGCATAGTCGATGGCGCGGGCGACGCCGTCGCGGAATTCCTGCACGCGGTCGGGCATGATGGCGATGCCGCGCTCGCCGCCGCCCCAATTGCCGGCCGGCAGATTGTGCAGGACCTGGGTCAGCCCATGCTGGCGCAGCTTCTCGGCCAGCGCGTCGGCGGGGAAATCATAGGGAAACAGGTACTCGACCCCACGGAAGCCGGCATCGGCCGCCGCGGCGAATCGGTCGAGGAAGGGACGCTCGTTGTAGAGCATCGTCAGGTTGGCGGCGAATTGCACCATGACCGAACTCCCGGTTACGCGAATTGGCCGCCGCGGATGGAGGGGCGGCCCTTGGGAAGGGAGCTTGACCGCCGCGCAGGCCCTTGAGCCAGTTCGCCGGACGGCTTTTTCACACAGCGGAAAGCGGGGTGCGCGAACGATCGCGCTGAGGGAGACCACGGAACTCAGTTGACGCTTACGTCACCCTGAACTAGGCTTCGCGACATCAATCATCCGTCTGCCTAGCGCCGCAAGAAGCGCGGGTTCCATAACCGGAGGAAGCGTCCCGTGACCCAGCCCGAGACCATGCCCGGCTCCCAGCCCTATCCGCATCTGCTGGCCCCGCTCGATCTCGGCTTCACGGTGCTGAAGAACCGGGTGCTGATGGGGTCGATGCACACCGGGCTGGAGGATCGGCGCCGCCATTTCCCGCGGCTGGCCGCCTATTTCGCCGAGCGGGCGCGCGGCGGGGTCGGGCTGATGGTGACCGGCGGCTTCTCGCCGAATGTGGAGGGGTGGCTGTCGCCCTTCGGCTCCACCCTGGCCCGGCATGGCGCGGCGCGGGCGCATCGGGTCATCACCGACGCGGTGCATGCCGAAGATGGCAAGATCGCGCTGCAGATCCTGCATGCCGGCCGCTATGCCTACAGCCCGCTGTCGGTGGCGCCGTCGCGCATCAAGTCGCCGATCACCCCCTTCACGCCGCGAGCCCTGACCGCGCGGGGGGTGGAGCGCCAGATCCGCGCCTATGTCCGCTGCGCCGAGCTGGCGCGCGAGGCCGGCTATGACGGGGTGGAGGTGATGGGGTCGGAAGGCTACCTGATCAACCAGTTCCTGGTGACCCACACCAACCAGCGCACCGACAAATGGGGCGGGCCTTACGAGAACCGCATGCGGTTTCCGGTGGAGATCGTGTCGCGCATGCGCGAGGCGGTCGGGCGCGACTTCATCATCATCTACCGCCTGTCGATGCTGGACCTGATCCCCGACGGCAGCAATTGGGAGGAGGTGGTGCAGCTTGCCCAGGCCATCGAGCGGGCCGGCGCCACCATCATCAACACCGGCATCGGCTGGCACGAGGCGCGGGTGCCGACCATCGCCACCAGCGTGCCGCGCGCCAACTTCGCCTGGGTGACGGGCAAGCTGAAGGGGGCGGTATCGATCCCGCTCTGCACCACCAACCGCATCAACACGCCCGAGGTCGGCGACGCGGTGATCGGCGAGGGGCTGGCCGACATGGTGTCGATGGCGCGGCCCTTCCTGGCCGATCCGGACTTCGTCGCCAAGGCGGCGGCGGGCCGGCCGGAGGCGATCAACACCTGCATCGCCTGCAACCAGGCCTGCCTGGATCACATCTTCTCCGGCAGGACGGCCAGCTGTCTGGTCAACCCGCGCGCCTGCCACGAGACGGAGCTGGTGATCGCCCCCGCCGTGAAGCGCAAGCGAGTCGCCGTGGTTGGTGCCGGCCCGGCCGGCCTCGCCTGCGCCACCACGGCGGCGGAGCGTGGGCATGAGGTGCATCTGTTCGACGCGGCCGAGGAGATCGGCGGCCAGTTCAACATGGCCAAGCTGATCCCCGGCAAGGAGGAGTTCCACGAGACCCTGCGCTATTTCCGCAACCGGCTGGCGGAGACCGGCGTGGCGCTGCATCTGGGGCGGCGGGTGACGGCAGAGGATCTGACGGGCGCCGGCTTCGACGAGGTGGTGCTGGCGACCGGGGTGGTGCCGCGCGACCCGAAGATCCCCGGCCAGGACCATCCCAAGGTGCTGACCTATGTCGACGTGCTGCGCGGCGCCAAGCCGGTCGGCCGGCGCGTCGCGGTGGTGGGGGCCGGCGGCATCGGCTTCGACGTCAGCGAATTCCTGGCGCAGGAGGAACCGTCGCCCAGCCTCGACCCGGCGCTGTGGCGTGCCGAATGGGGGGTGGCCGATCCGGCCGAGGCGCGCGGCGGCGTCGCCGGCATCCGCCCCCACCTGACGCCGCCGGCGCGCGAGATCGTGCTGCTCCAGCGCAAGGCGACCAAGCCCGGCGCCGGCCTGGGCAAGACCACCGGCTGGATCCACCGGGCGCAGCTGAAGATGAAGACCATCAAGGCGCTGTCCGGCGTGAACTACGAACGCATCGACGACGAGGGGCTGACCGTCAGCTTCGGCGAAAAGCGCGAGAAGGTGCAGACGCTGGCGGTCGATACCATCGTTCTGTGCACCGGGCAGGAGCCGCTGCGCGAGCTGCACGCCCCGCTGGAGGCCGCCGGCATCGCCGTCCACCTGATCGGCGGCGCCGACGTGGCGGCGGAGCTGGACGCCAAGCGCGCCATCGCCCAGGGGACGCGGCTGGCCGCCGGCCTGTAACGGCAACGCGCCCTCTCTCCACAGCCATGGCGGGAGTGAGGGCGCCTTTGTCACACCCATGGGCGGACGCATCACGAGCGAAACTGCTTGCCGTTCCAGCTGATATATTAGTATTCTGAGGCATGTGCTTCTGAGGAGGCTGGACGCCATGCCATCGGGCAACCCGCCGGCCAAAACCGGTTCCATCGCGGTCCCCCCGCCATCAACGACGCCGACCCTGTCGGCCAAGGCCGCTCCGCTCTTGAGCCGCCCGCCGGCGCGCCGGGACATGCGGCGCGGTCCGACCGCCGCCGACGCCATCCACCGCGACCTGCGGGCGGAGATCGTGTCGCTGAAGCGCAAGCCGGGCGAACCCATCGCCGAGAAGCAGATCGCCGAGGCCTATGGCGTCAGCCGCACGCCGGTGCGCGAAGCGGTGCTGCGTCTGGCGGACGAGGGGCTGATCGAGATTTTCCCGCAGTCCGGCACCTTCGTCGCCCGCATTCCGCTGGGCGCCCTGCCGGAAGCCGGCGTGATCCGCAAGGTGCTGGAGCGGGCCACCGTTCGCTTCGCCGCCGAACGCGCCACCCGCAGCCAGATCGCAGCACTCCACGCCTGCCTGGAACAGCAGCGCGAGGTCGATGCGGAGGGCGACGCCGACGGCTTCCATCAGGCCGACGAGGCTTTCCACGCCCAGATCACCGAGATGGCGGGCTATCCCGGCTTCTGGGGCATCATCCAGCAGGCGAAGGTCCAGCTCGACCGCTGCCGCCGCCTGACCCTGCCGGTCCCCGGCCGCATGCGCACGGTGATCGCCGAGCATGAGGCCATCGTCGAGGCCATCGCCGGCCACGACCCCGACCGCGCCGAACAGAGCCTGATCCGGCATCTGGACAATTTGCAGATCACGGTGGACGACGTGCGCAACGCCGCCCCGCTCTATTTCTCCGGCAGCCTGACCGACGGGGCCGCCCTTCCCGATGGAGCACCCTGATGACGAACGAAACCCGCCGCCGCGTCGGCGTCATCGGTCTGGGCATGGCCTCGGCCCCGCATGCGCAGAGCCTGATCGATCTGGCCGGCCGGGTGGAGGTGGCGGGCTGCTTCAGCCCCTCGGTCGAGCGCCGCGCCGCCTTCTCTGCCCGCCACGGCCTGCCGGTGGTCGACCGGTTGGAGACGCTGCTGGAGGATCCGGCGCTGTCGGCCGTCCTGCTGCTGACCCCGCCCGACACCCATGCCGATCTGGTGGCGCGCTGCGCCGCCGCCGGCAAGCATGTGCTGCTGGAAAAGCCGCTGGACGCCACGCCGGAGGGGGCGCGGGCGGTGGTCGCCGCGATGGAGGCGGCCGGGCTGACGCTGGGCGTCATGCTGCAGCACCGCTTCCGGGCGTCGGTGGAACGGCTGGCGGCGCTGATGCGCGACGGCGTGCTGGGCCGGCCGCTGACGGCGGCGGTTTCGGTGCGCTGGTGGCGCGACGCCGCCTATTACGCCCAGCCCGGCCGCGGCAAGAAGACGCGCGACGGCGGCGGCGTGCTGCTGACCCAGGCGATCCACACGCTCGACGCCTTCGTCAGCCTGCTCGGCCTGCCGGATCAGGTCGCGGGATTTGCCGCGACGAGCGTCTTGCGCAGCCGGGACACGGGCATGGACACGGAGGATGTGGTCGCCGCCGCGCTCCGCTACGGCAACGGCCTGCTGGCGACCGTCGATGCGACGACCGCCGCCTATCCCGGCTATCCGGAGCGGATCGAGATCGCCGGCACCGGCGGCTCGGCGGTGCTGGCCGGCGACCGGCTTGAGGTGCAGCTGGTCACGGGCGAGCGCATCGTCGCGGGTCAGGACGGCGCCACGCTGGGCGGCGGGGCCGACCCGATGGCCTTTTCCCACCAGCACCACCGCGCCGTGCTGTCCGACTTCCTCGACGCGCTCGACCAGGGGCGCCGGCCGCGGGTGGACGGGCGCGAAGCGCTGAAGGTCCACCGGCTGATCGAGGCGCTGCTGGAGGCCGCAGGCAGCGGCAGAATCGTGGAGGTCGGCACTCCCTGATCCCCACTTCTCCCAGCGATTCCGGCGGTCGTAAGCGCGGCCTTGCGGAATCCACCACTTTGGCGTAAAGCGCCAGAACCAGGCCGGGCCCCTCTGGCAACCGTCACCGGTTGCGATGTCGGACTGGGAAGACAAGGAGCGGCCCGCGCCCCGTGCCCCTGACCGGCGCCTCCCGTCCGATGGTCTCGGCGTGACCCGACCGGTCGGCACGGACTTCGCGCGGCTTCTCCTCCCACATTCATCGTGATGCGAGGATTTCCGCTCAAATGACGGAACTATTCACCACAGAGGCGCTCTTTGCGCTGCTCCAGGTCATCATGATCGACCTGGTGCTGGCCGGCGACAATGCCATCGTCATCGGTCTGGCCGCCGCCGGATTGCCGCGGGAACAGCGCGGCAAGGCAATCCTGATCGGCATCCTGGCGGCCACCGTGCTGCGCATCGCCTTCGCGGCCGTCACCACCCAGCTTCTCCAGATCATCGGGCTGCTGCTGGCCGGCGGTGTGCTGCTGCTGTGGGTCTGCTGGAAGATGTGGCGCGAACTGCGCCAGTCGCACGAGGAGGACGAGGCGGTCGAGGCGCTGGAAGACGATGGCGGCGCCGAAGCCGCCGGGCCGCGCAAGACCCTCGGTCAGGCGGTCTGGCAGATCGTGGTCGCCGACGTGTCGATGTCGCTCGACAATGTTCTGGCCGTCGCAGGTGCGGCGCGCGAGCATCTGGGGGTGCTGGTCATCGGCCTGACACTGTCCATCGCCCTGATGGGCCTTGCCGCCAGCGTCATCGCCCGCGTCCTGCACAAGCACCGCTGGCTGGCCTATGTCGGCCTCTCCATCATCCTCTACGTCGCTCTGCACATGATCTACCGCGGCGCCATCGAGGTGTGGCCCCTGGTGAACGGCCACGCCTGATCGGCCAGGGCGACCGGGTGCCGCTTTCCAGCGGTCGGGGGGAGGTGCGTGAAGAGCGCTGAGGCTGAATGTCGCACTCGCCCCCCTGCGAGGATTTGTGATCTGGCTGAAACCCGCTCCTGCAGTCACTTTGTCCCTCTCCGCGCCAATCCGATTCTGTTTAATGTCCAAACGGTAGTTGCCTCTTTGAACTTTCAGGGTTGCGCGCAGATTGATATACTAATATCCTAAGAAACGAGAACAGGGCGCCGCAGCCAAGCGGCGGCTGGATATGGAGGGGGCGAGGGCAGGGCCGGCGGCGGCCAAGTGCGACTTCCCGGTCGCACGGTCCGGTCGCAGCGCTGCGAAAGCCGAGCGTCGCAATGGCCTCTCACCCGTGCTCCGCCTGCCGCCGGTCCCCAATTCGTCCAGTCACGTGCGGGCGGCCCGCCGCCCACCAGGTAAACCGGAAACACCAGAACAAGAGAGGCCGGATCGCGTAAGGCTCCGGCTCCGTAATCAGGAGGAGATCCTAATGAAGTTTGGTCTGACTTCGGTCCGCACTGCGATGCTGACCGCCTGTGCGATCTGCGGCATCCTGGCCGCTCCGATGCTGTCGGCGCCGGCCGATGCGCGTGACTTCCGATCCGCCGACATCCACCCGACCGACTACCCGACCGTCGAGGCGGTGCGCTATGTCGGCAAGCTGGTGGCCGAGCGCAGCAACGGCAAGCTGGGCGTCAAGGTGTTTCCGAACGGCGCCCTGGGGACCGAGAAGGACACCATCGAGCAGCTGAAGATCGGTGCGCTGGAGATGATGCGCATCAACGTGGCGCCGCTGAACAACGTGGTGCCGGAGACGATGGTCACCGCGCTGCCGTTCATCTTCCGCGACACCGGCCACATGCGCCGTGTCCTGGAC
>PJUA01000564.1_pt1 | contig 16778 bp, 14 predicted proteins | sample 1512151 | NCBI WGS metagenome assembly PJUA01 (sample SAMN08177678, study PRJNA422409) | Soil metagenome, whole genome shotgun sequencing project. | isolation source: Soil enriched on filter paper: beechwood xylan treatment | place: USA: Madison | collected 2015-01-15
ATGATCTTCTGGGGGCCGCCGGGGGTGGGCAAGACCACGCTGGCGCGCCTGACGGCAACCGCCTTCCAGTGCGAATTCATCGCCTTGTCGGCGGTGTTCTCGGGGGTCAAGGATACCCGTGCGGCGATGGAACAGGCCGAGCAGAACCTGGCCATGGGCAAGCACACCATCCTGTTCGTGGATGAAATCCATCGCTTCAACAAGTCGCAGCAGGATGCGCTGCTACCCTACGCCGAGAGCGGCCTGGTGACCTTCATCGGCGCCACTACCGAGAATCCCTCCTTCGAGGTCAACTCGGCGCTGCTGTCGCGGGCGCAGGTGTATGTGCTCAAGTCCCTGAGTGACGACGAATTGCGGCTCCTGCTCAAGCGCGCCCAGGAAAAGGCGCTGGGCGAGCTGCACTTCGACGAGCAGGCCACCGATACCATCATCGGCTACGCCGACGGCGATGCACGTCGCTTCCTGAACCTGCTGGAGCAGACCGAAACTGCTGCCCGCACCACTGGCACGGTGCTGGTGACGGCCGATTTCCTGCAGAATGCGCTGACCCTGAACAGTCGCCGTTTCGACAAGGGCGGTGACAATTTCTATGACCAGATTTCAGCCCTGCACAAGTCGGTGCGAGGTTCCCACCCGGACGCGGCGCTCTACTGGCTGACCCGCATGCTGGACGGCGGCGCCGATCCGCGCTACCTGTCGCGCCGCATCGTGCGCATGGCCTGGGAGGACATCGGCCTGGCCGACCCCCGTGCCATGCAGATCGCCAACGACGCCGCGCTGACCTTCGAACGTCTGGGGAGTCCCGAGGGCGAACTGGCGCTGGGCCAGGCGGTGATCTACCTGGCCGTGGCGGCCAAGAGCAACGCCGGCTACAACGCCTACAACGCCGCCCGCGCCTTCGTGAAGCAGGACAAGAGCCGCGAGGTACCGGTGCACCTGCGCAATGCGCCGACCAAGCTGATGAAGGAATTGGGGTATGGGCATGAATATCGGTATGCCCATGACGAGCCCAATGCCTATGCGGCGGGGGAGACCTATCTGCCGGATGGCATCGATGAGCCGGGCTGGTATCAGCCGGTGCCTAGAGGGTTGGAAATAAAGATTGGCGAGAAGTTGAGTTTGCTGAAGAAGTGGGATGAAGAAGCGGGCGAGAAATAATTTAAATAAAAACTTGCAGGGGGTTAGAAGTGGAGGAAAGAAGCCCGAGCAAGAGAGAGGAATTATGCGTTTTCTCTGAACTCGGGTGTTCGTTTCTCAAAATGAGGATGTTTTTTTAGCGCCGGGAATTCGCCTTCACTCGGTATTTCTCGATATCGCCGCCAGCATCCATGATTTCCTTGACCCATCCAGGCTTGCGGCCACGGGCGGCGCCTGACCAAGTGAGATCGCCATTTCGGTACATCACGACGGCCGTTTTTGCGCCACCGTTCCTTACGCTTCTCTTGCCGGCAGCCGCGAATCCAAGCTGTTCCGCCGTCAGACCATATTCAGAGATTTGCCGCTTGATAGCAGCGATAACGCTTTCCAGCTCTTTAGCCTTCAGCTTTTCGGCCTGGTCTTGCAGCTTCTTGATTTGCGCTTGTAGAGCAGCATAGCTTGTCATTTTTTCCTCTAATGAAGGAGTGGATCGGGTTGGAATTCACTGCTCATCATTGATAGCCCTTTTTTGAGCCAAAGTGCTTAACTTCTAAAATAAATATTTGGCTTTCAATCTATCAACGAGTGACGGCGGCATCGCAATGATGTGGTCCTCCTGTTCCTCATCGTCCTGATAGGTGATGCGGTCATTTCCAATGACCAGCGGCTCATGTCCGGGTTTTCCATCCCATACGATGACATAGTGCCTTTTTACCAGTAGCTCTCCCTGATCATTTGTAATCGTCAATTCAGCCAGGTCCGGCGAGTCATCAGAAAGAATGCCTCCGTGACTTGTCCCGCTTCCACAAATCTTGATCGAGTACTTCTGATTCTGGAATTCCTTGATGCCGCCATTTAATTCATTGGTGTAGTCATATCTGCCGCAATCGAATTTTCTGCTGTTTGCAGCAAGGTAGTTGGTGATCAAAAGGGCGGAAAAAAGAAAACATACCAACCAGAAAGTGATGGCCGGTACCATTTTTGGGAATTCTTTCCTTAGGTCATTTCCCTTTGTATTGAAGCTATAGGATTTATATCCAAAGAAAATCAGAATCATCAATATGATTCCAAGGGCGGTGTATTCTTTTAAATAAAAAAGTAGGAATAATAATTTCCCAAATAATTGGAATTCCCCAAGCTGAGCAAGTGCCAATAATCCTGTAATCGCAATAACAATAAAACTCAGGATGATGGCAAGGTTCTTTATTGACCAGATAAAGTATTTTCGTATGGACGGCATATCGTTCCAAGACGGAGAGTGATAGGTTTGTTGAGCGCGTAAAGCTCGGGCTTGCTGTAGATCATGAAGTCCTGACCACGCTCCTTCTTTTTTCTCCAGTCGTTGAACGAACTATTGTAGACGGGCCAGTACACATCCTTTTTCAAGAGCTTTTTCCAGAAGCTACTTCTTGTATCAATTGGATATTTAATTTCATCTCCAAAAGAAAGGTAATCCAAGTCGATATGCAGACGTTCTTCATTATCAGCCTTGATGGTTGTCTTCCATCGAGAGTTGACAAGGCCGAGGAATTCATTGGTGTTCATTAAATAGCTGGTGATCATTCCAGCCTTGTTCCAGTGCCCAAGATATTGGCTTTTGGAAGGATCTTCATCATTGAATGAGTAATTGTCCTTTATGTAGATGTAAACGTGCGTCAGGATAGCCTCCGCGTCCATGCAATACTCATAGGGAGTCTTTTTGTAATTGAAATACCGTTCTCCCTGGATTTCAAATCTTCCCACTGCTGCATATAAGGCGAAGTTTCCTAACGCTGCCGTGACTTCAGTCGGAGTTAGCCAGTTGGACCCATGGAAGGTATTGACCTTTCGTCTCTGAAATTGCCAATCGAGATGAAATTGCCTGATATCCGAATTGATAATTCGGGCTGTAAAGCTGGGAGTCGGCCGCGTGCTCTTTGTGCTCCGAAATTCATCGCTGACGTGTCTAAGAATTTTATTCTTCAGTAGCGCGACAGCCTTGTCCGAATAAATATCGTCAGCGAGCAGATCCCTAAGCTTTGTCTTGACTCCTTCGTTTCGGACTGCCCATTGGAGGGTAACTATTTTGTCGTCCCATGGCTGTTCTGAATCAGGTTTGTTATTGAAGATGTGACTGGGACCTTCGAACCATTTCCTTGCAAGGTCTGCAGCGACAGGCCAGCCTATTTTTTCCATCGCTTCAGGAACATCTTGAAGGTCAAATTCGGGAATTTTCTCGTGAGTTTCAGCGTCCAGAATCTGCGACCCCGGCTCTCGTGGTTGAACTAGGGGATATTCTTGCTGTTTCTTTTTTTGAACTTGCTCTGCAAGCTTCAGCTGTCTTGCCGCTTCCAGCTTTTGTTGGCGCGCCTGCTTGCGCGAGGGCTTTGGTGGCTTGATCTCCTCTGTTGGTGCTGCGCCCGGGGCAGGGCGATCAAAGGAAATCTGTTGCGGGGTGTTGAGGGCGACTGCGCCAGGATGTTTCTTCCAATGGGCAGCGCCGAACCAGGTTTTTTCAATCGTGTAGTAAGAAAGCCTTCTTGCCTTTGACATCGTCACCCCTGAGCATGGTCGAAAAGCTCAGACGGTACGTGTGAGGACTTGTGTTAGAAATCGTCCATAGGTGTGGCATTGGACAAGACAGCGAGAAATACCTGTTTTTTCAGTCATTCCAGAAGGCATTTGACTCCATGTTCTGTCGGGTCAGATTTGCACTTGCCGGATTACGTCATAGCGAACCAATGCCTCACCCTTCTTGATCCGCACCGATTCAATCCGAATCTGTCCAATCTCCCCCAGTGCTGCCACATGTGTCCCGCCACAAGGATAGGCGGGCAACTCGCCAAATCCAATCTGCCGCAAGCCATTTTCCACGGCCATCACGCAGGGCAGATTCTGCGCCAGCAAGTCATTGCAGCGGCGCTCCAGTTCCGTCTGTGTCAGTTCCTGCGCCGTGCCATCTGCCGCAGCAACCATGCCCACTACACGCGCTTCCCCTGGCCAGTGATGAGCCTTGGTCGGCTTCCATCCCAGTTCCGCCATCACGTGCCCGATCACATGGCCTGCCGAATGCAGTTGCGCATGCAACTGGCGCGGCTCGGCGTCGACGGTCGCCACGGCCGGGCCTGGCGCGACCGGGGCTGCGGTGTAATGGACGATGCCTTCACTGTCGCTGACCACGCGCAGCACTTCCACGTCATCGATTCGGCCCGTATCACTGGGCTGTCCGCCACCCTGGGGATGAAAAGGCGTGGCCGACAGGCGCACGGCGTAGCGCCCATCGTCCTGCGGGGTGCAGTCCAGCACGTGGATGTTGGCGCGCAAGGCGCGGTCGGTCATGTAGAGGCGATCGGTCATGGCTAGGCTTTCAATAGGGCTTGCTGCGAGTGCCGTGCATTGTATCGGTCGGGTGAAATTGCGATAATCCATTGCTATCGCAAATAATCTTTGCCCCATGAGCACAAATCAAAGCATCGCCCTGCTCAACGAAATGGCTGTCTTTGCCAAGGTGGTGGAGACCGGCAGTTTCTCGGAAGCGGCACGCCAGCTGGGCGCGACGCCCTCGGCTGTCAGCCGGGCCATTGCACGCCTGGAAAAGGCACTCGGCACGCAGTTGCTGCAACGAACCACCCGCAAGCTGCGGCTGAGCGAAAGCGGGCGTGATATCCACCAGCGTTGCCGGGAAATGCTGGGCGCCGCGCAATCGGTGCTGGCCGCCTCCGGTGGCTTTGATGCCGCGCCGCAGGGGCAGGTCAGGGTGAGCGTGCCCAAGGCGGTCGGGCATTACCTGGTACATCCGCATGTGCCGGATTTCCTTGCCGCCCATCCCAGGGTGGACGTCCTGTTGAGGCTGGAAGACCGCTACATGGATCTGATCGATGAGGAGGTGGACCTGGCCATCCGTATCACCGACCAGCCGCCGCCGGGCCTGATGGGGCGCAGGTTGACGCGCATCGAGCACCTGCTGTGCGCCACGCCGGAGTACCTGGCGCAGCACGGCACGCCTCAGCATCCACAGGGACTCAAGACACATTCCTGCATCTACCTCGGCGAGGCGCCCGGGGACGCGCGCTGGCGCTTCCGCCGGCAGGGCGAACGGGTCACGGTCGAGGTGCGGGGGCGTTATGCGGCCAACCATACCGGGGTGCGACTGGATGCAGTGCTGCGCCATCTCGGTATCGGCAGCCTGCCGTATTTCGTCGCCCGGGAGGCGCTGGCGCAGGGGTGTATCGTCCAGGTCCTGCCGCAATGGAGTTTCAGGACGCACTATTGCGGCGATCTGTGGGCGCTCTATCCGGCGACCCGCCATCTGCCGCCCCGGCTGGGGGCTTTCGTCAACTTCCTGGCAGAAAGGCTGGCCCGGGAGCCAACCATGGCGGATGCGGGCGGACCAGGCTGATCCGTGCCGGCAGGGCCTGATGCCTCAGGCTTGAGATCAGGCGGCCGCCCGGTGCCAGACGTGGAAACTGCCTTCCATGGCGGACATGGCGGCGATCACGGTCTCATAGTTCTTGTCGTTGTCATAGCCGGGCAGGCGCTGCTTCATCGCTTCCATCAGCTCTTCCAGGCCATCGGCGTCGTTGGGGACCAGCACACCCTTGATACCCTCGGCCATCTGGCCGGCGATGATCCATTGCGGCTGGGGCAGGCTGTCGTCGCTGATGCGGATGGTGACGTCGTCGATGGCGCTCCAGGCGATGCCTTCGCGCTTGGCGCCACGCACCATGGTTCGGATTTCCTGATCGTCGAATTCCACGCTGATCTTGCGCGCCTGCTGCGCCGCCAGGCGGCCGCTGGAGAGCTCGGCCGCGCCCGGGGCCTGCACCTTCCAGTCGGTCTTGCGCACCTTGGGCGGAATGAAGCGGTTCTTGATCTGCTGCCCGAAGGCGAAGGCGGCGCCGAAGGAGAGGCCGGCGATCAGTCCGTAGAACAGGCTGGCGTCATTGGACATGTAGTGGATGCCGGCCCACAGTCCCACGGCGAAGGCGGCCACCAGGCCCAGCAGGGAAAACAGGACGGGAACATCGCGCTGCGGGCGCGGGTCGGGCTGGTCGGACATGGGTGGAGAGGCTCTCTGGATGACGGGAATGGGCCGAATGGTAACCCGCAAGGCCGGTGGCCGCTACCAGGGCCGCAGCATTTTCTTGCGGGGGAAGGGGGCTGGAACCCCGTGACGGGCGCGCGACTTGGTACAATCGCGGTTTCCTGCTTCAAACCTATCGTATTTTCTCCCCATGATCGACATCCAACTCCTCCGTAAAGACATCGAGAACGTTGCGGCCCGCCTGGCGGCCCGCAAGTTCGTCCTGGACGTGGCCGGCTTCAACGCACTGGAAGCTGAACGCAAGCAGATCCAGACCCGCACCGAAGAACTGCAGGGCAAGCGCAACACCCTGTCCAAGCAGATCGGCATGCTCAAGGGCCGTGGCGAGGATGCCTCCGCGGTGATGGCCGAGGTCAATGGCATCGGCGACGAGCTCAAGTCGTCGTCGGCGCGCCTGGAAGAAGTGCAGCACCAGATGAACCTGTTCCTGCAGGCGGTTCCCAACCTGCCGCACGAGTCGGTGCCGGCCGGCAATGACGAAAGCGGCAATGTGGAATTGCGCAAGGTCGGCACGCCGCGCCAGTTCGACTTCGAGATCAAGGATCACGTCGATGTCGGCGCCCCGCTGGGCCTGGATTTCGATACTGCCACCAAGCTCACCGGTTCGCGCTTTGCCGTGCTCAAGGGTGGCATCGCCCGCCTGCACCGCGCGCTGGCGCAGTTCATGCTCAACACCCATACCATGGAGCATGGCTATACCGAGTGCTATACCCCCTACATCGTCAATGCCGACAGCCTGCGCGGTACCGGTCAGTTGCCCAAGTTCGAGGCTGACCTGTTCGCCGCCAAGAAGGGTGGCCAGGAAGGCGAGGCCGAGAATGCCGCACTGTACCTGATCCCCACGGCCGAAGTGCCGCTGACCAACTTCGTGCGCGACGAGATCGTGGCCGGCGATGCGCTGCCGATGAAGTTCACGGCGCACTCGCCTTGCTTCCGTTCGGAAGCCGGCTCCTATGGTCGCGATACCCGCGGCATGATCCGCCAGCACCAGTTCGACAAGGTGGAAATGGTGCAGATCGTCCACCCCGAGAAGTCCTACGAAGCCCTGGACGAGATGCTGGGCCACGCCGAGACCATCCTCAAGAAGCTCGGCCTGCCGTACCGCGTCATTACCCTGTGTACCGGCGACATGGGCTTTGGCGCGGCCAAGACCTATGACATCGAGGTCTGGCTGCCGGCGCAGAACACCTATCGCGAAATCTCGTCGGTCTCCAACTGCGAAGCCTTCCAGGCGCGTCGCATGCAGGCGCGCTTCCGCAATGCCCAGGGCAAGCCGGAGCTGCTGCACACCTTGAACGGTTCCGGCCTGGCCGTGGGCCGTACCCTGGTCGCCGTGCTGGAAAACTACCAGCAGGCCGATGGCAGCGTGGATATCCCGGAGGTCTTGCAGCCTTACATGGGTGGCGTGGGCAAGCTGGTGCCGGGCGCCTGATCCGCTGTACCCCTGCAGGATGCACGAACGGCCGCCTCGTTGATGAGGCGGCCGTTTTTTTGCGGGTGTGCGGGTGAGAAAACGTTTTCCTGAGCGTGCTGGCTAGGCGTCCTTCATGGCCCAGGAGAAGGTGGCCGGGATGCGGCGCTCGATGAAGAGACTGTTGCCCTGGATCTTCTTGGCCTGTTTCTTGGCACGGGTGGCGGCCGAGGCGATCTGGTGCGGTGATGAGTATTGCGAAGGCTCGATCTTCACTGCGCCCAGCGATACCGAAACCAGCGGGTGGAACACCCGGTTGCCCTGGCGATCTTCGGTGTAGTAGCCGCCACGCGCCACGTCCTCGTCGTAGTAGAAGGCGCGGGCCTCGGCGTCGAAGTTGTCGAGGATGACGCGGCAGCGCTTTTCCCAGTCTTCGCTCTGGAACATGATCAGGAAATCGTCGCCGCCGATGTGGCCGATGAAGTCCAGGGCAGGATCGCAGGCCTGCTGCAGCACGCGGCCGGTAGCCTGGATCATGTCGTCGCCCTTGCGATAGCCATAGACGTCGTTGAAGGGCTTGAACTGGTCCAGGTCGCAGTAGCAGATGCAGAATTCGACGCCGCTTTGCAGCAGGTATTCGATGTGGTCGTTGATGGGGACGTTGCCCGGCAACTGCGTGAGCGGATTGGCGTGACGGGCGGCGTCGATCTGCATCTGCGTGATTTCGCGCAGCAGGTCGTGGCCGGTGCCCAGGCCCACATACTGGCCCCGGTCGGTGATGATGAAACCGTTGGAGAGGTGGTGCGTCTCGGCCTGCACCAGCAGGTTGGAGAGATCTTGCAGGCTGGTGTCCTGCTCGGTCAGCAGGGGATTGGGGTCCATGAAGAAGGCGCAGGACTTCTTGCCGTACAGCTCGCGCCCATACAGGCGGGCGAAGCGCTCCACCATGCTGTAGCGGTTGATCAGGCCGATCGGCAAGCCGTTGCTGACCACCGGCAGGGCCTGCAGCTGCGGGTCGTTGACGAACATGTCGTAGGCCGCATCGTTGGTGACTTCCGGGCTGACGTATTGCGTCTCGCGCAGCAGCTTGGCGACGGTGGCGCTGCGCTTGCCGGGGCCGTACTTGTTGGCATGGAGCGGTACCTTGTCGCGGCGCAGGGTCTTGCTGACGTCTTCCGAGATCGAGACCGGCGGCTCCGGCAACGGGCGCGAGATGTGGTAGCCCTGGCCGCAGGCGATGCCCAGATCGCGGATGGTCAGCAGCTCGGCCTGCGATTCGATGCCTTCGGCGATGACGATGGAGCCGGATTTTTCGGCGATCTCCTGGATCGAGCGCACGAACTGCAGCTTCATCGGATCATGGTTGATGCCCTGCACGAAGTGCATGTCGATCTTCACGTATTCCGGCTGCAGTTCCGACCACAGGCGCAGGCTGGAAAAGCCTTCGCCGAGATCATCGATGGCGATCTGGAAGCCCATGTCGCGGTAGTGCATGGCGGCATTGCGCAGCAGGGCGTAGTCGTAGGTAGGTTCGTTCTCGGTCAGCTCAATGATGATGCGCTGCGGATTCACGCCCAGCTTTTCCAGATAGCGCAGGGTTTCGCCCTGGATCGCCTCGGGCTGCATCAGCGCCCCGGGGGAAACGTTGAGGAACAGGTTGCCCGGCAGGCCGAGTTGCGCAAAGCGGGTCAGCACGATGTGCCGGCACAGGTATTCCATCTGCACCGACAGATTGTGGGCGCGCGCCACCTTGAACAGCGCCAGCGGGGAGTGCAGGGGGGTATTGGAGGGCCCTCGGATCAATCCTTCGTAGCCCAGGATTTCGCCATTGCGCATGCGCACGATGGGCTGGAACAGGGCGGAGAGCTTGCGCTGGGCGATGATCTCGTGCAGCAGGGACAGCATCGGGTCCGGATCTTCGACGCCACGCAGGGCGGCACCCGAGGCGCGGGCAATGAGATCGACGACTTCTGCGCCGAGCGGGAAGGTAGCGTTGGATAGGGGCGCCATCTGGCTGAATCCGGGTCTGAGAGTCCAAAGAACGACAAATAGTTTACGGATGCTAGAAGTGATTTATGACAAGATGATGATGAGAAATGCAGTCTGAGCGGTTTGTAGGTGAAGAAGGATTCTTTCGCCACGCTGCTTCCGGTTCAAGAGGATGAGAAACTCTTTTTTTAAAGTTTTTTCAAAAAAACATTCCACTATGAAAATAGTTCTGCTATAGTCGCTGTCTTTGCTGCACCACGCAGTGAAACGACCGAAGTTAACCGGAGAGGTGGCAGAGTGGTCGAATGTACCTGACTCGAAATCAGGCGTACGGTTTCCCGTACCGTGGGTTCGAATCCCACCCTCTCCGCCAGTTGGCTTGCAGTTGTAGCAGTTGTATAGATAAGGCTCTGAATTTTTCAGGGCCTTATTTTTTTGTCTGTCGTTTCGGTTGTCGTGTTGGCCGGTCGCCTTTGCCTGAGGTTTCGTCATTGGCGACCTGATCTGGCCGCACGCCGCCTGCGCGGAAAATGCTTCCGGACCGAGCGCATCGCCGCGCTCTGTTCATCGTATCGGTCGTCACGCGTTCACGAGGGGGAAGCGCGTGATGCGCCGGTTTCTCCCATGACGTGGGAGCGCATGCCTGCTTTCGTGGCGCCGTGTCTGCGCCGCCCGCTTTTTTCATCCCTGCTCGCGATGTAGTCGTGCCGTCGATTGGTCGGCCTTGTTATATTCGTCAAATGCACTTGCCTTCGTAGCGGGCTCATCATGTCCTTGAATCGTCTGTTCCGGCTCATTTCCATCGGCTTGCTGATGCTGTTTCTGGCATTTGCAGTGGCATTGGTCTGGACGGAATGGAGTACCTATCGCAATGGCGCCAACAGCGTGCCTGCCTTGCGCAATCTGCGGCTGGCCCTGCTGGCCATGGAAAAGATTTCGGCCGAGCGCGGCCCGGCCAATGCTTTCCTGGGCGCCCCGGCGCAACAATCCGAAGCACTGCTGAAGCAACTGGCCAGCGCCCGGCAACAGACCGACGTCGCCCTGGCCAGTTTGCATGCGGCGCTGGAAGCCGATGCCCGCTTGCGCCAGTCTTGGGCGCTGGACAAGGTGCGCACGGTGGAGCAGGGACTGGGGCCGGCCCGGGCCAATCTGGACCGGGTGGCGCGCCTGTCGGCCGACAATCGCAGCGACGTGCTGGTGCTGGCCGCCGTCGCCGGCATGGTGGACCTGATGCCGCTGATGATCCGCGTGGTCAGCGAATTGACCCTGGAAGTGGATCGGGCCGACCCGCGCCTGCGCGATGGTCTGTCGGCCGTGCGTGCCACCGCCAGCCTGCGCGAGTACGCCGGGCAGGTCGGTTCGCGCTTTGTGGCGCCGCTGATCACGCAGCGCCAGCTGGCCCAGGATGAGGTCATCGAAATCGGGCGCCTGTATGGTCGCATCGAACTGTTGCGCGGCGTGGTGGCTGCGCAGATGGCTGGCTACGCGAGCCAGCCGCAGTTTGCCGAGGCGCTGGACCGGGTGGACAAGGAGTATTTCGATAGCGGATTCCAGTTCCTCGACTTCCTGCTCCAGATTGGCCTGCATTCCAGCAGCTATGGCGTCAGCACCGCTGATCTCTACAAGTTCTATGTGCCGCAGATGCAATCCATCACCGATCTGCGCGACCTGTTGCTGGCGGAATTGATGCGGCAGGCCGAACAGAACAACGCCCGGGCGCGCAACCTGCTGGTGCTGGTCGTGGGGCTGACGCTGACGGCCTGCCTGTTCTTCCAGTTGCTGATGGTGCTCATTCGGCGGCGTGTGGTGCAGCCGCTGGTGCGGGCCACCGATCTGGTGGCCGGTCTGGTGGAGGGCAAGCTGGAGCAGGAAATCCCGGAGGCGCGGTATCGCGACGAGATCGCTGCCATGATGCGCGCCCTGCGTGTGCTCAAGCAGCGCATGCGAGAGCGCAATAGCCTGGCCAGCGAGCGCGAAGCATTGATCACGCAGCTGCAGACCTCCTCCAATACCGATTTCCTCACGGGTGTGCTGAACCGGCGCGCCTTCTTCACCCAGGCCGGCCAGCAGATGGGTCTGTCGCAGCGCTATGGGCGGGGCATGGCGGTGGTGTTGTTCGATATCGACCATTTCAAGCGCATCAACGATACCTACGGCCACCAGGCTGGCAACGTCATCCTGCGCGGCGTGGCCCAGCTCGTGGCCGGCTTGCTGCGCAAGGTGGATGTGCTGGCACGCTATGGCGGCGAGGAGTTCGTCATCCTGCTGCCGGAAGCCGACCTGGCGCAGGCAGGCAGCGTTGCCGAGAAGTTGCGTGCGGCCCTGGAGCATGCCGATTTCGAGATCGAGGACGGGCGCCGGATCAAGGTCAGCGCCAGCTTCGGGGTGGCCGCGTTATGCGATGGGGTGGGGCTTGAAGAACTGATCAGGCGCGCCGATCTGGCCCTGTACCGGGCCAAGCGGATCGGGCGCAATCGGGTCGAACAGGCGACTGCCGACGACCTTATGTCCTGAGGTCCCTGGGCTTGCTGGGCTTCCTGAGCCTCCTGAGCCTCCTGAGCCTTAGGCGCTGTCGCGTTCGAGGATGGCGTAGCCGAGGTCGCATACCGTTTGCGTGACCGCATCGCCATCGAAGCGGGTCAGCAGCATCTCGGCGGCCGTCAGTCCGATCTGGTGGGCGCTGATCTGGACGGTGGTGAGGGCGGGCAAGACTTCCGGCGCGATGTCCAGATTGGCGAAACCGGCCAGCGCGATGCGCTGCGGCACGGCGATGCCGCGTCGGGCGCATTCCAGGGCGGCGCCTGCGGCGAGGACGTCATTGCTGAAGAAGGCGGCGTCGATGCCGGGTTGTAATGCCAGGAGCCGGCAGATGGCTTCGCGCCCGGTCTGCAGGAAGGAGCCCATGGGCATGACCAGGTGCACCGGCTCCGCTGCCGACTGTGCCAGCAGTGCCGCGCGCATGCCGGCATAGCGTGCCAGGCCACGCGGGTCTTCGCCGCCGACGAAGGCCGTGCGGCGATAACCCTTGCGGTGCAGGTACTGCCCCATGGCGTGGCCGGCGGCATGGTTGTCGAAACCGACCAGCATGTCGATCGGTTGCGCAGTGAGGTCCCAGGTTTCCACCACCGGGATGCCGGCCGCCTTGAGGCGCTGGCGGGTACGTGCCGAATGCTGCACGCCGGTCAGCACCAGGCCATCGACCCGACGGCCGATGAAGGCTTCCACCAGCCCTGTTTCCGCTTCTTCCGAATAATTGGTCTGTCCCAGCAACAACTGGTAGCCCTGCAGGCTGAGTTGTTCGGACAGCCCACGCACGGTTTCGGCAAAGATCGAATGGCTGATGGTGGGCACGATGGCGGCCACGATGCGTGTGCGCCGCGAGGCCAGTCCACCGGCCAGCATGTTGGGGATGTACCCCATGCTGCTGATGAAGGCCTCGACCCGCTCACGGGTGGCGGGGGCCACTTTCTCCGGCGTATTGATGACCCGCGATACCGTGATGTGCGAGACACCGGCAGCGCGCGCCACGTCTTCCTTGGTGATGGCGCGGGAGGGCGCAGCGGCGGTGGCGGGTTTGCGATTCATGGGGATGGGTGGTGGCAAGTTGTCGCAAGCATAACAGCAGCTTGCCGCGGCAGGGCCTGCGGACATCCACAGGCTGCCAGTCGGGCGGCGATATGCAAGCTCAGTCGCGGTCGTTGAAGGCCGAGATGTGCGAGACCTGGAACACGCCCGACAGGGATTGCAGCTCGTCGCGGTGCAATTGCGCCAGGCGGTGCAGGTACTGCTCGCCCAGTTCGGTCAGCCGGACTTGCACCAGTCGCTTGTCGCGATCATCCGGGGCGCGGGTGACCAGGCCCGCCTTCACGCAGCGCGTAACCAGCGCCACCACGCCGTGGTGCTGGGCCTGCAAGCGTTCGGCCAGTTCGCTGATGCTGGCCCACTCGCGCCCGGGAAAGCCCTTGATATGCAACAGCAACAGGTATTGCAGGGGGGTGAGGCCTTCACTTTGCGCGGCGTCTTCCGAAAAGCGCAGGAAGCGGCGCAACTGGTAGCGAAAATCCGACAGGGCTTCGAAATCCTCCTTTTGCAGGCGGCTGGCGCTTTTCATGAGGGCTGGCCTTCATCGTGGAGGGAGTTTGCCGGTGCGCGGAACTGCGCAATACGGGGTAAGCGGGACATATATATCATCTTGTGATGTAATTGCGGTTTGGCCTGGTACGTGGCTGCGTCCCAGGTTGTCGTCTGTCCAAGTTGTCAGGGAACGGATATGCCCGATTCTATCTTGCTGTGGTTCAAAAGTTTTATTCCTGCCAAGACCAATGTTGATCGTTTCGAGCGCATGCGCTCCTGCGCCGGCAGTCTGTTCGGGATTCTGCTGGTCGGCCTGATCAGTTATGCAGTCCTTCCGCATGAAGTCCGCACCATCTGGCTGATCGCGCCCATGGGGGCGTCGGCGGTGCTGCTGTTTGCGGTGCCATCCAGTCCGCTGGCGCAGCCCTGGTCCATCATCGGCGGCAACCTGTGCGCGGCGCTTATCGGTGTGAGCTGCGCCAGGCTGGTCCAGGAGCCGGCGCTGGCGGCGGCATTGGCAATCTCGCTGGCCATCGGCGCGATGTTCCTGCTGCGCTGTATTCATCCGCCCAGCGGCGCGGTGGCGCTGACCGCCGTACTGGGTGGGCCGGTGGTGCATGAGATGGGCTATGCCTTCGTGTTGTCGCCGGTGTTGCTCAATTCGGCGCTGCTGTTGCTGACGGCACTGTTTTTCAACAACGCCACCGGGCGCCGCTATCCCCATGCGCAGCACAGCGCGGCACCGCATCCGCACCAGACGCGCGATGAACTGCCGATCACGCGGCTGGGCTTTTCGCATGAAGATCTGGATGAGGTGCTGAAGGATTTCAACCAGGTGCTCGACATCGGTCGCGACGACCTGGAGGAAATCTTCCTGCAGACCGAGATGCGCGCCTACCACCGCCGCTTCGGCCAGACCCTGTGTGCGGCGGTGATGTCCCGTGATGTGGTGGCGGTGGAGTTTGCCACCGGGCTGGATGAGGCCTGGCGGCTGTTGCAGCAGCATCGCCTGCGTGCCATGCCCGTGCTGGATCGGGGGCGGCATGTGATCGGCATCGTCAGTCGCAGCGATTTCCTGGAGCATGCCGGGGTCGAGGTGCATACCGGGCTGGTGGCGCAATTGCGGCAGCTCTTGCGCCGGGTGCCGTTCAGTCATTCGGACAAGCCGGAGGTGGTGGGGCAGATCATGAGCCGCCCCGTGATCACGGCGCAGGTGGATACGCCGGTGCTGGAGCTGGTACCGCGCATGGCCGATGGCCTGCACCAGATCCCCATTGTGCAGGCCGACGGCAAGCTGGCCGGGATGATGACGCAATCGGACATGATCGCTGCGCTCTACGAAAAGAACCTGGCCAGCGCCCGTATGGAGCCGGGTTTGCGCAGCGTGGCTTGACAGGTCGCCCGCCAGGGAGGATCGTGCTTGCATGACACTTCACATCGGGAGCTGATCATGAGAATGAGCGGCACGGTTCTGGCGCTATGCGCGCTCTTGCTGGTGCAAGCATGTGAGCGCAAGGGTGGTACTCCGCCACGGCCGGTGACGTCGGCCCTGCACGGTGTTGCTCAGGTGGCTTGAGGTGGCTTGAGGTGGATGAGGTGATGCTGCAACAGTTATGCGGGTGGTGAATATCTGCTATTGCCACAATAAAGCAGACTCCGCAGTGGGCCGTCGCTATAGTTGCACCTGTCTCCTCCAATCTCCTCCTTAAGAAATTGGATTGAAGCCCGCACCTCTTGGTCGCGGGCTTTTTTTTGTCTGTCGTTTCCGCATTTCCGTTCGGGTTTTGCCGGTGAGGACTGATTATCCCTTCTGGTGTCAGGGGTGGTAGTGCACCGGTTCTTGGTAAGATGGCGGACACGGCGCGCATGAGGCTGGTCGCTACGACCGATCATGCCGCTTCACGTTTTCTGTTCAGATTCTGTCAATGTCTTCCACATCCCTGTCTCCCTCGTCCTTGTCTCCCGCGCCCGAGCGGCCCGATACGCCATGCGTGGCGGTCTGCTCGACCACGTTCGATGATGTCTGCCGCGGTTGCGGTCGCACCGTCGACGAGGTCGCGCAATGGGTCTTCATGGATGTGGAGCAGCGCGAGGTGGTGTGGCAGCGCATCCTGGCCGAGGGTTATCCGCGCCGCAATTACTGATTGCCGGCGTTCTCCGTCCTGAAGAAGCGGATTCCTGCCTGGCGCAGCATGCCGGTCAGGGCGATCAGCGGCAGGCCGGTCAGTGCGGTGGGGTCGTCACTGCGTATGCTTTCCAGGATGGCAATGCCCAGGCCTTCATTCTTTGCGCTGCCGGCGCAGTCGTAGGGCTGTTCGATGCGCAGGTAGGCGTCCAGCTCTGCATCCTCCAGATCCCGAAAGCGGACCAGTGTCTGCACATTGCAGACTTGCGCGGTCGCGCCAGCCTGCCCATTTCGACCATCCCACAGGCACAGGGCGGTATGGAAGACGACTTCCCGCCCGCGCATCAGTTGCAATTGCCGTAGTGCATTGGCATGGTTGCCGGGTTTGCCGATCTGCAGGCCATCCAGGGTTGCTACCTGGTCCGAGCCGATCACCAGGGCTGGCCCGCTGCGCTCGCCGATGGCAGCGGCCTTTTCGCGCGCCAGTCGCAGGGCGGTGGCCTCCGGCGTCTCTGTGGCATGCGGGGTTTCGTCGATGTCCGGGATCATGGTCTCGAAAGGCAGGCCGAGCCGGCTCAGCAATTGCTTGCGATAGATCGAGCTGGAGCCCAGGATCAGGCGGGTAGGGGAGGTTTCGGGATGCTGTTGCAACATGGTGTGTGATGGTGTGGTGGCTGATGTCGACAGGCGACGTGGGCAAGTAAAACCGGGATTCTGGCGGAAAATCGACGTAAAAGAGGGTTTGCCGCGACAGGTCTGGCGATTTTTTCGCCTTTCTGCCGCAAATGGTGTGCTAAGGCTTTGACTGGTAAGGAAATTTTCTGTTATGATCGCAGGTTTTCCGGATTCTGCTTTGGCTATGAATGCATTTGTTATCGACGCGTTCGAATTCTGCAGGCTGAAACAGCAGGCGCAGGGTGAGATTCCGGTTGCTGAATTAGGTCGTCTGGCGCAAGAGA
>PJUA01000565.1_pt1 | contig 16776 bp, 14 predicted proteins | sample 1512151 | NCBI WGS metagenome assembly PJUA01 (sample SAMN08177678, study PRJNA422409) | Soil metagenome, whole genome shotgun sequencing project. | isolation source: Soil enriched on filter paper: beechwood xylan treatment | place: USA: Madison | collected 2015-01-15
CGGATTCTTGACAGACTCGAAGTAGTTCCAGGCAGCCAGGTGGCCCACCAGCGGCTTGGTATCCACGCCGCGCAGTTCTTCTTCACCCACGGAGAATGCCACCACCGGCACGTCGGTCGCCTTCAGGCCGGCGTTGCCCAGTTCCTTGTAGAAGGGCACGTTGGAGTCGCCGTTGATGGTCGAGATCACAGCGGTCTTGCCACCGGCCGAGAACTTCTTGATGTTGGCCACGATGGTCTGGTAGTCGGAGTGACCGAAGGGAGTGTAGACCTCGTCGATGTCGGAGTCCTTCACGCCCTTGCTGTGCAGGAAGGCGCGCAGGATCTTGTTGGTGGTGCGCGGGTAGACGTAGTCGGTACCCAGCAGCACGAAGCGCTTGGCGCCGCCACCTTCCTTGGACATCAGGTATTCGACCGCAGGGATGGCCTGCTGGTTGGGCGCAGCACCGGTGTAGAAGACGTTCTTCTCCAGCTCTTCACCTTCGTACTGCACCGGGTAGAACAGCAGGCTGTTCAGTTCCTTGAAGACCGGCAGCACCGACTTGCGCGACACCGAGGTCCAGCAACCGAACACCACCGACACCTTGTCCTGCGAAATCAGCTGGCGAGCCTTTTCTGCGAACAGCGGCCAGTTGGAAGCGGGATCCACGATCACCGGTTCCAGCTTCTTGCCCATCACGCCGCCGGCGGCGTTGATTTCGTCGATGGTCATCAGGGCCACGTCCTTCAGGGACGTCTCGGAGATGGCCATGGTGCCCGACAGCGAGTGCAGGATACCGACCTTGATGGTGTCGGCCGCGAAGGCGGAGGGCAGCCAGGAGGATGCGGCCAGTGCGAATGCGCCCAGTGCGGTGGCTTTCAGTACGGTACGACGTGACATGTGGTGCTCCCTCGAGAAAAAGTTTTGGAAGATTTTTTTCACTGCCCAGTCGCTTTAGCAGAATGCGTGCCAATGGCGCGCTACGGGCGCAGGCCTGCATCAAAGCGGGGCGGGAGGAGACGGCGGGAGGGAGAAATGTTGTCAGCCGGAACAGATTTGCGCACCAAAGGCGAGCGCAATTGTCGACAGCGTCATGGTGCAACGGCAATATTCACCAAGCTGGCGCTTCTTGATGCCCGATCTTGGGGCAGGTCGCGAGGCGCCAGCCCAGGCGGGTTTGGCGTGATTTGGAGAGGATCGCACCGGGCTGCAGGCGGGCCGTCAGGATTGTTAACAATGGGATCCGGCCGGATGCGGGGTACTGCACTTCATGGGCTCCTTGCGGCCCCTGCAGCCGGACCATCCATTGCAGGGCGTTCAGCGCAACAGCACGTGCTGCATGAATTGCCGCAGGGGAAACTCGATCATGTTCTGCAGCGCCACCGGCAGCTCCAGCGGCCGCATGATCATCTTGATGGTGGTCTCGGGTTTGAGATTGACGCGCACCGTGCGGCTCATGCGCGAGGCCAGTTCCTTGAGCCGCACCGGGTCGGCTGCCAGCTCCGGCTTGTGCACCATCACCACATGGCGGATGGCGCAGTCGGCGTCCTCGTTCTTGAGTTCCAGCGTACGCCGGCTCAGGGTGCCGAAGACGCGCGAGCGGCCGATGTTTTCCTGGCGGCGGTAACGGCGGAAGTACTGGTAGAAGTGCTTGTAGTGGTTGACTTCGTCAGTGGCGATCAGGCCCGCCAGGTGCTTGAGTACCGGCTCGTCCGTGGCTCGCGCCAGGGCGCGGTAGTAGGTGGAGGTCCCGGTCTCGACCACGCAGCGCGCCGCCAGCTCCTGGGCGCGCGTGGGTTCGAGCAGCTCGACCTTGCAGTAACCGGAATACTCGTCGAGGAAGCTTTGATAGGCACGCTGCCAGTCGAACTCCGGCCAGACGTGTTCGACATAGGCGCGCAGCGCCGCGCCGTGTTGCAGTTCTTCCTTTTCCCATTGTTCGCGCAACCAGCTCTCGACCTCTGCATCGCCCTTGTAGTATTCCACCAGGTTGTGCGTGTAGAGGTCCGAACCGCTTTCCACGAAGGAGGCACAGGCGACCAGATAGAACAGGTCTTCATCGTGGCGTACGCGCTCCAGGTCAATGCGGTTCAGGTCGATGTCTTCGATGGTCCAGTGTTTTTTTTCTTGGCGACTCGGGTTCATCTGCTATACCTCTCTCAAGGGTGACGGGTTGGCATAGCGGTATGATGCAGCGCACGGTCAATGGTTCAGGGCGAAACAGTCGCGCTTTATCAAACTTTACAAAGCGACTTCCATCGTCAGCGCTTTGTCAGCAGGCAGGCGCCGGATTCACAGGTTGCGCGTGGCATCGCTGCCCAGCACCACCCGGTTGCGGCCCTGGTATTTGGCGTGGTACAGCGCCTGGTCGGCAATGCGCACCACCTGCTCGGCGGTGGTGCTGTCGTCAGCCTGCAGGGCGGCCACGCCGATGCTGGCGGTGATGTAGCCGGAGGGCGAATCGGCATGCGGCAGCTTCAGTTCGAAGATGGCCTGGCAGATGTTCTCGGCCTGCTGCAGGGCATGCGCGGTATCGCTCTCGGCGATGATGACGCTGAACTCCTCGCCACCGTAGCGGGCCACCAGATCGGTCGCGCGGCGTGAACTCTTCTGCAGCACCCGCGCCACGATGCGCAGGCATTCGTCGCCGGCCACATGACCATAACGGTCGTTGTATTTCTTGAAGTAATCCACATCCAGCATCAGCAAGGCCAGCGGATGACCGGAGCGCACCGAGCGCCGCAGCTCATTGACCAGCACCTCGTCGAAGCGCCGCCGGTTGGCCACGCCGGTCAGGCCATCGGTGGCCGAGAGCGCTTCCAGCTTGCGGTTGGCGCGCTCCAGTTCGCGCGTGCGCAGCGCCACCTGCTGCTCCAGTTCTTCCTTGTTCTGCTGCAGCTTGCCGGCCATCTCATTGAACTTGCGCGAGAGCACGGCGATCTCGTCGCCCCCTTCCTGCGCCACCCGCACCGTGGTATCGCCGCTGCCGGCTTCCTTCATGGCACCGACCAGCCGCTGCAGCGGCACGCTGATGCTGCGCGCGATCAGTGCCGAGAGCAGCAGCGAGACCGCAAAGCAGCCCAGGCCGATGGCGATGATCTTGTCGCGCACCGAACGGGTATCGGCGTTGAGCTTGTCGCTGGGCGTGGTACTGACCACCCACCACGACGAGTGCGGCAGCTTGGCGATGGCGGCGTAGTAGCGTGTCTTGTCCAGCCCGGTATAGGCGATGAAGTCGCTGGTGCGCCGTTGCGACAGGCTTTCCGAGATGCCGCTCAGCAAGGCCGGATCGGCGCTGCTGGCGCTGCCGTCGCGCCCCTGCACCACCACCGTGCCATCGCTGGCGTCGACGATGAAGATGCTGGAGTCATAGCCCAGTTCCACGCCCTCGAAGATGCTGAAGAAATAGCTCGGCCTCACTCCCACGAACAGATAGCCGGCCGGGCGGTTGTTGCCGGTAAAGCGGATCTCGCGCAGCATGGCCACGCTCTTCTGGCCGTGGCCGGCGTGATAGAGCGTCCACCAGGCGCGCCCACCCAGGTCGGGGGCCTCTTCGGCCACGCGGCTGATGCTGCCGGCCAGCGGCGCGAAGATCTGCGGATCGATGACCTGGCGCCGCCGGTCCAGCAGGTATTTCTGGTTGACGTCAGGCAAGGCCCCATAGGTATCGAGCAGCACCCGGGCCACGCCGCTGCGGGCCGCCGCACTGGCGCCTTCATGGCCGCTGTAGTAGTCGCCCAGCAGGCGCTGCAGCTTGTCCGAGAGCGCCAGTTCCTCGCTGGTGTCCTCGATCTTTTCCATGCGCAGCAGCAGGTTCTGCGAAATCTGCCTGGCTACCTGTACCGAGTAGGTGCGCACCTTGTCCTGGGTCGCGCGGCTGGTCTCACGGTAGGCCAGCAGGCCCGAGATCAACAGCGGCACCAGCGACACCAGGATGAAGGAATTGATCAGCCGATAGCGGATCTCGATCCGGCGCAGGAAACCCAGGGAGAGGAAGTCTAGCCGTCTATGCATGGAACATATCCTGTCTCCCGTCTCACTTGCCCGCCAGGCCGGCCTGTTCGGCGATGGAATCCTGCAGTGCACGCGCGGCCCGGGGCGGGGTCGTACTGCCCGCGAGGACCGCCTGCAGCTGCGCGTGCAGGACCTCGATGGTATTGACCGGCAGCAGCGAGTAGTACAGGCCGGGCGCATTGGTGCGCGTCGCGTCGCGTGTCATCTCGTCCACCAGCGCAAACAGCGTCCGGTCGCCCTTGACGTCGCTGGCGATCACGCGGAAGGGCGGGATGTTCTGGCGCTTGCCCTGCCAGATGCTCATGCCCGGGCCATACAGGAAATCCAGGAACTGCGCCGCGACTTCCCGGTGCCGCGCGCTGCTGCCCTGGGCCACGGCAAAACCGGTCTCGCTGCCGACGACCGGCCTGATGGGCTGTCCCTTGTCGTTCCAGGGCGGCACGAAGACCCCCACCCGCATCCCGCGCCCATGCATCAGCATGCCTGCCGCCCAGGTCCCCTGGAAGGTCATCGCCACACGGCCCTCGGCAAACTGGTTCAGGGTGGCATCGTAACCGGCGCGCAGGCAGTCGGCCTGGACCATCTTCTGCTCCACCAGCGTACGCAGGCGACTGAAGATGGAAATGCCCTGCGGGTTGTCCAGCTGCAAGCTGCCATCGGCGATGCGGGCGCGCCAGTCCGGGACATTGGCGGCAATGGCATTGGCAAAGCCATAGCTGAACGGTCCATTGCCCAACATGTTGGGGAAGGCGCCCGACAGGGCCAGGGGTGTGAAGCCGGCCTTTCGCAGCGCTGCGCCAGCCGCCAGGAAGGCCTCGAAGTCGTTTGGTGGCGCCGTGATGCCGGCGCGCTCGAACATGTCGCGGTTGTAGTAGATCAGCGTGGTGGCGATACCCGAGGGGATGCCGTAGCGCCGCCCGCCCGGGGCCGTCCACTCGCGTTGCAGGATGTCCAGCAGATTGTTCCAGGCGCGTGTCTGCCCGAGGTCGGCCAGCATGCCCTGATCGGCCAGCTCGGCGGTGTAGGGGCTGGCGTTGACGGAGATGATGTCGGGCAGGCTGTCGGTGGCGGCACGGGGTTTGAGGTTTTCCTCGACGGAATTGCCGATCATGAATTGCAGGTCGATGCGCACGTTGGGATGATCGCGGACAAACGCATCGGCCACCCGATGCATTTCTTCCGACCAGTCCGGCGCCCACACCAGGGCCGTCAGCACCAGCGGTCCGGACGACTCGGCGCGATCGACCGCCTGGCTGGACGCCGGCTCGGCAGCGCCATCATCGCCGCCTCCGCAGGCGGCCAGCAGCAATGCCGCAGCCACCCCGGCAATGACGAGCTTGAGGCCGGCGAGGGTCTGTCCTGTCAAGTCTGCCGGCCAGCCGCCTGATCGATGGCTCCCGACGGGCGCGCGTGTAGTTGATGGCGTAAATCGGCCACGCATTGATTTCCCCTGCGGCAAAGATCTTTTTTGTTCTACAGCAACGTGCCGCACCGTATCGTCGGCGTGTGGCTCGTACTGCGCCTACCTGCCGCTCCTTGCATGGAGTCCCGTGATCTGAAAACGATGGAAACGAGTGTGCCAGCTTTTGCGCGAACCTGCACGAGCGCTGTCTGATTTTATTGTCCGGGCTCAGTTTTTTCTTAGCGGCAAGCTCGCATTACTTGATGCAGTCCGCTGATGGAAGCAGGCCGGCACTTTATAATACGGCCCTCACGCCATCAGGCCGCAGCGGTTCACTTCATATGATCCACGCCTTCGCGCGCAATGCGGCTGCCTCGACAATTCCACATGCACAACAACGATCAATCGCTCTCGACGGGCAAATTTCCTCCATGGCTGGCAGTCCTGGCCGCGCTCACGGCCATGGGCGCCCTGGCCATCGACATGTACCTGCCCAGCTTCACCGCCATCGCCCAGGACCTGGGTGTGGGGACCAATCTGGTGCAGCTCACCCTGGCCTCCTTCCTGATCGGCCTGGCGGTGGGCCAGATGTTCTATGGCCCGTTGTCGGACCGCTTCGGGCGCAAGCCGCCGCTGTTCTTCGGTATCGCGCTGTACTTCGTCTGTTCGCTGCTGTGCATCTTCGCCCAGAACATCGAGACCCTGATCGTGCTGCGCCTGTTCCAGGGCCTGGGCGGCAGTGCCGGCATGGTGATCCCGCGGGCCATGGTGCGCGACCGCATGGGCGCGGAAGGATCGGCCAAGGCCTTCTCGATGCTGATGCTGGTGTTTGGCCTGGCGCCCATCCTCGCTCCCTTCATCGGTGGCCTGATGCTGGTCTTCGCCAGCTGGCGTGGCATCTTCGTGGTGTTGACCATCTTCGGGCTGCTGTGCATGGTAGGTACGCGCAAATACCTGACCGAAACCGTGGATGTCACCCGGGCCGAACCGCTGCACCTGGGACGCACGCTGCGTCAGTACTGGGGCCTGCTGCGGCATCGCCAGTTCATGTCCTATGTGCTGTGCGGTGGCCTGGTGCAAGCCGGCATGTTTGCCTACATCGCCGGCGGCCCATTCGTGGTGATCGAATTGCACGGCATCAAGCCGCAATACTTCGGCTTCGTGTTTGCCTCCAATGCCATTGGCCTGATTGCTGCCTCGCAGATCAATGCACGGCTGGTGGTCAAGCGCTCGGCCGAGCGCGTGCTGGGCAAGGTGCTGTGGGTGCCGGCCGGCCTCTCCCTGCTGGTGGCGCTGATGGTGTTGGCCGGCCTGGAGAGCTTGCCGCTGCTGCTGTTCGGCTTCTTCGGTTTCCTCACCGCCTACGGCTTCACCGGCCCCAACGCCACCGCCATCGCACTGAAGCACCAGGGCCGTCAGGCCGGCACGGCGGCCGCGCTGATGGGGACGCTGCAATTCGGCATGGGGGTGTTGTCCGGCGTGGTGATGAGCCTGTGGCATGACGGCACCGCCTTGCCGCTGGTCTCGGTGATGGCCATCTGCGGTAGCGCCGCCTTCCTGCTGTATCACCTGGTGGCCAAGCATGAGCCGGTGACGCCGGCGGTCCAGTAAGGCCGCGATCCTGCTGGCAGTACTCATGCAACCCGGCCATGCGCCGGGTCTTTTTTTGGGCGCGGCCTGCCCGATTTCCGGGATGAGGCCTCACGCATGAGGTGCGTCACTGCATCAATAGCGCTCATGACGCATGGCGCGCCAGCCCTCGTGCGGTTTCCCTGCATGCCTGCCAAGGCCTTGTTGCGCAAGGCTTTGCGGCTTGCGTGGGGGAAGGTGGCACGCTCGTTGCTGTAGAGGTCTTCGCGGTCTGACCAGTCAGGCCAATCCGAGGACGCCACCATGAGCATGCCCAATATCGCAGCACAGACCTTGCAGCGCCAGATTCTCAGCGGCACCTATGCCGCCGGTGAGATGCTGCCCAGCCAGCGCGAGCTGGCCGAGTCGATGGGCATCAGCCGCGCGTCCCTGCGCGAGGCCCTGTCGATGCTGGAAGCGCTGGGCTTCATCCGCTCCGTACCCGGCAAGGGCACCCTGGTCACCGAGCGCCAGGATGGTCGCATCGCACCGCCGCTACCCTCCGTGGGCGAGGAAGACAGCAGCGCCCCCGAACTGGATCTGGCGGCCGTGTTCCAGCTGCGCCATGTCCTCGAATCGGCGGCCGCCGCGCTGGCCGCGCGCCACATCACCGCCCATGCCACGCCGCGCCTGTGGGGCATCCAGGCCCGCTTCGAGGATGCGCTCAAGAATCTCGATCTGGTCAGCGCTTCGCATGCCGACCTGGAATTCCATCAACTGGTCGCCGAACTCTCCGGCAACCCCGCCTTTGTCCAGGTGGTGCGCCAGTTCGAACGTCCCATCAGCCACAGCCTGCGCGTGCCATTTGCCGATCGCGAACGCATCTGGGCGCCCGCCGTGGAGCACCGCGTCATCGCCGCTGCCATCTCGGCAGGCGACATCGAGGGTGCGCGCCGCGCCATGCAGGAACACATCGCCAATGCCGCCCAGCGGGTCGGTCTCGGTTTTTCCCCGCCCTGATGTCGGCCGCCCGCACCCATCTGGCAAGGTCGCCATCGAGCCCTTTGCGTTTCATCTGTCGTTTCCATCGTCGTCCCTCAACAAGGAAAGCACTGCCATGAAATTTCCCAAGACCGCTACCCTGACGCTGGCCTGTACCCTGGCCTTCGGCACCTTTGCCAGCCTGGCTGCCTTGCCCGCCCACGCCGAAAAGGTGTTGCGCATCGCCATGACCGCCGGCGACATCCCGCGCACGCTGGGCCAGCCCGACCAGGGCTTCGAGGGCAACCGTTTCACCGGCATCCCCATGTATGACGGCCTGACGCAATGGGACCTGTCCAAGGCCGACAAGGCCAGTGAACTGATTCCCGACCTGGCCCTGTCGTGGCAGGTCGATGCCAAGGACAAGACCAAGTGGATCTTCAAGCTGCGTCCCGGCGTGAAATTCCACGACGGCTCGGCCTTCAATGCCGATGCCGTGGTCTGGAACGTCAACAAGGTGCTGGACAAGAACGCCGCCCAGTTCGATCCCAGCCAGGTCGGCGTGACCGCCTCGCGCATGCCCACCCTGCGCGGCGCCAGGAAGATCGACGACCTGACCGTGGAACTGACCACCTCCGAGCCCGATTCCTTCCTGCCGATCAACCTGACCAACCTGTTCATGGCCTCGCCCGCGCAGTGGGACAAGAAGCTGGCCGCCGTGCCAGCCTCGGTGACCGACAAGGCCGAGCGCTCCAAGCAGGCCTGGGCCGCTTTCGCCGCTGATGCGTCCGGCACCGGCCCGTTCCGCATGGCCAAGTTCGTCCCGCGCGAGCGCCTGGAAGTGGTCAAGAATGACGGCTACTGGGACCCGGCGCGCCGCCCCAAGATCGATCGCGTGGTGATGCTGCCCCTGCCCGAGGCCAACTCGCGCACCGCCGCCCTGATGTCGGGCCAGGTGGACTGGATCGAGGCCCCCGCGCCTGACGCGCTGGACGCCATCAAGGCACGCGGCTTCAAGATCTATTCCAATCCGCAGCCGCACGTGTGGCCGTGGCAACTCTCCTTCGTCCCGGGCTCACCCTGGCTGGACAAGCGCGTGCGCCACGCTGCCAACCTGTGCGTGAACCGTCCGGCCATGAAGCAGCTGCTGGGCGGTCTCATGGGTGAAGCCACCGGTACCGTGGAACCCGGCCACCCGTGGCGTGGCAACCCCAGCTTCCAGATCAAGTACGACCCTGCCGCCGGCAAGAAACTCATGAGCGAAGCCGGCTACTCGGCGGCCAAGCCGCTGACGGTGAAGGTGCAGATCTCGGCCTCCGGCTCGGGCCAGATGCAACCGCTGCCAATGAACGAGTTCATGCAGCAGAACCTGAAGGATTGCTTCTTCGATGTGCAGTTCGACGTCATCGAGTGGAACACGCTCTATACCAACTGGCGCATCGGCGCCAAGGACCCGAGCGCGCACGGTGCCAATGCGATCAACGTCAGCTTCGCCTCGATGGACCCGTTCTTTGCCATGGTGCGTTTCGTCGATACCAAGGCTGCGCCGCCGACCTCCAACAACTGGGGCTTCTATAGCAACCCGGAGGTGGATACCCTGATCGCCAAGGCCCGCACCACCTTCGATCCCAAGCAACGTGATGCATTGCTGGCCCAGTTGCACGCCAAGATCGTGGATGAGGCGCCCTTCGTCTGGGTGGCCCACGACACCGGTCCGCGTGCCATCGCCGCCAAGGTCAAGGGCGTGGTCCAGCCGCAAAGCTGGTTCATCGATATCGCCACCATGAGCATGGACTGAGACTGAACCGCGTCAGCGGCGCCACCCTGCACGACCCGGCGCCGCTGACGCTTCCCGTACTTTGACGTTTTTTGCACCTTGACGTTTTCTGCACCATCCCTTGTCTTGCCTTGTTTGCGGCGCTGGTGCCGCTGATCCCGACCCGTCGCCGGAACCGCCATGATTGCCTACCTCATACGACGCACCCTCTACGCCCTGCCCATCATGCTGGGCGTGGCCTTTCTCTGTTTCATGCTGGTCCATATCGCCCCGGGTGATCCGCTGGTCTCGATCCTGCCGCCGGATGCCTCGGCTGACCTGCAAAAGCAGTTGATGGAACTCTACGGCTTCAACCGCAGCTATCCCGAGCAGTTCCTGAGCTGGGTCTGGCGCGCTCTGCATGGCGACCTGGGCAGCTCGATCGCCACCGGCCGGCCGGTGGCCGCCGAGGTGTTCAAGGCGGTCGGCAATACCTTCATGCTGGCCGCCGTGGCCACCCTGATCGGTTTCGTCTTCGGTTCGCTGTTCGGATTCGTGGCGGGCTACTTCCGCAATTCCTGGATCGACCGGCTGGCTTCCTTCATCTCGGTGGTGGGCGTCTCGGTCCCGCACTACTGGCTGGGCATGGTGCTGGTGATCGTGTTCTCGTCCAAGCTGATGTGGCTGCCCGCCACCGGCGCCGGGCCCGATGGTTCGGGCGCGTGGGTGTGGGACCTGGAACACATGAAGTACCTGATCATGCCGGCCGTCACCATGTCCTTCATCCCCATGGGCATCATCGCCCGCACCGTGCGGGCGCTGGTGGCCGACATCCTGTCGCAGGAGTTCGTGGTCGGCCTGAAGGCGCGTGGCCTGTCCGACGCCGGTGTGCTGCGCCACGTGGTCAAGAACGCCGCCCCCACCGCGCTGGCTGTGATGGGCCTGCAGCTGGGTTACCTGCTGGGTGGCTCGATCCTGATCGAGACCGTGTTTTCCTGGCCCGGCACCGGCTTCCTGCTGAACCAGGCGATCTTCCAGCGCGACCTGCCGCTGCTGCAGGGAAGCATCCTGGTGCTGGCCCTGTTCTTCGTCGCGTTGAACCTGCTGGTCGATATCCTGCAAACCATCTTCGACCCCCGTATCGAGCGAGCCTGACATGAATCTCACCACCCCCGTCTCCGCCCTCGACACTGCCGATGCGCAGGACGCTACCCTGCGGCGCTCGCGCGGCCACTGGGCCAACGTCGCCGCACGCCTGGTGCGCAACCCCGGTGCCATGATCGCCGCCGGCATCCTGCTGCTGCTGATCTTCGCCGCCGTCGCCGCGCCCTGGGTGATGCCCAGTGATCCCTTCGCCACCTCGATGTTTGCGCGCCTGAAACCCATCGGTACCGCCGGCCACCTGCTGGGGACCGACGAACTGGGACGTGACCTGTTCTCGCGCCTGTTGCTGGGCGGGCGACTGTCGTTGTTCATGGGGATCACGCCGGTGCTGCTGGCCTTCGTGATCGGCAGCGCCCTGGGCATCCTGGCCGGTTATGCGGGCGGTTTCACCAATACCGCCATCATGCGCAGCATCGACATCCTCTACGCCTTTCCCTCGGTGTTGCTGGCCATCGCGCTGTCCGGCGCCCTGGGTGCGGGCATCTTCAACGCGCTCACCTCGCTGACCATCGTCTTCGTGCCGCAGATCGCCCGCATCGCCGAGAGCGTCACCACCCAGGTGCGGCGCAGCGACTATGTCGATGCCGCACGCGCCTCCGGCGCCGGCGCCTTCACCATCGTGCGGGCGCATGTGCTGGGCAATGTGCTGGGACCGATCTTCGTGTATTCCACCAGCCTGATCTCGGTGTCGATGATCCTGGCCTCGGGCCTGTCCTTCCTCGGCCTGGGCGTGAAGCCGCCCGAGCCCGAATGGGGCCTGATGTTGAACACCCTGCGCACCGCCATCTATACCCAGCCCTGGGTGGCGGCCTTGCCGGGTGCCTTCATCTTCGTGACGTCGATTTCCTTCAACCTGCTATCCGACGGCCTGCGTTCGGCCATGGAGGTCAAACAATGAGCCTGACTGCCCATCTCCTGAGCGAGGACAAGCAAGACATCGGCGGCCCGCGCCAGCCGCTGCTGGGCGTGCGCGCGCTGCTCAAGCACTTCCCGCTCAAGCAGCAGGGCCTGCCCTTCCAGCGGGGGCCGGCCAATGCGGTGCGCGCCGTCGATGGCGTGAGCTTCGACATCTTGAAGGGCGAAACCCTGGGTGTGGTCGGCGAGTCCGGCTGCGGCAAGTCCACCACCGCCCGCGTGCTGATGCAGCTGATCCAGCAGGACAGCGGCGAACTGGTGTTCGACGGCCGGACCGTCGGTTCGCGCGCCTTGCCCCTGCGCCAGTTCCGGCGCCAGGCGCAGATGGTGTTCCAGGACAGCTATTCCTCGCTCAACCCGCGCATGACCATCGAGGATTCGATTGCCTTCGCGCCCACCGTGCACGGCCTGCCGGCACGCCAGGCCATCGCCCGCGCCCGCAGCCTGCTGGCGCGTGTGGGCCTGCAGCCGGAGCGGTTTGCGGGACGTTATCCGCACGAACTCTCCGGTGGCCAGCGTCAGCGTGTCAATATCGCCCGCGCCCTGGCCCTGGAGCCGCGCCTGGTGATCCTGGACGAAGCCGTGTCGGCCCTGGACAAGTCGGTCGAGGCCCAGGTGCTGAACCTGCTGCTGGACCTGAAGCAGGAGTTCGGCCTGACCTATCTCTTCATCAGCCACGACCTGAACGTGGTGCGCTTCATCTCCGACCGCGTGCTGGTCATGTACCTGGGCCAGGTGGTGGAGGTCGGTCCGGCCGAGCAGGTGTTCGACGCGCCACGCCATCCCTACACACGGGCGCTGCTGCGGTCCATGCCCAGCATGGACCCTACCCGCCGCACCGAGGAAGCCCCGCTGGCGGGCGATCCGCCCAATCCCATCAACCCGCCCTCCGGCTGCCGCTTCCATACGCGCTGCCAGTTCGCGCAGGAAGTCTGCAAGCAGCGCGCTCCCAGTTTCGTCGAGGCGACGCCCGGGCATGGCGTGGCCTGCCTGCGCTATGAAGCGGGCAGTGGTTACGACGCCACCGCCTTCGAGGCCGGCATGATCATCGAGGAGCCGCAACATGGCTGAACAAGGCAAGCAATCCATGGTGCGCCTGCAGGATCTGCGCGTGAGCTTCAAGGCGCCTGGCAAGACCATCCGCGCCGTCAGCGGCGTGGACCTGGAACTGGCCGAGGGCGAGGTGGTGGCCCTGATCGGCGAGTCCGGTTCGGGCAAGAGCGTCACGCTGCGTTCCATCATGCGCCTGCACCCCGAAGCACGCACCCGCATCGAGGGCCGGCTGGAAGTCGATGGCCGCGACGTGCTGGCCATGAACGGGCGCGAGCTCTCGGCCCTGCGCGGCGATGCGGTCGCCATGATCTTCCAGGAGCCGCTGCTGGCGCTGGACCCGGTCTATACCGTGGGCGCCCAGATCGTCGAGACCATCCGCCGCCATCGCAAGGTCTCGGCGACCGAGGCCCGCGCCCAGGCGCTGGCGCTGTTCGAAAGGGTGCGCATCCCCAGCCCGGAGCGGCGCCTGGATGCCTATCCGCACGAGATGTCGGGCGGCATGCGCCAGCGCGCCATGATCGCGCTGGCCCTGTCGTGCTCGCCCAAGGTCTTGCTGGCCGATGAACCCACCACCGCACTGGACGCCACGGTGCAGATCCAGATCCTGCTGTTGCTGCGTGAACTGCAACGCGAGCTGGGTTTGTCGATCATCTTCGTCACGCACGATATCGGCGCCGCCGTCGAGGTGGCCGACCGCATCGCCGTGATGTACGCCGGTCGCATCGTCGAACAGGGCCCCGCCGCCCGGCTGCTGACCCAGCCGCGCCATCCCTACACCATGTCGCTGCTGCAAAGCCGCAGTCATGGCGCCATGCAGAAGGGGCAGCGCCTGCAGACCATTCCCGGTGCCCCGCCGGATCTCGCCAATCTCCCGCCCGGCTGTGCCTTTGCCGAACGCTGCGCCCATGCCCGACCGGATTGCCTGAGCCAGCAACCCCCCGAGCTGAAACTGGATGCGCAGCATGCGGTACGCTGTCTGCGTGCGCAGGAACTACAGTTCGCCGCCTGAGTACCGGCTACTGTCTGCCCTGCATCCCGACTATCCCGACTACCCCGAACACTCTGACCTGACAAGGACCTTTGCATGACCGCCGATGCCCACGCCGCTGCTGCTGTCTCCGCCCGCTGTTTCGTCCCCTATCCTTCCGTGCCGCTGGAGCACGCCGCTGCCGGCCCGCTGGCCGGGGTGCGCCTGGCCGTGAAGGATATCTTCGACGTGGCCGGCTACCCCACTGGTTGCGGCAATCCGCATAGGCTGGCCATGTCCGGCATCAAGTCTTCTTCGGCGCCGGCAGTGCAGGCATTGCTGCAGGCCGGCGCCCATTTCGTGGGCAAGGTCTATACCGATGAACTGGCCTTCTCCATGAATGGCAAGAACGCCCACTTCGGCACGCCGCGCAACGGCGGTGCACCCGATCGCATTCCCGGTGGCTCCAGTTCCGGTTCGGCCTCGGCTGTCTCCAACGACCTGGCCGATCTGGCGCTGGGGACCGATACCGGCGGTTCGGTGCGCGTGCCGGCCAGCCATTGCGGGCTGATCGGCTTGCGTCCCACGCATGGGCGCGTATCGCTGGCCGGGGTCATGGACCTGGCCAGCAGCTTCGACACCTGCGGCTGGTTCGCCCGCGACATGGGGGTGTTCAGCCGCGCCGGCGAGGTCTTGCTGGGCCCTGATAGCGCGCCCCTGCCCGAGCAGCCACGCACCATGGTGGCGGCCGACGTGCTGGCCCTGCTGGAGCCCCGTGTGCAGGAGGTGTTTTCGCACACGCTGGATCGTCTGGCCGGCGTGATCGGCACCCCGCAACCGGTGAAGACCGCCGCGCCTTCCTTCGATACCCTGTACTGGGCCTTCCGCCACATCCAGGGCTATGAAGCCTGGCAGGCCCATGGCGAGCAGATCCGTCGTCATGATTTCCAGCTCGGCCCGGGCGTGGCCGAGCGTTTCTCCTGGTCGGCCACCATCACGCCGCAGCAGATGCAGCAGCATAGTGCGGTGCGCGCCGGCTTCCGCGAAGTCTTCCAGCGCCTGCTGGGCCAGGATGGCGTGCTGCTGTTGCCCAGCGCGCCGGATGTGGCGCCACTGCTGACCGACTCCGAACAGTCCCTGGAAAACTATCGCAACCAGGCCGTGCGCATGCTTTGCCTGGCCGGGCTGTCGGGCTGCCCGCAGATCTCCTTGCCGCTGATGCGCCTGGATGGAGCACCCTTCGGCTTCTCGCTGATCGCGCCGGTCGGCAGCGACCGTTCCCTGATCCGCTACGCCGCGAGACTGATGCATGAGTGCGCCTGAGCCCACGCCACGGGTGGTGCTGGCGCAGCCGCTGACGGCACCGGCCTTTGCGCCCTACGGCGACCTGCTCGCGCCGGGCGAGGCCGGGCGCGAGATCAACTTCGGCACCACCCAACGTTTCGATGACGTAGCCCGGCTGGATGTACAGGAGCAGGGCGGGCGCGCCTGTGTGGCCCTGTTCCGCACCGACGCGCAGACCCACCGGGCGCCCTATCCCCTGCGCGCCTTCGAGCGCCATTGCCTGGGTAGCCAGAGCTTCATCCCGCTGGGGGCCAGTCGCTGCCTGGCGGTGTTGGCTGGCAGTGGCGACACCCCCGACGAGGCCACCATCGTCGCCTTCCTGATCGAGCCCGGCCAGGGCGTGACGCTGCGGCGCGGCGTCTGGCATCACCCGCTGATCACGGTGGGTGCGGCCGACGTGCTGGTGATCGAACGCGCGGCGGCCAGCGAGGATTGCCAGGTCATGGCCATGACCACGCGCGTCGAAGTGCGGCTGGGCTGATGCGGCTGATGCGGCTCATGTTGAGCCTGGGCAAGCCGCCCCAGGCGAATCCTGCAATAATGACGGATTGTCACCGCCCCGATCAGTCTTGCGCCTGGTAGCCATGTGCGCTGGTCGCGGCCGCCTTCCTTTTTTCCTGTCACCGTCATGCTGCACGCAGTCGCCGCCTCCGTCCTGTGGGGCCTGTTCCCGCTTTACTTCAAGTTGTTGAAGGAGGTTGCTTCCTTCGATATCGTGGTGCAGCGCCTGTTCTGGTCCTGCGTGTTCCTGGCGGGCGTGCTGGCCTGGCGGCGACAGTGGCGCTGGCTGGGGGAGGTGGCGCGTCAGCCCCGGGTGGTGGCCGGTTGCCTGCTCTCGGCACTGCTGCTGAGCGGCAACTGGACCCTGTATGTCTGGGCGGTGAATGCCGGGCGCATCGTCGATACCAGCCTGGGTTACTTCATGAGCCCCCTGATGAGCGTCTTCATGGGCTACCTGATCCTCAAGGAGCGCATGCGCCCGCTGCAATGGCTCTCGGTCCTGCTGGCGCTGGGTGCGGTGCTGTGGCTGACCTTCGCCAACGGCAAGCTGCCCTGGATTTCGCTGCTGATCGCGCTGTCCTTCGCCTTCTATGGCCTGCTGCGCAAGACCGCCCACCTCGGCCCGCTGGAAGGCCTGTCGCTGGAAACCCTGCTGATGATGCCGCTGGTGCTGCTGTTGCTGGGCATCGATAGCCTGCGCGGCAGCAATGCCTTTACCCATGCCTCTACCAGCGCCCAGGTCCTGCTGATGCTGTCCGGCCCCATCACGGTGGTACCGCTGCTGCTGTTTGCCCATGGCGCGCGCCGCATCCCGCTGTCCATGCTGGGCCTGATGCAGTACATCTCGCCCACCATCCAGTTGCTGGGCGGTGTGCTGATCTACGGCGAACCCTTCACCGGCGCCCGTGCCATCGGCTTTTGCGTGATCTGGGCGGCGCTCGCGGTATACTCCGCCGAAGGCTTGTGGCGCTACCTGCGCTCGCGCGCACAAAGCTCGACCGAGCCCGGCGCCGGCAGCGCCTGAACACCGGCTCATCGTTTCCCTCTTACTGGCAACTCATACCATGGCCCAATACGTCTTTACCATGAACCGCGTCGGCAAGATCGTGCCGCCGAAGCGGCAGATCCTCA
>PJUA01000566.1_pt1 | contig 16747 bp, 11 predicted proteins | sample 1512151 | NCBI WGS metagenome assembly PJUA01 (sample SAMN08177678, study PRJNA422409) | Soil metagenome, whole genome shotgun sequencing project. | isolation source: Soil enriched on filter paper: beechwood xylan treatment | place: USA: Madison | collected 2015-01-15
GGGGCCACCGTGGCACCGGCGTCGAGCGCCGCGGCCAGCCAGGGTTCGACACTGGTGACGGGGGAGGTGCGGCACCAGCGGCGGCGGCGGCCGTCCCAGCGGCAATGGCCCTGGCGCTTCATCTCTTCGCGCAACTCCCAGGCGGGGATGGCGGGGAAGCGCAGTTCCAGGCCGCGCTCGTTCTGGGCGATCTCCACGACTTCTCCGGCGGCGGTGGTGTGGGTCAGGCCGTCTTCCAGGACTTGGCGCAAGGCCGCGGCGCGGTCCTCGCGGATGCGGGCCTCCGCCTCGCGCTGGCGGCGGCGGTCGGCCAGGGCGTCGGCGATCCAGTCCGGCGGCTCTTCCAGCACGCGATAGCCGGCGCCGCCGCGTGGGCCGGGGGCCTCTTCCAGCAGGCCCTCGCGCAGAAGGTCGGCAAGCAGGGCCTTCAGCCGGTCGCGGTCGGCGGGGATGCCGGGCTGGCGGTTCGCCGCGGCGTCGGCGACGGTGAAGCGGTCGCCGGCCGCCCAGCCCTCATGGATCGCGGCGGCCAGGGCGTGCAGTTCGGCGACGCGGCCTTTCTGGTCGATCAGGTGCGCGGCGACGATGGGGTTCGGCGGCAGATCGACCCGGCCGGTGAGACCGCAAGTCCGGCATTGCCAGGCGGCGGGATCGGACAGCAGCACATGGGGGTCACAGCGGCGCTTGCGGCAATGCTCCTCGCTGCCCGGCTCCGGCAGGCCGCGCCCGCTGTCCAGCAGGGCGCGGATGGCGTCGAGCGGGGTGTCGGCGACGCTGCGCAGCCGGTCCAGAATGTCGGCAGGCAGCCAGACCTCGGTGCCGCCACTGTCGTCCGCAGCTGCGAAGCGGTTTTTCAGGGCGCGGCGGCGGGCGGGCGTCAGCAGGGCGAGCACCCGTTCGGCGGTGTAGCTCTCGTCGAAGGTATCGGCGAGCAACGCTTCCAGATCGCCGAGCATTGCCGGGGGCGCCAGCGCGCTTTCGTCCCCGGCGGCGAGGATGCGGCGGGCCTCGCCGAGGATTTCCGTGCTGTCATCCGCTCCCATCGCCGCTCCCATCGCCATCCGCGCCCTGGTCGCCATCCGTTCCGCGTAGCAAGCTGGGCATGGCCGGAATGGCAATCAAGCGCCGGCTGGACGGTCGGCAGTGGCCGTATGGGACCGGAACGGCCCGGCGAAGCGCGGTGTTGACCGGGTGCAACGATCAGGCGTCAGAGACGGAAAGGTTTTCCTCCATGTCCAACAGCACGCATTTCGCCCCGCCCGGCCCGCTCGGCTTCGGTGGGGCGCCCCTGGGCAACATGTTCGAGGAGGTGTCGGACGAGACGGCCGAAGCCACGCTCGACGCCGCCTGGGACGCCGGCATCCGCTATTTCGACACCGCCCCCGAATATGGGCCCGGCATTTCGGAGCATCGCTTCGGCCATGTCCTGCGCAACCGGCCGCGCGACGAATTCGTGCTGTCGACCAAGGTCGGCCGGCTGCTGCGCGCCGATTCCAGCAAGGGAGGAAAGCATGGTCCCTTCGTGAAGGGACTGCCGTTCCGCGTCGATTACGACTACACCGCCGACGGCGTGCGGCGGTCGATCGAGGACAGCCTGCAGCGGCTGGGCATGGCCCGCATCGACATCGCCTATATCCACGACTGCGCCGAGGATGCGCATGGCGACCGCTGGCTGGAGGTGTTCGACACCGCCATGAAGGGCGCCGCCGTCGCCCTGACCCAACTGCGCGAGGAGGGGGTGATCCGCGCCTGGGGCCTGGGCGTCAACCGGGTGGAGCCCTGCGTGATGGCGCTGGAGCGGGCGGACCCCGACGTCTTCCTGCTGGCCGGGCGCTACAGCCTGCTGAACCAGCCGGCGCTGGACGAGCTTTTCCCGCGCTGCGGCGTGCGCGGCGTGCATGTGGTGGTCGGCGGCCCTTACAATTCCGGCCTGATCGCCGGGGGCAAGACCTTCGAATATCAGGAGGCCCCGTCCGACAAGGTGGCGGCGCGTGATCGGCTGGCGGAGATCGCCAAGCGCCACGGCGTCGATCTGCGCGCGGCGGCCCTGCAGTTCTGCGCCGCGCATCCGGTGGTCGCCTCGGTCATTCCCGGCACCAAGAACCCCGCGCGGGTGCAGGAGAATGTCGACCTGATGGGGCAGCCGATCCCCGCCGATTTCTGGCGGGAGCTGAAGGCGTCCGGCGTCCTGCCGGAACAGGCGCCGACGCCGGCTTGAGGATCCTCAGCCCTCCACCACGGTTCCGGGATGGGCTGCTTCGAAGCGGGCGGGGGCGATGCCGTGGGCGGCCAGCGCCGTGCGCAGCCGCTGCGGCGGCTCCTCCCGCGCCTCGTCGGTCAGGGAGAAGGTGCCCCAATGGATGCCGACGGCCTTCTTCGCCCCGACGTCCAGCATGATCCGCACCGCCTCGTCCGGGTCGCAATGCTGGGCGGACATGAACCAGCGCGGGTCATAGGCACCGATGGGGATCAGCCCCAGATCGCAGGCTCCCAGCCGTTCGCCGATGGCGCGGAAGGCGGCGCCGGTGCCATAGCCGGTGTCGCCGGCGAAATAGACCGAGCCGGCCGGCGTGCGCAGGACGAAGCCGCCCCACAGCGCCATCCGGCGGTCACGCCCGGTGCGCGAGGACCAGTGGTTGGCGGGCACGATGTGGACCTCCGCATCCGCACCCAGGTCGAACCGGCTCCACCAGTCGCCCGCCGCCGTCCGCACGCCGGGGATATGCTTGCGCAGGATGGTGTCGTTGCCGAGCGGCGTGACCATCAGCGGCGCGTCGCGCTGGTGCAGGCGTTTCAGGGTCGCCACGTCCAGATGGTCGTAATGGTTGTGCGACAGCAGAACGGCGTCGATCTTCGGCAGGTCGTGGAAGCGGATGGCCGGCGCGGTCACCCGCTTCGGCCCGGCGAAGCGGACCGGGCTGGCGCGGTCGGACCAGACCGGATCCGTCAGGACGTTCAGCCCGGCACCCTGGATCAGGGTCGTCACATGGCCGACCACCGTCACGCGCAGCCCATCGACGTGCCGGGCCGGCATCACAGGCGCGACCGGCACCCGCCGCGGCCATTTGGCCGCCTTCCGGCTCCATTGCCAGCGGAGCAGCTGGCGGAGGCTGCGGTCGGTCTCCGGCTCGCCCGGATTGAAGAAGCGCAGCCCGTCGAAGTTCGACGTGGCGGGACCCTGCCAATAGGGATTGCGCATGCGCATCGGTTCCTTTGCAACGATGGTCCCGGAGGAGATGGTGTCGCTGCGGCGAAGTTCTATGGACCATCGGTGCGTGCTCGGGCTACTGTGCCGTCTTCATTCATGGTTTGATCCCGGTTCGATCCAATGCAGTCCGATACCCCGACCGACGAGCAGCATCGCGCCATCCAGGCGATCGACGCCTGGTACAAGGACGATGGCGCCCAGCAGGTCTTCTGGCTGGCCGGGGAGGCCGGGACCGGCAAAACCAAGACCACCGCCTTCGTGCTGGAGCATCTGCTGGAGCGCCGCCGGCTGACCGACTATGTGGTGGGCGCTCCCACCGGCAAGGCGGCCCAGGTGCTGCGCCAGAAGGGGATCGAAGGGGCGGCGACCCTGCATTCGCTGCTCTACGCCCCGCGCAAGGACGGCGACACCGGCGAGCTGTTCTTCGCCCGCCGCAGCGACGGGCCGGTGGCCGACGCCGACCTGATCGTCTGCGACGAGGGGTCGATGATCGGCGACGATCTGGCGCGCGACCTGATGCGGACCGGCAAGAAGATCCTGGTCATCGCCGACGATTACCAGCTGCCGCCGGTCTCCGGCCAGGGGCTGTTCACCAGCGGCGAGCCCGATTTCCGCCTGACCGAGCCGCACCGCACCGCCCGCGAAAGCCCGGTGATCCGGCTGGCCCATCTGCTGCGCCGGCAGGAGATGCCGCGCCGCTTCGGATCGGTCGGCAAGGTGCATGTGCTGCCGCTGGGAAACCGCACCCAGTCGCTGGTGATGCGGACGTCGGCGCAGGCGATCTGCGGCACCCACCGCGTCCGCACCACCTACACCAAGCGGATGCGCAAGCTGCTGGGCCACGACTCGGTGATGCCGCAGGCGGGGGAGCGGGTCATCTGCCGGCGCAACCAGAAGGACGAGGGGCTGTACAACGGCATGATCGGCGCGCTGACCCGTCCGGCCGCCGAGGCGCAGGGCCGCGAGGCTGGCCTGTGGTCGCTGGGCGTGCAGATGGAGGACGAGGTGCGGTCGCGCGGCAAGCTGATCGTCCATCCCTGGATGTTCCAGGCCCATTACACCGAAGGCATGGTGCAGCCGCGAGTGGGCAAGGACATCCAGCTCTATGACTGGGCGTGGCTGATCACCTGCCATGCCTCGCAGGGGTCGGAGTTCCCGTCGGTCACCGTGGTCGACGATTCGGCCGCCTTCCGCGAGCACCGCTGGCGCTGGCTCTACACCGCCGTCACCCGCTCACGCGAGGAGCTGGTGCTTCTGCTGCGCAACGCCGACCTCGGCGGGCCGTGGCAGGTTCCCGAATTCGACGACTGCCTGCCGGCCTGAACCAATAAACCCAGTTTATCGAACGCATCACTTCTTTGCGTTGGATGTGATCGGAAGCGGTCTCCATATTTCACGTGTCGGGACGGTATTTTCCGCTCCCGACCGCTTCCGGAGACTTCTTCCCATGGTTCGTGATACCGCAGCACCGGGAAGCCCCGTGCTTTCCCGCGCCGGCGGCCTTCTGCCCGGCCTTGCCCTGTGCGTTGCCGTGACCGCCCTGGCCTTCGCGGCGTCGGCGGCGGAGGTGGCGCTGTTCGGCCAAGCCTGGATCGAGGCGCTGGTCCTGGCGATCCTGATCGGCACCGTGATCCGCACCGCCTGGACGCCGTCCGCGCGCTGGCATCCCGGCATCGGCTTTTCCGCCAAGATCCTGCTGGAGGTGGCGGTCGTGCTGCTCGGTGCATCGGTCAGCGCCGCCACCATCCTGTCGGCGGGACCGGCCCTTCTGCTGGGCATCGCGGCGGTGGTGGCGATGGCGCTTCTGGCCGGTTTCGGCATCGGGCGGCTGCTCGGTTTGCCGGTGCGCATGGCGGTGCTGGTGGCCTGCGGCAACGCGATCTGCGGCAATTCGGCCATCGCCGCGGTGGCGCCGGTGATCGACGCGCACAGCGACGATGTCGCCGCCTCCATCGCCTTCACCGCCGTGCTGGGCGTCGCCGTCGTGCTCGGCCTGCCGCTGCTCGGCATCGGGCTGCAGCTGAGCGGCGTGCAGTACGGCGCGCTGGCCGGGCTGACCGTCTATGCCGTGCCGCAGGTGATTGCCGCCGCCGCGCCGCTGGGCGCCACCGCCGTGCAGATCGGCACATTGGTGAAGCTGGTGCGGGTGCTGATGCTGGGGCCGGTCTGCCTGCTGCTGTCGCTGCTGGCGCCCCGGCTGGGCGGGGAGGGGGCGGGGGGCGATACTGGCGCCGGCGCCGACATGGCGGAGCGTCCGCGCCGGACCCATCCGCCGGTCCACCATCTGGTGCCGTGGTTCATCCAGGGCTTCCTGGCGATGATCGTCCTGCGCTCGCTGGGGCTCATTCCCCCGGCCGCCCTGCCGGCGATGGAGCATGCGGCGACCCTGCTGACGGTGGTGTCGATGGCGGCGCTGGGGCTGGGGGTCGATGTGCGGACGGTGGCGCGGGCCGGCGGGCGGGTCACCGCGGCGGTCGTCCTGTCCCTGCTGGTGCTGGGCGGCATCAGCCTGACGCTGATCCGGTTGATCGGGCTGGCCTGAGATCCGCCTGGGCCTGAAACGGGCGGGAGTCTACATCCGGCAACCAGGGAGCGCATTGATTCAGATTAATGCAGAATTCCGCCACTGTGCGATCCTGAGATCACCAACCCCTCCCGCCGGCCCCCCAAACCAATCGGCCGGGCGGCGGGGCGGGCCCCGCGGGGGAGACGCCTTGCAGGTGCCGCTCCCGCGCAGAACAAGGAGTATGGTCATGCGTCAACCGGTGCAGATCGCCTTCCGCAACATCGACCCCTCTCCCGCCCTGGAGCATCTGATCCGCGAACATGCCGACAAGCTCGACCGCTTCTTCGGCGGCATCATGGCCAAGCGCGTGGTCTTCGAGGTGCCGCACCGCCACCAGCATCAGGGCAAGCATTACACCGTCCAGGTCGCGCTGACCGTTCCCGGTGACGAGTTGGTCGTGCACAGCGACAAGTCCGGCAACCATGCCCACGAAAGCGCCGATGCGGCCATCCGCGATGCCTTCGACGCCGCCCGCCGCTCGCTGGAGCGCTTCGCCGAGAAACAGCGCGGCGAGTGAAGGCCGGCGCCTTCCAGCAGACCTACCCTGAACCATCCCTTCCGCGCCCGTCCGGTCCGTCCGGACGGGCGCATTGCATTTCTGCGTCGGGACCGTGCCGGACCGATCCTGCTTGCGGGTGCGCTGCACACTATGGTTGTATCACCCAATGCCCATCGTCAGGGTCCTGAAATGATCGAAAACAGTTCCTCGATTCTGGAGAGCCACAATGTCTCCGTGGTCGGATCGGGGGCGGAGACGCTGGTCCTGATTCCCGGCTTCGGCACCGAACAGGTGGCCTGGCGCCATGTGGTGGCGGCATTCCGAGGCGGTTATCGCATCGTGCTGCTGGATCTGGCGGGAGTCGGGCCGGGAAGCCAATCCCACTTCGACCATGTCCGCTATGGCTCCCTGGACGCCTATGCCCGCGACGTGACGGCCGTCCTGGAAGCGCTCAGGATCGAGAATTGCGTGTGCGTCGGGCATTCGGTGGCGGGGATGGTGGCGGCGCTGGCCTCGATCAGGGCGCCGTACCAGTTCCGCAAGCTCATCATGCTGGGTGCGTCGGCCTGCTACGGCAATGTCGGCGACTATCGCGGCGGGTTCGACGGCGGCGACATCAACGGACTGATCGACAGCGCGACCCAGGACTATATGCAGTGGACGGCGCGTTTCGGGCAAATGGTCGTCGACCGTCCGGCGGAGGACCCGACGGTGCGGGAGTTCGTCGCCAGCATGCGGGCGATGCGCCCGGACATGGCGCTGTCGCTGCTGCTGACCGTGCTGCGCAGCGATCTGCGCAGTCGCCTGGGCGATGTCACGGTGCCGGCGGTCATCCTGCAGACCCGGCAGGATCCCGCAGTGACCATTGAGGCGGCGGAGTTTCTGCGCGACCATCTGGCGGACAGCGTGCTGGAGATCCTCGACGCATCGGGCCATCTGCCCCACCTGTCGGCACCCGAAACGGTGATCGCCGCGCTTGCCCGTCATCTCTCCTGAGTTTGCTAATTTAGTGATGGTGTTACGGAAATCCTGCGCCGAACATTTAGAACCTAAACCAAGGTATAGGGTGGTTCGACCTAAACACTGCCGTGGTTAATCTGCGTCTAGTGGTTCGCGGCATATGGTCGCGTTTACCCTGTGCGGGCAAGTCGGGCGGGCGGTCTTCCGGAAGACGGAGACGCCGGGCCGCAAGCAAACGCAAGGGAGACGCACATGGCCTCGGCCCATCAGACCAATCTGCATCTGCACTATGTTCCGACGCCGGACGAGCCGGAGGTGCTGGTCGTCGGATCGGGCGGCGGCATGGTCGGGGTTTCGCGCATCCGCTGCACGTCCGGCGGCGTCGGCTATTTCAGTCCGGCATCGGAAGATGCATTCCTGGTCAGCCATCATCTCTCCAACTTCCAGTCCGACGTCTGGGTCGACGGACGGCTGGTGGAGAAACCGGCCGACATCACCGGGCTGACCTCGATCCACGACTACCGCCGCAAGATCGACTGCCACATGCGCACGGCCTTCGACACGCTGACCTTCCATCTGCCCCGCGCGGTGCTGGAAGGCGCCTGTTCCGAGTCCCGCGGCGGGCGTCTGGCCGACCTCTCGATCCCGCCCAGCACCCCGATGAACGATCCGACGGTGCGGGCGCTGGCATCGGCCATCCTGCCGACGCTGGAGTTTCCGGAGCGGATCAGCCTCTTGTATCTGGACCATGTCTGTTCGGCGCTGGCGACCCACATCGTCACCGCCTATGGCCGGGTGAGCGCGCCCAAGCCCGGCGGGACGCTGGCGCCCTGGCAGGAAAGGCGGGTGAAGGAGATGATCGCCGCCAATCTCGACGGCGACATCCGGCTGGCCGACCTCGCCGCCGAATGCCGGCTGTCGGTTGGGCATTTCGTCCGCGCCTTCCGCCGCACCGCCAACACCACGCCCTACCAGTGGTTGCTGCACCAGCGGATCGACCATGCCAAGACGCTGATGCGGGACGGGTCGCAGACGCTGGCCGACGTGGCGCTGGCCTGCGGCTTCGCCGATCAGAGCCACTTCACCCGCACCTTCAGCCGGCTGGTCGGCATTTCGCCGCGCAGCTGGCGGCGACGCAATGCGGGGGCAGACACCCCTATGCCGGTGGGCCGACCGCCCTGCGCGCCTGCCGAACTTTCCTTTTGATAGAGCGAAATGATTCCCTCTCCCCTTGAGGCAGGGTTATCGCACATTGTGATGAACGCCCTCTCCCGCCCCGGGAGAGGGAGGGGACCCACGAAGTGGGGAGGGTGAGGGGGAATCCAAGAATAATGAACCGCATGGCTCCTTGGATCACCCCTCACCCTTCCCACCGCTGCGCGGCGGGCCCCTTCCCTCTCCCGGGGCGGGAGAGGGAGATCTTAGCGTTGCTGCGCTGGGGAAAGGCCGTTTCATGGAGTCCAGTCTAGACCATCTGACGGAGGCGGGATCCGGCACCCATGCGCTGGGCGGCGACGGGGAGACGCGGCTGCTGCGGGTGACGCGGCCGGGGCAGCCCTTTCCCATCCTCGCGCGGATGGCCGATGCGGCCGCGCCGGCCGATGCGGTGCTCGCCCGGTTCCGGCGGGAGCATGAGCTGTCCCGCCGGCTCGACCCGGCATGTGCGGTCAAGCCGCTCGATCTGCTGCGCCATGGCGCCGTGCCGGTGCTGACGCTTGCCGATCCGGGCGGGCAGCCGCTGTCGGCGCTGGCGGTCTCCACGCCGTCCTTTTCCGGCCCGTCATTTTTCATCGGGGCTTTCCGCCAGAGGCTGACCCTGGCGATCCGCATCGCCGGGGCGGTGGCGCAGCTGCATCGCCGCGGGCTTCTGCATGGCGATCTGCGGCCCTTCAACCTGCTGGTGGCGGAGGACGGTGCGGTGCGCCTGACCGGTTTCGGCCGCGCCGCCGACCTGTCGGACCCGCAGCGGCAGGAGGTCGAGCGGCCGGCGGCGCTGCTGCCCTACATGGCGCCGGAACAGTCGGGGCGGATGAACCGGCCGGTCGACCGCCGCAGCGACCTCTATGCCCTGGGCGTCACGCTGTACGAGCTGTTCACCGGCGAACTGCCCTTCGCCGCCCGCGATCCGATCGAGTGGGTGCACAGCCATCTCGCCCGCGCGCCGATCCCGCCGGCCAGCCACGCCCCCGACCTGCCGCCGGCCATCGCCGACATCCTGCTGAGGCTTCTCGCCAAGGTGGCGGAGGATCGTTACCAGACCGCCGACGGCCTTGTCCGCGACCTCACCCATGCCCTTCAGCTGTGGGACGCGCAAGGCGGCATCCCCGTCTTTCCGGCCGGCCGGCGCGACCTGCCGGAGGGGCTGGAGCCGCCGCCGTCGCTCTATGGGCGGGAGGAGTCGGTCGCTGTGCTTCAGGCCGCCTTCGACCGCGTCGCCGGCCGTGGCCGGATGGGAATCGTCCTGATTTCCGGCCGGTCCGGTGTCGGCAAGTCGGCGGTCGTTTATGCGCTGGAGGAGCAGCTGGTGCCGCCGCGCGGCCTGTTCGCCGCCGGCAAGTTCGACCAGGGCCGGCGCGACCTGCCCTATGCCAGCCTTGCCGAGGCTTTTCGCGGGCTGGTCACCCGCATCCTGGCCCTGCCGGTCCCCCACCGCGACCAGTGGTGCCGCGGGCTGGCGGAGGCGGTGGGCGACGGCGGCGCGCTGATGACCGCCCTGATCCCCAACCTCGCCCTGCTGATCGGTGAACAGCCGGCGGTGCCGCCGCTGCCGCCGCAGGAGGCGCAGAACCGCTTCGACCTGCTGTTCCGCCGGGTGCTCCAGCTGTTCGCCCGTCCCGACCACCCGCTGGTCCTGTTCCTCGACGATCTGCAATGGCTGGACCGCGCGACGCTGGACCTGCTGGACCGGCTGGTCGCCGACGGCGGCATCGGCCATCTGCTGCTGGTCGGCGCCTATCGCAGCGACGAGGTGGGGGCCGACCACCCGCTGGCCGCCCTGCTGGAGCGGATCAGGGGCTCTGCTTCCGGGCCTGCGGGTGCGGAAATCGATTGCCGCGAGATCGCGCTGGGGCCGCTGTCGTCCGGCGATCTGCGCCGGATGGTCGCCGACAGCCTGGGCCGCAAGCCCGAGGAGGTGGCGGCGCTGGCGGCCCTGCTGGAGGAGCGGACCGGCGGCAACGCCTTCTTCGCCGTGCAGCTTCTGACCGCGCTGGAGCGGTCCGGCCGGCTGTGGTTCGACCGCGAGGCCAGGCGCTGGGACTGGGATATGGCGGCGGTGGAAACGGCGCGGTCGGGCGCCGGCATCGCCACGCTGATGACCGAGCGGCTGGGCGCCTTTCCCGCCGGGGCGCGCGACCTGCTGGCCCGGCTCGCCGCGCTCGGCGCCAGCGCGCCGCTGGCCACCCTGGCGCTGGCCGCCGGCCTGACCGAGGCGGAGGCCGAGCGGAACCTGGAACCGGTGCTGGCCGAAGGGCTGATCCTGCGCATCGACGGGGGGTACCGTTTCCTCCACGACCGGGTGCAGGAGGGGGCCTATGCCCTGGTGCCGGCGGAGGGGCGCGGCAGGCTGCATCTCGACATCGCCCGCGCCCTGCACCGCGGATTCGCGGCCGATCTGTCGGGGGAGCGGCTGTTCGCGCTGGTCGGCCAGTATGACCGCTGCCTGTCGCTGATCCAGGAGGGGCGCGAGCGGGAGGAGGTGGCGACCCTCCACCTCGCCGCCGGGCATCAGGCCAAGGCCGCCAGCGCCCACGGTTCCGCCCTCGCCTATGCCCTGGCGGGGTTGCGCCTGCTGGAAGGCGGCCAGTGGGAGCGGCGGCACCGGCTGGCCTTCGCGCTGGAGCATCTCCAGGCCGAATGCGAGTTCCTCAGCGGTGATCTGCGGCGGGCGGAGCTGCGGCTTCAGGGGCTGGTCGGGCGGGCCGAATGTCCGGCCGACCGCGCCGCCATCACCGCGCTGCTGGTCACCGTCTACACCGCCATCGACCGCAGCGACCGCGCCATCGATGCCTGCCTCGCCTATCTGCGCGGCGCCGGGATCGACTGGCCGGCCCATCCGCCGGCCGCGCTGGCGCAGGAGGAATATGCGGACCTGCGCGCGGCCATCGGCGACCGGCCCGTCGCCTCGCTGGCGGCGCTGTCGGCGGTGAGCGACCCCGACAGCCGGGCGACCATGGACGTGCTGGCCGCGGCACTGCCGCCCGCCTTCTTCAGCGACCGCAATCTGGTCTGCCTGATCCTCTGCCGGATGGCGAACCTGACGCTGCGGCATGGGCGCAGCGACGCCTCCGCACTGGGATTCGCCTATCTCGGCATGATGGCCGGGCCTTACTTCGGCGATTACGCCGCCGGCTACGAGTTCGGCCGGCTCGGCTACGATCTGGCGGAGCGGCAGGGGCGGACCCGCTACCGGGCGCGCGTGCTGATGACCTTCGCCTATCATGTCGTGCCCTGGACCCGCGACATCCGCAGCGAGCGCCCCCTGCTTCTGCGCGCGTTCGAGGAGGCGCGGGAGGCCGGCGACGTCACCTATGGCGGCTTCACCAGCGTGACGCTGGTCACCAGCATGCTGGCGTCCGGCGATCCCCTGGCGACGGTGCAGCGCACGGCGGAGGCGCGGCTCGCCTATGTGCGGCAGGTGAAGTTCGGGCTGTGCGCCGACATCCTGACCACGCAGCTGCAACTCGTGCGCGCCCTGCGCGGGCGGACCGATGCACTGGGGTCCTTCGACGGCAAGGGCTTCGACAATGCCGCATTCGAGGCGCGGCTGCTGGCCAACCCCAGCCTGGACATCGCCACCTGCTGGCACTGGATTCGCACGCTTCAGCTCCGCTGCATCGCCGGCGAGATGAGCGCGGCTGTCGAGGCGGCCGAGCGGGCCGAAGGGCTGCTGTGGACCACGTCCGGCCATTGGGAGATGGCGGAGTTCCATTTCCACGCCGCACTCGCCAGGGCGGGGGCGATGGATGGCGCGGAGCCGGAAGAGCGTGCCCGCCACAGCGTCGCGCTGTTCCGCCACCTGGGCCAGCTGCGCGAATGGGCCGGCCACAGCCGCGACAGCTTCGACGCGCGCTTCGCCTTGGTGGAGGCGGAGGCGGCCCGCAGCCAGGGGCGGACCGAAGACGCCATGCGCGGCTATGACCGCGCGGTCCAGGCCGCCCGCCGCACCGCGCTGCCGCATGTGGAGGCGCTGGCCCAGGAATGCGCGGCCGGCCTCTACCGCCGCATGGGGCTGCCGACGCTGGAGCTGGCCTGCATCCGCGAGGCGGCGGACCGCTATGGCCACTGGGGGGCGACGGCCAAGGTCCGGCAGCTCGCCCAGCGCTATCCGTCGCTCGCCCTGGAGCCGGCCGAGGCCGCGGTGCAGGAGGCGCCGCGCGGCTTCGACGGCGTCGATCTGGCCTCCCTGCTGGAGACGCTGCGCGCCGTCTCCGACCAGTCGGGGGTGGAGCAGCTGACCACCACCCTGCTGACCCTGGTGCTGGAACATGCCGGGGCCAGCCGCGGCCTGCTGATCCTCGCCCGCGGCGAACGCCTGCGGGTGGAGGCGGAGGCGACCACCGGGCTTTACGGCGTGTCGGTCCGGCTGGTGCAGGAGGATGCCGACCGCTTCCCGCTGCCCCACGCCATCATCCACGGCGCCATCCGCGACCAGGAGGCGGTGATCGTCGATGACACGCGCGCCGCCGGCCCGCTGTCCGCCGACCCCTATTTCCACGAGACGGAGGCGCGCTCCATCCTGTGCCTGCCGCTGGTCCGCCGCCGCCGGGTCGTCGGGCTGCTGCATCTGGAGAACGCGCTGGCGACCTACGCCTTCACCCCGCAGCGGGTCAATGTGCTGACCCTGCTGGGCGCCCAGGCGGCGGCGTCGCTGGAGACGGCGACGCTGGAGGAGAAGGACGCGCTGCTGAAGGAAATCCACCATCGCGTGAAGAACAACCTGCAGCTCGTCACCAGCCTGCTGAACCTCCAGGCGCGCCGGATCGAGGACAAGGCGGTGGCCGCCCTGTTCGCCGACAGCCGCGACCGCGTGCGGTCGATGGCGTTGGTCCATGAAAGCCTCTATCGCCTCGGCAACTTCGCCCGCGTGCCGATGCGCGAGCATCTGGACTCGGTCTGCGCCCATCTGCTGCGCGCCTATTCCCGCCAGGCCGGGGCGGTGAGGCTGGAAACCGAGCTGGACGACCTGAAGCTGGACCTCGACCGCGCGGTGCCCTGCGGGCTGATCGTCAACGAGCTGGTCTCCAACGCGCTGAAGCATGCCTATCCGGGCGGGCAGGGCGGGGTGCTGCGGGTGGTGCTGACGACGGACGGCCGGGATTGCCGGCTATCCGTTCGGGACGACGGCGTGGGCTTGCCCGAAGGTTGCGATCCCGATAGGATGGACTCCGTAGGTTTCCAGCTTGTTTCGGATTTGAGCAGTCAGTTGCACGGAACTCTGAAATACAGCTTCAACACAGGCGCCGAATTCATCGTCACCTTTCCTTTGAAGGGGCGCAATCGGGGAAGTGAATGATCGCGGCACGCATCCTGATCGTCGAAGACGACCGCATCGTTGCGCGCGATATTCAGCATCAACTGTCCCGCATGGGCCATGTGGTGGTCGGCATGTCGGCCAGCGGCGAGGATGCCGTCCGGCAGGCGTGCAGCCAGCAGCCCGACCTCGTCCTGATGGACATCCGGCTGGAAGGGGAGATGGACGGCATCGAGGCGGCGCGCCGGATCCGCGATGCCCACCGGATTCCCATCGTCTTCCTGACCGCTTACGCCAATGACGAGGTGGTGCATCGCGCCAGCCTGACGGAGCCGTTCGGCTATCTGCTGAAGCCCTTCGAAGAGCCGCAGATGCGCACCGTCATCCAGATGGCGCTGTACAAGCATGCCAGCGACACCCGGCTGCGGCTCAGCGAACGGCGCTATGCCGCCACGCTGGCCAGCATCCGCGACGGCGTTATCCTGAGCAACCGCGACGGCCGGGTCGATTTCATGAACCGGGCGGCGGAGACGATGACCGGCTGGACCGCCGCGGAGGCCGCCGGGCAGCTGCTGTCCGCCGTCTTCGTCGCGGTGGACGAGGAAACGCTGGAGCCGCTGGAGGATTTCTCCGCCGTCGTCCTGCGCAGCGGCGATTTCGCCCCGCCGGAACGCCAGTCCCGGCTGTTGCCCCGCGATGGGGGGGATCCGGCCGGACTGGTGGTGGAGGAGCGATGCTCCGCCATCATCGACGACCGCGGCGAGCTGGTCGGCTCGATCCTGGTGTTCCGCGACCTGACGCAGCGCCGCCGGATCGCCGAGGCCCTGCGGATGGCCCAGGCCGACCTTGCCCATATCGGCCGGCTGACCATGATGGGCGAACTGGCCGCGGCGGTCGCGCATGAGGTGAACCAGCCGCTGATGGCCATCGTCACCAATGCCGGCACCTGTCTGCAGCATCTGTCGCAGCCACAGCCCGACCTCGACAAGACGCGCGTGATGGTGGAGCGAATCGTGCGCGACGCCCAGCGGGCCGGCGACGTCGTCCGCAGCATCCGCGCGCTGGCCCGCCGCACCCCGGCCGATCCCGGCTGGGTCGACATCAGCGCGCTGGTCGCCGACACGCTGGAGCTGGTGCGGGCGGAGCTGCGCCGCGCCCGCGTCATCGTGGAAACCGACCTGCAGGCCGAACCGCCCTGGGTCCATGGCGACCGGGTGCAGCTGCAGCAGCTGGTGCTCAATTTGGTGATGAACGCCATCGAGGCGATGTCGGCGGAGGATTTGCCGGAACGGCGCCTGCGCATCGTCACCGGCAGCGCCGACGGCTGGTTCCGCGTCCGGGTCGAGGACAGCGGGCCGGGGCTTGGCGAAACCGATGTCGACGCCATCTTCCGCGCGCTGTACACCACCAAGCCCGACGGGCTGGGCATGGGCCTGTCGATCAGCCGGTCGATCGTCGAGCTGCATGGCGGACGGCTGACCGCGACGCCCGGCGCGTCCGGCGGAAGCGTGTTCGAATTCGTGCTGCCCGTATCGCCCGGAGGCAAGTGATGGGGAGGAAGGCGGAAGCCGTGGCGGTGGTCGAGACCGTCGTCATCATCGACGATGACGAAGCTGTCCGCGAAGCGCTGGAGGGGCTGCTCGAGTCCGTCGGGCTGCAGGTGAAGAGCTATGGCTCGGTGCAGCAGTATGTCGACCAGCGCCCGGCCATCGACGTCGGCTGCATGGTCCTCGACGTGCGGCTGCCGGGGCGCAGCGGCCTGGATTTCCAGGCGGAGCTTGCGCGGTCCGGCAACAGCCTGCCGGTGATCTTCATCAGCGGCCATGCCGACGTGCCGATGTCGGTGCGTGCGATGAAGGCGGGGGCCTTCGAGTTCCTGACCAAGCCCGTCCATCACCAGGAATTGCTGGACGCCATCCACGCCGCCATCGCCGCCCATGGCGAGCGCCGCTGCCAGGAGCGCGGGCTGACCACCCAGCGCGCCCGCTTCGAGACGCTGACCCCGCGCGAACGCGAGATCACGCTGATGGTGGTGTCCGGCCTGCGCAACAAGCAGATCGCCGACGACCTCGGCCTCAGCGAGGCGACGGTGAAGCTGCACCGCGGGCAGGCCATGCGCAAGATGGAGGCCCGCTCCGTCGTCGAGCTGGTGCGCATGGTCGATGGGCTGACCACGACGGTCGAAGGGCGAGGTCAGTAAAGTCGGCGTCACGTGACCATTGGCGGGGTCGGTCGGCAGGCGCTGTCCCTGCGCGATCAGGCGGAGGAGTTCCTTTGCCATGTGCGGGCGGCCTGAGAGCGCCTGAAGGCCGAAGACCACCGGTCCGCCGGGTCCGCTATGGGTCCGGCGCTCACTTGAACGCCAGCAGGATCACCCCGGCGGCGATCAGCACCACGCCCAGCCAGTTCGGACCCGACAGCTTCTCGCCCAGGAACAGCACGCCGAACAGGGCGACCAGCACGACGCTGAGCTTGTCGACCGGGGCCACCTGGGACGCCGGGCCGAGCTTCAGCGCGCGGAAATAGCACAGCCAGGATGCCCCGGTGGCGAGACCGGACAGAAGCAGGAACAGCCACGTCCTGCCCGACACCGCCGACGGCGACAGCGATTGGCCGGAGGCCACGACGATGCCGATCAGCATCACGAAGATGACGGCGGTTCGGATCAGCGTCGCCATGTCGGAACCGACGCCCTCGACGCCGACCTTGGCGAAGACGGCGGTCAGCGCGGCGAAGCAGGCCGACAACAACGCCCACAGCATCCAGGATGGAAGCAGGCCATCGGTCATTCTCTTGGTTTCCTTCAGCTTTCCAATTCCCTGGATATCAGGGCACGCGCACCCGGTCGATCTGCTCCGGATTTGGAGTGCCGTTCGCCCGCAGCAGCACCGCCTCTCCCGATGCCGGAAAGATGCCGGTCAGGGCGGTGACGGTGACCTGATGGGTGACCAGCACCACCGGCTTGCCGTCGCGCGGCAGGTCGGCCAGGAACTGGCGCAGCAGGGCGGTTCTGTCCTTCTCCTCCTCCGGGCGGCCGAAGAA
>PJUA01000567.1_pt1 | contig 16703 bp, 10 predicted proteins | sample 1512151 | NCBI WGS metagenome assembly PJUA01 (sample SAMN08177678, study PRJNA422409) | Soil metagenome, whole genome shotgun sequencing project. | isolation source: Soil enriched on filter paper: beechwood xylan treatment | place: USA: Madison | collected 2015-01-15
GCGCGGCACGGCGAGCACGAACGTCGGCTGGAACGCGGCGAGGTCGGGGAGCAGGTTGCGCGTGTCGGGCGTGTGCCCCAGGACGGCGCCCGACGGCACGCACAGCACCTCGATGTAGCGCGCGAACACGTGCGCGAGCGGCATGAACAGCAGCGTGCGCGAGTGCGGCTGCGCGCAGACCTCGGCGAGCCCCGAAGCCCCGTTGCGCGTGTGTGCGACGAAGTTGCGGTGGGTGAGCTCGACGCCCTTGGGCCGGCCGGTCGTGCCCGAGGTGTAGATGATCGTCGCGAGGTCGTCGCCGCGGGTCCGGCCCCAGCGGGCCGCGACCTCGGAGGCGGGCACCTCGCGGCCGCGCTCGACGAGCGTCGCCACCGCGCCCTCGTCGAGCACGAGGACCTCGGTGAGCCCCGGCAGGTCGTCGCGGACCTGCGCGACCGCCGCCGCGTGCGCGGCCGTCTCGACGACCGCGAACCGCACGCCCGCGTCCGACGCGATCCACCGGACCTGCTCGGCCGACGACGTCTCGTACACGGGCACGCCCACGGCGCCGGCGGCCCAGATCGCGAAGTCGAGCAGCGTCCACTCGTACCGGGTGCGCGACATGAGCGCGACGCGGTCGCCCGGCTGGATCCCCGACGCGACGAGCCCCTGGGCGACGGCCGTGACCTCGTCCGCGAACTCTCTGACCGTGACCGGGCGCCACGCACCGCCGACCGACGTCTGGACCTCGGCGAACGTGCCCTGCGGGTCACGGGCCAGCCGGTCCGCGAGCAGCGTGCTGATCGACGCGGCGGGGTCGTCGGCGACGTCGGTGGGGGAGGAGAACTCGGGCACGGTCGCGTTCCTGTCGGTCGGTCCGGTGGCGGGATGGGCGGGGCGGCTCAGGCCGGCGCCGCGGCCTTCGGCTCCGGGTCGGCCAGCGCCGCGTCGCGCGCGACGACCTGCTCGCCCGCGTCGTCCACGACGTCGAGCGTGCCGACCACACGGCCCGCCGAGCGCACGTCCTCGAGCGCGGCGTCGACGCCCGCGCGCAGCGACCCGGGGACGGCGAGCGTCACGGCCGTGATGCCGGTCCGCATCGAGACCTTGGCCTCCGACTTCACCTTGCGCAGCGCGGCCAGCGCGGCACCGGCCGCGGCGACCACGCCGGGGTCGGCGTCACCGGCGGCGACCCGCAGCGGCGCGGCGTCCGGCCACGGCGCGCGGTGCACCGAGCCCTCGCGCCACCACGACCAGACCTCCTCGGTCGCGAACGGCAGGACCGGCGCGAACAGCCGGAGCATGGTGTCGAGCGCGATCCCGAGCGCGGCACGCGCCGACGCGGTCTCCGCGGAGACCTCGGTCGCGCCCGCGCCGTACGCCCGGTCCTTGACGAGCTCCAGGTAGTCGTCGCAGAACGTCCAGAAGAACGTCTCCGAGAGCTCGAGCGCGCGGGTGTGGTCGTACGACTCGAGCGCGGCCGTGGCCTTCTCGACGACGTCGGCGAGCCCGGCGAGCATCGCCCGGTCGAGCGTGGCGGTGACGAGCGCCGGGTCGAGCTCCGCGGTGCCGAACGACAGCGCGAACTTCGACGCGTTGAGGATCTTGATCGCCAGGCGGCGGCCGATCTTCATCTGGCCGACCTCGAACGCGGCGTCCGTGCCGAGGCGGGCGGAGGCGGCCCAGTAGCGGACCGCGTCGGAGCCGTGCTCCTCCAGCAGGCCCATGGGCGTCACGACGTTGCCCTTGGACTTCGACATCTTCTTGCGGTCCGGGTCGAGGATCCAGCCGCTGATCGCGGCGTCCGACCACGGCAGCGTGCCGTGCTCCAGGTGCGAGCGGACGACCGTCGAGAACAGCCAGGTGCGGATGATGTCCTGGCCCTGCGGGCGCAGGTCCATCGGGAAGACGCGCGCGAACAGGTCGGGGTCGGTGCGCCAGCCGCCGACGATCTGCGGCGTCAGCGAGCTCGTCGCCCACGTGTCCATGACGTCGGGGTCGGCGACGAACCCGCCGGGCACGCCGCGCTGGTCGGCCGTGAAGCCCGCGGGCACGTCGGACGACGGGTCGATCGGGAGCTGGTCCTCGGTGGGCAGCAGCGGCGCGTCGTGGACGGGCTGGCCGTCCTCGTCGAGCCGGTACCAGACCGGGAACGGCACGCCGAAGAACCGCTGGCGGGAGATGAGCCAGTCGCCGTTGAGGCCGCCGACCCAGTTCTCGTAGCGCACGCGCATGAAGTCGGGGTGGAAGTCGAGCTCGCCGCCGCGGGCCAGCAGGCCCTCGCGCAGCTCGGCGTCGCGCCCGCCGTTGCGGATGTACCACTGGCGGCTCGTGACGATCTCGAGGGGCTTGTCGCCCTTCTCGTAGAAGTTCGCCATGCGGTCCGTCTTCACGGGCTCGCCGTCGAGGTCGCCCGACGCGCGCAGCCCGGCGACGACCGCCTCGCGGGCCGAGAACGTCGTCTTGCCGGCGAGCTCGTCGAACGTCGCGCGGCCGGCCTCGGAGGTGATCCACTCGGGCGTCTCGCGGACGATCCGGCCGTCGCGGCTCACGACCGAGCGCGTCGGGAGCTGGAGCTCGCGCCACCACTGCACGTCGGTGAGGTCGCCGAACGTGCAGCACATCGCGATGCCCGCGCCCTTGTCCGGCTCGGCGGCCGGGTGCGCGAGGACGGGGATCTCGACGCCGAACAGCGGCGACGTCACCGTGGTGCCGAACAGGTGCTGGTAGCGCTCGTCGTCGGGGTGCGCGATGAGTGCGACCACGGCCGGGAGCAGCTCGGGGCGGGTCGTCTCGATGTGCACGGGCGTGCCGTCGGGGCGGTGGAACGCGACCCGGTGGAACGCACCCGGGTAGGGGCGGGCCTCGAGCTCGGCCTGCGCGACCGCCGTCTGGAACGTCACGTCCCACAGGCCAGGGGCCTCGGCCTGGTACGCCTCGCCGCGGCCCAGGTTGCGCAGGAACGCCTGCTGCGCGACGGCACGGGACTCGGCGGACACCGTCTGGTAGGTGCGCGACCAGTCGACCGACAGGCCCAGGTGGCGCCACAGCGCCTCGAACTGGCGCTCGTCGTCGGCGGTCAGGCGCTCGCACAGCTCGACGAAGTTGCGGCGGCTCACGGGCACCTGGTCGCCGGGCTTGACGACCTTGCCGTCGGTCCCGTCGTGCGGCGGCACGAAGCCCTCGACGTACGCGAGCGACGGGTCGCAGCGCACGCCGTAGTAGTTCTGCACGCGGCGCTCGGTCGGCAGGCCGTTGTCGTCCCAGCCCATCGGGTAGAACACCTCGCGCCCGCGCATGCGGCGGAACCGCGCCACGACGTCGGTGTGCGTGTACGAGAACACGTGCCCGACGTGCAGCGAGCCGGAGACCGTCGGGGGCGGGGTGTCGATCGAGTAGATCTCCTCGCGCGTGCGGCTGCGGTCGAACGCGTACAGGCCCTGCGCGGTCCACTGCGCGTCCCAGTGCGTCTCGAGGCCGTCGAGCGAGACCTTGTCCGGTACCGCCCGCGTGCCCGTGCTGCCAGGGGTCGTCGAGGGGGCGGTCGGGTTCAGGTCGCTCATGGGCACACATCCTCCCAGATCCGCGGCGTCGGGCGGTGCGCGCCCCGGCACCCGGACGCGAGGGCACGCGACCCCGGCGGCACGGCGGTGCGTGGCCCGGGGTCGCCCCCACGAACACTCGGTGACATCTTCGTGAACAGGCCCGTCCCGGTGACGGGGACGGGTCGTGACGCTGCGACGATCGCTGGTCGCGCCCGTCGACCGACGCGCGCCGACGACGGACGTCGACCCGGCCGCTGCGGCACGGCGCAGCGCGCCCGCACCGGCGCGGGGGCCGGCACGGGTGGACGCGAGGTACGGGTGGACGGCGAGGCGCAGGTGGACGGCGACGTGCAGACGGACGGGTTCCTGCGGTCCGCGCTGGCCGCACCCCCGCGGACGCTCGTCGACGTCCTCGCGGCGACCGTCGCGGCGCACCCCGGGCAGCCCGCCGTCGACGACGGCACGACGGTCCTCACCTACGCGGAGCTCGACGCGACCGTCCGGGCCGCCGCCGCCGGGCTCGCCGCGCGGGGGATCGGGCCGGGCTCCACGGTCGGCGTCCGGGTGCCGTCCGGCACGGTCGAGCTCTACGCGACGGTCCTCGCGGTGCTCGCCGCCGGGGCCGCGTACGTGCCGGTCGACGTCGACGACCCCGACGAGCGCGCCCGCACCGTGTTCCGGGAGGCACAGGTCGCGACCGTCCTCACCGAGGGCGACCTCGACGTGCTCGCCCGGCACCGGCGCCCCGGCACGGTCCGCCCGCCCGGGCTGGACGACGACGCGTGGGTCATCTTCACCTCGGGCTCGACGGGCACGCCCAAGGGGGTCGCCGTCACGCACCGGTCGGCGGCCGCGTTCGTCGACGCCGAGGCGCGGCTGTTCCTGCAGGACCACCCGCTTGGGCCGGGCGACCGGGTGCTCGCCGGGCTGTCCGTCGCGTTCGACGCGTCGTGCGAGGAGATGTGGCTCGCGTGGGCGCACGGCGCGTGCCTCGTCCCCGCACCGCGCGCACTCGTCCGGACCGGCATGGACCTGGGCCCGTGGCTCGTCCGGCAGCGGGTCACCGTGATCTCGACCGTCCCGACCCTGGCCGGCCTGTGGCGGCCCGACGAGCTCGCCGCGGTGCGGCTGCTGATCTTCGGCGGGGAGGCGTGCCCGCCCGAGCTCGCGGCCCGGCTCGTGCACGACGACCGCGAGGTGTGGAACACGTACGGCCCGACCGAGGCGACCGTCGTCGCGTGCGGCGCGCGGCTCACCGGTGCGGCGCCGGTCCGGATCGGGCACGCGCTCGACGGCTGGGACCTGGCGGTCGTCGCCCCGGACGGGTCGCCCGTCGGCGAGGGGGAGGTCGGCGAGCTCGTCATCGGCGGCGTCGGGCTCGCGCGGTACCTCGACCCCGTGAAGGACGCCGAGCGGTTCGCCCCGGCGCCCGGCCTCGGGTGGGACCGGGCGTACCGCAGCGGCGACCTCGTGCGGCTCGAGGCCGCCGGGCTCGTGTTCGTCGGCCGCGCGGACGACCAGGTGAAGATCGGCGGGCGCCGCATCGAGCTCGGCGAGGTCGACGCCGCGCTCGCGGACCTGCCCGGCGTCGCCGGGGCGGCCGCAGCCGTGCGGCGCACCCCCGCCGGCACGGCCGTGCTCGTCGGCTACCTGCTGCCCGCCCCCGCCCCCGCCGCCGACCTCGACCTCGACGCGTGCCGCGCACGCCTGCGGGAGCGGCTGCCCGCCGCGCTCGTCCCGCTGCTCGCGACCGTCGAGACGCTGCCGACGCGCGGGTCCGGCAAGGTCGACCGGGACGCGCTGCCCTGGCCCCTGCCGCAGGTCGCGACCGACGACGCCGGCCCGCAGGGGCTCAGCGGGACCGCCGCGTGGGTCGCCGTGCGGTGGACCGCGGCTCTCGGTGCCCCCGTGACCGGGCCCGGGGACGACTTCTTCGCCGCCGGCGGTGGCAGCCTCGTCGCCGCGCAGCTCGTCTCCGCGCTGCGCGAGCGGTTCCCGACGGCCACCGTCGCGGACGTCTACGAGAACCCGCGGCTGCGCGACCTCGCCCGGCGGCTCGACGAGCTCGACACCGGACCGGTCCGCACGCAGCGCGACGTGCGGCCCGTGCCCCGGCGCGCGCAGGCCGTCCAGTGGCTGCTCGGCCTGCCGCTCGCGCTCCTCGTCGGGCTGCGCTGGCTCACGTGGGCGCTCGCGGGGGCGGGCGTCCTCGCGGCGACCGGGGCGTCGTGGGCGCCGACCGTGCCGGGCGTCTGGTGGTGGGTCGCCGCGGGCTGGCTGCTGCTCGTCAGCCCCTTCGGCCGCCTGGGCTCGACCGTCCTCGTCGCGCGCAGCCTGCTGCGCGACGTCCGGCCCGGCACGTACCCGCGAGGCGGCTCGGTGCACCTGCGGCTGTGGTTCGTCGAGAGCTGGGCGGGGGCCGCCGGGGCGGGCAACCTGTCCTGCGCGCCCTGGACCGCGGTGTTCGCGCGCGCGCTCGGGGCGAAGGTCGGCAAGGACGTCGACCTGCACGCGTTCCCGCCGGTCACGGGCCTGCTGACGCTCGGCAACGGGTGCGCGGTCGAGCCCGAGGTGGACCTGCGGGGGCACTGGCTCGACGGCGACGTGCTGCACGTCGGGCGCGTGCGGATCGACAAGCGGGCCACCGTCGGGACGCGCAGCACCCTTGCTCCCGGCACGCGCGTCGGCCAGGGCGCGCAGGTCGGCGCCGGGTCCGCGGTGCTCGCGTCGGTGCCGCCCGGCGAGCTGTGGACCGGCTCGCCCGCGCAGCTCGTGGGACCGGCGAGCGAGGGCTGGCCGCACCGGCGTGCGCCGCGCGGGCGGGCCTGGGTCGGCGTGTACGGCGCGACCGCCGGGGTGCTGGCCGCGATCCCCGTCCTCGCCGCGGCCTGCGGGCTCGTCGTCGTCGGGCTGGGGATGCGGGGCGCGACGACCTGGGGCGAGGCGGTGGCCGACGCGGCCCGGGCCGTGCCGCTCGCCGCCCTCACCACGCTGGCGCTGCTCGCGCTCGTCACGCTCGTCGCCGTGCGGCTGCTCGCGACGGGCGTCGGCGAGGGCTTCCACGCCGTCCGCAGCCGCCGCGGGTGGCAGGTGTGGGCCACGCAGCGCCTCATGGACGACGCGCGCACGCTCCTGTTCCCGCTCTACGCGAGCAGCGCGACACCCGTGTGGCTGCGCGCGCTCGGGGCCCGCATCGGCAAGGACGTCGAGGCGTCGACCGTCCTCATGCTGCCGTCCATGACGTCCGTCGGGGACGGTGCGTTCCTCGCCGACGACACGCTCATCGGGTCGTACGAGCTCGGCCGCGGCTGGGTGCGCGTCGAGAACGCGAAGGTCGGCAAGCGCGCGTTCCTCGGCAACTCCGGGATGATCGCGCCCGGCCGGGCGGTGCCCAAGCGCGGGCTCGTCGCGGTCCTGTCGGCGACGCCCGAGCACGCGAAGTCGGGCACGTCGTGGCTCGGGTCGCCTCCCGTGCGGCTGCGGCGCGCCGCCGCGGAGGTCGACGAGGAGCGCACGTTCGAGCCGCCGCTGCGGCTGCGGGTCGCGCGCGCGCTCGTCGAGACGTGCCGGCTCGTGCCCGTGATCTGCACCTACGGGCTCGGCGTGGCCGTGCTGCTCGCGCTCCTCGCCGTGGGCGACGGCGCCGGGTGGGGCGTCGCCGTGCTCGCGTCGCCGGTCGTCGTCCTGGCCGCGGCCGCCGTCGCGTGCGGGCTCGCGACGGTCGCCAAGTGGGTGCTCGTCGGACGGCTGCGCGCCGGGGAGCACCCGCTGTGGAGCTCGTTCATCTGGCGCAACGAGCTCGCCGACACCTTCCTCGAGACCGTCGCCGTGCCGTGGCTCGGCCCGGCCGCGTCGGGGTCGCCCGCGCTCACCCTGTGGCTGCGCTCGCTCGGCGCCCGCATCGGGCGCGGCGTGTGGTGCGAGACCTACTGGCTGCCCGAGGCCGACCTCGTCACGCTCGGCGACGGCGTCACCGTCAACCGCGGCTGCGTGCTGCAGACTCACCTGTTCCATGATCGGGTCATGAGCATGGACACCGTCACGCTGGGCGCCGGGGCGAGCCTCGGCCCGCACGGCGTCGTGCTGCCCGCCGCGGCCCTGGGCGACGGGGCGGACGTCGGGCCCGCGTCGCTCGTGCTGCGCGGCGAGCAGATCCCCGCCGGGTCGTCGTGGACGGGGAACCCGGTCGCGCCCGTGCCCGCCCGCACGGCCGCCGGAGCGGCACCCGGCACGGCCGCCGGCGCAGGCGCCGCATGAGCGCGCCCGTCCCCGACCCGTACGTCCCCGACCGCACCGACACCGGGCTCGACGTCGCCCGGTACGACCTGGAGCTCGACTACCGCGTCGCGACCAACCGGCTCGACGGCCGCGCCCGCGTGCACGCGACCGCGCTGCGCGAGCTCGACCGGGTCGTCCTCGACCTCGACCGGCTGCGCGTCTCGCAGGTCCTCGTCGACGGGCGCCGCCCCGAGCGGTGGGCGCACCGCGGCGGGCAGCTCGTCGTGCGGCTCGCGCGGCGGCTCGCGGCGGGGGAGTCCGTCGTCGTCGAGGTCCGGTACGCGGGGCACCCGCAGCCGCGGCGCGGCCCGTGGGGCGACGTCGGCTGGGAGGAGCTGACGGACGGCGTCATCGTCGCCGGGCAGCCCGACGGGGCGTCGTCGTGGTTCCCGTGCCACGACACCCCCGCGGACAAGGCGGCGTTCCGCGTCGAGGTGACGACCGAGGCCGGCTACGACGTCGTGTGCAACGGTGAGCTCACGTCGCGCACCGCCCGCTCCAGCCGCGTGCGCTGGGTGTACGAGCAGGCCGAGCCGACCGCGCCGTACCTCGCGACGGTGCAGGTCGGACGCTACGAGCGGCTCGTCACCGCGACCGGGCCCGTGCCGCAGCGCGCGTCGGTGCCCGCCCGGCTGGTGGACGCGTTCCGGCACGACTTCGGGCGGCAGGCGCAGATGATGGCGCTGTTCGTCGACCGGTTCGGGCCGTACCCGTTCCCGTCGTACGGCGTGGTCGTCACGGACGACGCCCTGGAGATCCCGCTCGAGGCCAGCGGGCTGTCGGTGTTCGGCGCCAACCACGTCGACGGGCGGCGCGGCTCCGAGCGGCTCGTCGCGCACGAGCTCGCGCACCAGTGGTTCGGCAACAGCCTGACCGCGCGGCGCTGGCACGACATCTGGCTGCACGAGGGCTTTGCCTGCTACGCCGAGTGGCTGTGGTCGCAGGAGTCCGGCGGGCGGTCCGCCGACGCGCAGGCCCGGACCGCGCACGCCCGCCTCGCGGCGCTCCCGCAGGACCTCGTGGTCGGCGACCCCGGGCCCGACCTCATGTTCGACGACCGGCTCTACAAGCGCGGCGCGCTCACGCTGCACGCGGTGCGGCTGACGGTGGGCGACGACGCGTTCTTCGCGCTGCTGCGCGCGTGGACCCAACGGCACGCGCACGGCTCGGTGAGCACGCCCGAGCTCGTCGCGCTCGGCGCCGAGGTGACCGGGCAGCCGCTCGGTGCCCTCCTCGACGCGTGGCTGTACGCCCCCGTGCTGCCGCCCCTGCCACCGGCCGGCACGGGACGCTGACCGGGTGGTCGGGAACACGCCGGACACACGGCGGGGTTAGTGTCGCCGGAGGCCCACCCCGCTCGGCGGTGGTGCCCGACGGTGCGGACGAGGGAGAGCGACGCGGGTGAGCGGTGTGACGGCGAACGGGCTGACGGTCGGCTACGCGGCGATGCTGGAGCAGTTCCACCCGACGGAGGCGGTGGCCCTGTCCGCGCTCGCGGAGGAGCACGGCTTCTCCGGCGTGATGGCGGCGGACCACTTCCAGCCGTGGGTCCCGGCGCAGGGGCAGTCGTCCTTCGTCTGGAACGTCCTGACGGCGGTCGGCGAGCGCACGCGCGGCGACTTCGGTCCCGGCGTGACGGCGCCGACCTTCCGGTGGCACCCGGCGATGGTCGCGCAGGCGTCGGCGACGCTGGCCGCGATGTACCCGGGGCGGCACTGGCTGGGGCTCGGCTCGGGCGAGGCGCTGAACGAGCACATCATCGCGGAGTACTGGCCCGAGGCGCCCGAGCGGATCAACCGCATGTTCGAGGCGATCGACGTCATCAAGAAGCTGTTCGCCGCGTCCCTCGCGGGCCGTGACGTCAAGCACGCCGGGCAGTTCTACAAGCTCGAGTCGACGCGCCTGTGGACCATGCCGGAGGTCGCGCCGGAGATCCTCGTCGCCACCGCGGGTCCCGTCACCGCCAAGCGCGCCGGCAAGCACGCCGACGGGCTCATCACCGTCGGTGCGCCGCTGGAGAAGATCAGCGGCCTGTTCGGCAAGTTCCACGAGGGTGCGCGCGAGGCAGGCCGTGACGGCGAGGCCATGCCCAAGGTGCTGCAGCTGCACATGTCGTGGGCGTCGACCGACGAGGAGGCTCTCGCGAACGCGATGCACGAGTGGCCCAACGGCGGCATGAAGTTCCCCAAGGCCGACATCCGCTCGCCGTTCGACTTCGAGCAGATGGCCAAGCTCGTGCGCCCCGAGGACTTCGAGGGCCGCATGGTCATCTCGTCGGACCCCGACGTGCACCGCGCCGAGATCCAGAAGTACGTCGACCTCGGGTTCGACCGGATCTACCTGCACAACGTGGGCCGCAACCAGCGCGAGTGGATCGAGGTCTTCGGCGCCGACGTGCTGCCGAAGCTGGTGCGCTGAGCGTGGACGCCGAGCTGCGGGTCTGGGCGCCGGACGGGCTGGGCGAGGTCCGTCCTGGCGACGACCTCGCCGCGCTCCTCGTCGACCTGCTGCGGTCCGACGCCGCGGCGCGGTCCGACCGGGCCCTGGCCGACGGCGACGTGCTCGTCCTCACGAGCAAGGTGCTGTCGAAGGCGGAGGGACGCGTCGTCGCCGCGGCCGACCGCGAGCAGGCGATCACCGACGAGACCGTGCGCGTCGTGGCGACGCGCGAGCACGCCACGGGCGTGACGCGGATCGTCGAGAACCGGCTCGGGCTGGTCATGGCCGCCGCGGGCGTCGACGCGAGCAACACGCCCGACGGCACGGTGCTGCTGCTGCCCCTGGACCCGGACGCGTCCGCGCGTGCGCTGCGCGCGGCGGTCGCGGCGGCCCTCGGGGTGCGGGTCGGGGTCGTCGTGAGCGACACCGCGGGGCGGCCGTGGCGCCAGGGCGTCGCGGACCTCGCGATCGGCGCGGCCGGCGTGGCCGTGCTCGACGACCTGCGCGGCCAGGTGGACTCGTTCGGGCGACCCCTGACGATGACCGTCACGGCGATCGCCGACGAGATCGCCGCGGCCGCCGAGCTCGTCAAGGGCAAGGCGTCGGGCCGTCCGCTCGCGGTGGTCCGCGGGCTGGGTCACGTCGTCACCGACGACGACGGCCCGGGGGCGCGCGTGCTGGTGCGCACCGGCGACGAGGACATGTTCCGGCAGGGGAGCGCGGAGGCGTACGCGCAGGGGTGGAAGGACGCGCTCGAGCGCGACTGACCTGCGACGACGCGACTCCGCTGGGCGGCGTGACGCCACTCTCGACGCCGTGTGACACCACCGTGGCGGCGATCTGACACCACAAATGCTTGCCATGACACCACTGTGGTGTCATGCTGGTGCCATGGAACTTGGACAGTACGTCACCGACCTGCAGCGCCAGCTCGTCGAGGCCGCAGAGCACGGCACGCCCGACACGCGTGCCGCCGCCGAGCGCCTCGCCGCCAGGCTCGACGCCGCGACCCGGCTCGTCCTGCTCGACGCCCTGTCGGCCGCGGCCGGCGAGATCACCCGCGACCTCGCACCCGGGTCCGTCGACGTCCGGCTGCGCGGACGCGAGGTCGAGTTCGTCGTCACCCAGCAGGCCACGGACGGCGACGCGGACGTCGCGCCCGCCGCCCCGACCGCACCCGTCGACCTCGACGACGTCAGCACCTCCCGCACGACGCTCCGCCTCCCCGACGCCCTCAAGGCGAGGGTCGACGAGGCGGCGGCGGCCGACGGCCTGTCCGTCAACGCCTGGCTGGTCCGCGCGATCGCGGACGCCGTGCAGCCCCGGCAGCGACGATCCGCGCAGCGGGCGCTGCGCAGCGGCGACAGCTTCGCCGGCTGGGCGCGCTAGCCCTCCGGCCCTCACGAGAGCACCGGCACCAGCACCGGAACCGACCGGCACCAGCACCAGCACCGGCACCACCGGCCCCGCGGACCCGCGGGGCGGGACGAGCACACCCCGACCACGGGAGGCGTCAGCATGCCCACGTACAGCACCCCCACCCCGATCGACCTCGCGATCCACCTGCCCGTCGGCGCCGTCCGCGTCGTCGCCGGCGACCGCGCCGACACCGTCGTCACGGTCGTGCCCACCAGCCCCGCCAAGGCGTCCGACCGTCGCGCCGTCGAGGAGACCACGGTCGACTTCGACGGCCGCCGGCTCACCGTCACCGGCCCCAAGCCCCGGCTCAGCTGGATCGGGCCCGGGCCGTCCGACTCCGTCGACGTCACGGTCGAGCTGCCCGCCGGCTCGCGGCTCACCGCCGAGGTCGCGTTCGGCAGCGTCCAGGGCGTCGGGCGGCTCGGCGCGACCCGTGTCAAGAGCTCGTCCGTCGACCTCGACACCACCGGCGACCTGTGGGTGCGCGCCACGCACGGCAGCGTCGACGTGGTCGCCGCCGAGGGCACGGTCGAGATCACGGCCGACCACGGCCAGATCCGGGTCGGGACGATCGGCTCCGACGCGGTCCTCAAGGCGTCGCACGGCTCCGTCCACGTCGAGGAGGCCCGCGGCGACCTCGACGCGAAGCTCTCCTACGGCGACCTCGAGATCACCCGCGCCCTCGCGTCCGTGACGGCGAAGACCGCCTACGGGAGCCTCCGGCTGCACGAGGTCACGAGCGGCTCGATCCAGGTCGACAGCGGCTACGGCCAGGTCACCGTCGGCGTCCGCGCCGGGGTCGCCGCCTGGCTCGACCTCTCCTCGCGCGACGGGCACGTCCGCAACCAGCTCGACGGCGACCGCGGTCCCGGCGGGTCCGAGCAGACCGTGGCGGTGCGCGCCCGCACGCGGTCCGGCGACATCACCGTCCAGCGCGCGCGCTGAGCGCACGACCCCACGAGACGCACGACCTCACGAGAAGGGAACGACCCATGAGCACCCACCCGACACCCCCACGAGGCGGCGAGCCCGCCATCCGCGTCCGCGGCGTCGAGAAGTCGTACCAGGACCTGCACGTCCTGCGCGGCGTCGACCTCGACGTGGCCCCCGGCAGCATCTTCGCCCTGCTCGGCTCCAACGGCGCCGGCAAGACGACGATGGTGCGGATCCTGTCCACGCTGCTCAAGCCCGACGCCGGCACGGCCGTCGTCCAGGGGCACGACGTCGTGACGTCGCCGGTCGAGGTTCGCGAGTCCATCAGCCTCACCGGCCAGTTCGCGGCGGTCGACGAGATCCTGTCCGGCCGGGAGAACCTGGTCCTCGTGGCGCGGCTGCGGCACCTGCCCGAGCCCGGGCGGATCGCGGACGACCTGCTCGCGCGCTTCAGCCTCACCGACGCGGGCTCGCGGCGCGTCGCGACCTACTCCGGCGGCATGCGTCGTCGGCTCGACATCGCGATGAGCCTCGTCGGGCAGCCGGCGGTCCTCTTCCTCGACGAGCCGACGACGGGTCTCGACCCCGAGGCGCGCCTCGAGGTCTGGCAGGTCATCCAGGGCCTGGCCCGGCAGGGGACGACCGTCCTGCTCACCACGCAGTACCTCGACGAGGCCGAGCAGCTGGCCGACCGGATCGCGATCCTGCACCAGGGCCGCATCATCGCGAACGGCACGCTCGCGGAGCTCAAGGCGCTCCTGCCGCCCGCGACGGTCGAGTACGTCGAGAAGCAGCCGACGCTCGAGGAGATCTTCCTCGCGCTCGTCGGCACCACGGCCGGCACGGCCACCGCCTCCACGTCCGAGCACCACGAGTCCGGGAAGGACCAGTCATGACCACGCACGTCCTCGACGACACCACCGCCCTGACGGGCCGGTCGCTGCGCCACATCACGCGCAGCGCCGACACGATCATCACGACGGCCCTCACGCCGATCGCCCTGCTGCTGCTGTTCGTCTACGTGTTCGGCGGCGCGATCCAGGCCGGCACCGAGAACTACGTCAACTACCTGCTGCCGGGGATCCTGCTCATCGCCATCGCGTCGGGCATCGCCTACACGGCCGTGCGGCTGTTCACCGACATGCAGTCCGGCATCTTCGAGCGGTTCCACTCGATGCCGATCGCCCGGTCGTCGGTGCTGTGGGCGCACGTCCTGACCTCGCTCGTCGCGAACGGGATCACGGTCGTCATCATCGTGCTCGTGGGCCTCGCGATGGGGTTCCGCACCTCGGCGGGCGTCGGGGCGTGGCTCGCGGTCGGCGGCATCCTCGTGCTGTTCACGCTGGCGCTCACGTGGCTCGCGGTCATCGCGGGCCTCACCGCGAAGACGGTCGACGGTGCCGCGGGGTTCTCCTACCCGCTGATCTTCCTGCCGTTCATCAGCTCCGCGTTCGTCCCGACGGAGACCATGCCGGGCCCGGTGCAGTGGTTCGCCGAGAACCAGCCGGTGACGTCGATCGTGGACTCGATCCAGGCGCTGTTCTCGGGGCAGCCCGTCGGCAGCGACATCTGGGTCGCCCTCGCGTGGTGCGTCGGGGTCCTCGTGATCGCGTACGTCGTGGCGATGGCCGCGTACCGGCGCAAGGTCAGCTGATGCGCCACCGCCCGACCCAGCCGGTCCCGTCCACGGACTGAGGCGCCAGGATCCTCGACCGCACGCCGGTCGGGGATCGTGGCGTCTCAGCCCGGGGGCTGCTGACCGGCGACGACGTGCGCGGACTGGCCGGTCGAGCCGGGCTCGCCGGCTGGGATCGGCTCGGCGACGACGGCCGTGCCGTAGACGCAGACCTCGCTGAACTGGCCGACCGACCCGGTGTCGAACCGCATCGCGACGATCGCGTTCGCACCGCGCTGCCGTGCCTCGTCGACCATGCGGCGCATCACCTCGTGGCGGCTCTCGTACATGATCGTCGTGTACTCGGGGATCTCCCCGCCGCCGATCGAGCGCAGGCTCGCGGTGAGGCTGCCGCCGATGTTCGTCGAGCGGACCGTCAGGCCCATGACCTCGCCGAGCACGGCCTGCACCCGGTAGCCGGGGATCACGTCCGTCGTCACCACGATCATCGCCGCATGCTGTCACAGCGCCGCGTCGGTGCGGCAGGGCCGGGCGGGGAATCATCCCCTGTCCCGTCGCGGGGCCCGGTGGTACGTTCGCTCGCAACGAGGTGCTGCAAGTTGCAGCAAGCGTTTCCGAGACCCGGAACCGGTCCCGACGTCCACCGCCCCACCCGGCGAGCAGCGCAGCTCGACGTCGCGACCCACCCCGGCCCGCCGCGCAGCGGGACGGACGCAGCCCCCCGCGTGCCCCACGGTGCGCGCCCGCCGGGCGCCGCCGCACGTCCGCGCACGACGCCGTGCGCCGAGCACGATCGGAGACCCTCCGTGACCGCCATGCCCTCGACGACCCGCCCCGACCCGCGACCGGGACCGCGCGCGCGGACCGGACCGCGCCGCGGGTGGCGCCGCCTGACCGCCGCGCTCGCCGCCCTGCTCGTCGCCGCCACTACCGCCGTCGTCGTCGCGGCGCCCACCGGCGCCACCACGCCCGTGCCGCACCCCGTCGTGCCGTCCGCGAACGGGCGCGGCAACGTCATCCTCAACCTCTTCCAGTGGACCTGGGACTCCGTCGCGCGCGAGTGCACCTCGACGATCGGCCCCGCCGGGTTCGGGTACGTGCAGGTCTCGCCGCCGCAGGAGCACGTCACCGGCACCCAGTGGTGGACCTCGTACCAGCCCGTCAGCTACCGCATCGAGTCCAAGCTCGGCACGCGTGCGCAGTTCCAGGCGATGGTCGCCACCTGCCGTTCCGCGGGGGTCGGCGTCATCGCCGACGCCGTGCTCAACCACACCACCGGCGCCGACCGGGGCAGCGGGACCGGCGTCGCGGGGTCGTCCTTCGGGATCGACTCGTTCCCCGGGATCTACGGCGCCGCGGACTTCAACGACTGCCGGACGAACATCAGCAGCTACGGCGACCGGTACCAGGTGCAGAACTGCCGGCTCGTGTCGCTGCAGGACCTGCGCACCGGCTCGTCGTACGTCCGCGACCGCCTCGCCGCCTACCTCAACGACCTCCTCGCGCTCGGCGTCGCCGGGTTCCGCATCGACGCCGCCAAGCACATCCCCGCCGCCGACCTCGCCGCGATCAAGTCGCGCCTGACCCGCCCCGACGTGTTCTGGGTGCACGAGGTCATCGGCGCGAGCGGCGAGCCCGTCCAGCCGTCGGAGTACCTCGCCAGCGGCGACTCGCACGAGTTCAACTACGGCCGGCGCCTCAAGGCCGCGTTCGACGGGAACCTCACGCAGCTGCGCACGCTCACTGACGGGCTGCTCCCGTCGTCGTCCGCCGGGACCTTCGTCGACAACCACGACACCGAGCGCAACGGCGAGACGATGAGCTACCAGTGGGGCGCGAAGTACCGGCTCGCGAACGTCGCCCTGCTCGCCCACCCGTACGGCTCGCCGTCGGTCTACAGCGGCTACGCGTGGAGCGACAAGGAGGCCGGTGCGCCCGGCGCGACCGCGACGAGCGTGCCCGACGCGTCGTGCGCGAGCAGCCAGTGGGTCTGCACGCAGCGCTGGCCCGAGGTCGTCGGCATGGTCGGCTTCCGCAACGCCGTCGGCGACGCACCCCTCGTGCACTGGACCGACGACGGGTCGCAGCTCGTCGGGTTCGGCCGCGGCGACCGTGGTTACGTCGCGCTCAACAACCGCGCGACCGCCGTCAGCCGCACCTTCCAGACCGGCCTGCCCGCCGGGACGTACTGCGACGTCGTCGCGTCGACGACCTGCACCTCGACCGTCACCGTCTCCTCGACCGGGACGTTCACCGCGACCGTGCCCGCCTACGGCGCCGTCGCGATCCACGTCGGTCGGCCCGCGGGCCAGCCGTCCGCCACGACGACCGTCTACTACGCGACGACGCCCGGGTGGTCGGCCTACCGCATCCACCACCGCGTCGGCAGCGGGCCGTGGACGACCGTGCCCGGCGTCGAGATGGCCCCCGCCTGCTCCGGGTGGGTCGCGCGCGAGATCGCGTCCGGTGGGGCC
>PJUA01000569.1_pt1 | contig 16597 bp, 17 predicted proteins | sample 1512151 | NCBI WGS metagenome assembly PJUA01 (sample SAMN08177678, study PRJNA422409) | Soil metagenome, whole genome shotgun sequencing project. | isolation source: Soil enriched on filter paper: beechwood xylan treatment | place: USA: Madison | collected 2015-01-15
CGCGTCTATGAGGGGGAGTGGAAGGACGACCGCCGCACCGGCTTCGGCACGCTCACCTTCCCCAGCGGGAACAAATATGTCGGCCGGTTCCACCGCAACCGCCCGACCGGGCCGGGCGAGTTCGTCACGGCCGACGGCCACCGCTATCGGGCGCGGATCGACGCCGGCGGCAAGGTCAGTGCCGGCGCCCCGCTGGACCGCCCGCCGCAATCGGCGGAGGCCTCGTCGGCCGCGGAGCCCGACGCCGTTTCGGCTCCGGTCCGAGCGGGCCGGCCGCAGAAGCTGGAGGAGTGGCTGAACCAGCCGGATCATCTCCTTCGCGACAGCTCCCGCTAGGGGGCAATCCCCCTCTCCCCGGGGGAGAGGGGATCCTCACCCGGACCCACGCCCACCGCATACGCCACTATGTGAAAATGGATTTACAGAAATATGCCGATCCTGTAACTCTATCGACATAGAGGCCGCGCTGACGCTGCGAAGGGGATCGGGGGATGGTGTCGCCCATTCAGACGGGATCGCTGCTGATCCGCATGCAGAACTGCCAGCAGCAGCTTCCGGCGGCGCTCGCCAAGGTCGGGGCCTGGGCGCTGGCCTATCCCTTCCGCACCGCGACGCTGAAGATCGGCGAGCTGGCGGCGGCGGCGGAGGTCTCGGTGGCGTCGGTCAACCGCTATGCCCGCTTTCTCGGCTATGACGGCTTTCCGGAATTCCGCGAGGATCTGCTGCGCGCCTTCGAATCCACCTTCGCGCCGGTGGAGAAGCTGCGCGTCGCGGTGCAGCGCGACACCTCGAATGCCGAGATCATGCGGGAATCGCTGGCCAGCGACGCCGGCAACATCACCCGTACCATGGATCTGCTCCAGCCCGAACAGTGCGAGGCCGCCATCCGCCTGATCCGCGAGGCCGGCCGCGTCGTGGCTCTGGGCCTGGGCGACAGCGCCTATCTCGCCCTGTTCCTGGCCGACGTGCTGGAGCCCTATGTCGACAATGTCCACGAAGCGATCGAGTTCGCGGGCACCGAGCGCACCATCCGCCGGCTGATGACGATGAAGCCCGGCGATCTGGTGATCGCGATCACCTCGCCACGCTATTCGCGCCGGACCATCGAGCATCTGCAGATGTGCCGGGAGCACGGGGCGAAGGCCATCGCGCTGACCGACGCGCCGGACAGCCCGATCGTGCCGCTGGCCGACGTCACCCTGCTGGCCGGGGCCGACCATGGCGTGCGCCACAGCTCCCCAACGGGGCTGATGGCGCTGATCGTGGCGCTGGGCACCGCGCTGTCGCGCTCCGGTCCCGACAGCGTCCATCAGGCCGCCGACATGGCCGAACGCATCCTGCCCTACCTGCACGTCGTGCCGAAAAGCAAGCAGCCGACGGATTGAGCCGGGCTTTCCCTTCCACGCGACAAAGAAGCCGAAAAGCGATGACGATCTCCTATTGGAACGGGCGTTACCTGCCGCTGGACGAGGTCCATGTGTCGCCGCTGGACCGCGGTTTCCTGTTCGCCGACGGCCTCTATGAGGTGACCGCCGCCTACAATGGCCGCCTGTTCGAGCCGGAGGCGCACATCGCCCGCCTGCAGCGCGGCCTGTCCGAACTGCGCATCGACTGCGCCCTGTCGGCCGGCGATTGGCTGGGCATCATGGAGCGGCTGGCGGCGGAGTCCGGCATCGACGGCGACCTGACGGTCTACCTGCAGGTCACCCGCGGCGCAGCATCCAGCCGCGGCCATGCCTTCCCGGCCGGCGTCACCCCGTCGGTCTTCGGCATGGCCAGCCCGCTGAAGCGTCCGCCCGCGGCGTGGCGCGACCAGGGCGTCGCCGCCATCACCATCCCCGACATCCGCTGGGGGCGTTGCGACCTGAAGACGGTGGCGCTGCTCGGCAGCGTGCTGGCGCAGCAGGCGGCGACCGACGCCGGGGTGGTCGATGCGCTGCAACTGCGCGACGGGATGGTGACCGAGGGCGCCGCCACCAACATCTTCGTGGTGAAGGACGGCGTCATCGCCACCCCGATCAACGACACCCGCATCCTGGAGGGCATCACCCGCACCGTCATTCTGCGGCTGGCCGCCGAGGCCGGCCTGCGGCTGGAGGAGCGCGACATCCCGGCGGCGGAGCTTGAGACCGCCGACGAAATCTGGATCGCCAGCACCACCAAGGAAATCACTCCGGTCACCAGCCTGAACGGCAAGCCGGTCGGCAGCGGCGCGCCGGGCATGGTCTGGCGCCGCCTGTTCGCGCTGTTCGCCGAAAGGCTCGGCCGATGAGTGTCGCCGCAGCCGTGAAAGCGGTCGACACCGCGCCGGCCCTGCTGTCGGTCGAGGGGCTGAGCGTCGCCTTCGACGGCGAGCATGGTCCCGTGCGTGTGGTCGACGATGTCAGCTTCACCGTGGCGCCGGGCGAGACGGTCGCCATCGTCGGCGAGTCCGGCTCCGGCAAGTCGGTGACCTCGCTGTCGCTGATGCGGCTGGTCGATTATGCCGGCGGACGCATCGTCGGCGGGCGCATCCGCTTCAAGGGCCGCGACGGGCGCGAGCGCGATCTGGCCTCCCCGCCGGCCGAGGCGCTGACCGACATGCGCGGCAACGACATCGCCATGGTCTTCCAGGAGCCGATGACGTCGCTGAACCCGGTCTTCACCATCGGCGACCAGATTGCCGAGGCGGTGATGCTGCACCAGCGTCTCGACCGCAAGGCGGCGCGGGCGGAAGCCCTGCGCATGCTGGAGAAGGTGCGCATTCCCGAACCGGCCCGGCTGCTCGACCGCCACCCGCACCAGCTCTCCGGCGGCATGCGCCAGCGCGTGATGATCGCCATGGCGCTGTCCTGCCGCCCGTCGCTGCTGATCGCCGACGAGCCGACCACGGCGCTGGACGTCACCATCCAGGCGCAGATCCTGCGGCTGATCCGCCTGTTGCAGGACGAGATGGGGATGGGCGTCATCTTCATCACCCACGACATGGGCGTTGTGGCGGAGGTGGCCGACCGCGTCGTCGTGATGTGGCGTGGCCGCAAGGTGGAGGAGGGGCCTGTCGAGCGCATCTTCCAGGCGCCGCAGCACCCCTACACCAAGGCGCTGCTGTCCGCGGTGCCGAAGCTGGGCGCCTTGCGCGGCCAGGATCTGCCGATCCGCTTTCCCCTGCTCGTGGTGGACGACGCCAAGGCCGATGCGCCTCCGCCGGCCCCGCCGGTGCAGGACACCGTGCGCGCCGCCGACGCGCCGCTCTTGGAGGTGCGCGACCTCACCACCCGCTTCGACGTGCGCAAGGGCATCTTCGGCTCGCTGAAGGCCCGCGTCCATGCGGTGGAGAAGGTCAGCTTCGCCGTCCGTCCGGGCGAGACGCTGGCGCTGGTCGGCGAGTCCGGCTGCGGCAAGTCGACCACCGGCCGCACCATCATGGGGCTGCAATCGGCCACCTCCGGCACCATCCGTTTCGACGGCGTCGACACCGCCACGCTGGATTCCAACGGTCAGGCGAAGCTGAAGGAAAAGATCCAATACATCTTCCAGGATCCCTTCGCCTCGCTGAACCCGCGCATGACCGTCGGCTTCAGTGTCGCCGAGCCGATGCTGGTCCACGACTATGCGCCGGCCGCCAAGCCGGGCATGTCGCGCCGCCGCGCCATCGAGGAGCGGGTGGCGGAGCTGCTGACCCAGGTCGGCCTCAAGCCGGAGCATGCGCGCCGCTATCCGCACGAATTCTCCGGCGGCCAGCGCCAGCGCATCTGCATCGCCCGCGCCATCGCCTGCGATCCCAAGCTGATCATCGCCGACGAGGCGGTGGCGGCGCTCGACGTGTCGATTCAGGCGCAGATCGTCAATCTGCTGATGGAACTGCAGGCCAAGCGCGGCCTGTCCTACCTGTTCATCAGCCACGACATGGCGGTGGTGGAGCGGGTCAGCCACCGCGTCGCGGTGATGTATCTCGGCCAGATCGTCGAACTGGGCCCCCGCCGCGCCGTGTTCGAGAATCCGCAGCATCCCTACACCCGCCGTCTGATGGCGGCGGTGCCGATCGCCGACCCCAGCCGCCGCACCCGCGACCTGCGGCTGCTGACCGGGGAGATCCCGAGCCCGATCCGCAACCTCGGCGACGAGCCGCTGGTCCAGCCACTGGTGCCGGTCGGCGACGACCATTTCGTCGCGCGCCACGCCGTTGGCGGCGATTTCTGAACCAAAAAACAGGGAGTTCTCACGTGAAGCGTTTCGCTCTTCCCCTGCTGGCCGGCCTGCTCGCCGGCACCGCGCTGGCCGGTCCGGCCTTCGCCGCCAAGGATTTGGTCGTCGGCATCCCCGACAACATCACCACGCTGGACCCGGCCGACATCAACGACACCCTGTCGCAGTCGGCCAGCCGCACGATGATGCAGGGCCTGTTCGGCTTCGACAAGGACATGAAGCTGGTGCCGCTGCTGGCGGAAAGCTTCACGGTCAACGACACCGCCACCGAATACACCTACCACCTGCGCAAGGGCGTCACCTTCCATGACGGTTCGCCCTTCAATGCCCAGGCGGTGAAGACCAACTTCGACCGCCTGTCCAACCCGGCCAACCGGCTGAAGCGCCAGAGCCTGCTGGCGATGCTGGCCGAGACGGTGGTGGTCGACGACTACACCGTCACGCTGAAGCTGTCGCAGCCCTTCGGCGCGCTGAACAACAACCTCGCCCATCCCGGCGCCATGATCCACAGCCCGAAGGCGCTGGAGACCTATGGCAAGGAGATCGGCCGCCATCCGGTCGGCACCGGCCCCTACAAGTTCGTCAGCTGGGAAGCGGACACGCTGAAGGTCGAGAAGAACGACAAGTACTGGAAGCAGGGTCTGCCGAAGATCGACCACGTCACGCTGAAGAGCGTGCCGGAGAACGGCAGCCGCATCGCCATGCTCCAGACCAACGAGGCGCAGTTCATCTATCCGCTGCCGCCCGAAATGGTGAAGATGGTGGAAGCCAACACCCAGCTGGAGGTCATCGACGCCCCGTCGATCATCGCCCGCTATGTGGCGATGAACACCATGAAGAAGCCGTTCAACGACCCGCGCGTCCGTCAGGCGCTGAACTACGCCATCGACAAGAACGCCTACGCGAAGGTGGTCTATCGCGGCTATGCCGGCCCGCTGGATTCGGCGATCCCGTCCAAGCTGGGCTTCCATGTCACCCAGCCGAACCAGTACACCTACGACCTCGCCAAGGCGAAGGCTCTGCTGGCCGAAGCCGGCTATCCGAACGGCTTCGAGGCCGAGATGTTCGGCCGCAACAGCACCAACTTCATCCGCGGCATGCAGTTCGTCCAGCAGCAGCTGTCGCAGATCGGTGTCAAGCTGACCGTCACCCCGCTGGAAGCCGGCGTCGAGACCGCCCGCGTCTGGGGCGTCGAGAAGCCGGAGGATGCCACGGTGCAGATGCAGTATGGCGGCTGGTCGGCCTCGACCGGCGACGCCGACTGGGGCCTGCGTCCGCTGCTGTGGGGCAAGGGCTTCCCGCCGAAGTTCTTCAACGTCGCATATTATAAGAACGACACGGTCGATGCGGCCATCGAGACCGGCATCGGCACCGCCGATACCGCCAAGCGCGCCGAGGCCTATCGCGTCGCCCAGGAACAGATCTGGAAGGACGCGCCGTGGATCTTCCTCGGCGTCGAGAACCTGCTGGCCGGCAAGTCGAAGAAGCTGACCGGCTTCTACTACGTCGCCGACGGCGGTCTGCAGATGGAAGAGGCCGATCTGCAGTGAGTTTAAATGCCCTCTCTCCCCCGGGGAGAGGGAGGGGACCCGCCGCGTAGCGGTGGGGAGGGTGAGGGGGCCGGCGCGCTCGCGCGCCGCGAAGGGGCATACTGCCCCTTCGCCATCCCCTGGCACGGGCTAAGGCCCGTGCTGCCCCCTCACCCTAACCCTCTCCCCAGGGGGGAGAGGGAATTTCTTCTCGGCCTCCACCAGGACCTCTGCCCCATGCTGAAATATCTCGTCGGCCGTCTCGCCGGCATCCTGCCGGTTCTGCTGGTGATTTCCGTCTTCGTCTTCGGCTTCGTCCATCTGCTGCCGGGCGATCCCGCGCGGCTGGTCGCCGGGCCGGATGCGACGCAGCGGGACGTCGAACTGGTGCGCCAGGATCTCGGCCTCGATAAGCCGCTGTGGGTGCAGTATGGCCGCTTCCTCGGCAATGCGGTGCAGGGCGAGTTCGGGCGGTCGATGAAGTCCAAGCGGCCGGTGTCGCAGGAGATCGGCGAACGCTTCATGCCGACCCTCTATCTCACCGTCGTCGCGATGATCTGGGCGACGCTGGCCGGGCTGCTGATCGGCGTCGCGTCGGCGACCAAGCGCGGGCGCTGGCAGGACCATGTCGGCATGGTGGTGGCGGTGTCGGGCATCGCCTTCCCGTCCTTCTGGCTCGGCCTGCTGATGATCGACCTGTTCTCGGTCAAGCTCGGCTGGCTGCCGACCAGCGGTTATGGCACGTGGCAGCATTTCGTCATGCCGTCGCTGACGCTCGGCCTCGGCGTCGCCGCTGTGATGGCGCGCTTCACCCGCTCCGCCTTCATCGAGATCGCGCGCGAGGATTACGTCCGCACCGCGCGGGCCAAGGGCGTGCCGGCCCGGCTGGTGGTGTGGAAGCACACGTTGCGCAATGCGCTGATCCCGATCATCACCATGGTCGGCCTGCAGTTCGGCTTCCTGCTCGGCGGGTCGATCGTGGTGGAGACGGTGTTCTCCTGGCCGGGGCTGGGCCGGCTGCTGGTGGATAGCGTCAACTACCGCGACTACACCGTCATCCAGGCCGAGATCCTGCTGTTCTCGTTGGAGTTCATCATCATCAACCTGCTGGTCGACGTGCTGTACGCCCTCGCCAACCCCGAGATTCGCTACTCATGACCACGACAGACGCAACCGGCGTGGCCGCCGCAACTCATGAAGCCGTCCGTTCGCCGCTGCGCGAGTTCTGGCGCAAGTTCCGGCGCAACCGCACCGCCATGGCGGCCGGCATCTGTCTGCTGGCGCTGGCACTGGCCGCGGCGGCGGCGCCCTGGATCGCGCCGTTCGATCCGGCGGCCTTCGATTACGACCGCATCCTGGAAGGCCCGTCCATCGATCATTGGGCCGGCACCGACGCCTATGGCCGCGACATCTTCAGCCGCATCCTGTGGGGGGCGCGCATCTCGCTGTCGGTCGGGCTGCTGTCGGTGCTGCTGGGCGGGGCGGCCGGCGTCGCGCTTGGGCTGATCGCCGGCTTCCGCGGCGGCTGGATCGACAGCCTCATCATGCGCATCTGCGACGTGCTGCTGGCCTTCCCCGGCATCCTGCTCGCCATCGGCATCGTCGCCATCCTGGGGCCGGGTATCGAGAACGTCATCTATGCGGTGGCGATCTTCAGCGTGCCGGTCTTCGCCCGCCTCGTGCGCGGCAGCACGCTGTCGCTGAAGCGCGCGGTCTATGTCGACGCCGCCCGCGCCATCGGCGTGCGCGACCGGCTGCTGATGGTCCGCCACATCCTGCCGGGCACGTTGCCCAGCGTGATCGTCTATGTCTCCATGCGCATCGGCACCTCGATCCTGACGGCGGCGAGCCTGAGCTTCATTGGGCTCGGTGCCCAGCCGCCCAGCCCGGAATGGGGCGCCATGCTGGCCGACGGGCGCAGCTACATCGGCGTCGCCAGCCACGTCACCTTCTATCCCGGCCTCGCCATTTTTCTTACGGTGCTGGCCTTCAACCTGCTCGGCGACGGACTGCGCGATGCCCTCGACCCCAAACTGCGCTGACCGCAAGGGCAGGGCGCGGGCCTTTGGGCTGGCCTGCGGCCGGCTGACGCCGGGGCCGCGCAATGCCATCACCGACGTTCCGGGCGTGCGCGTCGGCCATGTCACGCTGGATGAGGGCGCCATCCAGACCGGTGTCACCGCCATCCTGCCCCATGCCGGCAACCTCTACCGCGACAAGCCGGTCGCGGCGGTCGACGTGCTGAACGGCTTCGGCAAGAGCGTCGGGCTGATGCAGGTGGAGGAACTCGGCGCGCTGGAAACGCCGATCCTGCTGACCAACACCCTGTCGGTCGGCACCGCGTCCACCGCGCTGGTCCGCCACGCCATCGCCGCCAATCCCGACATCGGCCGCACCACCGCCACCGTCAATCCGCTGGTGATGGAGTGCAACGACGGCCCACTGAACGACATCCAGGCGCTTGCGGTGACGGAGGCGCACGCCGCTGCCGCGCTCGCCGCCGCGCTGTCCGAGCCGGACGGGGCGGAGGTTGCGGTCGGGTCGGTCGGCGCCGGGCGCGGCATGTCCTGCTTCGGCTTCAAGGGCGGCATCGGCACCTCCTCGCGCCGCCTCAAGCTGGACGGCAAGCGCCATCACCTTGGCGTCCTGGTGCTGGCGAATTTCGGCCGGCCGGGGGAGCTGCGGCTGCCCGACGGCCGCCGCGTCGCTCCACCGGCGAAGGACGATGCGCCGGAGAAGGGCTCCGTCATCGTCATCGCCGCCACCGACGTTCCGCTCGACCACCGCCAGCTGCGCCGGGTGATCCGCCGCGCCGGAGTCGGACTGGCGCGGGTGGGGTCCTTCTGGGGCCATGGCAGCGGCGACATCGCGCTGGGCTTCACCACCGCCAACCGCATCGACCATGACGAGCGGGCCGACATCGTTGGCCTGCGCATGCTGAACGAACGCCGCATCGACAGCCTGTTCGAGGCGATGGCCGACGCGACGCAGGAGGCCGTTCTCGACGCGCTGGCCGCCGCCACGCCGGTGGTGGGCCGCGGCGGCGCCACCCGGCCCTGCCTGTCTGACCTGTTGACCTCCGGGAGCACGCCGTGAAGATCTACATCTCCGCCGACATCGAAGGGGTGGCCGGCGTCGTCTCCCAGCAGCAGGTGACGCAGGGCAACCCCGAGTACGAGCGCGCCCGCCGCCTGATGACCGCCGAGGTCAACGCCGCAATTGAAGGCGCGCTGGCTGGCGGGGCGAGCGAAATCCTGGTCAACGACAGCCACGGCCCGATGGTCAACCTGCTGCCGGACGAGCTGCACCCCGCCGCCGAGCTGATCCTCGGCCGGCCCAAGCCCATCGGCATGTTCGCCGGGCTGGAGCCGGACAGCGCCGGGGTGATGTGCGTCGGCTTCCACACCTCGGCGCGCCAATACGGCATCCTCGCCCACACCACCAACAGCTTCGCCTTCGGTCGAGTCCGGGTGAATGGGCTGGAGTTGGGGGAGGCTGGCAATTACGGCGCCTATGCCGGCGAGATCGGCGTGCCGGTGATCCTGCTGAGCGGCGACGACCGCTTCGCCGCCGAGATGGAACCGCTGTTCCCGGCGTCCGAGCGCGTGGTGGTCAAGCAGGCGCTCGGCCAGCGCGCCGCCCGCTCCGTGGCGCCGTCCGTCGCCCGCGACCGCATCCGCGCGGCGGCAACCCGCGCCGTGCGCGGGGCCGCGACCATCCCGCCCTTCCGCGTCCCGCCCCAGGACGAAGGCGCGCCCTATCGGTTGGAGATCGAGATGAACAGCCCGGCGCTGGCCGATCTGGCGTCGCTGATCCCGGTGTCCGAGCGCCTCGACCCCATCACCGTCCGCCTGCCGGCCGCCAGCATGGCCGCTGCGTTGGGCTGGATCAACACCCTGTCGGCCATGTCGGCCACCCTGCGCTGAGATCCGCACCCATGACCCTTTCCCACCCGCAGCCCTTCGCGCTGGCCATCCATGGCGGCGCCGGCACCATCAAGCGCAGCGCCCTGACGCCGGCCCTGACCGAGGGCTATCACGCCGGCCTGCGCCGGGCGCTCGCCGCCGGGCACGAGGTGCTGGCCGACGGCGGCAGCGCGCTCGACGCCGTCACCGCCGCCGTCATGGCGCTGGAGGACGAGCCGCTGTTCAACGCCGGCCGCGGCGCCGTCTTCACCGCCGAGGGTGTGCAGGAGATGGACGCCGCCATCATGGACGGCCGCGACCGCGCCGCCGGTGCGGTGGCCGGCCTGTTCGGCCCGCGCAATCCCATCCTGGCCGCCCGCGCGGTGATGGAGCACACGGAGCATGTCCTGCTGATCGGCGAGGGCGCGCTGGATCTCTGCCGCCGCCAGGGTCTGGCGATGGAGGAAGCCCCCTATTTCTTCACCCAACCGCGTTGGGATGCCCTGCAGGCCGAACTGGAGCGCCGCCGCTCCGGTGCGCCCGACGACGGGGATGAACAGCGCCGCCACGGCACGGTCGGCGCTGTCGCCCGCGACCGCGACGGCAACCTCGCCGCCGCGACCTCGACCGGCGGCATGACCGCCAAGGCCAAGGGCCGCGTCGGCGACAGCCCGGTGATCGGCGCCGGCACCTTCGCCGACAACATCACCTGCGCGGTCTCCGCCACCGGCCACGGCGAGCATTTCATCCGCCGCTGCGCCGCCCACGAGATCGACGCCCGCATGCGCTGGGCCGGCCAAAGCCTGGAGCGCGCCGCCGGCGACGTGGTGGACGAGCTGGGCGTGATCGGCGGCTCCGGCGGGCTGATCGCCATCGACCGCGACGGCCGGGTGGCGCTGCCCTTCAACTGCTCCGGCATGTATCGCGGCGTCATCGGGCCGGAGGGGTTGCCGATGACGGCGATCCACCGCGAGGAGTTCCGCATCGGCTGACCCTCCGACGGGAAGGCCTCCTCTCCCCCAAGGAAAGTCCCCTCTCCCCCCCGGGGAGAGGGTTAGGGTGAGGGGGACGCGTGGCGAGGATCCTCAAGCATCGTGCGCCTCCCGCTCTCCCGCCGATCCACCCTATGTATCCCCCTCACCCCGACCCTCTCCCCGGGGGGGAGAGGGGGATTTTGCCAAGTCGGCAGACACGTATCCTGATTTTCGACCGTGATCGTCCCGCACTGCCCCGTTTCCCCGGCTGGACAGGTGGGAGCCGGCTTGCGACGCTTCGGCTTGAACGGCAACGCCCCGGAACGGAGGATGACGGCATGCGTGCGATGGTGATTTCGCGGTTCGGCGGTCCCGACGTGTTCGAACTCCAGGATCGGCCGCGCCCGGTCGCGGCACCGGGCGAGCTGCTGGTGCGGGTGGTGGCGTCGGGCACAAACCCGGTGGACGCCAAGATCCGGCAGGCCGGCAGCTGGGCCGGCATCCCCTTCCCGGCGGTGCTCGGCTATGACGTGTCGGGCGTGGTGGAGGAGGTCGGCCCTGGTGTGACCGGCTTCAGGGCCGGCGACGAGGTGTTCTACACGCCGGAGATCTTCGGCAACCCCAACGGCAGCTATGCCGAATACACCGTCGCCGCCGCGTCCATCGTCGCGCACAAGCCGCCGGGCCTCAGCCATGTCGAGGCGGCGGGCATCCCGCTGGCCGGCGGCACGGCATGGGAGGCCATCGTCCGCCGTCTGGCGGTGCGGCCGGGCGAGACGGTGCTGATCCATGGCGGGGCCGGTGGCGTCGGCAGCTTCGCCATCCAGTTCGCCAAGGCGGCCGGCGCCCGCGTGCTCGCCACCGCCAGCAAGGCCAACCACGAGGCGATGCGCGACCTCGGCGCCGACGTGACGCTCGACTACCGCGACACCGACGTGATGGACCAGATCCTGCGCGAGGCGGGCGGGGCGGGGGTGGATGCCTCCTTCGACACTGCCGGCGGCAATGTGCCGATGAGCACGCTAGCGACCCGTCCCTTCGGCCGCATCGCCACCATCCTGCCGCCGACCGGCGACCTCGACGCGCTCTATGTGAAGAACCAGACCCTCTACGGCACCTTCCTGACCCGCGAGGGCGCCCGCCTGCGCGAGATGGCGCCGCTGTTCGAGCGCGGGCAGGCCAGGGTGATCGTCGATGCCGTCCTGCCGCTGGAACAGGTCGGCAAGGCGCATGAACGGCTCGATTCCGGCCACGGTCGCGGTAAGATCATCCTCCAAGTGGGCGCCTGACGCCCGCACGAGGCTTGCGTGGGGCTTTCGGGGGGCAGTCGTTGTGTATATCTGGCTGATCGGTCTGCACGTCGCCGCGGTGACGGTGTGGATCGCGGGCATGTCCGTCGCCGCCATCCTGATCAGCGCCCTGGACCCCACGACCGCCGCCGAGGAGGGACCGGCCCGCGTCCTGCGCGCGGCCTTGCGCTGGGACCGCCGCGTGACCTCCCCGGCGATGGGGCTCGCCTGGATTCTCGGGCCCACGCTGGTGGTGGTCGGCGGCTGGGGCTTCGAGCCGTGGCTGGTGGCGAAGGTCGCCATCGTCATCGCCCTGTCCGCCCTGCACGGCAAGCTCGCCGCCGGACTGCGCCGGCTGTCCGAACCGGCACCGGCTTCTGGTGTCCGCCCGGTTTCCCCGTTGCTGCGCTTTTCCCCGTTGGCGGTGATCGTCGGGGTCATCGCCATCGTCACACTGGTGGTGGTGAAGCCCTATTGAACACGGTATGGTGTCGAACCGGGAGGATTCCAGCGCGAAAGGACAAGCCATGGCCGTCGCCAAGACCACGATCTGCCTCTGGTACGACAAGGACGCCGAGTCCGCAGCCCGCTTCTACGCCGAGACCTTCCCCGACAGCGCCGTGCACGCCGTCCACCGCGCCCCCGCCGACTACCCGTCCGGCAAGGCGGGCGACGTCCTGACGGTCGAGTTCACCGTCGCCGGCATCCCCTGCCTCAGCCTGAATGGCGGCCCGGCCTTCAAGCACAGCGAGGCCTTCTCGTTCCAGATCGCCACCGACGACCAGGAAGAGACCGACCGCTATTGGACCGCCATCGTCGGCAACGGCGGCCAGGAGAGCGCCTGCGGCTGGTGCAAGGACCGCTGGGGCATTTCCTGGCAGATCACGCCCCGCGTGCTGACCGATGCGCTGGCGGCGGGTGGCGAGGAGGCCAAGCGGGCGTTCGAGGCGATGATGGGGATGACGAAGATCGACGTGGCGGCGATCGAGGCGGCGCGGCGGGGGTGAGGGAGAGTCATGGAGGCGCGGCGAAAGTGTGTGTCGGCTTAGCCCAAAGCCGCCATTCAAGCTGGCGGCGCACCCGCTACGAATTGGCCTGCAATCAGTTGTTGAGTCCGTTCAATAGTTCAGTAAGGGCCTTGTCGTAATCATCCTTCGAGCCAGGGCCCTCAGAATGGAAACCGCCACTGATCGCAGTTGCGATTGCGGCACCATGGGTGAAATCGACGAGTATGTTTACCCAAATTTTGGTTCTCTGCGGCGACAATCCAGCTTCGACCAAAAGTTCGCTAATCTCTTTGGTTATTCGTTGCGCCTGTTCCGGAAAGACCGTGGGTCGGCTGAAGATGAGCAGGGTGAGGCCGGGATGGTTCAGCACTTGGCCATGATAGGCCCGCAAGAGGGCTTCGATCCGGCTCCGGGGGGCGCCTGATGCTGGTGCTGAGACGTCACGGTAGACCCGTTCCGACATGGCACCGATCAAACCGTCACGATCACCGAAATGGTGGTATATCGTCATAGGATTGATCTGGAGCCGTTCAGCCAATGTACGCATGGTGAACGCATCGACCCCATTGGTATCAACCAAGTCTAGTGCGGCTGACAGCATGTCGTCACGCGAGACGGCTGCCTTGTTGTGGGGCGGACGTCCCCGTGGGCGCGTCATGGTGCGATCCGGTAGCGTGACTGGACGAGACCGGAAGCGAAACTGCGGGTCTCTTCATGGATGAGCGCAATATCGGAAGGGATCGCGCCAAACAGGCTGCGCCCCTGTCCAAGCAGCACCGGGACGCGAGTGATTACCATGTCTGTAATCAGTCCTTCGCGCAAGAATGATTGAATGATTAAGCCGCCATCTACATAGACACGGCGATTTCCCGCAGCCTCGAGCATTGCCATCGCTTGCTTTGGAGATTTGTCGGAGAACTGGACCTTTTCCGCCATGTCCTCTGGAACCTGCTGGCCCTTAAGTGAGCCCGACATGACCACAACCGGACGTGTGTAGGGCCAGGGCCTTATATTCTGAATGCTCTCATAGGTGCCGCGTCCCATGAGGATGACATCGATATTATCGATGAAGGCGTCATAGCCATGATCCTCGGAAGGGTCGTCCCTTTCCAGTAGCCAGCCGATGTCCCCGTTATTGCGTGCAATGAATCCATCAAGACTGGTCGCGATGAAGACATGACCGCTGATCATTCTCGACCCCCTTATTTATACGTCGTATAAATAATTAGAGATGGACGTCGTTTGCGTCAAGCTGCGTCGCATCGGAGCCGGAGGTGAAGGGCAACTCCTGGCGCAAAACGGACTCTCACCCCCACATCATCCCGAATGCACGCCACCGAGTGCCCCGGCGCCACCTCTCGCAGGGTCCGTGCCTGAGGATCAGGCGATAGCTTTCGCCCACCGACGATGCGACGCGTTCGCTCGACAGTGCCGTGCCGCCGCAATCCAGAACGGCGCGATCTTGCGGTCCGCCTCCTGTTTGCTGGGGCTCTACCCAGACCGACAAGGAGTCCTCCATGCCCAGCACCCCCGATCCCCGCCCCGAGTCCACCAACGACCGCACCGAAGACCGCACCTCCGGTCAGGCCCAGGTGCCGAAGCCGCCCTCACGCGCGGAGGTCGAGGAGATCAGCCGCTCGCAGGAGTATCTGACCGACGATTGGACCGGCGACGGCGGAAAGCCGGAAGGGTCCGGGCGCTCTCCGGCGTAACAGGCACGGGGACGGACCCTTCCCGGACCCGAACGGCGTACATCCTCCGCCCTCAGGCTTAAGCTGTCTGAGAAGTGGACGAATCAGGGAACTTGCCGTCCGCCCTCCTGTCGAAGGAAGTCCCCCTTCCGACGACGGAGAGACCGGGATGCGCAATCTCCTTCCAGCCCTGATGCTCGCGACCGTCCTGCTGCCGGCCGGTGCCGGTGCGCAGGTCATCGATGCCGGCGACGCCGTCTGCCGGCCGGGCGACAGCGGGTGCGCCCGGTTCGTCGGTGATGTGAAGGGGGGCATGCCGAAGCGGGGTGGCGCCAAGCAGCCGGTCGTCATCGGCACGTCGGTCTACATGCTGACGCCCTGGCAGGCCGAACGGGAGCGCCGCTGTCTCGCGCTGGCCGGCTGGGCCGAGGCGAGGGGGGAGGGGGCCGACGCCATGGCGGCCGTGATGTGGGTGGTCGCCAACCGCGCCGCCTCGGCCGACCAGCCGTCGCTGCCCTGCCGGGTCGTCGTCGCCGCAGGCCAGTTCGAACCCTTCGCGGTGCCGCCGGTCGAGCCGAAGACGCGGGAGAAGCACGGCAAAACGGCAAAGCAGCGGGCCACACAGCGGGAGAAGGCCGCCGAACAGGCGAAACTCGCCGCCGATCCGCGTGTGGAGGCGCGGCGCATCCTGGCGGAGATCCGCCGGCAGGCCCATGTCATCCGGGCGGGCGGCATGCCGTCCTGGCCGAAACCCCGCCTCACCGCCGATCAGGAGGCGCTGCACGTCGCGCGGGGGCTGGCCTGGTATCTCAACGACGACGACATGCCCGATCCCACCGCCCGCGCCTCGCTGTTCTACAGCCCGCCGGCGCAGGCGGCGCTCCGCCGCCAGAAACCGGACTGGGCGGAGGCGCGGCTGCACACCACCTCCATCGGCGGCCATGCCTTCTACCGCTATCCGACGCCGCCTGCCGAGACGGCCCCCACCAAGCTCGCCGATCCGATCGGCACGCTGGTGGCGGAAATCAGCGAATAGGCGGCGGGGCGTGAGATTCGGGAAAGGCGGATGAGCGGCTAGGAGTACGTCATCTCGTCTCAAAGACGAGGGAATGTCTGTTAACCGCCTGAAATTGCGGATAGTTGATCCGTATTTTCCATCAGGCGGAAAGCCGGGTCGTGAATTGCTGCAGATCAATCGTACCCGTCTGTCGATCCCCTAGGCTGTTCTTGTCGAACGACATGACGGCCAACGACTTCGAAGGGGAGAGAAACGATGAAGGCAGTCGATCTTATGACGCCGCGGGTCATCACCATCGGTCCCGATGCGACCGTCGCCGATGCCGCCCGCAAGATGCTGGAGAACAACATCAGCGGCATGCCCGTGGTCGATGCGGCCGGCAAGGTGGTGGGGATCATCAGCGAAGGCGATCTGCTGCGCCGTGTGGAACTGGGGACGGAGCGTCATCGCTCCTGGTGGCTCAGCATGGTGTCCGGCGGCACCCTGCCGACGGAGGACTTCATCAAGTCCCATGCCCGCAAGGTCGCGGACGTGATGACCAACCACGTCACCACGGTGGACGAGAACGCCACGCCGGAGGACGTCGTGCGGCTGATGGAGACCCGACGGATCAAGCGCGTGCCGGTGGTGCGCCAGGGCGCCCTGGTCGGCATCGTCAGCCGCGCCAACCTGCTGCGCGCGCTGGCCAGCGTCGCGCCGGATACCCCGGCCGCCGCCCCCGACGACCGCGCGCTGAAGGAGCGGGTGGCCGCCGCCGTCAGAGAGGTTTCCTGGGACTCGCGCTCGCACGACGCCATCGTCGTCCGCAACGGGGTGGTCCAGCTCTGGGGCTTTGCCAGCAGCGGATCTCAGCGCGACGCCGTGCGCGTCGCGGCGGAAAGCGTCCCCGGCGTCAAGGCGGTGGAGAACAACATCCAGGTCGTCGACGCGGCGGAAAGCGGCGCCTGGGGGCTGTGATCAGGATGCCGGGGCGGGTTTCCGGCGTTCAGATCCGCCCCG